>Ga0115564_10002065_pt1 | contig 17692 bp, 21 predicted proteins | sample COGITO_mtgs_1105_7_FD_88680 | JGI IMG/M metagenome (GOLD analysis project Ga0115564, IMG submission 88680) | Pelagic marine microbial communities from North Sea - COGITO_mtgs_110523 | ecosystem: Environmental > Aquatic > Marine > Epipelagic | place: Germany:Helgoland, sampling site Kabeltonne...
ATATTAATATTGTGAAATTTTTTTAGTAAAAATATTAATAATATGTATAATATAAAAATTTTAAATATATGTTTATTGAAAAAATTATAAATATTATTCATATATATATATATATATATATATAAAATACACGAATGTATTTCTTTTTTTTTTGTTTTTTTCTTTTTTTCTTTTTTATTTTATTTAATCCTTCATAAACCACCACCGAACCCTTTATAACTTGATTTAAAACTCACAAAGTTGGATTTCACAATTTCCATAATAGACAACCAACTTGTAATCCATAGACCATGATTACTATCTATGCACAATTTGCCATCGGGAATAGTAGTTAGATTCCATACATCTATCCCTTGGAAAAACCAAGCACTCCTACATATATCAACATTTTTGCCCCGAAGATATCTAACCCAAAAGAGATTCCGAATACGTGCTTTGTTTCTATAAATATCAATGTATTTGTCTCGCCTCATTATATTGATAAATGAATCTTCACCAACCTTTTCAACGTGCCAGGCATTTATTGTAACAAGTGGAGCTATATTTTCTGAATCATATGATAGAAAACGCACAGAATCAATTACACATTTCTCCCAATTTACAAATGGAACTCCACCTTCTTTATTTTCCCATGGACATTTCATACATTTTAACAACTTTTTACCCGGTTCAATAACTACAAAAGCTTGTTTAGCCGTCCATTCGGGTTTGAGCATCAAACGGTCACCCCTTTTAAACATATTCGGACCCGATATAGATTTATCATATGTATCTTGAAGGTATTCGATTGATAATCCACTCCCATTATACCAATCGGTCCTTTGGCGTTTAGTACCCTTTGATTTAGACCAGAATTTTTTCCCCAAAGCTTGACTTGCCAGTCGGGGCATACCACGTTTGAGGTTATAAACCATCTCATCCAAACGGTCATTTGTAGAACCATTGATTAATTTTTGGACCTTGTTCTTGCGGTCCCGATCGCGATATGTTTGAACCAACGGTTCAATGAATTCCGTCATGAGACCATACATGAGGAACTGGAGGTGGGAAGTCAATGGCAATGATTTCCTCCATTTGGTTTCAGACGGATACGGATCAAATGAACTCATTTTATTCAATTTTAATGTTAAATTCTTAAAACGTTTTCAAATTAAAAACTTAATAATAAAAACTTAATAATATAAATGTGGAGTATTTGTCATAAATGTAATGGGAAAGGATATAAAGATAAAAAAGAATGTAAAATTTGTAAATTTTACATTGTTAAAGAAGAAAACGGATTGGGTCGGGAAGATGAGAGTTTAATTTTAAGAGGTAAAATTTGGATTACTGATAATTTTATAGAACCATTTACACCACCAACTTCGCCTCGTTAATGTAATTGTTCAATTTAATTTATTAAGGATTAACAAGTTAAAAAAAATAAGTCTGACGTATTCTTTTTCTCTTTGTTTTCTTTTTTTTCTTACCACCATATTGTTTTAAATCGTCTATATAATCAGCCATTCTTTTATTTTCTTCATCTTCTACTCTTATTCTTCGATATACATCTGGGTCTTGTTGAATTCTACCAAGGTGTTGATTGATAGTATCCATTATATGAGGTTCATATCCCATATTTTCAGATGGTATGGCTGGATATGTCATGGTTTGTGCGAATGTCGACCTTTGTTTTGCTTTTTGAGTTTTATTTTCTTCATCTTCTACTTTTATTCTTCGATTTACATCTGGGTCATGTGGAATTCTACCAAGATGTTGATTGATAGTATCCATTATATGAGGTTCATATCTCATATTTTCAGATGGTATCGCTGGATATGTCATAGTTTGTGCGAATGTCGACCTTTGTTTTGCTTTTTGAGTTTTAAATTTATCAATATATGGTTCCATTATTTCTAAATATTTTTTACGGTTCGTATACCGTTTAGCAATTAATATTGAATTAGCACCATTGTTATTTTTTATATATGGATCAGCTCCAGCCTCTAATAATATTTGTATAATGTTTTCACTGACATCTTCTTCCAAAGATATAAATAATGGTGTTTTACCCTCTATATCCGGTTTATTCGGGTTAGCTCCAGCATCTAATAATAATTCAACTAGATCCAAATTATTATTTTGTGAAGCGATAATTAAAGCTGTCTTTCCCAAATTATAGTATGGTGATTCAAGGTCGATATCAGCACCAGCATTTATTAACACTTTAATATTTTCTAAAGCACCATTTTCTGATGCTATATATAATGAATTACGAAAATATTTTTCATTATTTGGATTTAATCCATTTTCTAATAATAATTTAACAATGTCTACATTATCATCGTCTTGAACCACTTGATTGATTGACCAATCTATATTTCCATAATCATTTATTTTATTTAGATCTGTACCAGCATCAAGTAATAATCTCAAACCCAATAATTTTTTGCTTATAGGTTCATCACTACCTATAACCCACGATATCAATGATTCTTCTTTGTAATTATTTGGGTCAGCCCCAGCATCTAATAATATTTTCATTATTTTTAAATCTACATCTTCACACGCCAATGCTAATGGTGTTTGATATACATTATCACCACCAGCACCCTCCACATTAGCACCCGCACTTAATAATAATTTAATTAATGGAATATTATCTAGTAAACAAGCAATATATAAAAGCGATTTATCTCTTTCATTTTTAATATTAGGATCCGAACCAGCATTTAAAAACATTTCAACCATTTCAGTATAACCTTCATTATTACGTTTATTTATGTAATCATTCATTATAATATATATATAAAATATATATTATTTTGGTTTAATTATAAAAAAAATACACGAATGTATTTCTTTTTTTTTGTTTTTTTTTGTTTTTTTTTTATTTTTTTATTTAAACCAACCTTGTTTTATATAATCATTCAGGTCCCAAAAAGGTCCATTCATCTTTACATTGATTGGTTGTAACTCAATATTTTGAATATCATCCCAAGTATCCTTGACATTTGTTTTTTCAAAATCATTAAATGGACCATATAGTACTGCTTTTGATACTATTTCACCCCGGTATGATAATTTATATACGTGTTTATTTGGATACACTGAATCACCCTTAGGTATATTTGATTTCACAATTTTTTTTTTAGGCGGGGGTGGTGATAAACAAGCCTTTTTCTTTGGAAATACAAAACTACATTCACATTTTAGTTTTCGAACTGCATTTCTCATCCAGCAATTGGGGCAAACTTTCTTACCTGAACCCGAACCATTATGTATGTCTTTCGTCCCCGAATGACTATATGGAACTTGATATATCATAGTTACATCCCATCGTTGCCAGTTAACTTTTTTAAAAGTTTCATTGCAATGAAATATATTAGACATAATAATTTAATATTTTTTATGATAAATTATTATAATGTTTTCAAATTAAAAAAAATAAATATACTTATTTCTTACACACTTTTTATAAACACACTATCTATTACACTTTATCATTACACTTCATCATTATATGCATCTTCGTCGAATTCTAATACCCAATCACTACCTAATGTAGGTAATAGAACATTAATATCAATATATTTTACAATTTCTGAAAAGATTTCTTCGTATATAGATTCTAATATCGCATTTTCTTTGAGTTTGGTATTTTCACAATTGACTTTTTCATATTTAGCTTTGATTTCTTTATTTTCATCATTCAGTTTATCATATTCAGCATTAAGATTATTAATCATAGTAATTGTATTGTCTGGATCTACTTTATCCTTTAATTCGGTGATTTCTTTCTTCATTTTTTCATTCTCAAGTAAAAGTTTTTTATAATCATTAGATTTAGGTGATGAACAAGGTTCATTGTTTCGGTTAGTTGCCTCACCAACCGCCTTTTGGAACCCCTGTGATTTATGAACTTTATGTTTCGTTTTTTTTGTAATTCCATTACTCACTTGTTTCTTTTCTTTTCCATGCTTCGACTTCTTATTTTTAGACATGATATATATAAATTTTTATAAATAATTATAATATAGTTTTCAAATTAAAAATAAAAAAAAATAATTCACACTATTTTTTTTGTCTTTTTCCTTTTTTCTTTCTTTTTTTTTCTTTTTTACATTGTTGGGATCGAACTCCAATCACCTTCGGTTAGACGACTAAGATACTCTATATCATCAAACAATTCTGGAACCAAATATGATTTGATATGATTGTTGCTTTCACGGATCATCTTTTCGATCAATCTATTAGTTTTATTGATAATATGTTCCGAGATGTGTTGAATCGTGGGTGTTTGTATATCATTTTCAGGTTTTTGGATGATGTTTTCAACGGGAGAATTGAAATTGTATGTATTATCTTGGGTGAATTTGACCTTTTTTTTTTCCTTTTTAAGTAAGTGTTTTGTGGCCACCCTTTTAGCTTTTTTCAAATCATTGTTTGTAGTTCCCAAAACCTTTGAGGCATTTTTCCTTAAAGCATATATGACGGGTCTTTTATTCTTGTGGAATCGAGTTAAAGTTGGCATTTCAATTGTTTTTATTAAATATTTATTATAAAGTTTTCAAATTAAACAAAAAAATATATATAATATATATATATTTTTTTTATCACATTATTTTTATTTACACATGGTTTTTTACATTCGATTTAATTGTACACGGGTTCGGGATCGAACAATTGATATATATATTTCCTTGTTTTCCCTGTTGTGATATTCATGAGGAATATATCCCCATGAGTATACAAGATGTTGTAGTTGTATCCCCCTATAAGTTGATTGTAATTGAATGATAATTCTTTCAATTCGGGGTTTTCACGGGCAATATGTAAAATATCGCTGAGCATTTTTTTCTGCCAAGGAAATGGTTTCACCCATTTCATATCAGTTAATGAGATTTCACACTTGACAAATTCACACGTGGAATCAACGTATTCGGGGTATGTTTTGGAGGATCGTTCGAATATTTCGTAAACTGGAGTCATTTCTATCGTTTTTATTAAAATTTCTTATAACCTTTTCAAATTAAATAAACAAAAAATAAATATAATATATATATTAATGAAAAATAAAAAAACGAAGTATAATTATATATTTATATTTATAATTATTATTTTTATCATTATAATATTTTTATCATATTATAATGATAAAAATAATAAAATACCAAATATAAAAATTATAAATATGGATATTCCAGATGTAAAATGGCCATTTATAAATTTAAAAGATGAAAATGGAAAAAATATAAATATGTTATGTATAAGAGGATATTTAGAACATAATGCTGATAATACAAAACAATTTTTAGAATATATAAATAAAGGTATAAAATTTATAGGTTGTAGTAGTCATCAATCATTCCCTAGAATATGTGATAATCCTCACGGTGCTTGTCATTTGGAAAATAATATAAAAATATTTGGTAAAGATATTGAAGACTATGTATTGGGTTGGTGTCATTGTTTTAGAGAATCAGATAAATACATTAAAGGAAATATACCGAAAATACTTATATCTGAATCTGATTTTAATTCAGAGAATTTAGAAGTTAAACATTTAGAAAAAAAATACGATTATATAATAATTCAACCAAAAGATAATGATAAATGTACAATCGGTTTTAATGGATATTATAAAAATTGGACATTAGCAGAGAAATGTATAAAAATATTAAGTGATGAATTAAATTTAAAGGGAATAATTATTGGTAGAGAAGGTTGCCCATTAAATATAAATAAAAAAGAAAATGTCGAAATAACAGGAATTCTCAATAAAAATAATTTTATTGATAAAATTCGTGAATCGCGTTTTATGTTATTACCTAATTTAGAAGAAGCATCGCCTAGGATTTTAACTGAATCATTGTCGGTCAATACACCCATATTTGTTTATGAAAATATATTAGGTGGTTGGAAATATGTAAACGATAAAACTGGTATATTTTTTGATGAAAATAATATAAAACAACAAGCACAAATATTATTAAAAAATATCAATGATAATAATTATGATCCTAGAAATAATTATTTAAATAATTATGGGTTAGAAAATAGTGGTAAACAATTAAGAGATTTTTTAAAATCAATATATCCAGATTTAAGTCCCTGTAAATATGTTAGATTTAATACTAGTTGAAATAATCTTTATAATCGTTTTTTCTTTTTATTATTATTATTATTATAAAAAATAATAATAATAAAAATAATTATAATTATAATTAAAATAATCATAATAATAATTTTATGTTTTTTTTAATAATTTTATAATATTCATTATATATTATATATATTTATTTTTTCCGTTTATTTGGAATATTTATAGGTGTGGATACTCTTATATTTTTCTTTATTATTTCAGGTATCAGTTTAGATCTTGAATATTTTAATAATTTAATACGAAGTGTTAATTCTTCAATCCCTTCATCGTTATTTAATTGTTTTAAAGCGGGAATCCTTGTTTCTAATATATGATCCAATTTATAATTAATTTTATCCATATCTGTTATTAACATAATATCCATTTTTTCGGAACAAGTGGGATATGTTAGTTCCAATTCCATTTTTTTAATTTTATATATTTTTTAAAAAAATATAAATATAATATTTCAAATTTTTTTTTATAATTTTATATTTAAATATTTAAACATATAATATATATAAACTTAGTAAATAAAATATTTAAATGGAACAAACACAAGATGATAAATATACAAATATGTATTGGTCAATGCAGAAAAAATGTGAAAAATTAAAAAAAGAAATTGATGAATTGTTTATTGAGAATAATATTATAAAACGAACATTATATACAGGTAAAATATGTCATATAAACGACCACAATAGTTATGGAAAGATAAATAATAATGAAACTGAATTATACTTTCATCGAACAGCATGTAATTTTAAATTATCACAAACAATGTTAAATAAATGTGTAAAATTTAATATATGTATGGATAATACAAGTGGAAAACCTAAAGCAATAAATATAACATATAAACCTGATGATATATATTCTAAATATGTAAAAGAAAGTGGATTTACACAAGAAGAACTAAACGGGGATGAACAAGTAAATGAACCTAAACCAAATATAAACGGTGATATATGGGAGATTTATGATACGAATGTTGGTTCCGGTGATGATAAATATACGTTTCCTAAAAATACTCCAATGGATGAAGTTAAGAAAAAATGTATTGAAATAGGGTCTAGAATATTTGTTGTAAAGGTTAATTGTCAGTATTATATTCGGTCTCCACCACAAGATAAGAAAAACCGAGATTACAATTCTTTAAAGGTAAAAGCTATCGAAAGGATAGCACTAGGGAAACATGATAGTGGATGGAAAACATACTTGTTGAATTATTAAAAATTTAATAATAATTTGAAAATATAATAATTATTTATTATAAACTATAATAAATAATGGAACCTCTCCCTAGCACAACCAAATTCTTTGATTATTTCAGTGAGAAATATGGTTCTAAATATGTTAAACCTGAACCTAGAATATTTACCGCACATGGTATATTATATATGAATAAAACAGCATTATGGAGAAATAGTATCATTATTCCCGAAAATATGAATCAAAATCAATTATATACTCTTGAAAATACAGGTCAAGTCAATAGAAATATGGATAAAATCTATAAAGCCATTCCCAGATAATTACCATCAAATATCTTCAACATTTAATTTCATATTTTATTTTATTACCGCCCCCGTGGCTTGAGATCTGAATCGTAGCGTTGACTCCAATCGAACTGGCCTTCTACCAAAAAAACCCCTATTCATCATATTACTTAAAAACCATCCAATTATGAAAGCAATTATTACCATTAGTATTTCTTCAACATTTAATTTCATATATATATATATATAATATTTTTTTTTTGATTTAATTAAAAGATAATAAAATATTTTATAATAATATAATGAGTAATTCATTTAATACGGTTAGAATTAGTTCCCATGGGTCATTTATAGATGAACCTTTATTTATTTATAAACGACCTAAATATGAAAATGAAATTACCAATTATGTAACTTTTAATATATATTTTAGGGGTGATATTGGAAATTTAGTATATTCTCGTTGTAATACATTATCAGATAATTGTAGAAGTAAGGGTAAAAAATATTGTAAAAGTGATATAGGTAAACAAGATTTCTATAAAAATATGGAAATTAAATTTAAAAAATCAAGAATTGTTGAAGCAAAAGTGTTAGGTTGTGATGTTGAAAAAATACCTGATTTATCATTATCTATTGATGACAATGATTTTCCCTGTGGATATGCATTATATAATAATGATGTTCCATTAACAGATGTCGTAGATGGTTGTATAGAATTAAAAGATTTTATACAGGAGGGTGTCACACTTGATAATATAAATTTATCACAAGTATTGGAATTAATTTATAATCAAATGGAAGTTAAACGAGGGACAATAGATATTTATATTTCGGCTTGTTTATATATTAATCTTTCGCAATTAGAAAACATCATTAAAAATTATTGGCAATGGTTTGATTGTAATAATTCAACAATAAATCAAGGATATTCTAAAAATATAGCATTAGTTGATAAAAAAATTAAAAATCAAAAAATAAAAATCGAACGATGTGAATACACCCTGGATGAAATCGCAGCAATCAAAAATGATAAAGAAATAGGTTTTTATATAGATGTATTAGGTAATCTTAAAATAAAAGAAGGTTTTGGTGACTATGTGTATCAGTATTTAAGTTTAAATGAAAATACACTTGATAACCTTGGTGAATACATTGATAAATATATGAAAGATAATAATTTAAATATTCAAGATGAAACAGAACTTTTAAATAGAACCCAATCATTTAAAAGTTCAAGTGTGGATGAATTACAACCATCATTAGAAATGGACTCTATGCCTATAAATACACATTTAATTACACACGAAGATAAGTTAAAAGAATTATCAGATAAAATATCTGCTGGTTTAATAGAACAATTTAATAAACAATTTAAAACAACACAAGAAGAAGAATATAAAATTAGATCTGATATCCTTGATTTAACGAATGAATTAACAAAATTTCAAGATGAATATGGATATTTAACTAGGGCCATACAAACATGTGCTGATAATAAACCTACACCTAGAAAATTAACCAGGACTGACCAAATTAGATATAAACCGTATGGGGGACAAAAAGGTGGTAAGAAAAAGAAAAAAACTTTATTTAAAAATCTGAAAAAGGGATCATTTACAAGAATGGCAAAATATCATGGTTATAAAGATCCAATGAAATTTGCTCAATTAATTATGAAAAAAAATAGGAAAGGTATTAAAAAATTACCATCTGGAAAACGAATTACTACATTAATGGTTAAACGGGCTAATTTTGCGGTCAATTTTGGTAAGAAGAAGAAAAAGAAAAATAAAAAAACTATAAAAAAAAAGAAATAAGTCAATGACTTATCCTTTTTTATTTTTTTATTTTTTTTTTCTTCTTTAGTTACACATTATTTAACACATTCTTTCACACATTCTTTAACACATTCTTACACACATTATTTTAACACTTTACTCAAACAAATTAATCCTCTTAACACATTCGATGTTTTTCACGGGGTTGTGGATGGGGGCAAATGTAATCGGTCCATTTTCATGATAAATTGGTTTCATCATGATATAGGACATACCATCCCCTATTAGTTTTTGTGGGGTTGGTTCGTCCGAACGGACCACGTCAAATAAATTTATTTTGTATCTAACGCCACAATTGATCTCAAACCTGGCATCCGACATTTTAATATTTTTTTTATATAAATTTATAATAATGTTTTCAAATTAAATAATCTAGAAGATTTGATAATCCTATATATCCCGGTGGATTTAAACTTACGAGTCTTATATTCTCTTTTTTGAGAATTTCATATTGTTCTCTATATATGTCAATGGCAATTAAAGATAAAGACATATGGGCATCAAGTTTTAAAGTAGTTTGTTTCATTTCGTTTGAACAAGTTTTTAAACGTGATTCCAAATCTTCAATAGTATTTTCCAACCACTCAATATCTTTAACTTCCCTAGAACAATTATCACTATATAAACCTTGAATAACAGGTCTATCGTTTTTATCATACATTATATGAGATGCCGCGGATACTCCCATTAACATAATTAAAACACGAATCATTATGATATCTTTATTTTATTTTTATTAAAATTATAAAATATTTTCAAATTAATATTTAAATATCCGTTTTATTTAATTAAAAAAATAATATTATATATATATATATATATATATAATGGGTGGTGGATTAATGCAATTAGTAGCATACGGGGCTCAAGATATTTATTTAACGGGTAACCCCCAAATTACATTTTTTAAGACTGTTTATCGTAGACATACAAATTTCTCAATGGAGTTAGTACAACAATCTTGGAATGGCGGTGATAATGCAAAAAAAGGTAGTACACTCGCAAGTACTATATCTAGAAATGGTGATTTAATACATCGTATGTATTTACAGAATATTGTTAAAACAGGAAAGACTGGATACAATCCGGGGGCATATATAGTCGATGAGATTTCTGTGGAGATTGGTGGTCAACAAATTGATAAACATAATGGAGAATGGTTAGAAATATATTCTGAATTAACTGAACCGAATAGTGCTAATATATTTGGATTAGATGACAGTGGAACTACTTTTCAGGATATGTCTGGAATGGTTGGAATTTATTTTAATTTAAATCAAGATCAATCGCGGGAGTATTGGACACCTTTAAGATTTTGGTTTAATAGACATATTGGATTGGCATTACCTTTAATTGCTCTACAATATCATGATGTTAGAATTATTTTAACAACATATGATGGTTCGGGAACCGCGACCAATAGTAATAGAGCTTGTTGTTGGCCTAATAGTGAGTTTGAATGTAATTTGTGGGTAGAATATATATATTTAGATACGGATGAGCGACGAAGATTTGCCCAAGTAAGCCATGAATATCTTATAGAACAAGTTCAACACGAACCACACGGCGCAATTGAATCGATGAAATTAAATTTCAATCACCCAGTAAAAGAATTAATATGGTTTAATGGAATAGAAACATTAAAAGATTATAACTATCAATTAATATTTAATGGACAAGATAGAATTAGTAAACATAGTTATGAATATTTCAATAAAACACAGGTATGGCAACACCATACGGGGTGTGGGGGGTTACCAAGGGTAATGTCCGCACCCATCAAAGCTTCTTTCGGTAATATTGGTAATAATACTTGTGTGTATTCCTTTGCTCTAAAACCCGAAGAACACCAACCTAGTGGAACATGTAATTTTTCAAGACTAGATTCAGCCGTATTAACACAAGATAACGAGTCGGGGGGACGCATAGCACTTGATATATACGCAGTAAATTATAATGTTCTAAGAATAATGAGCGGTATGGGTGGTTTGGCTTACTCGAATTAATTTTAATAATTAGCTCTACAATCTGTAGAACATTCTTCAGTTCCATCGCATTTTATTTTATTATCTATATCACGACTACATCTATATATTGTAATTCCAGGTTCTAAAACTTCAGGTAATGTATCATAATCATAAACTATATCATTAAAATCTAACATGAAAGTTATAGGTCCTTTAAATAAATCTGTAAAACTCGGTTTAGTCTCCATAATCAATAGATTATTGATTCCAAAAACAGTCCCAACATTAATCTCATTACGGATATTTATATTTAATTCATCTAAATCAAAAAAAACATTATTTAGATGTAATAAAAATGATTCTTTATCATTGACATTTCTCATTACTCTATGAATTAAAAACTTAAATCTATCATAGATAGACTTATCATTATCATCAGTGACATCTATTATATTTAAACTTATACCATTATATTCCATAACTATTGTATAATAAAATTTTTTAAAAGCATAACTACATTTAAAGGGTAATATCTGACATAAATTTTCATCTAACCGCATTAAAACTATTCTGGGATTCCCATCAAATAATATTTTACTTTTTATTGTAGGTTGATCCATATAAGCATCTTCGTAATCTTCATCTGAATCACTATCTGAACTTGATTCATTATCTGAATATTCATCTTGTACATCATAAAAAATATCACTTAATCTATCTATTCTATCTTTTTCTAATCTTTCTCTTTCTAAACTATCAAACCTACTCTTCGCCATAGTATGAAACTCACTTTCTCGTCTATTTTGTTCCCTTAATCTTTCCATTTGTTGGGGGTAAAACTGACGTCTCATCCCCCCATACATTTTTTTTTTAGTTCTATTATTTCGTCTATACATAATATATATATATCATTTATTTTTTTTTTTTATTAATATGTTTATTCTTGGGGTTCAAATTGAAGTAATATTCTCATATCGTCTACAGCTTTATTAATTGTTTTTATAGAACCGAATAATCGTTTGAATTCTAATAAATCTAATCTACTCGTATAAGATCTTTGGGGAGATTTTCCAATTTCCCCTAATATATATTTACTAATATCATAATGTATGAAATAAATCAGTTCATCTAATGTCATGGGGATATATTTATCACCTATTTTTTTATAAATTTTAATAATAGGTATATGGATTATGTGCAACCTAAAATCAATGTGTCCCAACAATGCATCCCGTAAAAATTCAGAAATATGTAAATCATAATCAAAATCGTAAGAATGAATATCAATGTTTTTAAACATAATGATATCTTTTAAAAAAAAAAATAAATATAAATATCAAATTAAATTTGAAAAATTATAATTTAAAAATATAAATATATATATATATATAACTAATGTTTAGTATATCCTCTAAATATATAAATCATAGATGTGGACTTCATTTACAAGAATATCAAAAACAAAATCCCGATAATCCATGTATTTTGGGTATTATTAATGGTAATGATAAATTTACACCTTGTCATAAACATGAACATATTTCAAGAGAAATGTATGATGAAGTTATACCTAAAATTGTGAATGAATTTGTGAATGCAGGTTTTTATGAAACAGAAAAATTCTTTGAAAAACAGATAGATGTAAATAAAGAATATAATCATCTTATAATAGATACAGTTGATATTAATAGTATTACTGCACAAAAAACAAGTAAATCAAATACTATTATTCGTAAATACATGCCACATATATATGAAGTAGAAGATTATAGAGGAAATAATATTGTTAAATTATGGAAAAAAGAAAAAATAGAAAAAGCATTTAAATCCCTTGATAAACCAAACCGCACAGTAAATAGTCAATTTTCAGAATTTAAACGAGCAATTAAATTTAACCCTGTTACTATTTACTCGCCTATTATGACCAAATCAATCGTAAAAGAACTTAATTGTAAAACTGTATTTGACCCATGTATTGGTTGGGGAGGTCGTATGATTGGTACAACATGCTTGGGTCCCGATTATCACTATACCGGATGTGAACCATTTACAAAAACATTTATAGGTTTAGAAGAAATGGTTAAAGATTTATGTATTGAAAATCAAGTTTCATTATATAATAAAGGAGTAGAAAATGTTCTAGAAGAAATAGATGATAAAATGTTTGATATGTGTTTGACAAGTCCACCATATTTTGATTTGGAAGTATATTCACATGAATCTACGCAATCTATTAAAAATTATAAAACTTATGAGGAATGGATTAATGGATTCATTAAACCAATAATTGAATATATTTCAACACATATTAAAAAATATAGTTGTTGGTCTGTTAAAAATATCAAAACAGATAAAAAATATAATTTATTAGATGATGTTATTAAAATTCACGAAGAATTTGGATGGAAACTTGAAAGACAATTTTCCATTAAGAAAAATACTAAAACGATTAAGTCGGCAGAAGGTGATGTAACTTATGTATTTGTTAAGGGGTGATAAATTTAGGATTATGCCATTTATAATATTTTTCACTATATTTTTTAGATAGTTCTATACATTTATTGATATTTGTTCCATATATACATCTTTGGGTAGGTTTCCTATATTTATCAAGATTTAGTAATCTGCTTTCATATAGAATATGTTCTTTAAACTTATAAATACATATGAACTCCGAAGTATCTTTATTAATTGGCGCAATGATGAAGTTTGCTTCATGATTATTATAAACCTTTTTTTGTTTAGTTGTATTGTGTATTTTATTTTCACTATCATCATTAATATTTACATTGGATCCAAAATAGTTTTTTTTTATTTTTGTGGGTTTATATTCATATGGTTCATTATTATTTTTATCATTACCATCCCAACCGTGTTTTGATTCTATATTTGTTATTCCCAGTATTTTTGATATTTGTTCTTCAAATAAATCATTTGATGCGTGTGACATTAATGAAGATATAAAACCATTTGCTATCCGTTTTTCTTGTTGAGATTTGTTGGGGTCATTTATTATTTGTTCGCAATATTTTTTATCTTCAATAAAGGTATGAATATAATCTTCATTTATTACTAATGGTTCGCTCAAACCATTATAATAATCTACAATTTTAAATTCTTTTTTTTTATTGTAATAGTCTACTATAGACATTTATATTTTGATATATATATATATATCAAAATATAAATATCAAATTAATAAAAAAATTATAATTTGAAAAATTATATTTAAAAATATAAATATATATATATATAATAACTAAAATGGTTAATTATAGTTGTGAAAAATGTGGGAAAACTTTTAAACAAAAGGGACACTATACGAAACATTTACAGAGAAAAACACCATGTGATAATATTAAAGATAAAATAGAAAAGATTGTAGAAAATAAAGTTGAAGAAGTATTAAAAGAAAAAATAGATGAAATGGTCGAAAAGGGTGAAATCGAAATAAAGAATAAAGAAAATGATGGAAGTAAAATAATTAATAAACCGCGAAAAATGACATTTATTGATTTATTTAGTGGAATCGGTGGTTTTCACATGGCCCTCAAGGGTATGGGTGCCACATGTAATTTAGCCTGTGATATAGATAAACATTGTAGGGTAATATATAAAAAAAATTATGGGATAGAACCACACCCGGATGTGAGGAAAATCAACCCTGAAGAAATAGAGGATATGGATATAATTTGTGGTGGATTTCCTTGTCAAGCATTTTCTAATGCAGGTAATAAAAAGACATTTTCTGATGACAGGGGATTACTATTTGATGAGATAATGAGGATAGCAGATAATAAAAAACCTAAGTTCATGTTCCTCGAAAACGTGAAACATATTTTAAAAGTTGGTGATGGGGAAGTAATTAAATATATCAAGGGTAAATTAGATCATTTTAATTATAATGTCCAGATATTCAATATGTCCCCCCATGACTATGGAATCCCACAACAACGCGAGAGGGTTTATTTTGTATGTATTAGAAAAGATATATATAATGGAATAGATATAAAACTACCCATTTCTGATAAAAAAATAGTATTTGAAGACTTTCTCGACAATAAAGAAGATATTGATGAAAAATATTTTATAAAAGATGATATTTTGAAATGTTTAGAAGCTTGGGATGAAATGATTCAAAAATTTGATAAGGGGGAAAAAATATCTCCTACTGTTATGATAAATGAACATTACAATAATCATACAGAATTAGAATTTAATGATTATGCCAAATGGAGGAAAGATTATATTCTTAAAAATAAACCTTTAATTTCTAAATATAAAGGTAATTGGGATACTTGGTATGAAAAAAATAAAGAAATTCTACAAAGGAGGGAAATATATGGTAAATTGGAATGGCAAGTGGGTCCAATTAAAGAGAATGATTCAATTTTCAATTATTTCATACAACCTCGTCAATCGGGTATCAGGGTTAAAAAAGCAGAATATTTTCCAACACTTGTTGCAATAGTTCAAGTACCTATTTATGGCAAAGAAAAAAGATATATTACTCCAAGGGAGTGTGCTAGATTACAATCTTTCCCAGAAGATTTCATTATGGATTCAGATGATAAAAAAGCATACAAACAATTTGGAAATGCTGTTAATGTTGAAAATGTGAAAACGGTTATTAAAGCAACAATGGATCATTATAATATCGAACCTGGTAAATATACTGATTAATAATAAATAAAAAAAATATTATATTATTATTATATTATTTTATTAATTATATTATGTTTTATAAAGGAAAATTTGACTAGAACCACCATATATATCATTTTTGAATCTTATCTCAAAATAATATTTTTCACATCCATTTAAATAAACAGAGTACCATACCTTAGCATTACTAACCGTATCCCGTTGTTTTCCTCCACATATACCTTTATTCCTTTCTAACTTTAATTTCTGATTATTATATAAATCACTGAGTTTATTTAGATCAATTATTTTTTTCCCAGAATATCCATAAATATTATATGGTAATTTTGGAAAAGCAAATTCCAATAACTTTTTCCCAATAACACCAACATTATCTATAATTAATCGATTCAATTCTTTAAAATATTTATTATCCTTGTCATGGAATAATTTATTTGCATCACGTCTCTGATTTTTTTTATATACACCATCACTATTTCCAAAATGTTCTTTTAACATATTAACTCTTATTTGTTTAAGTTCCATAGGGTCGGCTAAATTCATAATACCAAGCATTCTCTCAATAGAATAATTAGTTAAAGTACATTTAGAATCAGATTTTACTGATATACCAATAATTATATTATCACTTGATATGATATATATATCACTTTTACGTTTTTTAACATCATACAACTTTCCAGTTTCTTTACAAATATTTATTTTATATAATTCTGGAAATTCTTCGATAGTTTTACCAGATAGTATTAAACTTTTAATTGATGTAATATTAAATTCACCGGGGTTCATATTACGAATGTATTCTAATACTACTTTTTCTTTGCGTTTATCAATATCTATAAAATACCGATTTATGTTCTCACCCCCACCCGAACATTTAAATCGGGTATTCGTTTTAATATGTTCTAATTTACCCAAGACATCACCCTTCGTTTTGACATCCGGATATAGAATTTTTACAGCAAATACCATTTCGCTCCAATTATTTTCACAACTACTCCTTGTTTTGGGAATTACATTTAACACCTCACATGTTGATTTTAAGGTTGGACAAGTCGGTGATGAAACTACATCTTTACGAGTTACAAATTCTATTAGATCTTTCGCGGTGAATTCTTTACCCGAGAACGCCTCGGCAATCCCATCCAAGAAAATATTGAGAGACATCTTTTTTTTTATAAGAATTTTATATAACCTTTTCAAATTATAAAAAAAATAATTCACAATTTTTTTTATCACATTATATATACTATATCACTATTTCTTTATTACCATTCTTCCCATACAATCTCCTTATAATTATCAATCCTTTTTAAAAACTCATTTTTATAATCCAATCCATAATAATCCATAATTTCTAAAACTATCTTTTTCTTTTCAATAATATTCCATATAATTTCTTCTAAACATATAACTAACAATTCATCACTAACATTCGTTTTACACCAATCACCTTTTTTATTAAATATTAATTTTCTTTTACCATACAAATCACCTTCATCTATACTCAACAATTCACCTTTTTCATTTACCAAAATATTTCTCAAAATATTATCACTACTCATAAATAATCCATCAAACAATCTAATTTTC
>Ga0115564_10002069_pt1 | contig 17676 bp, 22 predicted proteins | sample COGITO_mtgs_1105_7_FD_88680 | JGI IMG/M metagenome (GOLD analysis project Ga0115564, IMG submission 88680) | Pelagic marine microbial communities from North Sea - COGITO_mtgs_110523 | ecosystem: Environmental > Aquatic > Marine > Epipelagic | place: Germany:Helgoland, sampling site Kabeltonne...
GACGATGACGCAATATTTCCGGATTATATGGAAAACCTTAATAAATTTTATACAGAAAATCCTGATAAAATGTGGGGATATTGTCATGTTGAATTTTACAACCCGGAAATTGAACATTATAGTAAATCAACCAAAACTAACGGAGATTCATCTTTAGGATTTTCTGATTTAAATGCTTTAACAATCCCAATAATGCCAGTTAATAAAATTGATAGTTCTCAAATTTCTTTCAGGAAAACAGCATTCACTGATGGTAATGTTTGGTACCCACATCCATATACTGTAAGTTTAGATGCCCATGTTTTTGGTAATATGTTTAAGGTTTGGGGATTGTGCGAATTCACAAATTGTTATGGTCAATATAAAGGATGGTTCGCAAATCAATTAGGGAATAGAGTTAGAAAAAAAATAGGTACATTTATAAAATAATAAAAAATGAATATGAATAGTTTAAAATTTGAACTTATTATTGCTTATTATAAAAGACCAAAAATTGTCTTAAACGCGCTAGAGTCCATAATAAAATCTACTTACGACAATTGGCATTTAACATTTGTTGATGATTCCGGAGACGATTCTTTTAAAGAAACTTTTTTAAATTTTGGATTTGATAAATCTAAAATAAATTACACACCAATATTAATGTCCGATGAGGAAAAAGTTAAGATAGGTGGTTCAATATTTGGTAAGTACGTTAACGACGCTATCCAAAATACCGATGCCGATATTATTATATTAATATGTGATGATGACGCAATATTTCCGGATTATATGGAAAACCTTAATAAATTTTATACAGAAAATCCTGATAAAATGTGGGGATATTGTCATGTTGAATTTTACAACCCGGAAATTGAACATTATACCCAATCAACCGATGTGCCAGGTGATAGAACATTTAACACATCAAATTTAAATGATTATACATCACCAATTCAACCATCGTGTAGAGTTGATAGTTCTCAAGTATCTTTTAGAAAAAACGTTTTCACTCAAACAAATTTATGGTACCCTTATCCACATACAAAAGATTTAGATAGAAATGTTTTTGAAAAATTATATGAAAAAATAGGACCATGTCATTTTACTAACTGCTACGGGCAATATAAAGGTTGGTTTGCGAATCAATTAGGTGTTAGAGCACGAACAGGTAAAGGAGATTTTATTAACTAACTTAAAATAATCATGGCGAAGGGAGTACATAAAATAACGGAAGAATTTGAAGAAGAGTTATCTAAGTATACTAATTCACCCTATGTGATTACGGTGGATAATATGAGCAATGCGTTATTCTTATCTCTATATTATGAAAAAAATATCTCAAAAAACATAACAGAGGATACTATCATAATACCTGAAAGAACTTACCCGTCAGTTCCTTGTGAAATAATTCATGCGAACTTAAAGGTTGACTTCTATCCGGTTAGTGGGACTACGATAAAAGGGCCTTACCAACTTATAAATAGTAATGTATGGGACTCGGCTTTAAGATTTACGGGAGATATGTACATTCCCGGCACACATATGTGTGTCTCATTCACCGGACCATACAAACATTTTAAGTTAAGTAAAGGTGGGGCCATATTAACCGATGATTACGACGCCTACTTATGGTTTAAGAGAGCTCGATTTAGCGGTAGGAGAGAGTGTTCATACCACGACGATAATTTCGATATGTTGGGTTGGAATTTCTATATGATGCCTGAGTTGTCGGCTAGGGGATTATTATTGATTAATCAATTTTACAACCTTGACGGTACCAAAAAGTTTAACCAAGATTTAGAATTACCTTACCCTAACCTCTCTAAATATGAAATTTATAAACAATAAAAACATACAACTATGATACATTGGTTAACGGGTCAACCATCACACGGTAAAACGACTCTTGCTGAGATGTTAGTTAAACATTACAGAAAAAGATATACGAAAGTATTTCATATCGACGGAGACCATCTTCGTCAATTAACTACGAATAAAGACTATTCTGAACAGGGTAGAATCGATAATGTTAGGACAGCTCAAAAAATATCTAACTTCTTACATAACGATAATTATGATGTTGTGGTATCGTTAGTCTCACCATATAGATGGTTGAGAGAAGAGTTTAAAGAAAAGATGGGTGATGATATAGTGGAATATTATATTCATACATCAGAGACTAGAGAACGAGACCATTTTAGAGTTGAGGGGTATGAGGAACCATTAGAGAATTTTGTATCTATAGACACTACGGAAGACACTCCGGAAGAGTCATTATCTAAAATACTATCAAACTTATCGTAATATGGAAAAATGGGCAGAAAATAAATACGTTAAATCATCTTTAGAACCTAAGGACACTCAATATGCAATGTTCATTGGTAGATGGCAACCCTTACACGATGGACATAAAGAATTATTTAACCAAGCATTTAATAAAGGAAAAAAAGTGTTAATTTGTATTAGGGATAGTGAAGTTAATAGTAAAAACCCATTCACTCCTGAAGAAGTAAAAAAAAATATTACATCACAGTTTAAAAATGAAATTGAAAATGGTAAAGTTAAAATTATAGTTATTCCCGATATTTGTTCAATTGAATTCGGTAGAGGTGTTGGTTATGATATTATAGAACATATACCTCCGAATAAAATATCGGAAATATCTGCAACTAAAATTAGAACTGAAATGAAAGAAAAAGGTGAATTGTAATTAATAAAATAATAAACATAAATTAAAACAACAAAAAAAACCAATCAAAGTAAATAAAAATTAACAAAAAAAGAGTTAATTAGTAAAATAATAAAAAAAAAAGGTAGACAAAAATTCTTATCGGACAATCAAAAAAAATATTACGAAATATTAACAAATTCACAAATAACAATATGTTCAGGACCAGCAGGTGTAGGTAAAAGTTATATTGCTATGAAAGCGGCGGTTGATTTATTATCTGACCCAAAATCACCATATGAAAAAATTATAATTGTAAGACCGGCAGTTGAGGCTGAGGAAAAGTTAGGTTCATTACCCGGAGGTTTAGAAGAAAAGCTTGACCCATATATTTTTCCTTCATACTACCTACTAAATAAAATCATAGGTAAAGAGTCGAGAGAAAAACTAAAAGAAATAGAAGTAATTGAGGTATTCGCATTAGCATACATGAGAGGTATGAATATAGACAACTCAATTCTTATTTTTGAAGAAGCTCAAAATTCAAGTCCTAACCAAATGAAATTACTTTTAACTCGAATAGGTTTTAATAGTAAGTTTTTAATTTCAGGTGATTTAGAACAAACTGATAGATATAAAAATAAAACATTATCAGGACTGTATGATGCGGTTAATAAATTTCAAGATATAGAAGATGTTGGGGTTTTTGAATTCGATAGAGATGATATTGTTAGAAACCCTTTAATTTCTAAAATACTTAAAAAATACGAAGACGAATAATGAAAAAAGTTGGTATTGAAATAAACGGAGTTCTTAGAGATACCGTGACAAAATTTAAACAGTTATATGAAAAACATTTAATCGATAAGGATGATATTGATGATGAGAAAACATATAGTTTAGATTTGTCGGGTAACACTGAGGAAATTGAGGTAATCACAGAAGATAATTTCAAATATGAAGAATTGAGTGAAGTCACATCTTTAGAACTAAATACTCATTTTTCATTTAAAACTAATGAGGAATATTTTGAGTTTATGTATGAGGACTATACTATGGAATTATTTGGACATGCACCATCAACAGAGTACTCTACATTTAATGATTTAAATGACCTATATTTGGAGTTAAGAGATAAATTAGATTTATCTATTGTTTCCGACGAAATATCTAAATCTAAACCAGCTTCTTTATTTTTTTTAAGTAAGTTTGGTTGTTTACTTGAAAAATTTAGATTTTATAGTAATATAACTTTAGATGATATGTGGAACGATGTAGATATTTTAGTCACATCTAACCCTAATTTACTACTAAACCAACCTAAAGGTAAAACTGTGATAAAATTTGAAACTCAATATAATTCTAATATTAAAAACAAACACACGGTAAAAACCATAAAAGAATTAAAGGTTAAATTAAAAGAATTAATATGATGTTATCAATTTTTGCTGAGGATTACTTTATAGATATTGACAAACTTGATGAATACGTTCAAGTACCGTCAAATATTGAAGTAAAAAAAATAAAAGATGAAAATTCAAACCCCGTAGATGGACAAGATGGTAATACAATTAGTATTGTTAAATATGAAGTTCTGAAACTAATGTTAGAAGTTGTTATGGACGGTAACGAATCTATTGATGAAAAAATGGGGAGTAAAAGTACTGAACTTTCTATCCCATTTAAGCTATCGTTTAACACATTATTAAATAAAAAAATAATCACCAAATATTAAAATAAAATGAGTCAAGAAATAATTTCAAAACTAGAAAATTCAATTAAAAACATTAAGGAAAAAACGTCAAAGTTATTCTTAATAGTTCAAGACACTAAGGGTAATGCTAAGGCATCCGTAGCTTACACTTATAAACTATGTATGTCATTAAACAAATTAGGATATGATTCAATCATGTTATATGAAAAACCTGATTACACACCGGTAGGTAGTTGGTTAGGTTCGGAGTATGAGGAACTAAAACACCAAGTAATTGAAGGTGAAAATTTACAGGTATCACCTGAAGATTTTCTTATTATACCTGAACTATTTGGTTTTGTAATGTCTCAGGTATCTAAGTTACCTTGTGGTAAAATTGTTTTATCCCAATCATATGATTATATAGTTGATACACTACAACCGGGTGAAACTTGGTCTCAATTAGGGTTCTTTAAATGTATAACAACAAGTGAAAAACAAAAAGAATACGTTAGTGAAATTATGAGACAAGTATCTTACGACGTATTAGAACCTTTTATTAGTGATAAATTTACTAAATCAAAATTTCCACCTAAACCTATCATCGCAGTACACTCAAGAGACCAAAGAGATACCGTTAACTTAATTAAAAATTTCTACATAAAATTCCCTCAATATAGGTGGATAACATTTAGAGATATGAGAGGTCTTAGTGAAGATGATTTTGCTAAGGGTTTGAATGAGTCTTTTGCTTCAGTATGGTTAGACAGTATTAGTTCTTACGGAACATTCCCATTAGAGTCTATGAAATCAGGAGTACCTGTCATAGGTTTAGTGCCGGATATGGTACCTGATTGGATGAATGAAGATAATGGCATTTGGGTTAACAATAAAATACAACTTGTGGATTTTGTTGCTGATTTCCTACAAAATTGGTTAGAAGATAATATATCCGAAACATTAATTAAATCTATGGATGAGACGGTTAATAATCTACCAACTGAAGAATTGTTTGATAAAACTGTCGAAGAATTATTCACCGGTTTTATTAACACACGTTTAGAATCATTTGAAACTCAATTAAATAAACTAACAATAGAAACAACATAAAATAATGGAAAATATATTCGACTTATCAGTAATACTACCAATTAAATCGGCCACAGTGCCGTTCTTCTCAGATTATTTTGAGAAATGTATTGAGTCATTAAAAACTCAAAAAACTAAATTTAAAGAATTGATAATTGTCCACACCGATGAAACCACATTAGTTGAACATTTAGACTCTTTTGATTTCGGCGAGTTAACGGTAAATCTTTTACCGTGGACGGACAAACCTAACTATTCATCACAAATAAATTATGGTATTCAAAATGCGACTTCAGAATGGGTTTCCCTATTTGAGTTTGATGACGAGTATTCTTCAATATGGTTTAAAAATGCATTATATTATTCTGAAATTTATACTGACACATCAGTATTTTTACCAATAGTTGTAGATACCGATGAGAGAGGTCAATTTGCGGGTTTCACTAATGAAGCAACATTTGCGGCAAATTTCACACCTGAGATGGGTATATTAACCAATGAAACCTTAATGGATTATCAAAATTTTCAAATTTCGGGAATGGTTGTAAAGAAATCAGTTCTTGATAGTTTTGGAATGTTGAAACCTTCTTTTAAATTAACTTTTGGTTATGAACTTTTCTTAAGACTGACACATAACTCAGTTAAAGTGATGTCAATACCTAAAATTGGTTACAAACACACAAATCTTAGAGAAGGTTCTTTGTTTTGGGGATATAAAAATAACAATAATAAATTAACACCTGAAGAAGTTAAATTTTGGGTCGAATCAGCAAAAACAGAATTCTATTTTAACGACGATAGGGAGATAAAGTATGAAAATGAAACTGTCTAATGACTCAAACCAAAAATCTGAGTGGGAACACAGAAAATAATAATGTTAGCGGTACTACAATAATTGTAACTGGTGAAACTGAAACTCAATTTAAAAAAAAGGGTAGAAAACCCACCAAAAAAAATTATTTTGATGTTAGAGAGGAACAAGCTGTTGTACGTTTTTTAGAGTGTGAATCCTACGAAGAAAAAAATAAAATATATAACGAATTTCTGAGACATCCTTTAGATAAAATGATATCGTCAATAATCAGGAGATACCGACTATATCGTAAAGGGATGGACTTTACTGAAATTCATGGTGACACTCATTCATTTTTAATTACAAAAGTCGATAAATTCAAACCGGCAAAAGGTAAAAAGGCATATTCTTATTTCGGGACAATATGTAAGAACTATTTAATGGGTCAAATAATAAAGGACCAAAAAGAATTAAATCGAAAAATATCTTACGAAGACATCTCAACTAGTTTAGAAAATAGGAATGAATACGCATATCATATAGAAGATTATTCCATTAAGTCTGAAGAAGTTATTAAGAATTTTCTAAGGGAATTAGAATTATTTATGGAACGTGAAAATTTAAATGATAATGAAATAAAGTTAGGACACGCATTACATGACGTATTTGATAATTACGACAATATCTTCGTTGGGAATGATAATAATAAATTTAATAAAAATGTCATTTTACTATCTCTAAGAGAAATGACCAATCTAACAACTAAAGAGATAAGAGGGGCAATTAAAAAGTATAAAGTAATGTATTACAACTTAATACAACAAATGGTTAAGTAAAATTAAATCATCTAATATTTATTTGTATGGGAAGACCTAAGAAAAAAGAAATTAATTTAAGTCAAGAATCTATTCTGTCTTTATTACAGGAAATTTATAATGAATTAGTTGAGCAAAGAAATACCGCAATTCGTATACAAAACAAAATGTTGTCTATGATGAAAGAACCTGAAGATATGACTTTAATTGGTCCGGTCATTGAAAAACAACAAAAAATAATTAATGATTGTGTTGAAAAAAAGTTAACTCTTTCTAAACTACAGACTAACTTTGCGACCAAATCAGGTCCGTCTGATGAAACTAATTTTACGTTATCGGATTTAAATGTTGATGACGACATGTTAAAGGCGTTAATTGATAAAGATACTTCAGGGGATAATACGTCTAAGTATAAAATGTAAAAATAGGTTATATTATGGCATCAATAGATTTAGGGGTTGGTTATGACGATATTAAGAATAAAGTTGAAGCATCTAAACAATATACTTCGTTAAAAAACAAATACGATAAGTTAACAGACAAAAAGGTCGAATCCTTCGAAAATTTTAAAGGTGATGTCACACAAAGTTTAGATAACGCTAAAGAAGATGTTAAAAGATTTCAAAAAAAAATAAAATCTCAATTTGACCAACTTCTCGATATTACAAAAATAACCGGAGGCGAAAATAGTCAAACTATTTCATACGCTAAAAAGACTTTACTTCAAGCGGTACGTAATGTTGAACCTAAACTAAAACAAATTATTTTAGACGAGTCCATTAAAGCTGTGGGGTGTGATTTACAACAAACTTATACACCTCAGACTTTATACGTTAAGGTTAAATCTACAGACATATTAAATATATTAAAATTAGACCCTGAGGATAGTAAAGGTGCTATATTTTACGAAAAAAACCCAATTAACATACAAGATAACCCATTCTCAATGAATAGAGAATTATATCAATTAATACAGGATGGTAATGAATATTCAGTTTTAAATGGGTCACTTTATCGAGGTAGGTCAGGTCAAGGATTAATGGATATCCAATATGTAGAATTTAATAATTTAGCAGTTTCAGGTCCTTGGTTCAAAATAACATTACCTAACAGAGTTAATAATATTAATAAAGTAGGTGAATTTTTTGCTGATTATTATGGTTCAATAAAAGTTGTTGATACCACAAATATTATGGCATCAATTATGGAATCATTATCAGGATTTGCGTCAATCGGGTTAGATGTTGGAACAAATGAAATAGAGGATGCTACTAAATTTGAATTGATAATACAAAGAGTTTTAGGTCTTTGTTTTGACAATAGAAAAGAAATTGATGTTAGCGGTATAGCCAAACTATCCGAGTTAAGTGATATTGACGAATCATTTTTCGAATTTACTGATTTAGATTTAAGATTTATTGAAAGTAGAATACAAAATATTAAAAATGGTGTTGTTGAATTTGAGGGATGTGGTAATGTTAAAGTACCAGTAGATTTTAATTCTATTTTTAATTCTTTAAATAATTTGAACTTTGTCGAAGGGGCGGATTTAAATGAATTATCTGATGAGTTAACCGATAATTTAATAAACAACGAATTATTAATGGGATTAAACATTGATGTTAAAGCAACGGTTAATTTTAATTTCATTAAACTTATAGCTCAAGGAATAGTTGGGGGACTTCTAACACCAAAAGTTTTATTACCCATTTACATAATGACAAAATCTTTAGGCCAAACTGTTGACGAATCAGTAAAATCGGCTGTAGACTTCATTAAAAATTTCCCAAAATTTTTCGCTGAGGTAGTTTCTAAAGTGGGTGCCATATTTGTTGAAGAATTATTTAACATAATAAAAAGAGATATTCAAAACTTAATCGAATCAATAGTGATTGATTTAGCTCAAGAATTAATTGCTAAAAAAACAGCAATGATATTAAAACTAATACAACTAATACTAATAATTGCTTCATTTATTAATGATTGGAGAAAATGTAAGAGTGTTGTTGATGAAATTTTAGGATTACTTAATTTAGTCGGAGGTCTTATACCGGGAGGTAATATTCCTTTACCTTTATTATTTGTTTCACAATTATTGGGGGGTTATTCTGAAACTAGAGCATTTATAGGTACTATTGAAGAATTGCAGAAATTAGGTATCCCGACAGGCGATTTACCTGACGGAAGTCCAAATTTAAGTGTGTTAGCAATGTTTGGACAAATGAAAGCAATGGCTAAAGAAGAAGTTGAAAATAATAAAGTACAAATTGCCGTAGGTCCATTAGTTGTTTCACCAGCAGGACTCACAATACCGGCTAATGCATTTGGTAAAAAAGTATAAATATGATGAATAAAGAAGACTCAAGTAAAATCGTAAATATTATTAAAGATTATAAATCATCCTCTAATTCAGAGTTAACATTTGTTATGGATTTTATTCAAGAAGATTTCACAAAAACTAAAGAATCGTTATTTAAATTAACTGAACATTTAGATAAACTAGAATCAACTTATAATTTAATTATTACTGAATATCAAAAAAGAAAAAATAATACTTAAAATTAAGAATTATGAATAAAAGAAAAAATAATCAAATTATATTTCCGGGTAGGGTTTTAGATAATCAAGACCCTATGATGTTAGGTAGAATACGAGTTATGCCTGAAACCGGAAAAGTATATGATGATATTATAGCTTCAGTACCTAATTGGAATGAAAGTACTGATGTGTGGTCAGAAAAAGACCCATTAATTTTTTTACCATTACTACCTTTTTATTTTAGTCAAACACCTAAGAATGATGAATATGTAAATATAGTTTATCAAGACAGTCAAATTCTTTTTCAAAATCAGTTTTATATCCAAGGTCCTTTTTCGTCTCCACTAACAACTTCGTTTGAAAATTTTGAAGGTGCTAAAAAATTTCTAAGTACAGGTAATAGACTTAAAGGAAGTTTGTCACTAAAAAATAATAAAGGTGAATATCGAAAAAAAGAAAGCTCAGGTATATTTCCTGAACCGGGTGATAACGCTTTATTAGGTAGAGGTAGTGCTGATGTTATAGTAAAAGATAATGAAGTACTAGTTAGAGCCGGTAAATCTAAAAAAATAAGTAAAGGTCAGTTACCTGTTGGTAATCCGTTTAGGTCTTTTTTACAACTAACAAATTTTACAGAAAAACGAGTATCTCTAAATAAAGAAAAAAGAGGGTTCCTACAAGAAAATGTTCAAATGGTAAAAAAAATGGTCATTTGGGATATTGAAAATTTAGAAAATACTCAAAACACTTTTAACGGTAGTGTTGGTCTCTATAATGTAATACCTAGTTTGTCAGTCAACACTAAAAACTTTAAGTCGGAATCAATATCTAACCTAACCGTAGGGACCAACTATACAGGTCCTTTGGAAGAAATTAAGTTTACATCTAAAAGTTATAATGATGTGGTGAATATAATAAATAAATTTATTCAAGGTGTTTTTAAAGGTTTTATTGATATGCCTGAATATTCTTTCAATAATCAACAAAATGTTTCTAAGTCAACAACATTCCCGTTTATTGTAACACCGTCTAAAATAACATATAATAGTGGTAACGTTAACCCTACAACAACAACTAATAATCCAATATATGATAATTTTGTTAGGTTTTATTCATCTATAAAAATATATGATAGTATGAGTAAAAGTGGATTTTATTTAGTGTGGGACAATATTAACGATAAACCGGTCATAGGTCCACAATCATCAATTAAATCAACCGAAATAACACCTACTGAAATCACACCACAAGATGTTTCATACGGTATTTTAGGTTCTGAAAAAATTTATTTGTTATCTCATAATACTTCAGGTCCGAAAGGTCCGGTATTTTTAAATGATACTTTATACGGTATACCTCAAAAAAGATTTGTGAGTGATGAAAAGAGTATTCAATCAAAAACTTATCCGACGGTTAGAGGTGATGAGTTAATGTCTTTGTTGAGAAAAATGTTCGCATATGTTACAGGTCATGTTCACCCGATAGGGCCAGCCCCACCCGTACCTGTAGCTGCGGGTAACGGACAAACATCCGCTGAAATCAATCAAATATTAGCAAACGTGGAAAACACTGTTTTAAATCAAAATATTAGAATAAATTAATTTTTTTTTAGATTTTAGAAAGAGAAATCTTTAAGTCTTCAGAATTAGGTATATCTTGTTTATCTAACAATTCAGATATTTTTCTAGCGCTATTTCTATCCATTTTACCTAAAGAAGATGTTAAGTCGTTTTCATTTTGAAATAACTTTAAAGTTTTTAAAGTTTCTGTACCATATTTACCATCCGCACCTCCTTTTATATCATAACCTAATTTAATTAACCCATTTTGAAAATCTGTCACCACCTTTACAGTGTCATACTTATTTTCATATTCGGTAGTTTCTTCCGGCATTCCATCCAAAGATTCTTTCGAAGTTTCATCAGGGTCTAAATCCTCCATACCATTTAAAGCATTATAATCAATAGTACCGTCAGGTAATATAACATCAGCTAATCTTTTAGTGAATAATGGTACAAGGACTCCCGCTCCTCGTCTATTAAAAGGTGCTCCAACCGCTTTTTTAACAAATGTCTGTGTAGACATGGCCATAGACCAAGTTCTACCTGTTTTTAAATCCTTAAATAAAACTTTAACACCATCATCTGAAACTGACTTAATTGTACCTGTCATTGCTTTACCTGAAGGCCCCAAATATCTATATGGTTTTCCAGCAACAAACCCCATTTTTCGTAAAAGAAGTTTCCCTTGACTTATTTTAGGAACATTTTTAAGAAAACCTTTTAAAGATGATAAAGACTTAGGTGTTAGTCTCTTCAAACCAACTTTACTCGATACCTTAGATACCTTAGATGTTAATGGTAACATTAATTTACCTATTCTTGATTTAAAAGAAGATAATAATTTACCTAAATTTTTTACAATTCCTCCACCTAAAATAGTCTTAGCCAATGGTGACTTAATTGCTCTACGTATTGGACCCGTAATTCCATTTAAGATACGTTTTAAATTTTTTGATATGATGGTCAAACCTTTTACTACCTTTTTTGATGTCATACCGACACCTGTTTTAACCGCTCTTTTAAGAGGAATTGCTAAAGTTTGTAATGGTCCGGGTAATACAACAAATGCAAATGTTATTATAGACATAAGGTATAATGAGTCTCTTTCTTGTTCTGATTTAAATTGAGCCTCAATAATGTAACTAAGACCATTTAACACATCAACAATAGCCCCTGAACCCGGTATAACAAAATCAATACCTGCGGATAACAAGTCTGCACCAGCATGTAAAATATCACTAAGAGACCAACTTTCGTTTAGTGGAACATTTTCACCTGTTTCACATAAGTAAGCCTTACCTTCATAAACAATATGTTTACCATCTGAGGTAAATTGACACGACATCAATTTTTTTAATGGTGAACCAACTTCGGATACCTCAGCAAAAGCTTCAATTATTTGTCTCTTTTGGGATGGGTTTACTACAAAATTCATAAATCTTTATTTTAATATAAATACCTAAATATTTGAAAAAACAAATTTTAAAGTAAAATATCTTATTCATAAAGGTATAAATGTATTTTTTAGATATTTATAATAAAAAGTTTTAAATGTCAATTAATAAATCGTACTTTAATAAAAACAATACCATAACATCTAATAGTTTTGTTAATACCGGTAGAAATCCCGTAACTGAACTGTTTTTCGGTAGAGTTTCAACGTCACAATACCCAAATGGTTACAGTAGATTTATATTTGATATAGACATGGACCTTTTAATGTATAAGGTTTATGACGGTACAATTACAATAGATTGTAACGACAAAATAACCCATACACTAAAGATGACTAATACGTCAACTTTTGATTTGGATTTACTCAACACTAGAACATCACAACAAAGATTAAGGTCAACATCTTTTGATTTAATTTTATTTAGAATACCTAATTTAAATGATACAATTCAGGTGTGGGATGAAGGTGTTGGTTATGATTTCGCCGATTTAAAATATACGATATCTGAATCAGATAAAAATTATTCTGTGAGACCTTCTAATTGGTTTGAAACAACGACTATAGGTGTATGGACCGAACCGGGGATTTATAATAATAAAAATACTGGTTCTTTTAATTATAATGATTTAACAATAGTTGATACTCAACATTTTGAATTTGGTAATGAGGACATTAGTTTTGACATGACGGATGAAATCAACAACATATTAAATGGTTCATTAACTAATTATTCAGGTTGGGGTGTTGCTTACAAACCTCAAATAGAAAACCTGACCGGTCTTACAGACACCTACGAAGTTCAATTTTTTACTAGACATACCCAAACATTTTACGAGCCATATTTAGAAACCAATTTTAACGATTTGATTCAAGACGACAGAAATAAATTCTCATTGAATAAAATCAATAAATTGTATCTATATTTATTTGATGAAGGTAAACCGATTAACTTAGATAGTCCACCATTAGTTGATATATTAGATTACGATGAAAATCCAATTAATGGGCTTACAGGTTTAACTTCTTGTCAAAGAACTAAAGGGGTTTATGAGGTAACAATACCCCCATTAGTAGGTTATAATACAGTTTGTACATTTTCAGATAAATGGTATAATATGAAATTGAATAATACCTCAATACCTGATATAACCAATGAATTTGTTTTATATCCGTTTTCATCTTCAATACAAATAGGTACTGAATCAGTCGAACCAAAAATTTATGGTTTCGATTTTTACGGGTTAAAACAGGACGAAAAAATATTAAATACTGATGTGAGACGAGTTGGTGTGATAATTAAACAAGCTTACACAACTAATAAACAGTTACCTAATGTGGATGCTTCATATAGAGTTTACGTTAGAGAAGGTCAAACTGAAGTACAAGTTCAGGATTGGACTAAACTTAATAGAACACCTAATGATTATTATTTTATTTTCGACACAAGAGATAAAATACCTAACGAATACTTTGTAGATATTAAAGTTGAAAGTAGTGGTGAAATAAACACATATAAAAGAGAAATTAAATTTCAAGTGGTTAATGTCAAGTAATTAACTATTTATTAAAAAAAAGAAAAATGGCAAATAGATTTATGACAGGTTCAACCTGTGGAAACAACGTAGTAATTGAGTTCATCGGTCAAGATGTTCCAATAGTATTAAATAAAATTTATCAATTATCCGATGGTAGGTGTATTGAATTAACTGCAACAGGTTCAACAACAAGTGATAGTTTAACTAATTGGTTCTCTTATGGTCCATTTGACGATTGTGATGATTGTTTAGCCCCTTTTAGTGGTAGTACAGGAGGTAATAATGGTGAGGTTTGTGTTATATGTTCAGGTGAAACATCTACAGTTTTACCACTTAAACCGGAAATGACAAATAAATTCGGTAAAACTGTTCAACAAATAAACGCCGTACTAATAGGTGGTAATGGTTTAAATTCGTAATTATGAGAAAAGTTAAATTAACGGAAAAAGATTTAAATAGAATAGTTAAAAAAGTACTAGAAGAACAAAGAAGTGATAGATACATGTTTTTTTCTAACCTACAACAGATTAGAAGACAAATGGATATTATGTTAGAAATGGACCCAAAAATGATTGAGGGTGTTTTAGAGAACGGTCATGATTGGGCTCAAGACCATATTGCGACCGCTAAAGAATCTATAGACCAAGTTTTTGATTTTTTCATGAATAAAGATAAAGAGGTAGATGTGACGGTATCTAATGATGATATGATGGAAGGTAAAAAAATAAAACATACCAAAAAAGAAGTCGATGAATTGATTAAAAAAGGACTTTATCACTCACCAATAAAATCTTTAGTTGGTAATACTAAAATGAATAAACCTATTGGAACTATAACTACTTTAGGTAGTATAGATATGTCTGAAGGTGAAACGAATGAAGGTAGAAAAAAGAAAAAGAGTAAGAAAAAAACCGGTACACCACTATGTTCAAGGGGTAAAAGGTCTGCTAAAGCAAAATATGATGTATACCCTTCGGCTTACGCTAACGGTCACGCAGTTCAAGTATGTAAAGGTAAAATAAAGGGGTTAGACGGTAAAAAGAGGTGTTCACCACCTTATTGTTAAGATAATTTCCTTAAAATATTTTCAGTTAACTTATTAATTACCTCTTCTTTATTCGAAGAAACGTCATCATTAGTCGGAATAGTCACATCTTTAAACCTTTTTATTTCAACATACTCTTTTAAAATATTTTTTACTATATTTTTATCTATAGATTCTTTCTTGTAGTTTTTTACTTTAATACGAGTAGGTTTTTGACCTTTACCTTTCTGAGTGTCTTTTTTTTCTTTATTTCTTTTTCTACGACAAGCGGAATCTTTTTCTTTCTGTGACATTTTACCTGCAACACCGGCTCCTCTACATACAGGGTAACCACCTTTATCCGAATCCGTTCGACCACAAGGGGGGTGACCACCACCTTTCTTTTTTTTACAAATATTAACCCACGGTCCTTTAGGTTGTGATGACCCTTTCTTTTTCTTCTTTTTACCAAACCAAACTGCTAAGTCTTCAGAAATTATATCTTCAGTAATTTCAATCCATTCATTAACATTATCATTAAATTTATCTATAGGACTTTTTATCTTTATACGTTTTCTATGACCAATTTTATGGTTAATATCATCATTTTCATGTTCGAAAGGTTCTGTAAATGGTGCTAAAAATTTAGATTTCCATGTTCTTTCCACATCTCTTAATGGGGCCTCATATGCTCCACCTCTGGCGACACCACCTCTTTCGTTAATACGTACTTTTTTCATAATAATCTCTTTATTTTAAGATTTTAAATATCTATACTTTATTAATAAATATAATGATAATTAGTTATGAATGAAGATTTTGGAATATTATTTAACTCAATACCCCTTAAGACAGAAGAACACTTAGAAGTGTTAATAGATACTATGGATGAGACAAGAGCCATATACATGTTACAACAAGCGGTAAACCACGCATTTAAGCAAGGTGCATTTACGTTAGGTGAGAGTGAAGTTTTGGGTAAAGCTATTAGAATTAGTTCTCCATCAAAACCGGTAGACAATAATGAAGAATAAAATCGTTAATTTATTTTATACATTGAGTTTTTTTAGTATATTTGTATAAATATAAATAAAAAAAAATGAACTTAGAAACAGTATATTCAGCTGGTTTAGCAATAATATATGATAAAAAAATATTATTATTACAAGCTTCAGAAAGAAAGTTTGGAAAATCATATGGTTTACCAAAAGGAAAATTAGAGGATGGTGAAACTAATTTAGAAGCCGCAATTAGAGAAACTCAAGAGGAATGTGGGGTAAATGTACCAATCAATATGATAGATAGAAAAGAACATTATTATTCTTTCATATCTCGTCAACACAAATTTAAAAAAACTGTAACTTATTTTATAGTTAAAGTCGATAATTTATCTCAAATAGGTTTAAATAGTATTATTATTCCAAAAGACCAATTACAAATTGAGGAAGTTCAGAATGGTATGTTTTTTGATTATGAAGAATGTTTAGAGGTGACAGCCAAATCTCAACTAAGTGTTATTTATAAATTACACAGCGATTCTTTAATTTAAAATCATAATAATTTTGTTCATATATAAATAATCATTATATTTATGTTAATTAAATGTTTCCTTGAAATAATATAACTTAAAAAAAAAAATAAACAAGTGTCACAAATTGAAAGTCTACTATATGAGGCCCATTCCTTAGGGATTAGAAAAGAAGTAATTGAAAAAGTTAGAGAACATCAAATAGAATGTAATTCTAAAGGTATAGTTTTCAAACAATTAGATTCTTACGAAGAAGTGATGAAAAAAATGAAAGAAAAAAATGAAACTAAAGTCAATCGTTAAATTATGTAGTACATTATTAATAATATTTTCATTACATAGTTGTGGTGTTGGTTTTCAATATACAACATTAAATCATGTAGGTCATATTGATGGTATTTATTCATCTAAAGATTTCACAATAGATACGTTAAGTGAGTTTCAATTTAGAAATAAATTAAGAACAGATTTTAATTTCAGGTACAACTTCGCTCAATACGCGTTAAGACAACCTAATTCATTTGATTGGAATAACCCGGTATTAGGTAATAGATATAATATCTACCACCCATATTGGGGGTATAGTTTACATTGGGATAGAACTCAAATGTGGAATGATTGGGTTTGGGGTTATAATTACTTAACTCCGTATAGATGGTCTCCTTTTGGTTATGATAGATGGGGTTATAACAACTATGGTTGGAACAATTATTACGGATGGAATACTCACTATGGTTGGAACAATTATTACGGATGGGGTAATTATCGACAAAATACTTGGTACAGAAGACGAGGTAGAAACAATGTGTCATACATTAATGGTCGAAGAGGTAGTACTATGACTATACGAGACAGGGTAGGACAATCTTCAATGATAGAGTCAACTAAACGTAATGTTAAGGTTGATAATAGTCGTCCCGTTATTAATGATAGACCTAACAATAATGTAAGACCTGTTAGAACTAACAATAATGTAAGACCTGTTAGAACTAA
>Ga0115564_10002071_pt1 | contig 17664 bp, 19 predicted proteins | sample COGITO_mtgs_1105_7_FD_88680 | JGI IMG/M metagenome (GOLD analysis project Ga0115564, IMG submission 88680) | Pelagic marine microbial communities from North Sea - COGITO_mtgs_110523 | ecosystem: Environmental > Aquatic > Marine > Epipelagic | place: Germany:Helgoland, sampling site Kabeltonne...
AAAAAGATTTTGAAATCCATTTTTTACAGTCCCAAAACGATGCGATACAATAAAGTTAAATCCACCTTTAGCCACTAACTTCGTGGATTCAAAATTAATCACTTTTAAGCCTTTAAATACGGCGGAAGCATAGAGCGGTGTTTCGGTAGCTGTATCAATTTCACTCAATAAATCGTCTTGAGAAAAAAGAAGCACCGTAAAAAGCAAAAATAGAGTAGTAATAGATTTTTTCATAGTATAAATTTAAAAAAAAAACCATTAGAAATAGATCTAATGGTTTTTTTAATTATGACAAAAGCGGTCTTATTGTTTAATAATACGCTTTGTTTGAGAGAAATCAGCTGTATTGATATTCATTGAGTAAACACCGGTGTTCCAGTCAGACGTATTAATTTTTGAATTCCATTGGTCCATTGTAGAACTATAAACAAGAGTTCCTAAGACACTGTAAACAGAAATAGTTGCTTGTGTAACAGCAGATGGAAATTGAACCGAAAGTTCATTAGTAACAGGGTTTGGATATATATTAAATTCTGGAGTGAGTGCAATGGTTTCACTACCTAGAATGGAGGCTCTTGCTCCCCTATTAGCATGGTATACCAAATTAGTACCCGATCCATATGCCCAAAGCAAAGGAAGTGCTGAATTATTAGTTGTTGGAAAGACATAATCATTAGTGTCTTCCGTATCTCTAGCTCTAGTGGCTATAATTGTACGTAGGCCATTACTAACCGAATTACTTGTTTCTGTCCAATCTTGAGAAGCATCAAGATTTGGTGTTGTTTTTTGTGTTTGATGCAAATTTCTATCAGTTAACGAACCGTTAGAACCATGAGACATGATGACATCCCCTCCTCCCGAATTGACATTCAACATTGCATTTGCTCCCAGAGCAACGCCAAACCAAACACCATCTGGTCCAACCATGGTCATGGTAACAATGTCTGTTGTGCCATTCACATCAAACTTAACAGAGAAATCGGATGTAAATTCTACAACCCCTGTGGAAACGTTTTGCGCGAAGCCATATGCGGAAATTAATAATGAGAGTATTAAAGTAATTTTTTTCATAGTATTTGTATTTAGAATTATTTATTTAGAATGGTATTTAATGTTTTATCGTTGTGCATTTTTGCAAAATCCAACGGAGATTGGCCTGCATTATTTTTCATAAAAGCACTAGCACCAGCCTCCATTAGCAGGATTGCTAATTCTTGGTTGTTAAATAGTACCGCATAGTGCAAGGCAGTGGCACCGTTTGCATCGGTTAGATTAGGGTCTGCTCCCGCTTCTACAAAAGCTTGGGCAATTTCTACATGTCCTTTGACCACAGCAGCCATTAAAGGGGTGCCATCGTCGCTATTTCCGTTGATGTTGTCAACTTTATCAATTAAGTAATTAGCAACACTAATATTGTTATAATAAGCCGCTAGTGTGAGTGGCGAGCTTCCTCTCTCATTCAAGGCCTCTACTAATTTTGGATTGGTAGTATAAAAGGCTTCCATTTCTTCGGCAGTTCCAGTGCGCGCACAGTCAAACACATCCGTTTGTGAGAATGTGAAATTGATAGTAAGAAAAAAGAATAAATACTTCATAGGTTATTTAACAATACTGCATTGATCAATTTTAATATCTTCAAGCAAATTGTCATTTACAATACATCATCCTTTGAGGGACATTGAAACAGTGACTTTTAGCTTTATTACAGACAACTGCGAAGTTACAGAAAATTTTATTATTAATTATGATACTTTCATGAGCTTATATTTAAAGCAACCCCTAACCAGACATTACTTGGACCCACCATGGTCATTGTAACTATATCAGTAGATGCGTTAACATCAAATTGAACAGAAAAATTTGAAGTAAATTGAACAACTCCAGTAGTAGTGTTTTGAGCAAAACCGAAGTAGCTCATGAAAATCATGATTATTAAAGTAGTTTTTTTCATAGATTATTATTTTGAGTTACTTAAAATGTTGTTTAAAGCTTTATCATTATGCATTTTTGCAAAACCTAAAGCAGATTTCCTTACATTATTTTTAATGTTAAAAAGTAACATCTTTACTATTTCTATTTATAGCTTCAACTTTATCTATCAAATAGTTCACAACATTAATAGTGTTATGATAAGCTGCAAGTGCTCTATAATGAGCGCAGTTAAAAATATTTATCTGTGAATGAAAAATTAATAGCGATCAAAAAAAGTACACATTTCATATTTAAAATTTAATCGAACTACATTGATCAAGTTTAATTTCTTCAAGTAAATCATCAAACCCTATGCATCTACCTTTAATTGCTATCGAATCATTGATCGAAAAACCACTTACAGGACTATCAAACTTACAGGAAATTCTATTGTTAATTGTTAAATTATCAGAACTCAACGATGTAATGACCCCTGTAACTGCAATTGTTTGATCTAAATATTTTAATTCTGCAAGCGTTAAGTTATCAATAAACTCCTTAAAAACAAGAGTAGCTTCAGTACTATACAAAGGTTTTTCCGTTTCGATTGACCTGTGTTCAGGAAATATATAATTTATAATTATCAAGAAGCCTGCCAATACTATTATAAATAAAATAATTTTTTTTTTCATGAGTGATTTAAATTTTAGAATACAGTAAAAAATAGCTTTTAGTGTTAAGTTTAAAAAAAAGAATTAGATTTGAATATACCAAATATTCGTGTAAAATGAAGACCAATCCTTTTTTTTTAATAACTACTTTGTGTTTTGCAACTTTCTCTTGTACTAACACAAGTGAAAAAGACTTGATTGAACAAATAGATCTTTCTGAACCAATCACCTATTCAGAACACATAAAGCCTGTGTTTGATTCCAATTGTATTTCTTGCCACTCTAGTCCTGCAATAAACGGAGCGGGGGTGTCATTGACAACCTACAGCAATGTTAAAAATTCAATTGAAAACACAAATCTTATCGATAGAATTAACTGGCAACCAGGGCAAGGAGGCTTTATGCCACTTGCAGGCTCTAGATTACCTCAGAACTTAATTGACTTAATTATACAATGGCAGTCAGAAGGGTTTATTGAATAACTTAAAATAATTCTATGAAAAAAGTCTATCTATTATTTGCGTTTATTTCATTTATTGGATTTTCTCAAGAAAAATACCTTACAAAAACTGGCCTGCTTAACTTTGAAGCTAGTGTTCCTTCTTTTGAAGAAATAAAAGCAACGAACACAAATGTGACTGCTATTTTTAACGCTGCTAATGGGCAATTTGCTGCCCTCGCACTAGTTAAAGGATTTCGATTTAAGAATGCTCTTATGGAAGAGCATTTTAATGAAAGTTACGCAGAGTCAGACAGCTATCCTAAAGCCGTTTTTAAAGGAGAACTGATAGGCTACACAGAAAACAACACACTTGGATCCTATCCTATTAAAGGGACTCTTAGTTTTCATGGTGTCACCAAAAACATACAAAACGTTATCGTTCAAATTATAAATTCAGAAAATAAACTAACTTTCAATGGAGCGTTTGAATTAAACCCTAAAGAATTTGACGTAGAGATACCAAAAATTGTGAGCTCAAAAATAGCCGACTCAGTAACAGTGGTTTTTGAATTTAGTATGACAAAAAAGTAAATCATAAAAAAAGCCGCAAATAGCGGCTTTTTTTATAGAAATTTATAATAAATATTTACTTGCTCAGGATGTTTACTTACTCAAGTACATTTTACGTCTTGAATATAAATCATAAAACGCATCATCTTTAAGACTGTCTATAAAAAGAATACTTTCGCCTGTACTCTTCATTTCTGGGCCTAATTGTTTATTTACATTTGGAAACTTATTAAACGAAAATACAGGTTGTTTGATGGCATAACCTTCCAAATGAGGCTTAAAATCAAAGTCAGTCACTTTCTTTTCTCCTAGCATTACTTTAGTGGCATAGTTTACATAGGGCTCTCCATAGGCTTTAGCAATGAATGGCACCGTACGAGAGGCTCTAGGGTTTGCTTCAATAATGTACACCATATCATCTTTAATCGCAAACTGTATGTTTATAAGCCCAACCGTATTAAGTGCTAACGCAATTTTTTTAGTATGGTCTTTAATTTGTTGCATTACTAAATTCCCAAGATTGAAAGGCGGCAAGGTTGCATTACTATCACCAGAGTGAATCCCACAAGGTTCAATATGCTCCATGATTCCAATGATATATACGTTTTCGCCATCACAAATTGCATCCGCTTCTGCTTCAATAGCGCCATCAAGATAGTGGTCTAATAATAGTTGATTTCCTGGCATTCTGCTTTGTAACTCAACAACGTGCTTTTCTAACTCTTCTTTATTAATAACGATCTTCATTCCTTGTCCTCCAAGCACATAAGAAGGACGAACTAAAATTGGAAAATCTAAAACATCTGCAATCGCAGCAGCTTCATCGGCTGTAGTCGCAATGTCAAACTCTGGGTAGGGTATGTTATTTTCTTTAAGAAGGTTAGAGAATAAGCCTCTATCTTCTGCTAAATCTAACGATTCAAAACTGGTTCCTAGTATCTTTACGCCATATTTAGTTAGTTTTTCAGCCAGCTTTAAAGCCGTTTGACCTCCTAATTGTACAATAACGCCTTCCGGCTTTTCGTGTTTAATAATATCGTAAATATGCTCCCAAAATACGGGTTCAAAATATAGTTTATCAGCCGTATCAAAGTCCGTAGAGACGGTCTCAGGATTACAGTTAATCATGATGGTTTCATACCCACACTCTGCTGCGGCCAATACCCCATGCACACAACAGTAGTCAAATTCAATTCCTTGACCAATTCTGTTGGGGCCTGAGCCTAAAACAATTACTTTTTTCTTAGCTGTAACAATACTTTCATTGTCTGAAAAACGGGTACCATCAACGGTTTCCATATCACTTTCAAATGTTGAGTAGTAGTACGGTGTTTTTGCTTCAAATTCAGCAGCACAAGTATCTACTAACTTATAGACTCTATTAACGCCTAATTCTTCTCGTTTTTTGTAGACTTGACTTTCCAAACATCCTAACATATGTGCAATCTGTCGGTCGCCATATCCTTTTTGCTTTGCCTCCAGTAACAATGGTTTTTCTATAGAATCTATTTTAAAGGTTGAAATTTCATTTTTCAACAAATGTAATTCTTCATATTGTTTCAAAAACCACATATCAATTTTAGTGATTTCATGTATACGACTCAATGGGATACCCATCTGAATGGCATCATAAATTATAAAACCACGATCCCAAGAGGCATGTGTCAGTTTATCAATAATTTGATTGTAATCCTTATTTTCTTTTCCGTCTGCTCCTAGTCCATTACGCTTAATCTCAAGAGATTGTGTTGCTTTGTGCAAGGCTTCTTGAAACGAACGTCCAATACCCATGACTTCACCAACGGATTTCATTTGCAATCCTAACGTACGATCAGAGCCTTCAAATTTATCAAAATTCCAACGCGGGATCTTAACAATTACATAATCCAAAGTTGGCTCAAATAAAGCGGAGGTCGATTTCGTAATCTGATTACTTAATTCATCTAAATGATACCCTAAGGCTAGTTTAGCGGCAATTTTTGCAATTGGATACCCCGTTGCTTTACTAGCTAATGCAGAAGACCTAGAAACACGTGGATTAATTTCAATCGCAATGATGTCTTCTTTTTCGTCTGGAGAAACTGCAAATTGAACATTACATCCCCCTGCAAAATCACCAATACTACGCATCATATGTATCGCCATATCACGCATTCTTTGATAGGTACGATCACTCAAGGTCATTGCTGGTGCAACAGTAATAGAATCTCCTGTATGAATCCCCATAGGGTCCATATTTTCAATAGAACAAATAATAACTACATTATTATTAGAATCTCTTAGTAATTCTAACTCATATTCCTTCCAGCCTAATAAGGCCTTGTCAATCATAACTTCGTGAATTGGAGAAATCTCTAATCCTCGGGTTAGTAGCGCATCAAAATCTTCTTCTTTGTGCACAATAGCAGCACCATCACCTCCTAAAGTAAAAGAAGCTCTAATGACTAATGGAAATCCAAATTCTTGAGCAATTTCTTTTCCTTTCAAAAAAGAAGTTGCTGTGGCTTGAGGGGCCATTGGTATTCCAATCTTTAGCATTAATTCTCGGAACTTTTCTCTGTCTTCTGTTATATTAATGGCATCAATATCTACTCCAATAATATCTACATCAAAATCAGTCCAAATGCCTTTTTCGTCTGCTTCAATACAAAGGTTTAAGGCTGTTTGCCCCCCCATTGTAGGTAAAACCGCATCAATCTGCGGATGTTCTTTCAAAATTTTAATAATAGACTTCGTTGTCAAAGGCAACAAATACACATGATCCGCCATTGTTGGGTCTGTCATAATTGTTGCAGGGTTAGAATTAATTAAAATAGTTTCAATTCCGTCTTCCCTTAATGAGCGAAGTGCTTGCGTTCCAGAATAATCAAATTCACAAGCTTGCCCAATAACGATGGGTCCTGAGCCTATGATTAAAATTGATTTTAGATCTTTACTTTTTGGCATTTTCTAATGTAGTTGATTGAATTATACTTAGTTTCAAAATTAGTTAACGTTTGGATATAAAAAAAGGCATTGCTACAAGCAATACCTTTAAAATGTTAACAATTGTTAATCATTATTTTTTGTGACGAAGTTCTGAAGAAACACTAATTTTCTTTCTTCCTTTTGCACGTCTTCTAGCTAGAACTTTTCTTCCATTGGCTGAAGCCATTCTTTCTCTAAAACCATGTTTGTTTTTTCTTTTTCTTTTCGATGGTTGAAACGTTCTTTTCATTTTAGTATATTTTTAAAACTTTGCGAGTGTTATTATCTTTAAATATGCGCTTTACTATCATCTTCAAAACGCTGGGCAAATATACAAAGAGTTTTTACTTTGACAAACCTAATTTTAAAATAATTTTCATTTGTTTTTACTACCTTTGTACTCGCTTAACAAAACCATAGATATGTTCAATAAAAATATAAAACTAGTTCTAGCTGTTGCAATACTCGCATATGCTATTTATCAAATCACAGAGACTTACGTCGGTAACGGCATAATGCTCATATTCTTAGCTCTTATTTTTGTATTCCTATATTTTAAAAATGAAATGATCTTGCTTGCATTTCTTAAACTAAGAAAACAAGATTTTCCAGGAACGGATCGTTTATTAAACAAAATAAAAAATCCAAAATCGGCACTTACTCAAAAACAACAAGGCTATTATAATTTTCTTAAAGGAATCATGGTATCTCAAACAAATATGAATGCTGCTGAAAAGTACTTCAAAGATGCTATTAGCTTGGGCCTTTCAATGGATCATGATTTAGCTATGGCTAAACTAAACCTTGCTGGAATTGCATTTACGAAACGTCGAAAGCAAGAAGCTCAAAAATTATTACAAGAAGCTCAAAAACTTGACAAAAGAGATATGTTGTCTGAACAAATTAAAATGATGAAGCAGCAAATGAAAAAAGCGTCAATGCCGAATCAGCATTTTGGCGGTGGGCAGCAACGCGGCGGTAAAAGACGGTAATTAATCTTTTGTGTAATACCCCTTATTAGGAATCTCTAAGCTATATACTTTTCTTGTTTTGTTATTTAGAAAGGCTTCCCTTAGCCAAGGGTTATGGATTTTTAATTGTTTATAATTCAAATCATATTTCTCTGCAAACTTCACGAAATCAGTGACCGCTGTATCCACTTTCACTTTATAGGTTGGAACGGTTTTATATAAATCTTTTTCAGAAAAGTTAAATCCATATTTTTTTGGATGCGTCATAATTTCCTTCAAGGCTACAATTCTAAACATGTAACGGCCTGTTTCCTCTCCTAAAAGCAAATCATAATAACTTGAAACCCCTTGACGCTCTAATTGTTTAGACACCCCACTAATCCCAGCATTGTAAGAAGCTGCAGCAAGGGTCCAATCACCAAATTTAACCTTCGCCTTTAGTAAATACTTACAAGCAACTACAGTCGCAAGCTCTAAGTTATTACGCTCGTCAACATTTGAATTGATTTCTAAGCCATACTCCTTCCCTGTTGGCTTCATTATCTGCCAAAAGCCTTTAGCTCCCGCTGGCGATGTTACATTTTGCAAACCACTCTCAATAAGCGCTAGGTATTTAAAATCATCCGGAATACCATAAGACTCCAAAATAGGTTCAATAATTGGAAAATAACGCTGAGCACGTTTAAACATCAATAAGCCATTGGATTGCCAATAGGTATTAACTAAGAGTTCTCTATCTATTCGCTCACGAATATCTGGAATTTGAATTGGCATCGATTCTTCGCAGAAATATAACGCTGCTGGAATCTCAATCGCATAAATGTTATACCCATTTTCTGGGCTAGTGATTTGAGAATCTATAACTGTTTTACTTGAAAAAGCTAATAAAACAAAAGTTGATATTAGAAGAACAAAAAAAGCTGTAGAAATAGTTTTAAAATGACGCATGGTTAGGAGTTTTTTTAGGTTTAATTACAAAAAGTAGTTGAAGTTTAATTATTAATTAATTTAGGTAAGTTGTCATTAAGCCATTTATATTTATTTATAATCATTACATGCGTCCCACCTTTGACTACTATACAATCTTTAATCTTATGTATTGGAAAAATCGTGTCTGAGTCGCCATGAATATGAATTAAATTTGGGTCATATGCTGTTTGATCCCACAACACGACTTGCTCTATAGCCCAATCTAAGTAGCGTTTATCTGTTATAGATAAATAGCGTTTGTACAAATCTAATCGCTTCACAATTGTTTTATTGAACGCAAATTTAGAAAGCAGATCAATGTTTTGAGCAAAAAGACTTGTGGGTACTAATTTATAGGCCTTTGTTTTCCCTGCTAGTTGAAGATGAAGAGGTAATTCATCACGGTTTTTAACACTTGAAATGATAATAATTTTCTTGAACTTACGAACTAAACTCATTTCTTGAGCAATGATGCCCCCAAAAGAAACCCCAATCAAAACAGCATTTTCATGTTTAACTTTATCACAAAAACGCAAAGCGTAATCAACTATAGACTCGTTGTAATAAGGAATCATCCATTCCAAGTAATAACATTCAAAAACATTCCGATCGAGTTTTATGTTCTTAAAAATACTCGGATTGGCTGCTAAACCTGGCAAAAAATAAACGGGTATCTTGGTGTTATGTTGAGGCACTAAGCGATTAAATTAATTAATTAGATATTTTTTTGTAAATTTGCACTCGAGTAATCTTAACCTTACCTAATTTTTTTACTATGGTTGACGCTTCTAATTTGATAGACAACGCTTTTTTACGCCAATATGAACTTAAAGTAGGTGCAGAGCTTGCGACTCTTGAGTATTCTCAACAAGAACGAAAAATTTTCTTAACAAAACTAAATATTCCTGAAGTTTTAATGTCTGAATCATTTTTAGAAAACTTCATAAAAATAGTCTTAGAAAATATCATTGAGAAAGATATAAGTGTGGTTCCAACAAGTCCACCTGTTGCAAAGTTCATTCGCCGAAATCGTCGCTACAGAAAAATGCTTCCCGTAGGAATTCGCATCTAAGTTTAAATATCCAAATTTTTAAATTCAATCCGTACCAATCCATCTGTATCAATTGCAGTAAGATTAATTTTTTGTAGTGTATTCACTAAACCTGGATTCCATGGTGATTTTACTTTGACATAATTTTCTGTAAACCCATGAATATACCCCTCCTTATTTTCTCCCTCGAACAAAACGGTATGGGTCGTATTGATTTGAGACTCATAAAAAGCACGACGTTTTTTGGCCGAAAGTCCTCTTAACATTTTGCTTCGTTTAGAACGAATAGATTTAGAAACTTTATCGGGTAGCGTCGCAGCATGTGTATTTGGACGTTCAGAATATGAAAATACGTGCAAATAAGAAATATCCAAATCGTTTAGAAAATTATAAGTTTCTAAAAATATTTCATCGGTTTCGCCAGGGAAGCCTACAATTACATCAACTCCGATACAGGCATTTGGTAAAACTCTTTTAATATGTTCTACTCTATTAACATACAACTCTTTCATATAGCGCCTACGCATTGCCTTAAGCATCACATTGCTCCCGCTTTGTAGAGGAATATGAAAATGAGGGACAAAAGAATTGCTATTGGCTACAAAATCAATGGTTTCGTTTTTTAGTAAATTTGGTTCAATAGAAGAAATTCGTAATCTGTGAATACCACTAATAGTATCTAAAGCCTGGACGAGCTCAAAAAAAGTATGTTCATGCTTTTTGTTCCCATATTCACCTTTACCATAATCACCAATATTCACTCCAGTTAATACAATTTCCTTAATCCCTTGATTCGCAATTTTTTTTGCATTGTCTAATACATTTTGAAGCGTATCTGATCTGGAAACCCCTCGAGCCAAAGGAATCGTACAATAAGTACATTTATAATCACAGCCGTCTTGAACTTTCAAAAAAGCACGCGTACGGTCTCCAATAGAATAACTACTGACATAAAAGTCAGCGTCTGCGATTTCACAAGAATGAATTACAGCAGTATCATTTTTGGTGAGTTGGTTTAAATAATCTGTGATTTTAAACTTTTCTGTAGCCCCTAAAACTAAATCAACTCCATTAACGGCAGCCAATTCTTCTGGTTGTAGCTGGGCATAGCACCCAACAGCAACTATAAAAGCGGAAGCGTTAGCGCGTTGGGCTTGCTTTACAATCGTTTTAAATCGTTTATCAGCGTTATCAGTAACCGAGCAAGTATTAATTACATAAATATCCGCAAACTCAGAGAACTCCACACGATCAAAACCCTCATCTTGAATGTTTCGAGCGATTGTTGCAGTTTCCGAAAAATTTAGTTTACACCCTAAAGTATAAAAAGCGACTTTTTTTCTATCAATCATTCTTGTACTTTTACCAAGTGGACAAATTTACAACTAACATCTATAATGACAAAGCAAGCCTCTAAATACTTCCGACTCTACTTGGGGAGTCTTGTTATTTTTTGCAACTTTATTTTAAGCTGCAGTACAACAAACGATGATTCTAAGTCTTATCAAGTGTTTAGATATAACGAACATAAGAATATTAGTTCACTAGACCCTGCTTTCGCCAAAGATAATGCCGACATATGGGCTACAAACCAATTGTTTAACGGCTTGGTACAAATGGACTCAAATCTGGCTATTTCTCCTTCGATTGCAAGTTCCTGGACTATTTCTAAAGATGGAAAGACTTACACGTTTAATCTAAGAGGTGACGTTTACTTTCATCCACATAAACTATTTGGAAAAAGCAACACTCGAACGGTAAATTCTAGTGATTTTGTGTATAGTTTTGACCGTTTGAAATCACCCAAATTAGCGTCACCGGGAAGTTGGGTATTGAAAAATGTGCAGTCTTACAAAGCAATTGATGGACGCCAGTTTCAAATGACACTAAAAGAACCATTTCCTGCATTTCTAGGCCTATTAACCATGAAGTACTGCAGCGTGGTTCCAAAAGAGGTTACATCCCATTACGGAGCTGAGTTTAGATCAAACCCAATAGGAACTGGGCCCTATAAATTTAAACGTTGGGAAGAAAATATTAAATTGATTTTTAGGAAAAATAATCGCTATTTTGAATTCAACTCTAAAGGGAAGCGCCTCCCCTATTTAGAAGCTGTTTCGATTACATTCTTAGCAGATAAACAAAGTGAGTTTCTTCAATTTATACAGGGAAATATCGATTTTATTTCAGGTTTGGATGCGTCATATAAAGATGAAATTCTTAATTCAAATGGAGCACTTAATTCCAACTACGTCTCGACTGTTAAAATGCTGCGAGCCCCCTATCTTAATACTGAATACTTGGGGTTTTATATGGATTCTAAAAAAACTGAATATCAAAATCAATTACTACGTCAGGCTGTGAACTATGGCTTTGATCGTGAAAAAATGATGACCTATCTAAGGAATGGAATTGGAATTCCTGGCAGCGGAGGTTTTATTCCAAAAGGACTGCCTGGACACCAGAAAAATAGTGGGTATACTTACCAGCCAAAAAAAGCCAAAGATCTCCTGGATAGTTACAAATTGGAATCTGGAAATCAAATGCCTGAAATAACATTAAGTACAACCGCTAATTATTTGAGTTTTTGTGAGTTTATCCAACGTGAATTGCAAACCATTGGGTTAAAAATAAATATTGAAGTCATGCCACCATCTTCACTAAAATCTGCAAAGTCAAATGGGAAGTTAGATTTATTTAGAGCAAGTTGGGTTGCAGATTATCCAGACGCACAAAACTACTTATCGTTATTTTACAGTAAAAACTTCGCGCCTAACGGATCTAACTATACTCATTTTAAAAACACACAATTTGATTCTTGGTATGAAGAGGCGCTGGAAGAAACGGATATAAAAAACAGAATAAACCTTTACAAAAAAATGGATGCCCTAGTGCTCAAAAAAGCACCTATAGTGGTCTTGTTTTATGATGAAGTCGTACGCTTTACATTAGCAAACGTAAACGGATTAGGGATTAATCCTACCAACCTGTTAGAAGTGAAAAATGTTCGGAAATACTAATCCTTTCGATATACCGAGGTCTGCTCAAATACCTGTTCTAAAATGGCTTTGTCTTGCGCTGAAAACTCCAAGCCACGGCGACTCATTACTACAGTTGCAACTTCAAAAGCTTTTGAAGTTAAATACGTAGAAAAGCCACTCGCCCCACCCCAACTAAAACTTGGAATAAAATTACGAGGAAACCCACTGCCAAATATATTTGAACTAACACCTATTACGGTTCCGGTATTAAACATCGTATTGATGCCACACTTGCTGTGGTCTCCCATCATTAGTCCGCAAAACTGTAAACCTGTCTTTGCAAAGTTTTCAGTCTCATAACTCCATAAACGAACCTCAGCATAATTATTTTTAAGATTTGAATTATTTGTATCCGCCCCTAAATTACACCATTCTCCGACAACAGAGTTTCCTAAATAGCCATCGTGTCCCTTATTAGAATTGGCGAAAAACACAGCGTTATTCACTTCACCCCCGACTTTAGAATAGGGTCCTATAGTCGTAGGCCCATAAATCTTAGCCCCCATTTTAAGAACAGAACCTTCGCAAAGTGCAAAGGGGCCTCTCACCAAACTGCCTTCCATGATCTCTGCGTTTTTTCCAATATAAATTGGACCATGTGTTGCATTCAGTACACATAGTGGCAACTGAGCGCCTTCTTCAATAAATATCTGTTCTGTATTAAATGCTTCCGTTCTTTCTGGAATTGCTACGGAAGTTCTACCGGCTGTAATCAGCTCAAAATCGGCAGTAATTGCAGCTCCATTTTTAGAGAAAATATCCCACGTTGTTTCAACTTTTATAATAGAATCTTCACACTGAAAGATCTCAAAGGCATCAAAGTCAACCTCTTGATCTTCAAGACTAAAAAAAGCAACAATCGCATCCCCATCATAAACAGCTTGATTCTTAGATAAGTTTTTAATCTGATTCACCAAAGCATCCGAAGGCAAATAGGACGCATTAATTATTATATTTTCTTCCATTTCAACCATAGGGTACTTATCAGAAAGATAATCTTCTGTGATGGTAGTGGTGGTGGCTCCCAAAAATAATTCCCATTTTTCTCGGATAGTTAAAATTCCTATACGAATATCTGCTACGGGACGTGTGTAAGTAAATGGCAGTAATGCCTCTCTATTTGGACCGTCAAAAAGTATATAATTCATACCAAAGCTTTATGTAAAAATAAGAAAAGCCTTTCAATAGTTGAAAGGCTTTTAAAATATAATTGAAAGAAATGTTTTTATTTCTTGAATTTCGCGTATTTAGTTTTGAACTTGTCAATACGTCCAGCAGTATCTACTAATTTAGATTTCCCAGTGTAGTACGGGTGAGATGTTCTAGAAATTTCCATTTTTACTAATGGATACTCAACACCATCTACTTCTAATGTTTCAGTTGTATCTGCAGTAGATTTTGTTAAAAACACATCTTCGTTTGACATATCTTTAAATGCTACTACTCTATAATTATCTGGGTGTGTATTTTTTTTCATCACTTAACTGTTTGATTCGATTTTTCGAGTTGCAAATTTATATATTTTTTACAAATCTACAACAGTTTATTAATATTATTTTTTATCTTTTTATTGTAACTTATATTTGTAGCATGTGTCTAATAGTTATAATCAAATTTAAATCATTCAAATTATGGAACAAACAACAAAATCAGCTGCCATTAACTATGGTGTCTACCTGGGAGCAATTACATCATTAATTACCATCATTATATATGGAGTTGATATCGACTTATTCACTGCCCCGTGGCTCGGAATTGTCCTATTTATTATTGTGGTTGCATTTGGAGCGGTTTCTGCCCTAAATTCCAGAAAACTATTAGGAGGGTTTATTAGCTTTGAGCAGGCGTTTTCCTCTTATTTTATTACCATAGCGGTCGGCACTTTGATGTCTTCAATTGTTGGAATTGTTATATTTACTTACATAGACCCTGAAGCCGCTATCTATCTTAACGAACAAGTTTTAATATTGACAAAAGAAACAATGGAGCGCATTGGATTACCTCAAGAAGCCATTATAGCAGCCATTGAGGAAGCCAGTAAAAAAGATAACTTTTCATTGGGAGCGCAAACTCAAGCTTTTGTTTTTAGACTTGTCTTTTATGCTGTTATTGGACTTATTGTAGGATTAATCGTTAAGAAAACTGACTCAAAAGACGCTTAATTTCTTTACTTTTGAAATTCAAAAGCAAGATGAATGGATATTTCAGTAGTTATACCGCTACTTAACGAACAAGATTCTATAGAAGAACTTCATGATTGGATTGTGTCTGTGATGCAATCCAATCAGTTGTCTTATGAGATTCTATTTATTGACGACGGTAGTACGGATAACTCCTGGGAGGTCATTCAAAAAATTTGCGCTAAAAACAGTATTGTAAGAGGGTTTAAATTCTCTAAAAACTTTGGCAAATCTCAAGCATTGCATGCAGGGTTTGCTCGAACCAAGGGCGATATTGTTGTTACAATGGATGCCGACTTACAAGACAGCCCAGATGAAATCCCTGAACTCTACAAAATGATCAAAGGCCATGGGTATGACATCGTTTCGGGTTGGAAGAAAAAAAGGTACGATTCCTTTTTTAGTAAAAATCTTCCTTCAAAGTTATTTAATTGGGCCGCTAGAAAAATATCTGGATTATCTCTAAATGACTTTAACTGTGGTTTAAAGGCTTATCGAAGTGAAGTGGTAAAAACTATTGAGGTTTATGGGGAGATGCACAGATATATCCCTGTGTTGGCTGTTAATGCTGGCTTTACAAATATTGTTGAAAAGGTAGTGATTCATCAAGCAAGAAAATATGGAAAAACAAAATTTGGAATGGAACGATTTGTAAATGGATTTTTAGATTTAATCACGATTTGGTTTATTTCTAAGTTTGGGCGACGCCCTATGCACTTTTTTGGGTTTTTAGGAATCATTATGTTTGTTATTGGACTTGGGTTTGCTTTTTACCTTGGAGTTGACAAGTTATTTATAAACCCTACTGGCCGACTTATCGCAGAGAGAACAGAATTTTTTATAGCCCTTACAACCATGGTGATAGGATCTCAATTTTTTGTGGCTGGGTTTTTGGGTGAAATCATTCTTCAAAACCAAAAAAACAAAGAACGCTATCACATCACAAAAGAGACAAACTAACTAATACTTATTTTTTCTTAAAATTAACCTATAAACTGTGAAGATATTTGTAAATCTTTTACATTTGCATTTTTACTAAATTAATTACATGCTCAGAACAGAATCCGAAATTCAAAATACGATCAATTCCTGGTTATCTTCATTTTTTGACGAAGAAACTAAAAATAACATTCAAGAATTAAAAGCTAATAACCCAGAAGAACTTCAAGATAGTTTTTATAAAAACTTAGAGTTTGGAACTGGTGGTATGCGAGGAATGATGGGCGTTGGGACCAACAGAATCAACAAATATACATTAGGAAAAAATACACAGGGTCTTAGTAACTACTTACATAAAACATATCCCAATCAAACTATAAAAGCAGTTATCGCTTTTGATTGCAGACATAACAGTAAAGAATTTGCACAGATTGTAGCAGATGTATTTTCAGCTAATGCGATAGAAGTCTTTTTATTTGAAGACTTACGAGCTACTCCAGAACTATCATTTGCCTTAAAGCATTTAGGGTGTCAATGCGGGATTGTTTTAACCGCCTCTCACAATCCTCCAGAATACAACGGCTATAAAGTCTACTGGGAAGATGGCGGACAGCTTGTACCTCCCTTTGACGGCGAAATTATTGATGTTATTAACGCATTAGAATACAGCGATATTAATTTCGCTGCCAATATAAATCTAATTCATACAATAGGGAAAGATGTTGATGATGTGTTTATTGATGCTTCTGTAAAAAGTGGTAGCTTGGAAGTAAATACGTCCAAAAACAGGGCAGATCTCTCTGTTGTATTTACAGCTCTACACGGGACTTCAATTACCGCAGTTCCTGAAACGCTCAAGCGTGCAGGATACACAAATGTTAATTTGGTAGACGCACAATCAAAACCTGATGGAGATTTTCCGACTGTAAAATCTCCAAACCCAGAAGAACCTGAGGCATTGAAAATGGCTTTAGATCTGGCAAATGAAATACAAGCCGACATCGTTATTGGAACAGATCCTGACTGTGATCGTTTGGGAATTGCTGTTCGTGATTTTGATAATAAAATGGTGTTACTTAACGGCAATCAAACCATGATTATGATGACCAAATTCCTTTTGGATTTATGGAAACAAAAAGGGGGTATTAATGGGAATCAATTTGTAGGTTCAACAATTGTATCTACCCCTATGCTGTCTAAGCTAACAGAAGCCTATGGAGTGGAGTGCAAAATAGGGTTGACCGGCTTCAAATGGATTGCTAAGATGATTAAAGATTTCCCAACGCTCGATTTTATTGGAGGTGGTGAAGAAAGCTTTGGGTTTATGGTCGGCGATTTTGTACGTGACAAAGATGCGGTCACAGCCACCCTATTGGCATGTGAAATTGCGGCTTACACGAAAGCGAATGACAGTTCATTTTTTAAAGAACTAGTCGATACTTATGTGGAGCATGACTTTTACAATGAACGTTTGGTTTCATTAACAAAAAAAGGGATTGAAGGGAGCCAGGAAATTACAAACATTATGGAAGCAGCTCGAAACAACCCTGTGACATCCATCCAAGGCTCTAAAGTGATTACTGTACATGACTACAAACTGTCTGTGTGCAAAAATTTAAAATCCGGAACTACGGAAGCTATTTCAATTCCTAAATCAGATGTATTAATTTATACCACCGAAGATGGCAGTAGAGTGGCCTTGCGTCCAAGCGGGACAGAACCCAAAATAAAGTTCTATCTTAGCGTAAATTCCCCACTTAACAGCGCAGATGAGTTTTCAGCGACTGAAACATTGCTAAACACTAAAATAGACGCCATAATTACAGAAATGAAGTTGAGTTAATGAATTATTTAAAACAAATTTTTCGCTATGCGATTCCTTATAAAACCTATGCGATACTAAATATTATCAGCAACGTTTTTTATGCGTTTTTTGCCACGCTTTCCATGTT
>Ga0115564_10002080_pt1 | contig 17649 bp, 14 predicted proteins | sample COGITO_mtgs_1105_7_FD_88680 | JGI IMG/M metagenome (GOLD analysis project Ga0115564, IMG submission 88680) | Pelagic marine microbial communities from North Sea - COGITO_mtgs_110523 | ecosystem: Environmental > Aquatic > Marine > Epipelagic | place: Germany:Helgoland, sampling site Kabeltonne...
AAAGTTCAACCCCTCGAAAATAAGGACGATATATATGAAGCGTCGCACGAAGTTACTTTCCTCAGCCGTAATCGGCTCCTTCGCGCTAGCCCCTCTCATCATGGCGAGCCCGGCATCTGCTCACGGCTATGTGTTCGGACCCGAGTCGCGGGCCTATCTGTGCAAGACGGGTGCGAACAGCAATTGTGGTGGTGTGGTGTATGAACCCCAGAGTTTGGAAGGAGCCAAAGGCTTCCCGAACGGTGGCCCCGCCGATGGTCAGATCGCCTCAGCCGGTGGGCTTTTCGGAGGTTTGCTGGATCAGCAGTCTGATACACGCTGGGCTAAGACTGAGATTTCCACCGGACCGCTACTGATGGATTGGACGTACACCGCCCCCCATTCCACCGATAAGTGGCACTACTACATGACCAAGCCGGGCTGGGACCCCAACAACCAACTGGACCGCGCCGATCTTGAACTCCTGGCCACCGTTGACCATGACGGATCCAAGGCCAACACCAATCCCGACCACGTGATTGATGTTCCGCAAAACCGCAGCGGGTACCACATCATCCTGGCTGTCTGGGATGTTGCCGACACGGTAAACGCCTTCTACGACGTGATTGACGTGGTCGTGACCGACAATGGCACGGGAAATGTGATCCCCCCGGCTCCGGTTACGCCGCCAGCCCCGGTGACCCCGCCAGCCCCGGTTACCCCGCCAGCTCCGGTTACCCCGCCAGCTCCGGTCGCCCCGGCTATTCCGGAGTATGTGCACAGCATGGGCACGAATGCCACCTCGGTTGACGTCATGTGGCTCCGCAGTGATGCCACATCTGCGATTACTTACAAGGTGTATCGCGATGGTCGATTGGTGCAGACCACCAGTACCAATCGGGTCCTCGACACCGGGCTGTCGCCGGAAACGACCTACACCTACACCGTGACGGCCACGGTGAACGGCGTGGAGTCGGCGAAGAGCTCGGCGTTCACCGTGCGCACCAAGTCGGTGGCTGAAGTGGGCTCGAGTTCCTGGGATTCACGCACCCGCTACACCAAGGGCGACACGGTGACTTTCGAGGGCCTCACGTATCAGGCTGTGCAATCGCACACCGGCAACGGTGATCCGAACTGGATCTACGCCCTCAGCCTATGGGCACCGGTCACCGCGACGATGCCGATGCCGATGCCGATGCCTGCACCTGCGCCAGCACCTGCGCCCGCACCCGGCGTGAATGCCTGGAACGTGACGGGTACCTACCAGGCGGGGGACACCGTGACCTTCAACGGCACGACCTACCGCGCGGTGCAGTCGCACACCGGCAACGGTGATCCGAACTGGATCTACGCCCTCAGCCTGTGGGCAGCGATTAGCTAAGCGCCATCACCACGCAGTGTGGGGTTCGGGTTTCTTTAACCCGAACCCCACACTCATTTTGTATTCCTGTTCACGTCGCCTTGACGACAGCAACCGGTAGTGCCGTGACGGCTGCGTTACCGCTCACCGGATCGAACCGGGAGGCATCGGTAATGTCGTTAACGCTGACCCCCGCGGTGGCGGCGGCATGGCGCCATCCCACTCCGGCGCGCGTGCCGTGACCCCAGCCGTGGGGAAGCGAAACCACCCCCGGCATCATTTCATCAGAAATCTCAACCGGAGCTTCCACACTGCCCGCGTTCGTAGTGATGACGACCATGTCATCTTCGGCAACGTGGCGCCGAGCCGCGTCGTCTGGATGCATCAGCAACGTGCAGCGGTTGGTGCCGCCAACAAGACGAGTAGAGTTGTGCATCCAGGAGTTGTTGCTGCGCAGGTGCCTTCGGCCGATCAGGAGCAGGTCATCAGCTGAGCGAGAAGTGGTGGCGACTGCAAAACCGGCCAGCACTCGCGGCCAGTCGGCCATGATCACCGGGTGATTCAAAGTGATGCGTTTGCCTTTGGTCATGAGTCGTTTGGGTAGCACAGATTGCAGTGGGCCAAGGTCAAGCCCGTGCGGATGCTGCTTGATCTTCTTTAGCGTGAGTTTGGCTTTCGAACGCACCCCCCACGGGCCGCTACGCAGTGCCGCATCCACCAGACCCCGGGGCAGGAATCGGCGACGCGCTGCATGCAGAGCCCGGGCACGTCGAGGTCCCAGTTGTGCGGCATCCACGCGATGGAGGATTTCGGTGAGGATTTCTGCATCAGACTTGGTGTCCGGGGCAGGCTGTAAAACCCTTGGGCCCCACCGCACATGATTGCGCACGCTGACGGCCGGGAACACCACATCGAACTCGTCACGTTCCAATACTGCTGTTGGCGGCAGGATGATGTCGGCGTGCCGATTGGACTCATTCAGGTAGTAGTCGATGGATACGCAGAACTCCAGATCAGCCAGCGCCTCGTCCATGCGATGCCCACCTGGCACCGAGAGCACCGGATTGCCCGCTACTAGCACCATCGCTCGGATTTGATCAGTTCCCGGCGTCAAGATCTCCTCTGCCAGAACCGAACTGGGAAACTCAGCGGCAACCTCGGGAACGTTGCCAATACGAGACCGCCAGCGGTCGTAACCGACCAGGTCGGTCGTTTTGGCACCGATGAAGGGCAGGTCGAATGCTGGCTGGGCAAACATCCACCCGCCCACCTCATCGAGTCGACCGGTCAAAATATTGAGCACGTGAATCAACCAGTAGGCACTTGTGCCGTATTCGGTTTGGCATACGCCTAGACGGGCATAAATCGCAGCGCGAGGCGCAGCGGCAAAATCATGAGCGAGGCTGCGAATGTGGTCGGCATCGATTCCGGTGATGGGGGCGACAGCGGCAGGTGTGAATCCGACCACCATGGTTTCGATAGCGTCTATCCCATCGACATACTCCGCGGCGCGGCCAGGGCGAACCAGCCCGTCGGCGAAGAGAACCTGCACCATGGCCGCAAGCAGGTAAAGATCGGTGCCGGGGCGAATCGGCAGGTGGTCATCGGCAATGCGTGCGGTGGGCGTACGCCGCGGGTCCACGACCACCAGTCGACCGCCGCGGGCACGCATCCTGTCCAACCGTTTCTTTATGTTGGGTGCGGTCATGATGGAACCGTTGGAGACCACCGGATTCCCACCGACGACGAGCAGAAAATCTGTGCGATCAATATCGGGAACGGGGAAGAGTAATGGGGATCCGAAGAGGAGATAACTGAGTAGGTGCTGGGGCTGTTGATCCACGCTGGCTGCGGAGTACCGCTGGCGGGTGCCCAGGGCCTTCAGCAGTTGGGGGATGAGCAAAATTGGGCCCCAACCGTGGGTGATCGGATTGCCCAGATAGAAGCCGATCGAGTTGGGACCGTACTTGTCCTTGGTGCGCAGCAGCGAAGCAGCGACCTCGTCTAGAGCTTGGCCCCAGCCGATCTGCTGCCAGCCTGCTGCGGTGCGACGCATCGGGTGCTTTAGCCGGTCGGGATCGTTGTGCAGATCCTGCATCGCCACACCTTTGGGACACACATACCCTTGCGAAATCGGATCGGCAGCATCCCCACGCACTCCGGTAATGACGTTGTCCGTCACCGTGATTTCCAGGCCACACGATGCTTCACACAGATTGCAGGCGCGGTAGTGCACCGACATGAATTCTCCCTTGGCTGACTCATTGCAGCCTAGAGGTCAGTGGGGTTCTGCGCAGGCATGTCAAGATGATGGCGTGATCATGGTGGCTGGTGTTGATGGACGGAGAGGGGGTTGGGTGGCGGCGATTGTGGCGCTGCCAGAAGCAATCAACACGACCTCGGGTACTCATGCCCCTGCCGCCGAACTGTGCAGCCTAAGTTTTCATGAGTCACTCACCGATCTGCTGGCCAGCGATGTAGCGGTGATCGCCATTGATATGCCCATCGGCCTGACTGATGGACCGCGGGCCTGTGACCTAGCCGCCCGCAAAACACTTGCCCCACACGGAACCCGGGTCTTTCCCGCCCCACCCCGAGCAGCCCTGGATCACGTTGAAGACTATGCCGCAGCCTGTGCTGCGGCTCGACACGTGATGGGGAAAGGGCTGTCGCGTCAAACGTGGAACCTGTTGCGCAGTATTCGTTACGTTGATCAACTTGCCGATGACCCACGGTTGGCTGAGTGTCACCCAGAGGTGTCGTTCGCCCTGATGAACGGCTTTCCCGTGGATGAGCGCAAGAAGACCCTGGCGGGCCGAGAGGTGCGTGTGCAACTGCTTCGTAGTTGGTTACCTGACCTAGCGGATCCACTTTTCGGTGATGATGGGCTGGACGCATTGGCGTGTGCTTGGTCGGCTGCGCGCATCGCAGCAGGCCTGGCCGTGACGTTGCCCGCCGGCGACGTACCGCGTGATGATCATCAGCGCCCCATGCGCATCACGGCCTGACCGCCCTGGTCTGTGCAATTCCTGGCGCCGGCAACGACACCGGTCAGTGAGTGGTACTCCGCGCCACGTCGGCGGCCATCGTCATAGCCCAACGCCATCGTTCGCGGTATATGGTGCAGTCATGAGTAACCCGATGCCCGCCACACCGCGACCGCTTGCGCTCAATCGTGTCTTCACCGGCATCGAGACGGTCGTCGTGGCTGGCACGGTCATTGCCGCGATCGTTCACACCCCGTTGGGGGAGTGGAACGTTCTCACCCTCCTCCTCGGTGCTGCCCTGGGGGTGGCGGCGGTGTTCACCGGCTATGCCTTCATTCGTGGCACGCCGGAAAGCTCGTTATCGCCTCTGGTATTTAACAACCCGCAGCGATACGTGCGGTTGGCGTCAATTTTGCTCGTTGTGCTTGTGGCCGCCATGAGTTTGATCGTCGTGGCAAATATTGTCGCCGGTGGCTGGTCCACGAGTGATATTTTGCTGCTTGGTCTGTGGTCGGTGGTCGCCATCTCATTGGTGTCGATGATTGACCTGGCGCGTCGACAAGGGTGAGACGCTAGGTTGCCGCTAACGAATAGGTTGATACGCCGAGGCGCCCACGCCGATTGAAATCACCGGGTCTTTCGCTGGGGTCAGCCAACGCATGAGCCGCGTGAGTTTACCTTCCCGAATGGCGACGCATCCCTCGGTAGCTTTGCCTGCGGACACATGGAGGAAGAATGCCGATCCGGCACCGGATTTGACCGGATTTCGGTTGTAGTCCATCACCACCGCGTAGCGATACAGGCTGATGGCACCCAATTGTTCTGACGCGGACTGGTTGAACCCACACTGGCCGCCGGGGGCGCACTCTTGGTAGGTGTTGTAGTACCGACTCGACACATCGCTAACCCACCACGATGAATAGCCCACCTGTCGGTAAGGCAACCGAGTGCCCGGGTTTGACTGCGTGCCGAAGGCTTCGGTGAGACCGAAAACACCAGCCGGGGTGCGCGACACATATTCAGATGCCTGACCCACGCCCCCGGTGCCCACATAGGCGCGCACCGGCTTGAACGAGCGCACGTACCGCTGCTGCTTGTTACTCCAGCGCCACGCGGTGAGTGTGCCGTAGGTGGATGATGCTGATTTCACCGACACGGTGACGATCTTGCGATGCTCAGGCGTTGCCGCAGTCGCTGCCGATGCATGGGTGACAGCGCCCACGGGAATGATCAACGCGGCCGTCATGGCAAAGGCGGCGCGACGCCAACGCGACATAGATGCGCCCCGGTGGGGTGAACTCGCGGCAGTCATGACTTGGTATCGGGCTGAACGGGTAGTTCGATCTCACTGATGCGCATGCTGCCACCCTTGGTGACTTCGTAGGCATGCTGACGACCCTGCGGTTGGAATGTCCAGATGTTGCCCTCGGCCGGGGGTGCTGCCACGAGCGCGGTGTCTTCGTCGATGCCAAGGATGACCGAGCCCTCCGTTACCAGTGGGCGCAGCGAAAAGTCGGGCAGGTAGCGGGTGTAGCGATCGAAATGGGGTAGTACCCGCGCGGTGGGTAGGAGTCCGAGACCCTCGGTGCCACCGGAGCGGGGGTGGCGAAAGTGCGGCACGTAGCCGGCCATGGCCATCGCTCCCGCGCTGCAGCCACCGAGCCCGGCACCGCCATTCCACGCCGCCACGATCGCGTCCCATACGGGAGTGTTACGCAGGGTGTCAGCGAGGAACGTGGGATTACCGCCGGACAGATACACCAGGCCGGCACCGGCGATTGCTGCCACGTTTTTGGGGTCGTGTGCATCTTCTCGATTGCGTACGTCGACTACGACCTGGGTTGCGTCGAGTCGTCGTGCTGCTTCGCGACCGAGCCGGTGCCAGCGCTCCAGCGATGTCGAGCCCTCGGGAGCGGCGGCGGTGGCCAACTGTACGTAGATGCGTTCGTTATCGCCGAGGAGCCAATTCTCGGTCTCCTGCATCACCGGGAGATACTCGCCACTACCCACCAAGGCGAGTCGACCGCTCGTGGTAGTGGGAACTGAAGGGATCACACTCATCAGCCTATGCGGTGATTACTGCTCAAGGAATTCGCAGAAGGCGTCATAGGCGCGCGGCCCGTACACCGTGGCGGGTCCCCCAGCCATTAAGAAGGTGACACCGATCGCTTCGGCAACCTCTTCGGCTGTAGCACCGGCTCGTGCTGCCCCGCGAGCGTGGGCGGCAATGCAGCCATCGCACTGTTCGACCACCGCGATAGCCAAGGCAATAAGTTCCTTGGTTTTGGTTTCCAGGGCACCGGCAGCCATGGCTTCTTTATGAAGTCCGGCGAACGCGGCATAGGTCTTGGGAATCTCCTGTCGCAGATTACGCGCCAGTGGGTTCAGGTGTTCCTGGACGGCTTTTCCGTGTGCATGCTCCATAGTTAAAACGATACCCCTGGCGCCCCTGGCACCATGAAGGCGCGGAGATGGTTGGCCATGGCACGATGGGGTATGGCCATCACCGGCACCCAAGACTCCGCGGTCTCTGCGACCACGGTAGACATTGCGATCACGGGAATGACCTGCAATTCGTGTGCTGCTCGCGTGGAAAAGAAGTTGAATCAGTTGTCGGGCGTTTCTGCCACGGTAAATTTCGCCACCGAAACCGCGCACGTAGCCATGGGCCCAAGCACCGGAACGGCCGATGTATTGGCCGCCGTTGCCAAAACCGGTTATGGCGCAACGTTGATTGAAGATGCCGTCGACGATGATCGTGTGGTCAACGGTGTGCGTCGTCGGCTGTGGGTGGCCACCGCTCTAGCGATCCCGGTTGCGCTGATGGCCATGGTGTCGGCGCTGCAATTCAACGGCTGGCAATGGCTGTCCTTAGCGCTGACCACTCCGATCGTGGTGTGGGCGGCGTGGCCTTTTCACCGGGCCGCGGCACTCAATGCCCGTCACGGGGTGGCCACGATGGACACCTTGGTCAGTGTGGGCATCCTGGCCGCGTATCTGTGGAGTGTGTGGGCGTTGGTTTTCGGCGGTGCAGGCGGTGCGGAATATCGCATGAGCCACGGGCTTTTCGGCAGTCCTGATGGCGGCCCACCAGATTTGTATCTTGAGGTGGCGGCAGCTGTTCCGGTGTTTTTGTTGGCCGGGCGTTGGTTTGAAGCGAAAGCAAAGATTCGAGCCGGTGCCGCATTGCGGGCGCTGGCCGAACTTGGGTCATCCGAGGCTGTCGTGCGACGCGGTGAGGAAGAGGTACGTATCTCGATCAACGACGTTGTCGTGGGGGATCAGATGGTGGTGCGCCCGGGTGAGCGCATCGCCACTGATGGTCGGGTGATGAGTGGCCACAGTGCCGTGGACACCTCCATGCTGACCGGAGAATCACTACCGGTTGAGGTTGGCCCAGGCGATGACGTGACCGGGGCCACTATCAATATTGATGGGCTTTTGCGTGTGGAAGCCACCCGGATTGGTGCCGATACGCGGTTGGCCCACATCACTCGATTGGTGATGCAGGCGCAGGCTGGCAAGGCGCCGATCCAACGGCTCGCCGACCGTATTTCAGCCGTCTTTGTGCCGATCGTGTTCGGAATCTCCCTGGCGACCCTCACCGGCTGGCTTTTTTTCGGTCCGAATACCGAGGCTGCTTTCACAGCTGCCGTGGCCGTTCTCATCATCGCGTGCCCGTGTGCCCTGGGCCTGGCCACACCCACAGCGCTCCTGGTGGGTACCGGCCGTGGTGCGCAACTAGGAATTTTGATTCGCGGGCCCCAGGTACTGGAAGACACTCGTCGCATCACCACCATCGTGTTGGACAAGACCGGCACTGTCACCTCGGGTGCGATGACAGTTGTGGACGTGCTGGCGTGGCCAGAAAGTGAATCCAGCGCTGACGTCCTGGCAAACGCGGCGATCGTTGAATCTGGCAGCGAGCATCCCATCGCTCGGGCCATCGCGGCCGGAGCAGGCGGGGTTGAGCCGGCAGAGTTTCACAGCGAGCGAGGCCGAGGCGCGCGAGCGATGGTAAACGGGCACCGCGTGGCGGTAGGTCGACCCGACTGGGTGGCCGCCGAGGTGGGTGCCGATGTCCTGCCCAAAGAACTACGCGGTGCAGCAGACGAGGCGGCTGCTCGCGGGTTCACCGTTGTTGCGGTGGGTTGGGCCGGCGCGGTGCGTGGACTCATCACGGTAGCCGATACAGCTCGACCCTCCAGCGCTCAATCGATAGCGGAATTTACCCGTCTAGGCCTGCGCCCGGTGCTCCTCACCGGCGACCGGCAAGCCACGGCAGACACGGTGGCCGCGCAGGTGGGGATTACCTCGGTCATTGCCGAGGTATATCCCGAAGATAAGGCGCGCATCGTCGGTGAATTGCAGGCCGCTGGTGAGGTAGTGGCCATGGTGGGCGATGGCGTCAACGATGCGGCGGCACTTGCCGGTGCCGATCTGGGCATCGCCATGGGAGGTGGCACCGCGGCGGCAGCGGAGGCCAGTGACATCACCCTGGTGCGCGACGACCTGCTTGCCGCTGTGGACGCCATTAGATTGTCTAGGCGCACGCTGGGCGTCATCCAGGGAAATCTGTTCTGGGCTTTCGCCTATAACGTGGCCATGATCCCACTGGCTGCGGTGGGGCTGTTAAACCCGCTGCTGGCTGGGGCCGCGATGGCTTTTTCCAGCGTCTTTGTGGTGGCCAACAGTTTGCGGCTGCGCCGATTCCGGGCCACGCAACCGCAGGATGAGTAACGACCCCGGACCCAGGGCCCTGGTCGTGCTGTGCGCTTGCTCACATCTGCTCATGCAAAGGCTTACATCTGTCCCCCGCAGGCCCATTCTAGGGCACAGTGGGACTCTAGGTTTTTCTTCGGTCTCCTCGGGGATCGGGGCTTGACTGCATGAGACAACGGCGTTTCACTGCGACAGGGAGAAATTGATGTCTGCTTCGACCATTCCGGGATTTGCTGCCGCCCCCACCAAGAACAAGAAGTTGCTGGAATGGGTGGAAGAGGTGGCCGAACTCACCAAGCCTGACGCCATCGCCTGGGTTGATGGTTCGCAAGAGGAATGGCACCGTCTCACCGAAGAAATGGTAACGGCGGGCACCTTCACCCGGTTGAACCCTGACCTTCGCCCCAACTCCTTTCTCGCCCGCTCCGATCCCCGTGATGTGGCGCGGGTAGAGAGTCGAACATTCATCTGTTCGCTACGCGAAAGCGATGCCGGCCCCACCAACAACTGGATGGACCCGGTGCAGATGAAGTCGGTCCTCACACCGTTGTTTGACGGCTGCATGCGCGGGCGCACGATGTACGTCATTCCCTTCTCCATGGGCCCCCTCGGTTCGCGGATCGCCCAACTGGGGGTGGAGATTTCTGACTCGCCCTACGTGGTGGTCAACATGCGCATCATGACCCGCATGGGCGCGGCAGCCCTGGAACAGATTGGTGAGCATGGCGATTTCGTGCCGGCCCTGCATTCGGTGGGATATCCGCTGCGCGATGCCGATGGCGTCGAAAGGGCGGATGTGACCTGGCCCTGCAACGACACCAAGTACATCAGTCACTTCCCGGAGACACGCGAAATCTGGTCATTCGGTTCTGGTTACGGCGGCAATGCTCTGCTGGGTAAGAAGTGCTTTGCGTTGCGCATCGCTTCCGCGATGGCGCGAGACGAAGGCTGGATGGCCGAGCACATGCTCATCTTGCGTCTCACGGCGCCCTCAGGAGATGTTCGCCACATCACCGCCGCTTTCCCTTCCGCCTGCGGCAAAACCAACCTCGCCATGCTTGAACCCACAACACCGGGTTGGACAGTGGAAACGGTGGGCGACGATATCGCCTGGATGCGTTTTAACGAAGACGGTCGCCTGCATGCCATCAACCCGGAAAACGGTTTCTTTGGTGTTGCTCCAGGCACCGGAATGCACACCAACGCCAACGCCGTGCGCACGTTGACCGGTAACTGCATCTTCACCAACGTGGCCTTGACCGATGATGGGGATATCTGGTGGGAAGGTCTTACCAAGGAAGCTCCCGCTCATCTCATTGATTGGAAGGGTCAGGACTGGACCCCCGAGACTGGTGAACTGTCGTCCCACCCCAACGCCCGCTTCACTGCCCCGGCATCTCAGTGCCCCTCCATTGCACCCAACTGGGAAGACCCAGCCGGGGTGCCCATTGACGCCATTCTTTTCGGTGGTCGACGCGCCACCAACGTGCCGCTCGTTGCCGAATCACGTGACTGGGCCCACGGTGTTTTCATGGGCTCTTCTGTGTCCAGCGAAGTGACGGCTGCTGCTGAGGGCGCGGTGGGTGCGCTGCGCCGGGATCCGTTCGCCATGCTGCCATTCTGCGGATACAACATGGCCGACTACTGGGACCACTGGTTGAAGATCGCCAACTTCACCAGCGCCGAAAAACTGCCCAAGGTGTACCAGGTCAACTGGTTTCGAAAAGATGCCGAAGGCAGCTACATCTGGCCCGGTTTCGGTGACAACGCACGCGTGCTGGAATGGATCATTCGCCGCCTCGAAGGCGAAGCAGAAGCAGTGGACTCCCCGGTGGGAGCACTGCCCGCGCCCGGAGAAATCGACATTGCTGATCTGGACATTACCGATGCTGATATGGCCGGACTCTTCGAGGTCGACGCCGCAACGTGGCTAGCGGAGTGTGACCTGACCGAGGAGTACTACAACCAGTTTGATGGTCGTGTTCCCGACGCGCTGTGGCAAGAGCTCGCGCAGTTGCGTGCTCGCCTCGCCTGAGTCACGAAGTATTCCGTGCACGAACACCGATGGTGACTAGGCCACAGATTGGTCGCGCGCCGATCTGGCGTTGACCGCGCGATCGATGGCCTCAGCGGCCATGAGTGCACCGGCACCACGCTCGCGGGGGTAAGCGCGTGACCCACCAACGCGACGATCAATCATCGCGTAGACGTCTTCGCGCTCCTCCTCGGTCATGCCACCCCACACGCCGTAGGGCTCGCGAGCGCGAATGGCGTAATCGGCGCATTCCACCCGAACGGGGCATGAAGAACACACCGACTTCGCCGCAGCGTCGCGTTGACGCCGGGTGGAGCCGCGTTCGTTTCGGGGATGGAAGAACAATGTTGGATCGGCGGTGCGGCAGTTACCCTTTTCCTGCCAGTGCCAAACTGCATCGTCCGGGACCTGGGCTAGTGGCTGTGCGGGCATATCTCTATGGTGCCGCCGTGTCTTGCTGAGCGGTATCGGCTCACCGGGTGCATTGGTATCAACCGTTCGGTTGATACCAATGCCAAGGATTTAAAATTTTCAGGTTAGTTCGTGGCCTCGTTTTTTGCCCGCTCAGCAGCGACGGATGCCTGAACTTCGACCATGTCGACGTCGCGAATGGCCTCGACCAACTGGGTGAGTGCCTGCTCGGGAAGGGCTCCAGGTTGGGAGAACAGCACTACGCCATCACGAATGGCCATCAGGGTAGGGATGGAACTGATGGCGAAGGCTTGGGCCAGGGCAGGTTCGGCTTCGGTGTCTACCTTGGCAAAGACGATGTCGGGGTTTGCTTCGCTCACCGTTTCAAAAACAGGTGCGAAAGTTCGACAGGGGCCACACCAGGATGCCCAGAAGTCGACGAAAACGATCTCGTTGTCCGCGATCGTTGAGTTGAATGTGGCTTCGCTGAGGGCAACGGTGCTCATGATTCCTCCAAAGGGACACTAAACGTAATACCCCCCAGGGTATCCCAAGACGATGGTCACACCGGAAGGCGCCCTAGATGTGGCACAGTTCCTAAGGTGAATTCAGTGCCGAGGGCAAACAGTGCTCAAGACCGGGCTGTTGCTCGTGGGATGCGTCCGTGATTGAGGCGATTTTGCTCGTGGGCGGCCAGGGCACCCGGCTGCGCCCGCTGACCGCAACCACACCCAAACCGATGCTGCCGGTAGCTGGTCAGCCCATTACCGTGCACCAGATTCGTCGAGCTCGAGCGGCTGGCGTGGGCCGGGTCGTGCTGGGCACCTCCTACCGCGCCGATGTGTTCACCCGGGCCCTAGGCGATGGAGCCGACCTCGGGATCGACGTCGCCTACGCACACGAAACAACACCCCTGGGTACCGGTGGGGCGATACGAAACGCAGCTGAAGAACTCAACTGCGGTCCCAATGATCCCGTGGTGGTGTTCAACGGAGACATCATTAACGGTCTAGACATTGCCGCGCTAGTGGACGGCCATGCTTCCTCAGGGGCCGCTGTCACCTTGCACCTAACGACGGTAGAGGACCCCCGCCGATACGGCCTGGTGCCAACAGATGAGACGGGCCGCGTGCTCACGTTCTTAGAAAAACCTGAGACCGAAGCCGAGATTGTGACGAATCAAATCAATGCCGGCTGCTACGTGTTTCGTCGCAGTGTCATTGATCGCATCGCCTTAGGCCGCCCGGTGTCTGTTGAGCGCGAAACATTTCCCGGATTGCTGCGCGATGGCGACCTCGTTCGAGGGGTCGTGGACGACTCCTACTGGCTAGATCTGGGCACGCCGTGGGACTACGTTCAAGGTTCAGTAGATCTGGTAACCGGACGGGCGCCAGGCGCGCAGATACCGTCAAGTGCGCAGATTCGCGGTGGGCAATCACTGGTCTTGGATGGCGCAAACGTGAGTCCGGAAGCGACGCTTTCCGGTGGGACGACAATCGACAGGGGCTGTGTGGTGGCTGCTGATGCGATCGTTGACGGCTGCGTTGTCATGACCAACGTGCACATTGGTCAGGGCGCTCGACTCTTCCGTTCCGCTGTGGGTGCGGGTGCGAAAATCGAAGCGGGAGCGGTGATCACCGAGGCTGTGGTTGGCGATGGGGCAAGGATCGGTCGAGACGCCGTGATCGGTGCGGGTGCTCGCATCGGAGTGGGCGCCGTTGTGCCTGATGGAATCACGGTGACCGCAAACAGTGACTAGCGGTATTACCTGCGCTGCAGGGGGAGTGGCGCTTCTTGTTCTCGCGGCAAACTAGGCTCTTTCGGATACCCGACCGCGATGATTCCGACGGGTAGCCAAGGTTCGGTCAGTTCAAGAGCTTCACGCACGGTGTCTGCGCAGAACATGCTGGACGACACCCAGGCCGAACCAAGACCGCGGGCTGCGACATCAATCATGAAGTTTTGAATGCCCGCAGCACCGGATGCGAGGAACAGGTCGCGTTCCGCATTCGCTCTTCGCTCATCGGGGTACACATGCGCGGGTAAGAGGTCGACAAAGGCACATACGATCTCGGGTGCTTCTCGGAGTAGGTTGCCTCGAGAAATTCGTTGCTGCACAGCGGATTCACTGAGCGAGTCGAGGTCAATGAGATCGCGTTTCCATTGCTCGGCCATTGCATCAAGGAGTTTTGTGCGAGATGCGCGAGACTGTGGCCAGATGAACTGCCACGGCGTTGTGTGGTGTGGAGCAGGAGCCATTGTTGCTGCCCGCACTGCTTGCTCGATCACCTGCGCCGGAACCAGGTCGTCGGTGAAGTGTCGGACGGTGCGCCGGTGACTCACTGCACCCTGGCGGCCCAGCTGAATTGCCTCGGCTGTGCCGAGGGTAAACAGATCGCCGGATTTGTCGCGCACCAGGTCGGTAGCGGATGAGTTCTCACTTGCTTGCTGGATGCCGCGAACCACCGCGATGGGTGTATGCGTTGCCTTGCCTTTCACCAGATCGGCAGCGGCAGCTATTTCATCGGCGATGGCGATCATGGTCACCTCGAGTGTGTTGCCATGGGTATCGGGCGTGCCACGAAGATCAGAAATCGCGGCGACGCCACTGACCCCGATAGCTGAATCGGTGAGGCCCTCACGCCAGGCTCTCCCCAAAGTGTCAGTGATGATGACTCCCAGCCGTACACCGAAGCGGGCCTCCCACACCTCGCGCAGTCGCGCGGCTGATGCATCCGGGTCCACCGGGAGCAGCAGGAGTTGGCCGCTTGGTGCATTGCTCTCATCAATGCCGGCAGCAGCGAGCACGACACCGTGACGATTGCGAATAATCTGCGTAACACCGCGATCAGTTATTTTCTCGGCCAAGATCTCCGCGGTTTCCGCGTCCAAAGCCGCGCTGCGCTCTGACACTGGCTTAATGCGGCCCTCGGCTTTGCTCACAATTTTACTGGTGACGACCACAACGTCATCGGTTTGCACGCCGATGCTTCCGTCTGGCCAGGTCAGGTTGGCCAGGGCAATCCCGAGCAGTCCCGCCAGATCGTCACCGGGGGTGATTTCGCCGATTCCATCGACTCCGACCACGATAACGGGGGTGGTCGTCATGGCGAGAAACCAACAAGATCCATTGCAGCCCTTGCCATATCGGCAGTTTTGGCGAGATCAGACATGAGTAGTGGAACCGCAGCGCAGGTGATGCCAAGCGCTTCAATATCGGGAACGGCAGCCGCATCGGAAGTATCAATAAGCCAGGCATCCAAGATGCCACCGCCGGATGCGCCGATCGGTATGAGGGCTCGACGTGGGCCGTAGTGGCGGGCGATACCGGTGGCTGTGGTGGGGACGTCGATGGCTCGCAGGCATGCATCCGCCATGCCACGCACGGGCGCCCCCGCGATGATCGGTGAAATACCAACGACGGGTGCGGGTGCCTCCACGATGGCTTCCCGGATGCCAGGAATCTGCAAGATCGTGCCCACCGAAACGACAGGGTTCGACGGGGGAATGATGATCAGATCGCAGGTGTCGATGGCTTCGATGACGCCGGGGCCTGGCTTGGCGTTGTCGAGTCCAACGTAGGCGAAGGAGTGCGCCGGCAGTTGCGCCCGATATCGAATCCACCACTCCTGGAAGTGAATTGCCCGCCGTGCGGCGGCCTGCCCGGGTTCGGGAGTCTGGTCGGGGTCGTCAACCACAACATGGGTTTCCACCCGCTCATCACTCATCGGAAGCAATTGCACGCCGGGCTTCCAGCGATCGCACAGCGCCGCGGTGACAGCAGATAGCGGGTACCCGGCATGGAGCAGCTGCGTGCGAATGAGGTGTGTTGCAGTGTCCCTGTCACCCAGGCCAAACCACGTTGGCTCCACCCCGTAAGCGGCGAGTTCATCTTTCACGGTGAAGGTTTCGTCCTCGCGACCCCAGCCACGCTCTTCACTGATCCCGTTGCCCAGGGTGTACATCACCGTGTCGAGGTCGGGGCACACGCGCAAACCGTGCACCCAAATATCGTCGCCGGTATTACCGATCACGGTGATCACGGCGTCGTCGCCGACAACAGCGGCTAGACCCCGAAGGAGGCGTGCACCACCGATGCCACCGGCGGGTACCACGATGCGCAGGGGAGCCGGCTCGGGATGGGATGGGCTCGGCTCGAAGATGCTTTCTGGGCGGAATGCGGACACAGGGCTAGGGTGTCAGACGTGGCCATGGCTGACGAGGGGAAGCCGGTTGACGACGGGCACCAGCCCACCGTCGCCGAAACCAAGCGGGCCCTGGCTCGCGCCCGCAAGGGGGTTGGGCTCGATGTGGGTGAAGCCACCGCGCTGCTCGCCGCGCGCGGAGAACAACTCAACGAGCTACTCGAAATTTCTGCTGCGATCCGTGATCTTGGGTTGATCAGCATTGCCCGACCCGGGGTGCTGACCTACTCACCCAAGGTTTTCATTCCGCTGACTCGACTGTGCCGGGCCCGTTGCCATTACTGCACTTTCGCCACCGTGCCCCATCGAGTCCCGGCGGCCTGTCTCTCCCCGGATGGAGTTGTCGCCATTGCCGAACAGGGTCGTGCCGTTGGTGCTGCCGAGGCATTATTCACCCTGGGCGATCAACCCGAAGACAGGTGGCCAGCGGCCCGGGATTGGTTGGATGAAGCCGGATACACCGACACCTTGTCCTATGTCCGGGCGATGTCGATCAAGGTCCTAGAAACTACCGGGCTACTGCCCCATCTCAACCCGGGCGTGATGACCTGGGCGCAGATGCGACGCCTGCGTCCAGTGGCGCCCAGCATGGGCATGATGTTGGAAACAACGAGCCAACGGTTGTGGGACACCCCAGGCGAAGTCCATTTCGCCAGCCCCGACAAGGACCCTGCTGTTCGGTTGCGAGTAATCGAAGATGCTGGGCGACTCATGATTCCGTTCACGACCGGCTTGTTGGTGGGCATCGGCGAAACGCTCACCGACCGGGCTGAGGCGCTGTTCGCCATTCGATCAACTCATCAGCGCTTCCGCCACATCCAAGAGGTGATCATTCAAAACTTCCGAGCCAAGGAAGACACCGCCATGCGCGGAGAGCCTGATCTTGGCCATGAGGAGTACCTCGCTGCCATCGCTACGGCTCGCGTGCTGCTGGGCCCGCGCATGCGCGTTCAGGCTCCCCCCAACCTGTCTGATTTGGATGAACTGCCCCGGTTGATCGCCGCCGGGGTCGATGACTGGGGTGGCGTCAGCCCAGTCACCCCTGATCACGTAAATCCGGAGCGTCCCTGGCCGCACCTGGACGCATTGGCCCACGCCACGGCGGCAGCGGGATTTGACCTGCAGCCCCGGTTGACGGTGCATTCGGCCTACATCGGCACGGGAGAGTGGATTGATCCTCGTGTGGCGGTTCACGTGCGTGCGCTTGCAGATCCCACAACGGGGTTATTGGCGGCTGGTGCTCGGGCCAAGGGGATCCCGTGGCAGGAACCCGACGACGACGGGGCTGCCTATGCCCGATTCGCCGCTGAACATTCCGGTGGACGCACGTCCCTGCACCGCGAGGTGGACACGGTGGGGCGAACGAATGATCGCCGCACGGACTTTGATCACGTCTACGGCGATTGGGATGCTGTGCGCACCCACGCCACCGCCACCAGCCGCGTGCCGGAGCGGTTGAACACTGACGCGAAAGAGGCGCTCGACCTGGCCGCTGAGCATCCCGCCAGCCTCGCCGACCCAGCCCATCATGAACTGGCCCGACTGCTCATGAGCGCAGACGGTGCCGTTCTGTCGCACCTGGTGGACATGGCGGATGCGCTGCGCCAAGAGGTGGTGGGGGACGACGTTTCCTACGTCATTAATCGCAATATCAACTTCACCAACGTCTGTTACACCGGTTGTCGCTTCTGTGCCTTCGCCCAGCGCAAGACCGACGTCGATTCCTTCACACTGTCCCTAGACGAGGTTTCCCAGCGGGTAGCCGAGGCAGTAGCCGAGGGGGCCACAGAAATCTGCATGCAGGGTGGTATCCACCCCGACCTTCCTGGTACCGCTTATTTCGATCTGGCCCGCGCGGTGAAAACGGCTGCGCCCCAGGTGCATTTACACGCGTTCTCACCTATGGAAGTGGTCAACGGTGCCTCGCGCACCGGCATGTCGATCAGGGAC
>Ga0115564_10002082_pt1 | contig 17646 bp, 22 predicted proteins | sample COGITO_mtgs_1105_7_FD_88680 | JGI IMG/M metagenome (GOLD analysis project Ga0115564, IMG submission 88680) | Pelagic marine microbial communities from North Sea - COGITO_mtgs_110523 | ecosystem: Environmental > Aquatic > Marine > Epipelagic | place: Germany:Helgoland, sampling site Kabeltonne...
ACATATTTCTTACGTGGATGATAAAATGAACCATATTCTCTAAAACTCCCTTTTCTACGATTAATTCCAATACTATCTTTTAATTCACGAACGGTTGCGAATAATTCATTACTTTTTAACATAAAATATATAATTTAATATATTTTTATTTATTTACAAGATTTTTCTTTTTATTTTTATAATTATTTTCATTTCGAACAACATTTATTTTTTTGCGATGTTGGTTCAGTATAATTAATATTAACTATTTCTATATTTTCTTTTAAATTTATTTTATTCTCTTTTATTTTCAAATAAACTTCTTCTGCCATCTCTTTAAATAATTCACGTATATCAGTACTTGAACTTGTTTTTACGCTTATCTCTTTGTATTTTATTGTATTTTTATCATCCAACTCTTCAAGAAATCCTAATATATCTTCATTTGTTACTGCTCTATTACTTATTAAATCTAATTTATTTCCTATAATGAAAACTATACCATTACTATCTTCGACATTATTTTTAATTTCATTATACCAATATTTCAAATTAATAAAACTTGTTCTACTTGTTAAATCAAAGAATAAAAATACACCAACAATATTTTTGTAATATATTTTTGTAATTGTTCTGTATCTCTCTTGTCCTGCGGTGTCCCATATCATAAGTTTTACATTAGTTTTATCTTCTAATTCAATGTTATGAGACATAAATTCAACACCAATAGTTGGATTATTTACATCAAGTAATCTTTCAGACATTATCGAATGCGTGAAAGATGTTTTTCCCGAGTTTGTATCTCCTAATAAGATAATCTTAAAAGTGTATTTATTATTAATATTCATTACACTATATATATTATTGAAATATTTAATTTATTGATTATTTTATTTTTACATTTTACAATTTTACAATTTTATATTATTTTTTATGAAAATGTAAAACAACATCAGTCCCATATTTATCTATTGAAGATATACAAATATCATCATTGAAATAATTAACACTTATTTTTGTTATAGGCAATCCGTAACCAAAACCTGCCAATGGTGTCGATTTATCAAAATCTTTCATATCATCATATTCTAATCCAATTCTCTGCACTTCCGCAGTTGAAAAGAAATAACTCCAAATATTCTTTAAATTTCTATGTTTAATACCTATCCCATTATCACTTATTTTAACTGTAATAGCATCATTATTATTAAATACTTTTATAAAAATATCGTTCAATTCACATCCCTTATCCATTGTTCCTTTCATACTATTTTTCAAAATCTCTAAAAATATATAAAACATATTATTTTTTATAAATGGAAAAATAGGTATTTCTCCGTAACTTTCTATAATAACATTTGGTGAATTATTGTAATTTTTTTCACAAATTATCGATGCTACATCACACGCTTCTTCTATAACAGAAGTTAAAGGTTCGTTTATACTTACAATACCATTCTGTTGAATATCGTTATGATTAGTATTTTCTAATTCTAAATAATGAGAAATGAGTAATCTAATAGATATTCTATTTGTATAAAAAGTATTCAAATATTCATCTATTATTTTTCCTCTATTATTAAATTTTAAATAATTACCTAAACCTAAATTATCTCCATAAATTCCTTTTATATAATCTTTGTATTCCATTATTCCATTAGCAACTCTTATTAAAGTTGAAGAATGTCTATCATAAATATTTTCCAAAGTTTTGTTATATTCTTTTTTTTCACTCAAATCAGCATTTTCTAATTCTCTAAATGTCTGTATGTACCATTCATTAACCATCTTTATAGATGGCATCATTGATATACCATATGGAAAATTTTCTAATTCAATTATCTTTTCACTTATTCTACTTTTCAAATCTTCATTTAATAATTTTTTTCTATTATTTTTATTTATACTCTTATATTCCAATAAATTATTAATTGTAATTTTATTATTTACTTTATTGGAATATTTATTCAATTCTACCAATGTAGAAAAATTCCTTTCACATACTTTTAAGGCTTTTCTAAAAAGCATTTATTATCTATACCTTATTTAAGAAATAACTTAAAGAATGATTAATTTTTTTAAGGAGATGTTAGATAAAAAATATTTATTAGGAGGTGTATCGGGAATTGTTGAAAGTTTCTTTTCACATCCTTTCGATTTCTACAAAGTAAAAAATCAAGAAGCGATTCTTAAAAATAAACCTATAAATCCTCTTTTAATTTATTTATATAAAAACATTCGTTATAATGGTTTATCATCAGTTTATGTAGGATTAGTTCCAAAATTATTTAATATATTTCCTTCAAGATTAGCATTCTGGGGTATGCAAGGGACAAGTATTAAATATTTGGATAAATATAAAATTAAGGATTATAATAAATATGTATATTCAGGTTTAATAACAGGAACGGTTCAAACATTTGTTGAATCGCCATTAGAAGTATTGAAAACACGAATGATATTTAATAATAAGAATAATGTGTTAAAAATTGGAAAATTGATGAAATCGAGTTTAAATGGGATTGAATGGGCTATTATGAGGAATTCTATATTTTGTTCTTCAATATGTTTGTCAAACAATATTTTCAAGGAATGTAATGATTTTGAACGTTTCTTGTATAATTCTGGTACAGGGTTCATATCATCTATTTTAACACAACCGTTGGACTTTATGAAAACGAAATATCAATCAAGTGTTGAATTGGAAAGATATTCTTTATTTAATGAATTCAAAAAACATAGTAAATTGATTATGAGAGGAAGTTTTCCAAGGGCGTATGTAGCATCTATAAATATGGGTATTGGATCGTTCATTTTTAATAATTTTGAGAAATATTTATGAAAATATAAGTTTTATATAAATTTTATGTAATTTTTATGTAAATTTTATGTAAATTTTATTTTTATTATAAAAATACTATCTGAAAAAAAAATTGATACAAAAAAACACTGAGATTTTGTATTATATTTATAATACAAAGTGTTCTGGTGTCGTTTAAAAAATGCGTCCCTATCTCGTGCGCAACAAGCCCAACAAGCACGATCGCAAGCGCAACAAGCGCAACAAGCGCAAGCCCAAGCAGGGTCGCAAGCAGGGTCGCAAGCCCTATAACTACAGATATGACGATCTTCTCTTGTTAAACAGCAGAGAAGTCGTGCGTGACACCGAGAAAGATCGCGCGGTTGAAGTTTGTGGTTGCGGGGGATGCTGTCATCTTTGCGTCTCGGCGGAGAAAGGTTGCGACTGCTATGGCTACTGTAGCTACTGCCGGTACGAATCGTGGATGCGCCTCCGCAATGCAGGTGAACTAGAAGTCTTGCGCTTCATCTTAGGCAGTGATGACTGTGACTGCGACGGCACGTGTCCTAACTGCTATGGCAGGAACAAGTGCACCCGGAGTCGACTCGTGAGTATATAATATACTCTTTTTTTATAAAAAAAAAAATTGAAAATATTTTTTTCTATGATTTCAAGTCCCTGAATTCAGTATGCTTAGCACTACTTTTATTACTATTAATGTTGACACTGAGACTGATATGTCCGTAAAGGACTTCAAGCAGAAGGTTTATGAGGAACTCAAAAATGCCGTAGCGCATACGTTCCGTCTTAAACAGGGAGATAATTATGTTGATGACAATGTTGAGGCTTCCACTTCTACGTTTGGTGACGATGAACCTATTGTTCTCGAATTCACAAAAACGGAGGTGAATACGCCTAACAAGACCATCAGCCGAATGAGTAAGAAGGAGATTGTTATGTATCTCCACGAAAAGTTTGACTGGCCAAAGAAGGATCTCAAGAGTTATTCTCTTAAGGAACTTAAAACGGCTAATAAGTCGGGGTCGCTTCCTACTGAGGAGCGCGACGCCCGTATCGCATCGCGTAAGCCACGTAAGGTTTCAGGATATATGTTCTGGTCTAACAATGGTGGTCGCGACCAGGTGAAGGAGGATAATCCTGAACTCGCTCCTAAGGAAGTTATGCGAAAGTGTGGCGAAGTGTGGCGTGGAATGACCGAAGAGGAACGTGCCAGTTGGAACAATAAGGCGAACCCGGAGACTGATGAGGCATCCGCTCCTACTGAGGAAGCATCCGCTCCTACTGAGGAAGCATCCGCTCCTACTACTACTAAGAAGACCAAGAAGGTCAAGAAGATGAAGAAGGTCAAGAAGGTCAAGAAGACGAAGGAGGCGTCAGCCGAGGCTTCTGCTACGGCAAGCGAATAAATCAAGAAATTGATTAATTTTTTATAAATAATTCAAATAAATAATAAAAAAATATGTAAAAAAGGTATTTTCAAGGTAAATCACCTAATCTTTTGCGCATTTTAGGTGCTATATGGAAATTTGAGAATTTTAATAGATCAATCTCAAGTTTATTTAATAATTTTAATTCATATCTATTACCGTCTAACCATTCATTACAGATATGAATACCATCTCTTATGTCACATTGGTCGTAACCAAGGATTATTTTACAAGATAATAGAAGAGATACTAATCCAATATATAAAATTGTCTCTTCTGTTATATAATTAAAGAAACTTCTTATACGTGAATAGATTAGTTCTCTTGTGCTCCTTAATACATATTCATTTAATTTATCTATCTCGTTTCTATTAAGTTTTTTATAATCATTATAATTGTAAAGTAACATATCTTCATCTTTACAATATAAAACCGTTTGAATAAAATAAAACAGATTATCATCAATTGTTTTATTATAAATTATTACTCGACATCCTTTTGGAAAATATAAACTATTCTCAAAAAGGGTAGTCTTATTTTTTAAGTATTCATAATTATACTTTTTATAAATAGACATACACTTAATTTACATTTAATTCACAATTGATTTCTAAAAATCATTTTTTATTTTTTAATAAAAAAAGGAAAAAGTAAATAAATTTTATTAAACTTAAAGGTGTATTACAATAGAATAACAATGTCATCTAATCTAACTAATTTTCAAAAAATCCGTGAATTCCATAATGCTTCTGGTCTCGATAATCATACAGAGCATCAATTGAATATTTTCAGTGAAGAGAAAGAAAGTTTAATCAAATTACGTTTAGACCTTATTCAAGAAGAGTTTAATGAACTCCGCGATGCTATTAAAAATCGTGATTTCCCAGAAGTGCGTGACGCTATTGCCGATATTCTTTATGTAGTATATGGTGCTGCGGCTTCATTTGGTATTGATGCTGATAGGGATTACGATTTAGTTCATAAATCTAATATGAGTAAGTTTTGCCAAACCGAAGAATTAGCACAGGCTACGGTAAATAGTTATAAGAAGAAATTTGAAGAGGGTAATTCACCGTATGATAGTCCAACGTATCGTTTGAGTAGTGATGGGAAGTATTATGTAGTGTATAATGAAACAACTGGTAAGATTTTGAAATCAATTGATTATAAACCGGTTGATTTGTCTTTTGTTTAATTTTTATAAATTTTTTTCCTGTTCAACACTTATTACCAAGGGAACTCTCTCTGTTCTTCTTTTAACTCAGCGCTAACTTCTTTTGGAGTCCTAATTTTAATATCAGGACTCCATAGACGAAGCAGTTGTGTGAGTAGCTTACGAACTACTTTTTCATCTTCTCGAATTTTTTCCAGCTCGTAACAAAGGTTCTGGACCGGGTCGAGTGCTGTTTGCCGGACAAGTCGTGGAACGCCACGTGTTGGAACGAACCAGCTCGCAACATTTGTTACGAGCTGGAACGCTTTTGTTGAAAGCGTTTTGTTCCGCTCAAGCGGGTTGGGGTGGCGCAATTTGCCACCTAGTGCAACCAGTTGTACTGGCAGCGACACCAGCCTCAGCAGCATCAGCAGCAGCATCAGCCACATCCGTTTCATCAGCTCCGTTGTCGTCATGGTTGTCGTTGTCGTCGTCGTCGTTGTCGTCGTCGCGGTCTTCGTCTTCAACGAAAACACCATTTATCAAAATATATAAAAAATAAATCAAAATATTTTTTGCATCATTTTTTTTTTATTATAAAGAATAATTTATTAAATAATATTATAAACGTCAATGAATAATCAAGAATATTATTTAATATACTCATTAGAAGGTTGTTATTTCTCTGAAAAAGCAGAGAATTTTCTTAAAAATTATGGTATGCCTCACCAAATAATAAAGGTAAAACAGAGCGAAAAGGAGGAATATAAGAAAATGTTACAGAAACAGACTTTTCCTCAGGTTTATTACCATTCAAAAGATAATAAATATTACGAAATTGGGGGATGTAGTGATCTGGAACAATTTATAATAAAAAATTATGTCAAATAATTATCTTTGGAATTATATAATAAATGAAGTTAAAAGTATATTCACTACCAGGATGTCCGTATTGCAGACGTGTTGAGAGATTAATAAAGAATATGGATTTAAAGGCTGAAATTATTAAAGTTAAAACAATGAAAGATAAGGAGGAAATTAAAAAGAAATTAAGAAAAAACACTTTTCCACAGGTTTATATTGTAAAGGGGACTGCTAATTCAAGGGACGTTCATATTGGTGGATGTGATGATTTTGAGAATTATTTAAATTTTGCTTATTTAATTGGAGAGAAAAAAATTAATTTGAATAAATTGAAAGAATTTATAAAACTTATGGAATAGATTTACTTAAAATTTCTAAATAATATTTTATTAAGTTATATTCCAAAGTATATAAAACAATTATAACTATTATACCACCTAAATAACCATAAATATCTATTTTATTTTCATCATATTTTTTATATAAAGCCTTATCAATCTTCTCTTGTAAAAAATTCACTGCAAAAGGAATTCCTTGTGTAGGAATTAAGTAAGTAACGGCATACATTATAATCATAACAAGAACACCATCTAACATACTATTCCTTTTAATAGCAACATCAACACCATTCCAAGCAACACCCGTTAAAGCCAAAAGGTTTATGAAATTGGTAGAAATGAATGAAATAATGTTATTTGGACTTAGACTATAAACATCTTTAAAAACCTGCTTATTTTCTTTACCAGAAACAGAGAAAATATTTGCTAATAAATCAATAATAGGTAAGTAATATTTTAATACATTAAATGATTTACTACGAATGATTAAAAATGGAATAATAAATATAAAAATGGCGTACCAACTGATTAAACCTATGTAATGATGTGTTTCTATATTAGAATTTTCATCATTATAAATATTCTTATCAATAAAAAACATATTTGTATATTTTATAAAATATAAAAATCAAAAACATTTATATTTTATATATTATATGTGGGGTTTCGGTTTAGAACACGAAGTAAGATACGGTTTCAGGAAAAAAATAGAACCCAGTTTATTTTTATTAAAGAATTATTTAGAAAATTTCAAGAAAGATAAATCATTGAAAAATGTTGATGTACCTAAAAATAGAAATGAATTATTGAAAATAATTAATAAAAATTTTACAAATGATGAAGTAAATAATTCAAGATTACCTATTAATGATATGTATATAAACGCTGTTAATAAAGTTTTTTATATAAAATTAAATGAATTGGAAAAAGTTGATATGAAAAGTATTTATTACCTTTTAGAGAAAGTAACAATAATATTAGGATTTCAAATTATAAGTATTGTTGATAAGGTTCTTAATGATAATATATTGAATTATTATAAAAATGTTGAACCAAATCCTAAAAAAGTAAATCAAATTATGAATTGTTTGAGTAAATATCGTAATGATGTTAAAACTGTAAAAGAATTATTAATAAAGAAAAAATTATATAATAAAAAAAATACAGGATACACATTACGAATATTGGAACATAAAGGTAAAGTTGGAAAATTGAAATACTTTAATAAATTAAAATTAAATAATAAAGCGAAAGAGATTTATATGACTTATTTACAATATAATTATTTCCGTTTTTATTCATATCTCTTTTTTAATACAAAATTTAATTTAAATGCAAAGAATTTTGATTTTGAAATTAATAATTTATTGGAAAAAATGAATGAAGAATATGGAACATTTTGGAATTTCAAGTTTGATGAATTTTCAATAGATAAGAAAGACGTAAATAAAATTATTAGTGAATTGAAAAGTTATTATTTGAATAAAGTTATTAAATTTTTATCGAATTTAGATGAAAATAAAAAATATCTGTTTCCTGTTATTAAAGGAACTAAGATTTCATATAAAACAATATTAAGACAAGAAAAGAAATTATTGAATTTATATGACGATATTATAGGATTTCACGAAATTAATTTTATAGATCAAGAATACGATTTATTTTCTAAAAAAGAAATTTTAGAACAGATTGATTATCTATTAGACGTTTATATATATTTGAGTAACAAAAACATTAATTTCAGTAATCTTGATTTTGATTTCGAAATGGCAAATGAAACAGATTTAATTAAATTAGATTATCCTATTAAATATTTAGTAGATATGTATTATAATGATGGTTATGATAGTGATTGGTCTCAACCTGATTTACCTAAATTAATCGAATTTAAAAGTCTTCATTACAAAAACGTTCAAATAGAAGATATTGTTAATGAAGTAGAAACTTATCAAAAAATTGTCAAAGATATTTTAAACGGATTTTATAGAGGAACAGAACAAGATTTTGGTGAAATTACTATTATGAAAAGAGGTGGAGATAAGAATATTTTATTTTTAAATGAAGATGGGTTTGGAAATAAAATTTATAAAAGAGATTATTACGGTTCTTACCATTTATGGCTTACAATGCCATCGAAAAGTTTGAATTCATTTGCTGAAGAACACACTGAATTAGCAAAATTATTACAATGGTGTGAGCCTTTATTTTTTATTTTTAATATAAATAATATTTATGATGAGGTGGGTTCATATAGATTTTTATTAAATAGATGGGGTGGATATGGAACAAGTAATCCAAATTTGTTAAAAGATAAGAAAGATAAATTTGAAGTATTAAGTTATTATGATGGACGTAATGAAACAACTTTAATGAATGATTTACTTAATAGTAATGAAATTAATTATTTTAAAGATACGCAAATTTTTGATTATAAAGGTAAAAAAATAAAAAGACGTATAGGTCTTCCTGATAGAGGAACATCTGTAAAGCAATTTGATTGGAAAGTTAATAATAAAAAATATAAAACTTATATAGATGTTTTATGGGAAAAGAAAAATTATAAAGGTAATATTGAACTTGGTGCTGATGTGAGAACGGGGGACAATTGTCAAGCATTATGTTGGGAAAATAATTTTGAGAAGAAATTAAAGAAGGGTTGGGAAAAAGTTATTGTGAGGAAACGTGATACGAAGTTTTATCAATATTATTATAATAGAGTATCTAATAAGTTAGTAGGTGAAATGCCTGTTGAAAATAGTTCTGGGAATGGAAGAACTGGATTTGAATTCCGTGTATTTGATAATGTTGATACACCGTTTATGTATGATATTATGTTCTTTGCTGTCCTTTTATATATGGCTATTTTAGAAAGAGGAAAGAAAAAAGATATCGAATTAGCAATTGATTCGAATGTTTGGAATGAAACAATCGCGGGATGTATTATGTCAGGTGCTAATGGATTTAAATTGAAAAAGAATTATTGTAAAAAAATGTGTGAATTATGTGGTGTTAAAGTAAAATATAATGACAAAATTATTGATTTATTTCAATATTTAATGGATGAATTACATAAAAAACATAAAAATAAGAGTTTATTCAAAAAAATGGTTAAGAATTATAATTTAAGTATCATTGTTCCAAATATAAATATGATATATTTACAACAGAATAAACAAAGAGTGAGAAATGAATATTTATTATAAGAAAATTCTATATTTTATAAAATAAATTTTCTGTAAGTTAATGAATAACGCATCTCCTTCGTATTACATCTTTCAATCTCGTGACCAAAATATTTTTGACTCGAACCTGACATAATGAAAAGAGAACCAGATTCTAATTTCATTTTAAATCTAATTGGATGATCCCTATCAGTTTTGATAGATTTCAAATTGCCCTCATCATATTTAATCTTTTTGAATTTTATTTCGCGATCAGAACCAACAGATAAACCGACAATAACAGGATATTCGCCAAATGATTGAATTGAGTCTCGATGGAAATGAATATAATCTTCCCCATTTACATATTTATTTATTAAACAACTATTAAAATTAATCTTTAATAAACCTAATTCAATCATTTTCTTTTGAATTTTTTTCTGTATCCCATTTAATATTTTATCATATGAAAAACTTTCCCAACGTGGAAATCTATGTTTCCAAGTAGGGCAAAAATACTTATTCTCTTCTTGATACCATTTTTGAAACCGATTAGCCTTATTCTTGAAATTTATACAAGGACGAAAATCATCCATACCTTCTAAATATTCAAATAATTCTTTCTGTTCCCCTTTATCCAAAAAGTTTTTAATATAAAAAAATTGACTTGGTAAGTCGTTTTTATGAGTAAAAGAGTATTTAATCATATGTATATAACTATCGTTCTACTTCTAAATATAAAAAATAAAAAAAATTGATAAAAAAAATATTTGAATAGATTTATTAAAGATTTAATAAACAATCAAAAATATGGAAGGAGCGGGACAGGCTTTTGCTTGGAACATGCATGGCGGACAGGCTTTTTCTTGGAACATGCATGGCGGACAGGGTTCGCAGAACCCGTATTTTACGAAGAGGCGCCCCGGTGCGAAGAAGCGCTTCTATGTGCAGAGGAATGTGAAACAGGAATCCAGGAAGCCACAAAAGGCGAAATCGGTATCCAGATCGCAGCCAAAGGGTTTGGCGAGACTGTCCACCGGTCCACCACCTGGTTTGAAGCCGGGTGATATACGCAATTTTGCGAAGAGGCGTGGCTTCCCAAGTCATTCTGTACGTCCCCTTGTAAAAAGCCTTTTCACAAGGGCAAATTCCGATAAGATTACTTGAAAGTGAGGATTTTGTCCTTATCTATTTTTATAAAAAAAATGAATTTTATTTCTGTAAAGATTATTAATAGTATTATTAATATGGCATTTAATAATACTATTAATACTTTTAAAATTAATCATCCAGAATGGATAATTGAAGATCGTATCGGTGATGAAGGGAAGGATGGATTAGCATATATTGTAAAACATAAAACAAAACCAAGTTTATACGCTGTTGTTAAATTTTTTAAGAATAAAAAGAGTGTAAATATGATTAAACGCGAATTTGATTTTCTTGAAAAATGTTCTAATAGCGGGATTTCACCTAAAATTTATCAAGATAATATTGATGGGAAACGATACTTTATTATGGATCGTTTAGAAGCGACTTTAAGAGAATATATTGATGAAAAGAAATGGTTAGGATTACAAGATATTAAGCAGATAATTTCACTTTATACTATATTAGGTGAATTGGGGATTTGGCACAATGATAGTAATATTTTGAGAAATATTATGATAAAAGGTGACCGTTTCTATTTAATCGATTTCGGTATGGCAAATGAAATTAATTTAAAAATCAAAAAGAATTATGGTCCAAATCCTAATTTTATGCTCTTACCCAAGTTATTTAAATTTATTAAAAATTTGAATGTTAAGGGATATTTAAGAAAATTTATTGATGATTATGAGTGTAAATATAATGTATGTATTGATTTCCAAAATAAAATGGAAAATACGCGTCAATTGAGATTACAGATATTATTGGATAGAATTAAAAAGAAGTGAAATTTTGTTTATTTTTGTTTATTTTTGTATTATTTCTTTTTTCCAATTTTTTATAAAAAATATATGTTATATTAATGCCTTGTGAGACACACGGAAAGAATTGTAATGGAGAATGTATTGACCCAAATATTGACAACGGTATGATGACTAAAATTTGGGGACCACCTGGTTGGTTGTTTTTACATTGTGTAACTTTTGGTTATCCATTTATGATTAATTTAAATAAACCAGAACACGTAATTAGAATGAATAAAACAAGAGATTTTTTTAGAAATATAGGTTACGTCTTACCTTGTAAATATTGTAGAAATTCATATAATGATTTTATGAAAGAAATTCCTGTTGAAAGATTTTTGAATAGTAGAAAAGAATTGACTTATTGGTTATATTTAATGCATAATAAAGTTAATAATAAACTTGGTGTCCCGGGTTGTAATATACCATCTTTTGAAGAATTTCAACAAAGATATGAAGCGTATCGTGCTAAATGTAGTAAAACAACAGAAGAAGAAAGAGAAGAGAATAAATCAAAAGGTTGTGTAAAACCCGCTGATGGTACTACTAAACGATGCTTTTTACAAGTTGTTAATTGTAAAAATGGTGATATAACAAGACGTGACAATTCTATTTATTATACAAAAAATAATATGGATTACATTTTAATTAAAAAAGAACATTTAATTTTATTTTGTGTTCTCATCATACTCATTATTTTAGGTATTATTTATAGAAACGAAATAACTAAATACGTCAAAGGTGTGCTTGGGAAAAAAGGTATTATGAGAAAATAAAAAAAAAATTGATGCAAAAAAAATCCTGGGTTTTTTTTACATTGAATTGAATAACCTTGTGTTCTTTGTCACCCCTCTGCGTTCAAACTTAGACATGCTCCCACCAGCTGCCGCTCCTCCTGCTGATGCTGATTGTGATGGTGGTGCCCTCATCGGTTACGACGACTGGGGAATCCCCAGTGAGGTCGACGGCTGGGTCAACCCTTACGGCTGGAGAATCCCCGGCTGGGTCAACCCTTACGGCTGGAGAATCCCCAGTGAGGACGACGACAACGACGGCTGGCGCAACCACGTCAACGACGACGGTACTGCTCCCGGTTAGGTAGTCCAACACCTAACCACCCAAATATTATAACTTAAAAAAGATAAAACATTTATAATATGTAAATGAATAATTGTTCTATTGAAAAAGATATTAGTGACAATGTATATGAATTATTATATTTTAATTAAAAAAGAACATTTAATTTTATTAGGTGTCTGCGTTATACTTGTTATTTTATATATTATTTATAAAAATGAAATAACTAAATACGTTAAAGGTATGCTTGGAAAAAAAGGTATTATGAGAAAATAAAAAAAAATGATGCAAAAAAAATCCTAGATTTTTTTGCTTATATTATTACTTAAATCACAGAAAGGAATTGTGTAATCTTTTCATGATGTCCTTTACCGACGTCTTTTTACGTACTTGTTACTCGGTGGATTACTCCTCGAAAAAGAATGGGCGTCTCCGCCGCATGGTGGTGCTCCTCAAACCCGAGGGCAACAAACCCGATGCCAAGTTTTGGGGTCAGTTACCAAACCCGATCCGACTCGACAATTTGGGCAAAGCCCTGCTGGTGCGGTACCTGAGGGACACCACAGGTCGTGTTGAACCGTGTTAATTCACCCCAAAATTATAAAAATGTTGAACAAATTTGATATATACTTACCAAGCACTTGTTTTGGCAAAGTATTTTGAAGAATTACCTAATAGTAGGGATATGAAATCTTATTTAATAAGGATAAAAATATAAATGTAAAAGTATAGATTGGTCTGAAATCGCTTTCCTTTCTACTAATTCTGCTTATAATTTAAGAACGTCGTCTATTTCAAATTTATTATAACTTAAAAAAGATAAGGCATTCATAATATGTAAATGAATAATTGTTCTATTGAAAAAGATATTAGTGACAATGTATATGAATTATTATATTTTATTATAGAAACTATCAACCAATCTGTTTCATTATACTTTTTAGTTTTTTTTAATATTTTTTACAAATCTGTTTCTGTTATTGAAACGTCCGTTCAAGGTTATTTTCGTATTTTTGAAAATATTTTCATCGCGTGTATCCAAACTCCACAAATATATTTTATGACAATAATAGTATTTATGGTATTACTCACATTTTATTTGGTTTTTAGTAAAATATGTTCTATTACAATCAAAGTTTAATTTTTTTATTTTTTTTATAAAAAAATAATATAAAATTTTAATTATAAATATTTTTTTATTTGTTCTTTAATAAAAAAATGTATTAAATATATAATGAAAGGATATATGAAAATTATTGGTTTATTACTTTTAGTCGCTTTATTAGTTGTTGTTTCCCAAATTCAACGTATTGAAGAAAGTTTTACAACAAATATAATTCAAGAAGGTGAGGAGTTACATCAATTAAATGAAGAAATTTTGAGTATGTCACCCGATGATATGGCAAGTAAATTGAATATCTAATGAATTATCTAATGAATTTCTAATGAATTATCTAATGAATTATCTTTATTCAACTGTTACAACCTTTGCTAAATTCTTTGGTTTATCTGGATTAATTCCTTTATTAATGGAAATTTTATAACATAAATGTTGTAAGAAAATTATAAAAATTATTTCCTGTAACTCTTTATTTTTTGGTAATATTATAGCATCTGGGATTTTTAAATCAGTTATTTCAGTTAAAACTAAAATATTAACATCTCTACTCTTTATCTCATTATAAACATTCATCATCTTATCTCTATTTTCACCATCTATAATCAAGACTGTTGAAAAATCTTTATTTAAAAGTGCGAATGGACCGTGTTTAAGTGATGCTCCATTATATCCCTCAGCGTGAATGTAACATATCTCTTTTAGTTTTAATGAAAACTCTTTTCCAATATATTCCATCTTACCCTTCCCTAAAACAAATATATTATCCATTATCTCTTCACATTTAACTTTTGACAAATATTTATCAATATTATTATTTAATTCTCCTATTTGAAATATTATATCATTTATCTCTGACATAATACGCGAATTCATCTCCTTTACATAATTTATCTGTTGATATAACCATAATGAAAATAATTTCATAACCATTAAACTATTTGTAAAAGATTTAGTTGAAGCAACCGCTATCTCTTTACCTGCATTCAGGTATATGCCACAATCTACATTCTTCGATATTGTACTATCAACTACATTTATTATACCCATTGTTAAATGCCCTCTACTCTTAATTAAATCTATTTTTTGTATTAAATCCATAGTTTCACCGGATTGAGAACATAATACAAATAAACTCTTTCCATTCTTTGGTATATCCCAAGCACTGAATTCTCCACCATCATAAACAAATGTATTCAAATTATTTTTTACACGTCTTATGTATATAGCACCTATATGACAAGCATATAAACTCGTTCCACACGCCAAAAATACAACATTCTTTATCTCGTGTAAATGTGGCAACAAACTCTCTATCCCACCTAATTTTATACGATTATCTGCTATTCTTCCTCCATTATTCAATGCTAATAAAAGTGATTTAGATTGATCGTGGATCTCTTTTATTGTATAATGTTTATAATCTCCTAATACTATATCATCATTATTACATTTAAATTCCTTTCCCAGTATTTTCCTACAATTTATATCATTATCTTTTATAACAAGTAGTTCATTATCCTTGATATTATAATATGTCTTAATCAAATCTAAAAATCCCCTATTCTCTGATGTAACCATTAAAAACTCTTCACTCATACCTATTAACAAGGGCGAACCATTCCTAATTATATAAAATGTTCCTTCTTCATCTGTTTTACTTATAATTAAACCATAAGTTCCTTTTAATTGTTTTATACTTTCTTCAATTGCTTTCTTTACACTATCACAACTTCTATAATTAAATTCAATTAAGTTTATTATAACTTCTGTATCAGTTTGTGAATAGAATGTAAATCCATTTTTCATTAACATACTTTTTAACTCAGAATAATTCTCTATAATACCATTATGCACACACATAAATAATTTATTATTTGAAATATGTGGATGTGCGTTCTCTGTTGATATTTTTCCGTGTGTAGCCCATCTACTATGACCGAACGCTACATTACTTTTCACATCTTTATTTTTATTATAAAAAATTTCAAAAATATCTTCTTCATAATTTTTATTACAGATTTTTTCAACAGAATAGTCAGTTCCATTATAATATGCTAAGCCGAATGAATCGTAACCTCTATTTTGTAATTGTTCTAAACTTTTAAGAACATAATAACCAGCATTCTTTTTATTCAACTTGTTTAACAATAAACTTATACCACACATATAAATTTATTAATAAAAAAAATAGAAAACTAAAACATATGTTAAATAATACAAATAATTTTTTTGTTTTTTGTTTTTGTTTTTGTTTTTGTTTTTGTTTTGTTTTTGTTTTTGTTTTTGTTTTGTTTTTGTTTTTGTTTTTGTTTTGTTTTTGTTTTTCTTTTTCTTTTATAAAAGTTTATATATCCTCTTAACCTCTTCTCTCTGTTTTTTATAATCAACTATTGGTTCAGGATATTTCAGTTTTTTTAAATCATAACTTTTATATTTCTTATCCCATTTATGAATATCAGCATTAGGTACATCTTTCAACTCTTTTACCCATTTCTTTATATAACAACAATCTGGATCAAATTTATTACTTTGTAGCCAAGGATTAAATATCCTTTGTGAAAATGGTGCTGTATCAGTTCCCGTTCCAGCAGACCATTGCCAATTTCCGTTATTAACTGCTGGATCATAATCTCTTAAATTTTGTGCGTAATATTTTTCTCCCCATTGCCAATTACAAACTAAAATTCTTGTTAAAAAATTACTTGTTATAAGTCTTGATCTATTATGCATGTATCCAGTCTCATTCAACTCTCTCATACCAGCATCTACAATTGGAAATCCTGTTTTACCTTCACACCACGCTTTAAACCAACTTTTATTATTAATCCATTGGAATTTATCAAACTTACTCCTAAAATTATTTCCTAAGTTCTTAGGAAAATGGAATAAAATATTGAAATAAAAATCTCGCCAAATAAGTTGATTGATTAGATTTTGCTTACTATCACTGTTTGTAATACTTTTTGAAATCTTCCAATAAACTTCTCTTATAGATACGCAACCAAATTTAATATAAGGACTTAATTCTGTTGTTTTATATGTTAAATCGTTTCTACATTCAGCATAATTATTAAAATCACACATTTTGAATAATATCATCAAACCAGCATCTCTACCTCCTTCCCTTCTCACTTCTTCACGTTCTTTATAATACTTTTTTAAGAAAGTACTATCTAAACATTTACTTTTCAATTTCCCAAATCTTTTTGTTTCAGCACTCTTCAATATTTTAGGTTTGTTGATATTATATTTAACTTCTTTCTTTTGAAATAGCCCATATACTTTGTAAGGAGTTCCTGCTAATGTAAGGACTTCACCCGGGGGTATTAATAAATAATCGTGATACATATTACAATCTATTTCATTCTTTTCACAAAAATCTTTTATATCATTATCTCTCTTAATCGCATATGGAGTATAATCCATATTGAAATTTATTGAATTTATTTTATACTTTTTATGTAAATCAGTTATAACTTGGATGTTTTCACCAAAGTAACAATGTAATTTACTTTTCGCTTTATTTATACTATCTGACAATTCACAAAGTGATTCACATAAGAATTGAATAGAAAAGTCTGATTTGAATTCATTTTTAACTAATTGCTCAGGTGTTCCTATGAAGATGGGAATTACATTTTTGTATTTATTTAATGTTTCTTTCAACCCTACATTATCTATTAATCTGTAATCTCTTCTAAAAATAAAAATGTTTATACTCATATATAAATATAAACGAAATTATATTTATATC
>Ga0115564_10002087_pt1 | contig 17619 bp, 18 predicted proteins | sample COGITO_mtgs_1105_7_FD_88680 | JGI IMG/M metagenome (GOLD analysis project Ga0115564, IMG submission 88680) | Pelagic marine microbial communities from North Sea - COGITO_mtgs_110523 | ecosystem: Environmental > Aquatic > Marine > Epipelagic | place: Germany:Helgoland, sampling site Kabeltonne...
AGACATTCGAAGCGCGACGCTTGCATCACAGCACGCACGCAGCATAGTATAATTAACCAGATGAGCCAAACTCTCGCTTAGTTTAAACCAACTTTGGTACCAAAAACTCTGACGACGGACAAATTCAGGTCCGAGCTCGGACACGTTTTGAAGCGCATTAGTTAAAGCTTGGCTATACAAATCAATGTTTAAAGACAGCTCGCCAACAGCTTCTCCGTAGGGATGGCTCTGAAATTCAGAGATTTTTTCCAGCGCATCCTGGCTGTTTGATAAACTAATTTCCAATAAACGAATTGCCTCGATCGATCTTGATATTGTCTGACCCTGCTTGTTGTTCTCCACTTTTAAGTTTTCAATCGTGTCCGAGGCGATTTTACGATCTTCATCATATCGCTCGTTTAGCGCCTCTAGGTCTTCTTTCTGACTGGCGTTCTGGCTCTGCCTCACCAACAGATCAGCTCTTAGGCTTTCAATAGTATTAGAGGCAGTTATCCGAGCTGTCTCACTGCGCGCGGATAGCTCAGCAAGCACATCGTTTTGCTCCGCATTTTGTTCCTGCAAAGCCAAAACATCAGCCTTCAAGCTTTCAATCTTGTTTGAAGCCGACTTACGCTCGCCATCATAAGCCTCATTCGCAAAACTTAACATAGCGCTTTTAATTTCAGCGCTTAATAGAGTCAGATCAGTGCATACCTTTTTAGATATTTCTCCTTTGTTAAAGCTGACGAGATTATACCCCTCGTTAGTTCGTTTTAAAAAATTTGTCTCATGCGGAGAGTTTGAAAGCTTAAGGGTGAAGCCTTCGGCAGTTTCATGAATGTTGGTTACATTTCCGACTACGGAAATCCAGCTATCACCTTCTTTTGAAAACACATAGAAGTCCTCATCGGCTTTCTTGGTATCATTTTGACAAACCACGGAAAGTAAGCCCACAGACAGGTATTTATTTGGAACGTCTGCGACAACGCTTTGGGAGAACCAAGATGCTACGATAGCGATGCATAATAATCTCATTAAATTATTCCTAATCGTGTAAGTTTTGAAAATTCAAGAGTGTGATTTAATTGAGCAGGGCGACGATCAAACCCCTTTGCTGACTTCAAACAAGCGCCCAGCGTTACATCATAATTGAAGGACAGTTTATTCACTGTTTAATCTTTCTGCAATTTTGAAGCCCAGCCAATCGTCTAATGTTAGTTTCTCAACTGTTGCGATGGCGTTTGACCAAATCTCAAACTCTGTCTCACTCAGGTTTCTTGCGAGATTGTGAAGATTAGACAAAATCATTTCTCCTTGGCGTGCCCCAGATGCTGATGCGAGGCTAGCCCAGTAATAGGAGCTCAAATAAGACCTTTCAGCGCCCAAGCCGCGATAATATGACTTAGCTTGTTTAATAAAGTACACCGACGATGCCAGGGATTGATCATCCAACCTGCTGATTGGGTTCCGTGATTGTAATTCCAACACTTCATCGAATGATATTTTTGCCTCTAACTGATCCAGAAAGGAAGTCGATGCCCGTTGATTGGCTTTTCCAAGTTTCATTGCATAAAAATATGCTTTTTGAGGCGCGTTATTAAAATAATAATTTACTAAAACGGAGAATGCTTCAGACACATCTGCCTCCGCCATTTCCTCCAACAAACGAAGACCCAGTTCGGCGTTGCTGGGGACACCTTTGCCTTCCAGAAGTGCTGTTGCGATCTCTAGTTTTTGATCATTAGAAAGCGTTTCAGGCGTGAAATCCAAAATTTGTTCTAACAAATTTTGATCAATCAGTTTTTTACTTAAAATACTTTCAGTAGAAAACGTCGGCTTTAAGTCGGAAAATACTCTTTCCGGGTTCATTTCATATTTGTCAAAATATATAGCTATGCCTGCAGACGGCAGGTTGCCAGTTTCTAATGTGATCTGCTGTGGGTTTTGCAAAAATGCATTCCATGTGTTTTCCAATGACTTGAGAAATGCGCTGCTATCGGTAGATACTATGCCGTTGAACATATTATCTTTCAGAAAGTTTGAAACGTTTTCACCGGCAATATTTGGTGTGCTAAACTCGGGTGGGACTTGTTGAGACAATGCGCTCCAACCACCGTCGTCTCGCACTGATAACTCGGCTTTGTTCAGCTTCATAACGATTGGTTGATCAGCATCTATGACAGAAACATACGGCGCACTCAAAAACAGATCAAATTCAGAAAACCCCTCAAGTTTACCACTGGCGAAAATTTCCAGCGATGAGGATGGAAAATAGTAGTCTATATTTATCGTTGCGTGCGGAACATAGATTTCCCTGATGCCAGACATTGCCAAAATCCCTCTTTGTTCAAAGGGTAGGCACAATGGCGAAACGTTCAGGTCATAAACGCTAGTGGTTATATTCTCCACGCCCAGTTTTTGGTGACTGCCAGCCTGAAATAAAACTCTTCCAACAGAGATACTGCATCCAGACATGTCGAGTTCTGGTCCGGGTGTAAATACCAAGCCATCAATTGAAAGTTGGCCAAGATTACTATTTGGAACAATCGCTTGATATTGGATTTCAACTTGGCTTCTTGCAGCTGAAATCGCAAATTCGACAATGCGTGTTGATAATCTGTTTGTAAGGTCATTGATGTCGATTATCGGTTCTGCCTGACTTTCCGACGAAATTGCGCTTAAAAAACCAAAAGATGCTGCGAGCAGCAATGATAAACCTGGTAATTCTATAATTTTAGTCATTTAAAACACCTTCCCCCATATATCAGATTGAGATCATCGATCGCTCTCTATATCAAGAGCCTGCTTTGCTTTTGTGTACACTTACGTTTTTTACGATATTGAAGATTTCATTTTAAGTCACCTCACAAACTGCCACTGCCTCAATGTGTACTGCCAACAAACTTCATCTTTACGATCTCTGCACAATTCATGGTTCCCTCAAGCTGCAAAATTTTGTATGCTTTAGAAATCCACATTGGAATTTTTATGGACATTTTCATCTACAAGAGCGTGCGTCGGATTGGAGATCAGAATGTCTTGCGCAAAGTTGCAGCGCTTATGGATAGACTTTGGTTTTACCACTTCTGAAAACCACACTGTAGCGTTGAAGAGCTCCCCTTGAATGGTCCAGAATGTAAATTAATTGGTAAGAAAGTTTTTAAAAACTAAAAAGACATGCTAGGGTCGACGCCAGTTTAAATCATAAGTGGATAGCGAAAATGTATCCCAAGAATGAAATTCTAGATTGGATAAATGACGAGAAATCTCAGATTGTTTCTTTTTTGCAAGATTTCATCAGAGCAAAAAGTCCAAATCCACCCGGTGATACGGTTGATGCTTCAAAAGTCATCAGGTCATTATTAAAAAAACATAATGCTCCAATAAGAGTCGTCGCTCCTCAAAAATCGATGCCCAATCTTATTGGAACAATCGAAGGAGCTAATGCCGGGCGCCATTTAGTTTTAAATGGCCACATCGACGTATTCCCAGTATCTGACCATCCCCAAAAAGAGGGATGGATAACTCCACCTTGGAGTGGTGAAGTGATTGACGAAAAAATATATGGAAGAGGCTCAACAGATATGAAATGCGGAACAAGCGCGAGTATTTGGACTTATATTATTTTGAATCACTTCAAATCAAGTTTTAATGGAAAGTTGACCTTAACGTGTGTCTCAGACGAAGAAAATTTTGGGCCATGGGGTAGCAGGTGGTTAATGGACAATGAACCTGAGGTTCTTGGTGATTGTTGCCTTAATGGTGAACCATCAAGTCCATTTACCATTAGGTACGGAGAAAAAGGTTTATTATGGCTAAACTTTAAAATAAAAACTGAGGGCTCACACGGGGCTTACACACATCTTTCAAAGTCAGCTACTATTGTGGCGGCTAGCCTGATTAAAAATCTTGAAGAGCTTGAAGACTTAGATGTCGATATCCCAGAGAGCCTTCTAATCGCGCAAAATAAGTCTGCTGCGGCATTTGATAAGGGAATGGGAGCTGGTGCTGCATCAATAGCTCCAAAAGTAACCCTCAACATTGGTACTATCTCAGGTGGTCTAAAAAATAATATGGTTCCATCTGAGTGTTCTTTCGACGCAGATATAAGGCTACCAGTCGGGTGCAATATTAATAAGGTTTTACAATCTATAAAGGATATTATTGCTGGTTATCCTGAAGCCTCGATGGAACAAAATATGCTTAATCCTCCATCTCATTGCGATCCAGATGGAGAAATGATGCAAATTTTGCAAAAAAATGTTGAAAAACTGCAAGGCTTTAAACCAGCTCCAGTAGTAAGTCTAGGTGGTACGGATGCAAGATTATGGCGATATAAAAATATTCCAGCGTATGTTTACGGCCCAACCCCAACTGGTATGGGTTCAGAAAATGAAAATGTGCCAGTAGAAGACTACTTGCATATTGTAAGAACCCATGCCCTATCAGCATACGACTATTTAACCAAGACAGCATAGCCAACCATCAGTAAGAGAAATATTTTTTAAATGCCTTGGAGCAGTTTCACTTTTGATTATTTTTGCCTTGTAAGCGGCTGGAGAATTCATCTTAGAAAAAATGAAAGAACACGAAGACGACAATCTCGGATTTGGAATCTTTGAGAAAGTGGATAAGGATTTGGGACTGTCACGAGGAACCGCATGGGATGCCAGTGGATGGATAGACTACTGCGATTTTGGTTTTGGAGATGTTTGAAATCTAGATACGCCATTGATGCGTTGAGACCCTTTCTCCGCACGACCTATGCGGATCAAATGGATTTGTTAATACACACACCATAAACCCCACAGACGGTTAATTTTAATCAGCTTGAAGCGTCCTCAGCAATTATGACGAAGGAATGTGCGTGGATTTACTCTACTTTATTCTCAGAAACATATTCTTCTGTGTCAAATTTTTACAGCAACCTTCTTTAGGCGATTTCTGCATTTTCGATTACCTATACTTTTCATTTCTTTAAAATTCCAATCCTAATCAGACGCTGTATTGTCTTCATCAGGCACAGCATAGCATAACGTCGTTTATACGGTGTGCTACTCAGTGCGCTATGAGTGAAGCCGTCAAGCCTATTTTGATAAATTACTTCGCCAACACGAAGAGCAATAGCCCTTCACTTCTTACCGAACGGTAATCTGGCCCACAAAGCCACTGTGCTCCAACGCCGGAATTGAAAATTTGAATTTACCCATCTTAATTGGCACAAAAAACAGATCAATCGATCCTTTGTCATCAAACTCCAGTCCGTAGATGCCCGTTGGCTTAATCTCGAGATCATTGATCACAATTTGATCGAACCAGATACTATTAAAAAAATTAGGCGCTGAAAAAAAATACTCGTCTTTTCCATCACTTGTAATTCGAAGCCGATAAAACGTGCCTGTTTCAAGATCTATCTCTGATACAGAAAACCCCTCAGCACCATCAATCCTGATTTCTTCAAGACGCTCAGCCCGTTTCGTTATTTGCCCTGCCGCATTGACGTTATTAAACTTGCCAAGTCCAAAAAAACCATACAAGCTTATGATTATGAGCAACGATCTTAGCACCCAGCAGCCCCCCAAAATACCCGCTCTTTCAATAGAGAAGCTTAGTTACCGATACGGATCAAAGTCAATACTGAAGAACGTCGACTTAGAGATCCCCATGGGTCAGTTTACTGTCGTGCTTGGCGTCAACGGTGCAGGCAAAACCACACTTTTTTCACTTGTGTCCACGTTGTTGAAAATGCAGGAAGGTGAGATCAGAATATGTGGCCATTCAATCTCGTCGGCACGCACGTCAGCGCTTGGTCATATCGGATTGGTGTTTCAACACACAACGCTTGATATGGACCTGACAGTTGGTCAAAACTTGATATATTTCGCAGGCTTGCAGGGACTGGGCGCTCAAGATACTGAGGCTCGTATCAATGAGGTCGTGCAACTTTTAGAGCTGCAAAACAAGTTGTCAGAAAAGGTTAAACGGCTGAGTGGTGGCCAGCGTCGCCGCATTGAAATTGCCCGTGCATTGATTGGCCAACCGCAGCTTTTGATTATGGATGAGGCAACATCAAATCTTGACGTAAATGCAAAGAGAATTTTATCTGGCACGATGCGAAAGCTGACGCTCACGGCTCAGACTGCAATATTGTGGTCAACACATCAAGTCGAAGAAATCGAGGAAGAGGATCGCGTTATCATTCTGTATGAAGGCGAAGTGTATGATGATGATACAGCCGTGCGGTTGTGCGAAAAATATGGCAAGTCGCTTGAATTGGTGCTGCTAGATTTATCGCGCGCACGATCAAGGGAGCTTTTTGAGTGATCCATCACATGTTCGATAAGTCAGACCAATGATCGGGGTCCGCCATTCAGCAATTGTCTTCAAAGCAATCTGCCTCAGAGAGTTTCTGAAATTTTCGCAGCAGCATGCGCGTCTGCTGTCTGCCTTGGTGCGCCCGCTTGTCTGGCTGGTTATCTTTGCCGCTGGTTTTCGTTCAATTCTTGGCGTGTCCATCGTACCACCCTACCAGACATATATCAGCTATGATGTATACGTTGTTCCAGGCCTCTGTGCGATGGTATTGATGTTTTTCGGGATGCAGACGTCGCTGTCGATGGTCTATGATCGCGAAATGGGAACAATGCGCCTCTTGATGACAGCGCCTTTCCCACGGTCTTTGTTGTTACTATTCCACCTCATCAGCACTGGCCTAATCGGTGTTTTGCAGGTGTATGCATTTTTGCTGATTGCAAGGCTCATGGGGATTGAATTTGCCCCCTTAAACTTGCTTTTCGTGGCGCCAGTGCTCTTTTTGTCGGCCCTTATGTTTGGCGCGCTTGGATTTCTGTTATCCCTGACAATCCGCCAGCTCGAAAATTTTGCCGGAGTGATGAATTTTATTATTTTTCCAAGCTTCTTCATGTCGTCTGCGTTGTACCCGCTGTGGAGAATAAGAGAGAGCAGCCCACTTCTAGCCGACATCAGCTTTTGGAACCCGTTCAACCACGCAGTTGAGGCCATTCGTTACCAACTGTACGGCGAGTTTAACGCCCAGTCGTTTGCTTATCTACTGGCCGTGACCTGCGCCAGCCTACTTTCGGTGATGTTTTCTTATACAAGCCACGATGTGATGAAAACGCACTAATTAAACTGACACCCCGTTTGATGCACATCGATCCCCAGCGTATCTTCATAGAAATGCTGGTGTAAAAATTTAACACCGGGCAGCTTTTCAATAACAGCGTCATGGGTCACAATCAGCATCGGCTGTCGCAACTGATGGTTCCATTGGCGAAGACTACCACGGCTGCCTTTATATAGATCTACGGCAAGCTCTTGATCCAACAGCGCTTGCAACAGATTTACCTCACTGCCAACAGAAGCGGCGGGCACACTTGTTGCGATCAACTTGATCGCCGCCCATGCAGCCCAGTCAACATCGTTCATCTGGCGTGTTTTATGGTCACTGATGCCCGCTTTTTTCGCACGTCGGTCAAACCTCTGGTTCAGCTGTGGCGCACCAAATCTTTCCCACGACCAATGCCAAGCCCGCGCAACCAGCCCCGATCCCCCAATAACAGGGCGCGGCAGAAAAGTGTTGTAAGGCACATAACGGCTGTATTCCCCCACATCATCAGCAATGACAACCACATCATATTCGATACCCCCTGTCAGCAATTTCAGATTATTCATGTCGCGGTCACGCGGATTGTTTGATAGCGAAAATGTGCGCCTATCCACAACTTCAACCTGAAATTTTTGAAAAGAGGCCTCAAGTGCGGCCGCATCGGCAATATCATTATTGTGGCGTCCCACTAAAAGAAGCGCCCGCCGCCAGTTACGCAACGCTAAAAACTGCGCTACCGTGTCGGCATACATGCGACGGGATGGAAGGATGTGAAACGTGTTCCCCTGACAGGCAGTCTCGCGCAGGTTCATCGCTTTACTACGGATATTAAACAGCGCAATGTCTTGGCCTGCAAGACCCAAAATCACACGATGCATATCCGCCTCTGGCAAATCAAGCAAAACCGCAGCACCAGCAGGCACAGCAGCCATAACTTTGGCAATGCCATCTGCTGCATCCATTGCAGTGATCTCAGAAAACGCAAAAATGGCTTCTTTAGCACGTAATTTTATCTTATTTTCCAGCAAACCAATGGTGATGCCACGCAACGCAGGATAGCGTTGCTTAAGCGCCAAACCGGTATAGGCGCGTTGCTCTTGCCACTCAGGATCTATATTGAGATGCAGCCAGAAAACTGGGATTTCCAGCTTTTGCTCTGCCGCAGCCAAGACCGGATCAGCCGACCGCAAAAACAGCCCTATCAGCCCCAAAACACACAGCTTAAGAAGCGGTACATACCGCATTTCACTCAAAAACCAAAATGCCATAGGGCACCGACCCGACCTTTACAGATTTGATAGCTCTGCGGCGTTCTAGATCAATGATCGAAATGTCATCTGACAGGCCGTTAGCCACATAAAGCCGAGTTTCATCACTGTTAAGCGCTAAACCCCAAGCCCTTTTGCCGACGAGAATATAATCCAGCACCTCTCGGGTTGCGGTATCAAACAGGCCAACATGGTTCGCCCTTCCAAGCGCCACAAACCCCAATGTCCCAGATTTGTTTAACAAAATATCAACCGGTGTTACATGTTCTTTACGAAACCCAGGCGGCAGAAAAGTTAAGGATTCTGTAACTTTCATCCGGCTCAGGTCGATGATATTCACCACGCTGGCAAGTTCGGCAGACACATATAAAAACCGCTGATCCGGAGACAGAGCGAAGCGCCGCGGCCGCGCATCGACCGGAATATCAAGCATGACTTCGTCATTTTCCAGATCGATGACGTGAACAAGATCTGCCACTTCTGAGGCAACAAACGCATAGCGCCCATCTTTGGTGATCTGCACCCCCTCGGGCTCTTCGCCAGTTTCGTATTCAGACAAGAACTCTCCTGTGGTCCATTTCCAAACCGTCGCGGTTGCATCCTCTTCGTTCGAAACAATCAGGCGGTCCCCATCCGGATGTAGATCAAAGGTTTCGGGCGCAAAGACATTGGTTATCCTACCAGATACCGCAAGCGTCTCACTGTCATAGATCAATACAAGATTGTCATCGGCGCAGCCTACAAAAAAGTTACTCTTATCTTGGCTGAAATGCATGCCACGCGGTCTGCCACATGTGCTTATCTCTTGGATGAAATCACCATCAAGTGACAGGACGGTCAGCGTATTGCCCCGCTCATTGGACACAACAAGTTTTCCATTTGCCAAGGCCGGGCTGGCCAAGTTTAAAAAACTGGCCAAAGTCAAAAAAATAGCTGCCACCGCGACTTTTTTAATCATCATAGCGTCCTTTGGGTATTTTAACGTCGTGCTTTAAAGCTGCCTCAGTCTGATGCAAGTCGATGTCTTATAAAACGATGCTTAGGATCCGCTTACCCCGAACAATATGGCGATCTGTAACGTTGTCTAGCCCTTTATAAGGTCAATCCGGCAAAATCCGTATACCAAGAAAGTGGCAGGTGCTGGGATGGCTTTGTGAATTACTCTCGCCCTCTAGGCCGAGAGCCAACATTATTCACGTACACGCCCTAATGCTCATACCTGATTTGGTTCAAACCGCATTTTGGATACCGTCAATCTTAGCCCATGACCGCTGCGGTTAATTTGCGTAATCAGCAGCCACTTTACCCGAGGCATCCCGAACATCAGGATTAGCGCCCAACGATAGCAAAGCGGCGGCAGCGTCCATATTGTCCAGCTGATAGGCATACATCAAAGCCGTCATGCCACGGTCATCCTGTGTGTTTAAATTAGCCTTATTTTCGCCTAAGATCATAATTGTTTTCACCCCTTCCACTGCGGGCGTATCAGCCGTATGGCCAGCCGCCCACATAACGGCCGTTAATCCAGATTTATATTTCTCATTGGGATCCACTCCCTCAGATAGTAACGTTTTTACGACCCCAGAAAAGCCTTTCGCAGCGGCATAAATGATCGGCGACTTTCCAGTGCCATCCAGCGTTTTTGGATCAGCACCTGCGTCTAAAAGATACTTGATTAATCTGGTGTTACCATCAAAGCAGGCCGCTGAAAGCGGTGTAATGTTATCCAAAGATAAAATGTTCGGGTCGGCACCCTGCTGCAAAAGGTATTTTACCACTTTCGTACGATTGCTGCGCACGGCCAAAAGCAATGCCGTATTACCACGAAGGCTTCGATGATTGATATTTCCTCCAACGCTTTCCAGATATTTCACAATATCGACGTGACCGGCCTCAGCAGCTTTCATTAAGGGCGTCGAGGCACTGCGGTCACGGGCATCAACCGCAGCGTTCATGGTCACCAATTCCTTGACCAACGCACCGCAACTTTTTTGGCTGGCTTCAAAAAGCAATAGATTAATCTCACGACCCAGAGGGGTTGGGCCAAAGCCAGTAAGCATACCGCGCACACTTCGACACACAAGCGGGTTCTTATCTTGCAAGATCAAGTTTTCAGAAAAAACAGAATTAGGCGTCGTCATCCACGCCAAAAACCCAGCATACATTGCTACGATCAATGCTTTTTGATTATCTGACACGCTCACTCCATCAAAGTTGATTTAAATCATCTCCAAGCATACCGTATCGGCGCACGTTTTCGGTTTCAACTCAATACAACAAAAGACTCGAAAGATGTTTCTACACATGACTTTGTGCATGTCAGCAACTTGGCGACACTGAGCCCAGGATAAGGTCACTCGATATAAGCAGCGTTGTCGTGGCGAGCAGGATAGCTTGCAGGAAACACTAATTAGAACAAGCACGTTAAGGGTGTGGTGAAAAGTATCCAACTAGCAGGGCGTATTAAATCCAGAAGGGGCGCCTGCAAGGACACCACTCTATATCAATTATGCACCTAATCCAGTTTCAGACATTTATACGCCAGCTCTTCAACTTGCCCATTTAAAACAAAACGACACGCGACGTTCAGATCGTGGAAGGAAAACCATCAACTAAAGCTGGTGGGATCAACCAAAGAAGGTGGACTGTCTTAATCTTTGTTCCCTTGGAAACAGTACTTCTTACTACAGACACTGATGAACGATCAGTGATGTTTTTGCGCAGCACCCCCAAGGATAGAGCTAATGTATCTTTTGTTGCGGGGTGCTATTTTAGTTTGGTATCCAAGGGTTTCTTTTGCCTAGACATGGATGATGTCTTGCGCCACCAATGTACAGATCTTCAAGATCTGTTCATTGGGCCAAGCGAGTAAACACGCTGGGTTGCCGTGGGCCCTTCGTGCTGATGCAAAATAGAACCCAAGGTGCAAGGACCGTGTGACATGAGTTTTTCCAGAATATTTGCCCGCCTTGTTGCCAGTGTGGGGGCCGCGATGATTTTGATGCGCCGATGGGGGGCGACACCCCATCAGCCGGCAGTGGGAACAGAGCCCTCTGTACCAGACGCTGTGCCCCAAGGCATTCCTACGTTGAAAATGCCAACAGCCAAAGGCTGGGCACTTGGCCAGACGCCTATTGCTGCTGCGGGACTTAAAGTGAATGCCTTTGCCGCAGGGCTCAGTCATCCACGCTGGATCCATGTATTGCCAAATGGCGATGTGCTGACCGCCGAGGCGCTCTCGACCCCCGGTGGTATTCGCACAGCGTTTGATTATGCTATATATTCAACGATGAAGCGCGCAGCAGCGGTAGGTGACAGTCCGAACAGGATTACCCTTTTGCGCGATTTGGATGGCGACGGAGTGGCTGAAGTGCGCCATGTCTTTAAAGAGGGCTTGAACCAGCCCTTTGGCATGGCGATGCAAGACAACACATTTTATATTGGCAACACAGATGGGCTTTACCAATTGCCCTATATTGACAAGGCTGACGCGGTGTCTGGTGCGCCAGAGAAACTTGCGCCATTCAAGCCGGGCGGACATTGGACCCGCTCCATCCTAGCGTCGCCTGATGGCAAAAAGCTCTACATTGGCGTTGGATCGGATACGAATATTGCCGATAACGGAATGGAGGCCGAGGAGGGTCGTGCGGCAATTTGGGAATATGATCTTGCCAGTGGCAAAGCGCGTATTTTCGCCAGCGGTCTTCGCAACCCGGTTGGTCTGGCATGGGAGCCAACGACTGGCAGCCTTTGGACTGTTGTCAATGAACGCGATGGTCTGGGTGATGAAACCCCGCCTGATTATCTGACTGAAGTCGTTGAAGATGGATTTTATGGCTGGCCGTTCTGTTACTGGGGACAAACGGTCGATGATCGCGTTCCGCAAGACTCCGAGATGGTCGCCAAAGCCCGCCGCCCTGATTATGCGCTGGGTGGGCATACGGCTTCGCTTGGGCTGTGCTGGATGCCTGATCGCACCCTTCCAGGCTATGGCGACGGGATGGTGATCGGACAGCATGGATCGTGGAACCGCAGCAATCTTTCAGGGTACCGGATGATTCATGTACCCTTTAAAGACGGCAAACCCTGTGGACCACCAAAAGATATCCTGAGCGGGTTTTTATCCACCGATGAAAAGGTATCATATGGTCGGCCTGTGGGTGTGGCAATTGGGCCTGATGGGTCACTTTTGATGGCGGATGATGTTGGTGACGTCATTTGGCGCGTCACTGCCGCTTAATCTGCTTGTATTATGGGATGGGAACGGCCGCAGGCCGTTTATTGATCTTTATGTGCAGAATTTGGGTGGCATAAAGCCCACTTTTCGGTAACGTAACCATACGCAGTACTTATCACGTTAGTATGTATTGCAGAATTACTGATTTTCTTGGGGGATAAATGGGTAAAGTCTTTGTAGCAACCTGCCTTATTTTTGGACTGAGTACACAATTTGTGTATTCCTTAGATACTGCTAAATTAGAGAGATTTAAACAATCAAGAAGCTGTGAGTATTGTGACCTAACGGGCGCGGTATTTGACCGTATGAACCTGCAAGGAGCGAACTTGCAAAACGCTAAACTTGAGGGCGCTTCGTTTGAAAACGTTGATATGACACCTCGGCAAATGGAAAAAACAATCCATTTTACCAATTTAGAGAATGGCAACTTTCGCTCAGTGAATTTTACAGGGGCACAGTTGGCAAGCGCGACGTTGATCGGGGGCTATTTTAGGGATGCCAATTTTACAGCAGCAAACCTTGAAAATGCTGATATGAGTGACGGAAATTTTAAAAAGGCGGTTTTCATTGGATCTAACCTGTTTGGGGCACGCCTTGAGGGCGCCAAATTGGATGGGGCGTTATTTTGCAATACTATTATGATTGATGGAACAATCAATGACGCCAATTGTTAGAACGAAGTGTATTCACTTAATGAAATTTAGTCAGGGGCTCGATAATGTTTAAAAAGATTTTCGACAATTTCAAATGCCTGTTGGTGGGATACGTGATCTTTGTGGGGGCGGTTTCAGCATCTTACGCCGCTGATTTGCCCAAACTCAAGATTGCTGTGCTTGGCTTTGGAACAGTGCTGTGGGAGTTGGACACGATCAAGCATTACGGTTTGGATACCGCAAACGGATTTGACCTGCAGATCACTAAAATGGCGAGTAGTTCTGCAGGTCGTGTTGCATTTCAGGCCAACGAGGCTGACGCGATTGTCGCGGATTGGCTTTGGGTTGGAATTCAGAGAAATAAAGGTAAAGACTATGTTTTTGCGCCATATTCATTAGCTGTGGGGGAACTGCTTGTCGCAAGTGACAGCGACATCCAGTCCTTGCAGGATCTGAAAGGCAAGAGCATTGGCATTGCCGGCGGTCCGTTGGACAAAAGTTGGCTTATTTTTCAGTCATATGCGGCTGCCAAACTGGGGTTTAATTTGAAATCCGAGACAGAACAAGTATTTGGCGCACCCCCCTTGATGTTCAAAAAAGCCCTGAGTGGCGAATTGGATGCTGTCATAAACTATTGGCATTTTACAGCAAAAATGAAATCTCGTGGTATGCGCACTGTTCTCAGTGTGGCAGATACCAGCTCGGCGCTTGGACTTGACAGCACAACACCCCTGCTTGGGTATGTGTTCAATCGCGCCCTACCCAATAGTGCCTCTCTGATGCCGAATATGGTTAAGGCGTCACAAGAGGCCAAGAAAATATTATTGCAACAACAAAACGCTTGGGACCGGCTTCGGCCCCTGATGAAGGCCAAAACTGATAGTGATTTCGAATTTTTGGTTAACGGGTTTCGCGCTGGTGTGCCAACAAAGCCGGTCAATCTTGCCTCAGTGCAGGAGATGCTTAATATTATGAGCAAATCTGGCGGTGACCAGCTTGTTGGTGATTTGACGACCCTGCCGGATGATTTGTTTTATGCCGCTGACGTCAACTAACCGTAGGCTTCTTAGCCTGATATCTCTTCTAATGCTTGTTTTGGCTTGGTGGGGGGCATCATTTCTGGTCGCTGACTACGAGCTTTTACCACCACCTTCATTATTGGGGCATAATCTGTATCACGAAATGCTGTCTGGAGAGCTTTGGCGTCATTTGTCTATGACCCTTTATAGGGTGGCATGGGCTTTTGGTTTGGCCATGATTTTCGGGGTTGTTCTGGGTTTTATGATGGGGCGCTGGGTGGCTGTCGACGCCGTGCTTAACGTCTGGATGGTGGTGCTGTTAAATCTGCCTGCGCTGCTTTTGATTGTTCTGTGCTATATCTGGATTGGTTTGAACGAAACAGCGGCCATAATAGCGGTCATTCTCAATAAGGTGCCGTTGGTTGCCAATATGGTTCGGCAGGGTGCGCGTGAATTAAGTCCGAAACTGGCAGATTTAAGTAGCGCCTATAACCTGTCTGTTTGCCAAAGAGCACGGTATATTATCGCACCACAAATGTTTCCTTATGTTATCTCTGCGGCGCGTTCCGGGTTGGCCATTATTTGGAAAATTGTTCTTGTGGTTGAGTTTCTGGGCCGCTCCAACGGAATTGGTTTTCAAATACATCTATATTTCCAACTCTTTGATGTCGCGATGGTGATGAGCTATGCCATGTCCTTTATTGTGGTGATGATTGCGATTGAATACGGCGTTATGCGGCGTCTCGAGGTCCGGGCGGACCGATGGAAAACCCCATGATTTCACTTCAGATCAATGAAAAAAGCTTTGCTGATCAGATTATCTTTAAAGCGTTTGCATTTAGTTTGAAGCGTGGTCAGCGTATTGGCTTAATGGGGCCTTCGGGTGTGGGGAAAACCACCTTGATGCGGATAATAGCCGGGTTGGATAAAAATTTTGATGGCACCAGACATATTGATGGCCGACTCGCCATGATGTTTCAAGAACCAACACTTATTCCTTGGCTGAGCGTCAGGGACAATCTGTCAATCACGGCAAGGGCAAATGAAGCTGCTATTCAAGCGGCACTTTGTACTGTCGGCTTGGCCGATAAGATCGAAGCTTTTCCCGACACTCTTTCACTTGGGCAGCAACGGCGCATTGCTCTGGTGCGGGCCTGGCTTTATCCACATGATTGCTTGCTTCTTGACGAGCCATTTGCGTCATTAGATCACGATAACCAAGCGGTTGTTAGGGAACATTTACAGCTGATCTTGCAAGATCCATCCGTTGCGGCAGTTATCGTCAGCCATAACCAATACGAATTAGAAGGTCTCGTCGATGAGATCGTTGATCTTGAATATGTGTAATAAAGCGCGGATTCAACTCGCCAGTGCAACTTTACCCACGGTATGATGCGTGAGGCAGCGATGCCCAAGTGCTTCTCACCGTCAAAAGTAAAGGAACACGAATGCGAGCCTATCACCGCCTCACTGAGGGTGAGCGCAACCAAGTTTATGCCTTGAAGAAGGCCGGTTTGACTCAACACGCGTTGGCGGACCAAATCGATGTCCACAAATCGACGATTTGCCGGGAGCTTAAGCGCAACAAAGGTTTGCGCGGATATCGACCAAAGCAAGCGCATCGCCTGGCTTGTGCACGGCAGTCACAAATTCCCCGCATCCGTATTCTGGATACGATTTGGACTGGGATTGAAAAGGCGATCCGCGAGGACTGGAGCCCAGAGCAGATCAGTGGTCACCTGAAAGATAATGATCAGCCAAGCGTCAACCTCGAGTGGATTTACCACTATATTTTGCTGATAAGCGCAACGGTGGCGACCTTCACACCCAACTGAGATGTCAAAAGCAACGGCGCAAGCGCTATGGCAGCATCCAGCGGCGTGGCCAGATCAAGAATAGAGTATCCATTGATAAACGCCCTGAAGTAGTCGACCTGCGCAATCGTGTTGGGGATTGGGAATCAGATACTGTAATCGGCAAACAAGGGCACTCAGTCCTTGTGACACTTGTTGAGCGGAAGACACGATTTACCGTTGCCATCAAGGCTGCCAATAAAACAGTAAATGCTGTCATGGATTCAATTTGTGAGAACCTGAAACCCTATCACGATCGCGTTCTCACCTTGACCTACGACAACGTCCTAAACGCGGAATGATTGGCTGATCTGGCGTCAGGTTATTGTCGCATCGAGGTGCCTCCACACCTTTGAAGTATGTCTCAGTTTGGCGTTTTGGCCAACGAACAGTCTCTTCCATAACAAACACAGAGTACGCTTTTGCGGCTCTCACCGTCCTTACGAGGAGATCTTCGGTCGTTGAGCAGAAGGCCTAAACATTATCTATCAGGTCAGATGTCTGCTTCCACGGCACTTACAGAGAACGGTCCTACTGCTGCTGATCACCCCTCAAAGAAGGGGCGATATGGCTCACCGTTTTTTGTGATCCGGTGAACGGTACGAGCCGTTTTTGCGGCGATTGCTGTATACGCCTTGCGGCGCAAATGGGTGTTGTGAAGGTTCTTGGCTATATAGCGCTCGAACTTGTCGCGGAAGCTGTTCGTCTTTTGGAGAATGGCGACTTGTCCGGCCATCCAAAGGGTTCGCCGCAAGCGCGCGTTGCCATATTTTGAGAGCTTGGTCCGACCACGGAATGTACCTGACTGGATGGTCGCAAGGTCCATGCCGCAAAACTTCAAAAACTGGCGGTGATGATTGAAACGGCGCAAGTCCCCGGCTTCGGCAAGAATGCTCAAGGCATTGATTGGGCCGATCCCTGGGACAAATGTCAGCAGCTGGTAGTCCGGTAGATCTTTGAGAAGTTCCACGGCACGGCGTTCAATTTGATTACGCTGTGCGATTAGCCCACGGCCTTCGCCAAGAACCAAACGGAACATACCAACGGCGTCTGAATCTGGGCTGACAGGCAAGCCCACAGGTGTTTTAGCAGTCTCGTCGATATCTATAAGTAAACGTTCTTTTGCGACTTTGCGGCCTACGACGTCCCAAGCTTCAGCGATGAATGCATCCCTATCTATTGCCGAGATCAAGCGGGGCGACGGATAGTGTTCCAAAAAGGCAAAGAACCAATCTCCGCGTAAATTGCGGTGAAAGCGATCCGCCTCAGGAAAATACAACGGCAGATAATGCGTCAACACCCGGTGCCATAGCTCGGTCTTCGACTTGGACACGATGTCATGGGTTTTGGACAGCTCTTGGATATCATTGGTCCCGCACTGCAGTGGGTCGTGATAGAATTGGGTGTTCCCGATCTGCATTATGTGCAGGATAACTTGGACATCTTAGGGATCGATCTTATCCCAACTGTTATGAAGAGCT
>Ga0115564_10002090_pt1 | contig 17603 bp, 18 predicted proteins | sample COGITO_mtgs_1105_7_FD_88680 | JGI IMG/M metagenome (GOLD analysis project Ga0115564, IMG submission 88680) | Pelagic marine microbial communities from North Sea - COGITO_mtgs_110523 | ecosystem: Environmental > Aquatic > Marine > Epipelagic | place: Germany:Helgoland, sampling site Kabeltonne...
GACGTCTTGCGGGCCGAAGCAGAGTTCACCTTGGACGGAGCCGAGCTGATCTCGATCGCCGCGCCGAAGGGCGCAAAGCCCAACCAGGTCGAGCGGCTCGAGGTCATTGGTACCCAGCAGCACACCGAAGCTGTCACCACCCAACTCGCCAAGAAGGGTCGAGGCGGTGGCCGTGGGGGGCGCGACGGAGGTCGTGGTGGGCGCGATGGTGCACGCAGCGGGCTGCGCGATAGCCGCGACGAACGCGGTCCCCGGGGCGACAACAAAGGCAGAGACAACCGCGATGGCGGCGGCCGCGGTCAGAACCGCCGAAACCAACTCAACGTCAAACGAACCCATCGCGAAGCATGGGTTGCCTCGTTGCCCGAAGGCCGGCGCCCTGTCGCCGAGCAACTCGTTCACGAAGGCCGCGACGGCGTCTCTGGTGCGCTTGCACGTCAGAACAAAGCCGCAGTGGCTGCGGGCCGCGACGCCATCGACGTGGGCCCGATCATGCGAATCGCCGACGACCTTCTGCCGGCATTGGCAATCGCCGAATGGCGAGACCAGGCCGAAGCCGCTGCTGCCGAGATGGACACCGCAGATGTGCGAGAACTTCGCAAGATCGTCATCGCCGGTGATGCCTTTGCGTCCGACAAAATAATCGCAGAAACCCAGGCCATGCTCCGCAGCAAGCTTGCTGCTCGCATCGACAAGGACCAGGGTGCCTGGTCACGTGATCTTCGCGAGGCACTGGCAGAAGGACGTGTCGTACGTGCGCTTCGCAATAGTGGGCGCCCAGTCAAGGCTGGTGTGCCGCTTCCGCTCGACCTGGTCGAACAGCTCAGCGCTGCGACCACCGAGGCCTTGAGCCCCGACGAAGAACCTCATCGGTGGACCATGGTGCTCGAGGCGCTCGCTGGGTCACCCATCCGTCGTTTGATCGCTCCCGAGGCCAAGCCCGAGGATGCCGACACCGACGACGAGTTGCTCGACACTGTTGACCGTCTTGCTCACCGGCTACCCGGTATTGCGGCGTTGTTTGATATCGAGGTCAAACCCCGCAAGCGCAACAACAAGGGTCGGCGTTAACGCAGGTACGGGCTAGAGGTCTGCGCTGACTCGCATCTTGCGGGTCTTCATGCCCACGCGCTCGAAGAAGTTCTTCGCTGCCCGATTGCCCGGTAGCACCTGAGATTCGATGGCTTGACAACTCGTTGCGATCGCCCACGATCGCACCTGGGCCAAGATTTCAGATCCAACACCGATTGCTTGGGCCCGTGGGTGCACCACCAGCTCCTCGATCATGCAGATCTGGCCATCAGTCGTAGGGCTCAGATATGCCAGCCCGTAACCGACAACCACGTCTTCGATGCATCCGACCACAAGCTGCTGACCAGCTGTTTGTAGAGCGAGCGCATGGCGGGTCGCAGGATCGGTGGTGTCGCTATCGTGGTCGAGATGCCAACGTCCGCCCCGTTCATCTCGCACGGTCACCATCGCCTGTTGTGCAAGTGCTGCCGTGACCATGGTGTCGGCTGGTGTTGCCGGACGTGCAGAGACGAGATCGGGCACGTCAGCCGAGAACGTTGTCGGCTGCGCGCAGGATCGTCACCCGCCGCTTGCCGGCTGACTCGTGAGACTTGATCCATTGTGCCTGCGCTGTAGTAGCTGCCTTGAGCAGCATTACAACGTCACGAGCAGTCATGGTGTCATACCCGGGGACCTCGACAACTACGGGAGCAGTGGGTGTCGCTGGGGCAGCAGAAGTGCCGCGTGTAAATCCCTGTAGCGCTGCCCTGCCAAGTGATCGGGCGAACGCCACCTGCTTGCGGCCAGCGGCGACGACGTCGTCACGCACCTGATCGCGGGTGATCAGAAGTCCGAGTGGGGCAAACACGCCCGCATCGAGCATCCGATCAATCACTGACTTGTCGCCGCCCGTTGGGTTCACAACTTCGCAAGCGAAGGACAGTCCGACACCCCAGACGGACAGGTCGCAGTAGAACGTTTGCCGAACTGGCGGGCCGACACAATCAGGAAACACCCGGTGCAGGTCCACTCGTCTTCGCGTTTGGGTGCGACCTTGTCGCCCTCGGTCGCGGTAATCGGCGGTGCTACGACCTGATCTTCGTCGTCTTCCTCGTCGTCGTCGAGGTCATCGCCTGAAGCAAGACGATCCTTCAGGATGACGTCAAGGTCCTCTTCGACATCATCGGGATCTGGTTCGTCTTCGTCGTCTTCGTCGGCCTTGGCTGCAGTCTGCTTGGCAGCAGCTTTGGCATCGTCGTCGTCTTCATCATCATCGTCATCGTCATCGTCATCGGAGAACTCACCATCGACGGCGAACACCTCGTCTTCGAAATCATCGTCTTCGATGTCTTCATCAAGCTCGTCGCCATCGTCGCCTGTGTTGGCAAGTTCAAGCTCTTCGGTTTCGACTATTTCTTCGTCTTCAGCCACAGGGGGTGTCCATTCGAAATCTCTGTATCGCGGGACTATAGACAGCGCAGCGCCCAAGTGGGCGCACCGATCCAAGGTTCATTGTCACGTACGGCAACCTAACCGGACAGCCCGGACCTTTTTGCTTCGGCCCGCCGCTCGGCATCGAGCCGTTCCAAGGGTTGTTCTTCGGAATGGTCTACGAAATGCATCATCTCGGCGATCGCATGGTGTCCGGCCTCTTCGGCGATCAATCGGTGCATGTCTTGGCAGACGACTCGGTAGGCCGGGTGGCCCTGAGGCGAGGTCCGAAGCTCAAGCATATGCATGGCTTGACGTGCATTCAGGTCGATAACAAATCGCAGCTTGTAGGCGAGCGACACGGCGTAGGACGCTTCGGTCGGAAACGGATCAACCAGGGTGTCGAACAGTTCCGCTGAACGTTCCATAACGTCTTCGAACTCGCCGGTAACACCCGCGAGTTCAACCGCTTCGGGCTTCTCATAGCCATGATCCGGTCGAAGTGTCTGCCAGTCGATCGTCATCATCCGGTGTCGCTGCAGATCACGGAAAGCGCCGTAGTCAGCGAGTACATCAAAACGGTAGAACGGCCTCTCGAGAGCCCTTCCGGGCCGGTGGCGACGATTCGTTCGTTCCCCGCAGTACGCCCGCAGGATTGCCACCCGTTCCTCGACCGACATGGCATGCACTCGTCGCATGACCTGGTCTTCTGGCAACATGGTGTGCGGATACAACGCAGCGGCGACCACCTTGGCTTCGCCCTCTGGGTCGAAGTCCAACAGTCGAACACCTGGAGCAGGTTCTGGTTCAGTATCACCAAAGATCGACGACGCAATATCTGACATCGCACCGTGGTTGGTCTCGAAGTAGTTGCTTGTTGCAATACCACGATCTTCGATATCTACTCGACGTAGGAACGACGGAATGACCTTGCGCAGTTCCGTCAGCATCATGTCGGAATAGGCCTGCGCCTCGGGCAACGGATGCGTTCGCATACGGAGCAACAGCGCTTCGTAGGCCTGGCCGGTGCCGTAGATACCGAGGTTCGAAATCGATGCCGCTGGCAACATGCCCCGGATCGAATCCAGGGCTTTGGCCTTGATGGCTTGACGATAGATGAAGTCCGAGTCGGCTTCGCGCTTCGGTGTTTGGGTGCGGAAGAATTCGGTTAGCCCTGGGATCAAAGCCGAATAACCCGAGAACATGCGGTCCATCTCGGCTACATATCGAGTGCCGAGTTCAGACTTGAGTACCGCAGGCGGTCGGTAGTACCGGTAACGACCGCCCAAACGGGTGTCGTATGCGATGTACCGGGTGCTCTGCTCGAGGTACGACATGAGCCGACCCCACTCGAGCACTTTGGTCAGCAGGTTAGAGGCCTGCTCACACGCCAGATGCACACCACCGAGCTGGGCGACAGAGTCGTCGCCGTACTCGAAGAAGATTCGGGTGTACAGCTCTTCGGCACGTTCCAGCCCAACCGTCGCATCGATGGTGACGTCGCCCTCGATGTCGAGGTCTCCAACGAACTCATCAAGGAACAGTCGACGAAGCGATTTAGCAGATCGGGAATAGCGCGCGAACAACGCACCCTTAACAACTTCGGGCAAGTTCACTAACGCAAAGACGGGGAGGTCCAGATTGGTGAAGTACCGACGAAGCACGTCGGCTTCGGCGTCGTCGAATTCTTCGGCGATGTAGGCGCTCACAGGATGCAAACCTTAGGCGGGATCTCAGACCAAGTCGGACATGTTGCCGTGTCAATGTGTTTGGTCACGACACGGCGACCACGACAGCACCTGAAATGACCCGATAGCGCACGGTTGCGCTCGTCCCCACTGAGCGGCCATCGACACGCACCCGCGCCGGTCGATCGAGTTCGATGGCACCATCTTGGCGTTGCCGGATCGTGATGTTCGGATGGGGCACATGGGTGCCAGTGACCATCCGTTTCCAGGCCTTTGTTCGATCACTTAGATCCAGATCGAGACAGACCACATCAACCTTTCCATCACCGGGATGAGCACGAGGAGCAATATTACGTGTGCCGATGAAGGCAGCGTTCATGATGGCCACGGCCCCTCGACGCCACCGCACAGAACCGATGACAGCGTGCGCTACCCCGTGGTGCACCGACCCATCGTCGAGTTCAACTTCGAGCGCGTCGACCGGCACAAGATGTTTCGGTGACCTCGGGTCGTACAGCGCCCGGATACCAAGGGTGCGAGCCAGATCTCCCGCTTCGAGTCCAATTATCCGGGGCGCTGCACTGGCCGTGGTGCTGGCCGTCTGCAGGTATGTGGCCGCATCGGCATCGCTGGATGCAATTGGCGCACCCGGGGGCAGCAGTCCTGGACGCCCCCACTGCTCTCCCTTCGCAATTGCCACAGCGGCCGATTATTCTTCTTCGTCAGCCGTGGCCACGAGATCGCTGGCGCCGCGGACGACGCCTCGATCGATTGCATACACCGCATCTCGGGCCGCTTCCCGGAGCTCACCATCTGCGACCGAGGCCACCTGACGGCAGATGTCCACCACCATGCGCATCGAGCGCACAAAGTCGCCGCCTGTCATCTCCTCGTCGAGCACGACATCCAACGGCTCGCCCAGTGCCCAGCCATACACCGTCTCGACGAGACCAGGATCTGGCTCTCGGGTCAAGAAATCATCGAGGCGCAGTTGTTCAAGATTACGCAACCTATTCGCCATCTGTTGCAGGCGACCGGTTGTCTTACGCACGCGGCTTGTCGGCCAACGAAACGACGGGCCACGTCCGACGCCCCGCGTCTCGTAGACCAGGGCAGACAGCACCGCTGCCAACTCAGGTCCATCGAGGCCGTTGAAGACACCGTGCTCCAACGCCTCAGCGAGCACGGCCTCTGCCTCGCCGTGCACATTGGTGAGTATGTGGCCCTTGCGATTCAGGTGCCAGTCCGCAGCGAATCCTTGCTCGTGCAAAATGTCTGCTACTGCGTCGAACTCTGCCACCAACGCCCCCTGGCGGCGGTCAGCACGGGCTTGTTGTTTCGCCAGTTTGAGTTCTAGGCGTTCAATCTCCTTGATACCAGCGAGGTGTCGGTCAAGTTGATCGCATGCACCAACACCGCCGGTCTGAGCAATCGTCCAATTCGCTGCCAGCTGCCGCATAGCCCATTCCGCTGCCTCGTGACTCGTCGGGGCCAGCCCTGGTGGCAACTGCTCATACCCCAGCACCGAGATGGGCGAAGGTAAGTCGCCTTGGCCATAACTCGCGGTGCGCCCCTGCGCATCCAGTGTCCGCACAACTAACCCACCGCCACGGTGCGCCACCGACGCCACAATGGCACCGGCCCCATGGGCGATGACCGAACCTGGGCGCAGCTGACCGAGTTCGTCGTCGTCTGCCAACGCTTGGCTGGATTGCTCAGCGAGCCATGCCACGACGTCGCCGTGGTCACAGTGAACATCACGTTGTGCGGCTTCAATCTGATCGACGATGCCAACCTGACGGGCTTCGGCGGTAACCACGCTCTTGTCTCGCTGAAACTGAGCGAACGATTGGGTAACAAATCGGCGGGCTGTCTCGCGATCTGCGTGGCGGATCAGATTGGCGACCATGTTGTAGTTTGGGGCGAACGCAGAACGCAGCGGGAAGTCGGTGCTGGCCGCAAGTTCAGCAACGTCGTCGACCTTTGTTCGTTGTGACCAGCAACTCACGATGGTGCCTTCGTCGTCAAGACCCCGCCGCCCGGCCCGGCCAGCAAGTTGGGTGAATTGGAGCGGAGTCAGGAGTTCGTGCGTTTCGCCGTTGTATTTGACAAGCTTTTCAAGAACCACCGTGCGGGCAGGCAGGTTCACACCGAGTGCCAGGGTCTCCGTGGCGAATACTGCGCTAATAAGGCCTCGAACAAAGGCCTTTTCGACGGCTTCCTTGACCGCTGGGATCAGCCCTGCGTGGTGGCTCGCAATACCGGCCTCGAACGACTCTTGCCATGCATCCAGACCAAGGCTGTACCAGTCATCATCATCGATATCTCGGGTGGCATCGTGCAGAATCGCGGCAAGTTCATCGGCTTCATCGTCATTGGTATAACGCAGACCGGCTTTGCGACACTGCTGAACAGCTTCATCGCAACCGGCTCGGGAGAAAATAAACCAAATCACCGGACCCTGATCGTCAGCAATCAGATCGTCGACCAACTCCGACCGGCGCGGTGGCGCCCATTTGCTTGTTGGCCGGTTGTCACGACCCCCACGACGACGACGATCAGACGATTTAGCCCGGGAACGTTCTGGCCGAAACTTTTCAGATTGCACGGCAAGGCGTCGGCCCTTAAGCAATGGTTCCCGATGGGTGTAACGCGATTCTTTGTGAGTTGCGGCAAACAGGTGACGCAACGGAACGGGCCGGGTGCGCTCCTCCACCAGCATGGTCGGACCGCGCACGGTCGTCAACCAGTCAACGAATTCGCCAACGTTGGAAACAGTGGCCGATAACGACACGGTTCGAACATCGCGCGGCAGATTCAACAGAACCTCTTCCCACACCGGGCCACGCTGCTTGTCCTGCAGATAGTGAACCTCGTCGAGGACGACGCAGCCCAGGTCACGAATCCTTCCCGAGCCCTCGTACAGCATGTTACGCAGCACTTCGGTCGTCATGACCACGACCGGAGCGTCACCTCTGATGGTGATATCGCCGGTGAGCAGGCCGACGTTGTCGGTGCCGTATCGTCGACCGAAGTCGCGAAACTTTTGGTTGGCCAACGCCTTGATGGGCGAGGTATAGAACATGCGCTGGCCAGCCTGAAGCATGCGCTCGATCGCATGCTCGGCGATCACGGTCTTGCCCGCACCCGTTGGCGCCGAGACCAGCACACTTTCGCCATCGTCAAACGCTTCGATCGCCTCGCGCTGGAACCGGTCAAGTGGGAAGTCTCGGGGTTCCAAATCAGTCATGCTGGATCAGCTGCTCTGGGACTCTTTGACGGACTGTTTCTGGTTCTTTGACTGTTTCCGGCTTCGCCACCAGCCAAACGCAATCGAGATCTCGTAGAAGAGATACATCGGTACCGACAGCACCATAAGTGTGTACGGATCGCCGCTAGGCGTGAGCACGGCGACCAGAGCCACAATGCCAACCAGAGCAAATCTGCGCCCGGCACGCAACATTTTGTTGTCTACCAACCCAATAAGTTGCATGAAGATGAGCACGATGGGGAACTCGAACCCAAGACCGAAACCGAGCATCATCTTGACGACGAAACCGATGTATTCCTTCGGGCTATAGACGTTTTCGAGGTTGGGGCCGCCGACGTCGACCAAAAACTCAAGCGCCCGCGGCAGGCTCCAATACGCAAGCCCTGCACCAAAGGCGAAGAGGACGAACGACAAAACAACAAATGACAGGCCGTACTTGCGTTCCTGGGGGTACAGACCCGGGGCCACGAAGCTCCAGAGCTGCCACAAGATGATCGGCATTGCTATGCCAACTCCCGTGTAGGTAGACACCATGAGTCGAACGGAGAAACCTTCAAGCGGGCTGCGGGCCAATAAGCCACATCCTTGGAGCAGCCCATCATCACCATTGATCTGGCAATGGGGCTCTAGCAAGAATTCCAGGATCCGGTTGTAGAAGATGTAGGCCACTACTGCACCGACCGCGACGGCGACAACCGAAATGATGATCCGTTTGCGCAGCTCGGTCAGATGGTCAATCAGACTCATCGTCCCGTGCGAACCAGCCGTCTTGTTAGCGGTGGCGTTCATTCTTGTTCGTCGCCATCAGCCAGGTCCGGCGCCGTGAGATCCGGCGTTGTCAGGTCCGGCGTTGTCAGGTCCGGCGTTGTCAGGTCCGGCGTTGTCAGGTCAGTGGGACCGCCGGCAGAAACCGGTTTCGTTTCGGCTTGGTCCACGTCCATCTCAAGCGCCGCTTGTTTGATGGCGAATGGATCTTGGGTAGCAGCGATGGCCTCGCTCTGATCAGTGGGGCCATCAAGCGTCATGGATGGCCCCCGAGCGGGCTTCGAAGCTGCCTCAATCTCGGCTTGAAAGCCTGACGCCAACGAACGCAGGCTGGAAACAGCTTGCCCCAGCTGTCGGGCCGCCTCGGGCAGACGTTGAGGTCCCAAGAAGATAAGGGCGACAAGAAGGATGATCAGCAGCTCGGCGCCGCCGACGTTCAACATCCCAAGAGCTTAACCGCTATTCGGGTGCGCTCCGGCTGCGCCTCGGAAAGGGTTCGTCACTACTCGCCGACGAGTTCACCAAGCGCGGCGGCGATTGTGCCTTCGTCTTGCAGCCTGTCATGGAAGTCCAAGAGATGATCGTGCGTCAAGGGCCCAATACTGAGGTCGACCAAACGTTCCACGGGCACAGACCAGAAGGTAACGGACGCACCCGATGCAACCAGAAGGTCAAGCGTGCGGCGGCTTGCTTCCTTCTCGTGCAGACAGTCACATTCAGGGCAAGCGAACGCATAGGTGCCGTCGTGGTCCTCTCGACAAATACGAACCGATACCGCTTCGATCGATAGTTCCGTGTCACCACAGTGATCACATGTTGCTCGAACTCGTGCCATAACGTAGAACTCCTTCCCACCTCTGATCGGCTCGGGCCATTGCGAGTTGAGGGTTTTGTGTTTTTTCTCTGAATTTGGGGGCATTATGGGGCTCGTGAGTCCGTGGATCTCCCCTCAACTCGATAAGCCCATCCTTTTTGCGCATCGGGGTGGGGCCGCACACGCACCGGAGAACACGCTTGAGGCATTCCGGACCGGACTCAAACTTGGGTCGAATGGACTGGAAAGCGACGTATGGCTGTCGAAGGACAACCAGGCAGTCCTGATTCACGACGGCTCGTTCGGCAGTCGGCTGCGTCGGCGCAAAGTCGCCGAAACAGTGGCCGCAGATCTGCCGGCCACTGTGCCCACACTGACAGATCTCTACGACGCCCTAGGCGCCGATTACGAGCTGGCTCTCGATATCAAGACACCCGACGCTATAGACCCCACGGTGGATGCTGTCCGGGCGATGAGCGAGGCAACGGGGCACGACCTCGTAGCACGGACATGGCTCTGCCATCCCGACCTTGAGCTCGTGACATCGTGGCGCCGACGCTGGTCCGATGTCCGCCTGGTACACAGCACCCGACTGGCCAAAGTCGAAGGGGGCCCAGAACGCCATGCATCGGTATTATTCGATCGCCAGATCGATGCCGTGAACTTTCGCGCCCCGGACTGGTCAGGTGGCCTGACGACCCTCTACCACCGTTTCGGGGTCTATTGCCTTGGGTGGGGCGCCCACCTCGAACGAGTCGCCTCGGAATTATTGAACATGGGTTGTGACGCCATATTTGGCGATCACGTCGACCGCATGTTGAACGCCCACGAACGGGTCTACGGCTAGAGTTCGCCCAGATTATTAAGGGGCCAAACTCGCAAGAATGCGCGGCCGACCACACTGTCTATTTCGATCGGCCCAAATACGCGGCTGTCAGATGAGCCCAACCGGTTGTCGCCCATCATGAAAATAGTGCCTTCTGGGACCACACACGTGTCCGGTGCGGGCGTGGTCTGCGCGCACCCGGGGATAGTTAATCGAGGCCGGGTACTGTCTTGTTCGGCCAAATACGGCTCTTCGAGCCGAAGCCCATTGACATATACCTGATTGTCAGCAAACCGAATTGTCTCGCCGGGGAGTCCAATAATTCGCTTGATTAGGTCGTTCTGTCCCGAGGAACCTTGCGGCTTCTTAAAGACGACGACCTGACCTCGCTCTACCTCTCCGAACTGATAACTCAGTCGATTGACGACCACGCGGTCACCCTCTTCAAGGGTAGGAACCATCGACGCAGACGGAATGTGATACGCCTGAACCAACACGAGGCGCACAAACAACGCAATCACGACGGCAGCAAACAAAACCGGTCCCCACTCGCGGAGCAAGCGACCGAAACTCGTTTGTTCTCGGAGCGGGCTGTGACCAGACGACCGCTTCTCATCAAGGTCTTGCCACGACAACTTGTCCCAGCCCTCTGGGTCACTCTGACCGACCGATGCCAGCTCCGAGTCCCATGCCGACCGGCCAACCGCCTCGGGAGTCAGCACGGCAGAGCTGGACACAGGAGCACGAGGCACCACTGCATTCTGAGCCGGGGTGACCGGCGGCTGGATAATCGGCGTGCTGGCTGGTGTGACTTGAGGAGAATCAACCCACCGGATCTCGGCAAGACCATCGGGCGCTGCAGGCGCTCGCTTTACAACAGGGCGATCTGGGGCTGGCACAATCGGGAGGCTGGCCGACCCTGGTGCGGACACAGCATCGGTCTGGGTCGTTGCTCGCTCAAGGATCTGGTCGATCCAGTCAGGCTCACTGACGCCGCCGTCGCCCATAGGCGGTTCGCCGCTGGTAGTCACCTGTAAAGACTATCGTGCGTCGCCGTGGCCTCGGGCGCGCCCATGTTCTGCGATGCCAGCGTTCTACAACTGGGACAGGTCAGTTGGGGGCCATACCTTCCAGAATGCCCGACCGACAATAGTGTCGATACCTACCGGACCGAACTCGCGGCTATCAACAGACCCCCTGCGATTGTCACCCATCACGAAGACATGGCCCTCGGGGATCACACACTGATTCGGATCAGCTAGCGGTTGTGCACAACCCGGAATTGGGCCCTTCGAACGGGTGGACTCCGACACCAACAGATACGGCTCGATGACTCGGAGGCCTTCGACATAGACATTGGTGTCAACCAGCCGGATGGTCTCGCCTGGAAGCCCAATGATTCGCTTGATGAGATCGTTCTCGCCATCGAGCGACGGTGGCCGGTCGAACACGACAACCTGGCCCCGTTCGACTTCTCCCAGCTGATAACTCAGGTGGTTCACGACGACCCGGTTGCCATCTTCAAGAGTCGGCAACATGGACTCCGACGGGATCTCGTACGACTGCACCACGAACGACCGCAACAGCAGTGCAATAAGGAGGGTTCCCATCACCAGAGGTCCCCACTCTCGCAGGAACCGGCGCGCACCAGAACCCTCGATTCCAGAGTGCTCGTCCCCAGAGGTGTCGATTCCAGAGTTCTCGCCTCCAGAACCCTCGATTCCAGAGTTCTCGCCTCCAGAGGTGTCGACCGGCGCGCTCACGAAGGTAGGTACCGAGCGAGGACCCGGTGAGCGGCGTCGGCCACGAAATCAGCTGGCAGCGGCGGCGACGCTGAAACCACTTCGGTATGCGTGCCGAGCTGGAGTAACAGCCGCTCAAGCCATGTCAGGCTCGACACAGCCAAGGTCACTCGCAAGGTCCGGGCCGTGCGTTTGACCTCTTCGACCGGGAAGGCTTCGGCAACCCAGGCGGCTTCTGGGGCAAGCTTGAGTGTGACTCGAATATCATCCTCTGATGCCGCGAACATGGCGGCTTCGGTCTGGGCGACTGGTTCGAAGGTTTGATCATCGATCGACAGTGCCATGACTCGGTCGAGTCGAAACGTGCGCACTTCGGTTGCGAGCCGGCAAAACCCGCGCATGTACCACTCGCCCTGCTCGCTAAACACCCGATGAGGTTCGACCGTTCGTGACGTGTTCTCGCCCCGATGCAGGCTGTAGTAATCGATCGTCACGCAGTGTTGGCTCTGCACCGCAGCCATGGCCTGGTCGACGACCACCGGGTCAGCCCCACCCAAGCTCACGTCGAGTTCATCACCGATCGATACCTCGAACCGCTCCGCCACTTTGTGTAGTGCTCGTTCAAGTGCGCTGTCTTGGCCGGCAGACGACCCCAACAGGCCGAGCCCGGCTGAGACCAGGCTGAGGCCTTCCTCAGGAGTCAGCCGTAGCGGCGACGTGAAGTAGTCCGCTAATGCGAAACTGACACGTTCGTTCTCATCGTCGAGATATACCTCGATAAGCATGTCTGGGGTGTAGGGATGGACCCCGACGAACTGCACGACCTCGGTCAGGTCTCGCCGCAGCCGGTCCATTGGATAGTCAAAACGTTCGGAGATCTCCGAAAGTGCGACTTCTCCCCTGCCACTGACCCAGGGGATGACCGCAAGCAGCCGTCGCATCCGTTCTGCGGCCGTGAGCCGAGTCATACAGATACCCAAGTCATGCAGACACCATGGCTTGCAGCCAACGGACCATATCGTCGCGCAGTTCGGGTGGCGAGAGAATCTCAGCAGCATCGAACATCGACAGGATCAGTGACCGAAACGCAGCGACGTTGGTGACATCGAGTTGGATCTCGATCGACCCATCATCATGGGTTGTGACCACTGTTGCGGCTGGCAGGTGATGTTGGGCCCAACGGGCATGGCTGGCATCGATTGCAACCAAGGCGGTGTAGGACAGCTCGTCTTCTGTCGTGAACTGCCATGGTTGCCGCTCTTGTGTCACGAGTGCCCGAGGGGCAGTCGCTGTTCCTGCTTCGCCCACGTGGACGGCTCCTTCGATACGATCCAGACGGAAGCGGCGCTCGTCGGCCCGTACCCGATCGAATGCTTCGAGATACCACTGGCCCCGGCGGAATGCGAGCCTCCACGGTTCGACCTGTCGTTCTTCGCCTCGATAATCGAACGTCACACGTGCTTTAAGGGTGATTGCTTCGTGGAACTGTGTCACGGCTGGACCCATCGCAATGTGCGCAAGTTGGGCCGAACCAGCTTGGTCGGCCGATGCACCACCAAGCTTCCAAAGCGCATCATCGGATGCAACTCCCTCGAGCCGGATGAGCCGCAGTGCGACGGACAGTGCAACGACCTCGTCGGGCTCGAGCCCAAGATCGTGTAGGTAATAGTCGCCCTGACTGACTCGATACCCGTCGATCGAACCGTCGGATGTCTCGGTGCGTTCCACCTGCAGCGGCACGCCTAAACGTCGCAGGTCGTCTTTGTCTCGCTCAAATGCCCGACGAAATGCAACATCGTCTTCAGGATATCCCTCGACACGATAATGGATTTCAGCGGCGCGTAGAGGCCGATCGGTGTGGAGTAACGCTGCGAGTAACCCCAGCTGGCGTTCGAGCTTGTCTATGGCCATCGGTCGGCCTTACAGGCTCTCGATCAGTTTCTCGACCCGCTCATCGTGGGCCTTGAATGGGTCTTTACACAAGACCGTGCGTTGTGCCTGGTCATTCAATTTCAGATGGACCCAGTCGACGGTGTAATCACGTCGGCGTTCTTTAGCTCGACGAATGAACTCTCCACGAAGACGAGCCCGAGTGGTCTGGGGTGGTGTATCTACGGCAGCAGCAATCTGCGCATCGTTACAGATCCGTTCGACCAGTCCCTTTTTCTGGAGCCGATAGAACAGGCCGCGATCTCGGTTAATGTCGTGGTATTGCAGGTCGATCAGCGGCACCCGAGCATCGGTCATCGGCAAGTCATTACGTGCCCGGTACTTCTCGATCAGGTGATATTTGATGACCCAGTCGACCTCGGTGTCAAGCTTGAGCGGATCGTCGGCGATGGTGGTCAAGCAGTGCTCCCACATGTTCAGCGCCTGCTGTTCCATAGGGCTGAGTTCATGGTGCTCGGCAAACCGCAAGGCCCGCTCGAGGTACTCGCTCTGGATCTGCAGTGCAGACGCCTCGCGGCCATTGGCCAACCGGACTGGGCGGCTGCAGGTTATGTCGTGACTGATTTCGCGAATCGCCCGGATTGGGTTGTCGAGGGTCATATCTCGCAGAACCACACCTGGGTCTTCGAGCATTCGAAGCAGCAGTGATGCTGCTCCTACCTTAAGAAACGTTGCGTATTCACTCATGTTTGAGTCGCCCACGATGACGTGGAGACGGCGGTACTTCTCGGCGTCGGCGTGGGGTTCGTCGCGGGTGTTGATGATCGGCCGTGAGCGTGTTGTCGCGCTCGACACTCCTTCCCAGATGTGCTCGGCACGCTGGCTGACGCAGTACATCGCGCCTCGTGCCGTCTGCAGCACCTTGCCAGCCCCTGCGTAGATTTGGCGGCTGACCAGAAATGGAATCAGGACCTCGGCGTAGTCGCGAAGGTCGTCCTTGCGCGACGTCATGTAGTTCTCGTGGCAGCCGTAGCTGTTGCCAGCGCTATCGGTGTTGTTCTTGAACAGATAGATGTCGCCTTCGATGCCTTCTTCACGAAGGCGTTCTTCGGCCGAGGTGAGTAGCTGCTCAAGGATCCGTTCACCTGCCTTGTCGTGAGCGACAAGCTCGGTGATGTCATCACACTCGGGTGTGGCATATTCAGGGTGCGAACCCACATCGAGGTACAACCGGGCACCGTTGGCCAGAAAGACATTGCTGCTTCGACCCCATGACACAACCCTGCGAAAGAGGTAACGAGCTACTTCGTCGGGGCTCAGACGGCGATGACCGCGTTGGGTACAGGTGACCCCATATTCGTTCTCGATGCCATAAATTCGTCGCTGCATGCGTCAGGCGGCCAAGTCGGCAAGTTCATCGCCGACGATCCGTCGGAAGGTGCGGCGCCCGTGATTACGGTCAAGCACTGCCACTTCGAGGTCGCCAGCTACAAGCGTGCGGTCGGGCCCCGCTAATGCCGCCTGGGCTTTCTGCAAGGCAGCACCGAGAGTAAGCCGAGGTTCGAAACCCTCTTCGAGACGAGCAGTAATTGCTTCGGCGTCGCCACCGAGCACGGCGAATCGGTTCTGATCGAACACGGTGCCGTCGTACAGAATATGGAAGAGTTGGTCCTGGTCGGCCTCGTCTGCTGTTTCGCCGATTGCGGCAACCAGGATCTCGACCTCCATGGGTTTCATCTCGTTGGTAAATGTCTGCCCAAGGATCTGGGCGTACTGGTTCGCCAGGCTCAACGCATCGACATCATGTCGGCTGTAGTTGAAACCCTTGAGATCAGCATGACGTATGCCCTGAATCCGAAGCTGATCGAATTCGTTGTAACGGCCAACACCGGCAAAGCCGATCCGGTCATAAATCTCAGACAACTTGTGGAGTGTGTTCGAAGGGTTCTCGGCAACGATGATGATGCCGTCTTCATAGGTGGAGGCAATGATGGACCGGCCTCGGGCAATACCCTTTCGGGCATAGTCGGCACGGTCCTTCATGACCTGTTCGGGCGCTACATAGAACGGAGTACTCATGGTGTTCGTTCCCTTCGATCAGGTCGTGGTGTTGCGGCTGGTGAGTTCATCGACCAAGCGCTGGCTGCGTTCACGCACTTCGTCGTCGTCGAGCTGCTGATAACCCTGATCGGTAACGGTCGCAACGATCGGAAACAGGTTGCGCACAAAGTCAGGCAGACCGCTCGCCGAGTCTTCGTCGGCAGCAACGTAAAGTGCCTCGATTGCCAGATCTACGGCAGTATCGCGGTCCATTGCGTTGCGGTATCGGAGCTTGAGCACTGTCGAAGCGTGCAGGCTGCCAGAACCTGTCGCACCATATTCAAGCTCTTCGTACCGGCCACCGCTGATGTCGAACTGAAACAGTCGGCCGACGCTGGTGCGTCGGTCATACCCGGCAAAAATTGGCACAACCACCATGCCTGCACGCGCCGCTGGCAGGTTTTGCCGCAACATCTGGCTCAGCTGAGCTGCCTTGCCGTCGAGGCTAAGTTCCTTGCCTTCGACCTTTTCGTAATGCTCAAGCTGGAGCTGAAACAGCCGCACCATCTCGACGGCCGGTCCTGCCGCACCAGCGATGGCAACGGCGGAATGGCGGTCGCTCGGAAACACCTTCTGCATTGTGCGGTAGCTGATCAGGTTTCCGGACGTGGCCCGACGGTCACCTGCGATCAAGACTCCTTCGTCGTAGCGCAACGCTATACACGTGGTTCCGTGCGGCAGGTCAAGAACCTCGCCTGCACCAGGATCGGCTAGTAGTCCGGATTGACGAGCGAGACGCGAAAAGTCAGATCCCGGGTCGTCACCCATTGCAAATGTAGGCAAACTCACGCTTTGAGACTAACCCGGCCTGGGCGCTGCCCTGGTTACTCGCCGCCCTTTTGTACGTATGATTTCACGAATTCTTCGGCATTGGTTTCAAGAACCTCGTCGATCTCATCCAGGATGTCATCAAGACCGTCGGCCAATGCCTGATCTTTCGCTGCCGGTTTGGGGTGTTCGGTCACCCGTTCGGTCTCGGCAGGAGCCGGGGCCTGGCGTTTCTCTTGTTCAGCCATTAGTGCTTCTCTCCTACGTGTTCATCAGCTCTGGAGCTGATCGAGCAGTTCTTTTACAGTCTCACACCCGTGCAACAGGTCTGCCACATGGGCGGCACTCCCCCGGGTTGGTTCCATCATCGGCACACGGCGCAACGGAGGTTCGCCCGTATCGAAAACCATCGAGTCCCAGTTGGCCGCGACAATTGCATCGGGGAATCGCCGCAGACATTCGCCCCGGAAATATGCCCGGGTGTCTTCGGGAGGATTGTCCGCACCAGCGACTGCAGATTCATGGTCGACGATCGTGTGCATTTTCAGCTTGTTGAACACCGAACGGTCGGGGCGCATGTCGTGGTATTGCAGATCGAGTGCACGAAGTCGGGCATCGCCCCATTCGATGCCATCCCGTGAGCGGTAGGCATCGAGGACCTTTTTCTTTGCCACCCAATCGATGCGGTCGGACAACTCCATTGGGTCACGTTCGAGGGTCTCGACGGTCTCGCGCCATGCAGCAAGAACCGCTAGCGCATCAGGGCCACCGGCACCTTCGGTGCCGTAACGTTCGAGATACTTTTCGGCAGCTCCGATAATCTCGGCCTGGATCTCGATCGCGGTTGCGGTCGTGCCATCGGCCAGCCGAAGCGGCTTCGCCAATGTCAGGTCATAGCTGACGTTACGCAGCGCCTGCACCGGTGTGCGAAACGCAAGTTCGGGCGCGAACTCGCCATCTTCGATCATGGCTAGCACGATCATCGTGGAACCGACCTTGAGCCATGTTGCGAACTCGCTCATGTTCGCGTCGCCGACGATCACGTGGAGCCGGCGGTATTTCTGCGCATCGGCGTGCGGCTCGTCGCGGGTGTTAATGATTGGGCGTTTTAGCGTGGTCTCAAGGCCCACTTCTTCTTCGAAAAAATCAGCCCGTTGGGTCAACTGGTACGGCACGACGTCGACGCCAGTTCCCGGAATCTCGCAGCCGACCTTGCCAGCCCCAATGAAGATCTGTCGGGTCACGAAGTGGACGGTCGCGTTGGCAACAATGTGGGAGAACGGCGTAGCACGATCCA
>Ga0115564_10002091_pt1 | contig 17601 bp, 13 predicted proteins | sample COGITO_mtgs_1105_7_FD_88680 | JGI IMG/M metagenome (GOLD analysis project Ga0115564, IMG submission 88680) | Pelagic marine microbial communities from North Sea - COGITO_mtgs_110523 | ecosystem: Environmental > Aquatic > Marine > Epipelagic | place: Germany:Helgoland, sampling site Kabeltonne...
ATTCACACCAACGACCCGGCCTTCAATGTCAAAGGATGGGCCACCAGAGTTGCCCCGGTTGATGGACGCATCGGTCTGAATGAAGCTGTCATAGGGGCCGGACCGGATATCGCGCGCTTTGGCAGAGATGATGCCAGCGGTCACGGTCGAGCCGAGGCCAAAGGGGTTCCCAATGGCAACGATCCAATCGCCAACACGCGCCTTTTCACTGTCGGCCCACTTGGTCGCGACAAGCTGCAGCTCACCGGGATCGATTTTGACCACGGCCAGGTCAGTGCTTTCGTCCGTGCCCAGAACCGTGCCCGCGAACTGGGTGTCATCGTGCAGCGTGATGGTGATGGTGTCTGCACCGGCTACAACGTGATTGTTGGTCACGATGATTCCGCTTTCATCGATGATAAACCCAGACCCCAGCGACTGCGAACGGCGGCCATTGGACTCCGGAAGCGGAGCCGGGCGGCCGAAGCGTTCCATGAAGTCGCGGAACTGCTGGAACTCTTCTGCGTCCAGCGGGTTTTGGTTCGCCGAAGAGGAAGTCGAGACGTTAACGACCGTCGGCAACAGCTCTTCCACGATATCGGCAAAGCTGTCCGGTGCCGGCTTAGCGCTTACGCCGGGGGCCATCGCCACAAAAGACAACGCCATCAGGCCAAAGCCTGCGCGCACGCCGTTGAGGCTGATCAAGCCGAAGTGTTTCATGCGTTTCACTCCTGAAAACTCAAGTTTGTTAATTTACTTTGAAGACGGCCCATAAAACGACGTGCCGCCTGTCACCCTGCAGACATTGGAGGCAATTGTGTTTGAACCTAGACTCACAGGTGTCGAAAGCCCGGTCTTCACACAAGGGTGAGCACCAGTGAATTCAGGCTTCATTTTCGTGAATGTGGTACGGCCGCCTCATAAGGCAGGCTTCTCGTTTCGAGGCCAAAACAAAAAAGGCGGTCCCCCAATGTTACGGGAGGACCGCCTCTGAAAACTCCGTTACTGGAGCAGACTTGGGCTCTGGAGCGACTTCAGGAAGTCGTTGTCTGTCGTCAAAATCAGCGACTTGTCGTCCGTTACGATGGACTCGCGATAGGACTGCATGGACCGCCAAAAGACATAGAATTTGACGTCCTTACCGTGCGCCGCGTTGAGCAAACGAGCGGCCTCTGCTTCAGCTTCACCGCGCATGATGGCGGCAGTGGCCTTGGCTTCGGCTACGCGTGTTCTGGCTTCCTGGTTCGCCGTTGCCCGCAAGCGTTCGCCTTCTGCTGAACCGTTGGACAGCTCAGACTTGTAGGTATCCAGCAGGTCCGCCGACATTTCGTTGAAGGCAAAGGGCAGGTTTTCCGCCACGAAGTCAGCGCGGCCAATACGAATGTCCACGACGTCGATGCCAAGCTGAGCCATCTTGTCCGTGATGCTGGACCGCACCTCGAGCAGCAGCTTGTCACGCTGGTCAGAGAGAACAGTGGACAAATTCACCGAACGCAGTGCCTCAGACAGGCTGTCTTTCGATGCCTGCTCAACCTGCTGAACGCTCAGCAAGTCGTTGGTGTTTCTGACGTAGGTGACTGGATCGGTGATCCGGTATCGCACGTAATAGTCAACATCCAGACGGGTATCATCGGACAGAATGAACTGCTCAATTTCCGGGTCCGTTGCCAAGACGCGTTTCTCAATGTAGTCCACCGAGCCCAAGGGCGCCGGCAATTTAAAGCTTAGACCGGCATCGGTTTCTGCGCGCTGAATAGCGTTGAAGGATCGAATCACAGCCTGCTGGTCTTCGCGAACGACAACCACTGCTGACAGTGCCCAAAGAACAACCACAGCAACGATTGCAACGGGGATAAGAATTCGGTTCATGATTTCAGGTCTCCGTTTTCGCTTATTGGTTCAAAGGGCTAATGGGCAGCAGCGGCAAGGTATCGCCACCCAGCGAACTGTCGATAATGGTCATGTCGGCGTTGGTCAGAACGTCCTGCATGGTGTCGAGGTAGAGGCGCTGGACCGTCACATCAGGTGCTTCTTCGTAAGCTGACAGAACCTGGGTGAAGCGCTCTGCCTCACCACGCGCGGCTGCTACGGTCTCGTTCTTGAAGGCGGTTGCCTCTTGCAAGACCTTGTCCACCGTACCCTGCGCTTCGTTGGTCACACGGGTTGCTTCTGCCTGAGCCTTGTTAATGATCTCGTTCTTTGTCTTTTCAGCGTTTTTCACTGCGTTGTAAGATGGCAGAACAGCCAGAGGCGGTTGGGCGTAGGGCACGTCAACACGCACGATGTTGATTCCAGCACCGTATTCGTCGAGCAACGCCTGCAACTGCGTCTCGATGTCGATGGCCAATCCGGTACGGTCAACCACCGCATCCAGATCTCGCGTCGCCACAGCTGAGCGCAAGGCGGCTTCGGCGGCCAGCTTGATCGTTTCTGTTGGGTCAACAGAGTTCAGGCCTCCCAACGTTTCAGACGGATCCTTTACGTTGAACAGGAAGTCCCGAGCGTTGTTCACATTCCAGAACACGTTCACATCCACGTCGGCAATCTTACCTTCGTTGGTCAGCATCAGGTTCTGGTTTAACCGGCCACGGGTCTCATTCTGCAATTCCTGCAAGACCACGTTGGGCTCAACGAAGTCCTCTTCAGTCAGGGTTTCCGTGGTGGAGTTGGCACGCGGGTTGGTCTGCGCCAGACGCTGGTTCCGGCGTTCGATGATCGCGGAAACGTCAACGCGTTCCCCGTTGGCACCCACAGGGGTTTCCCGCTGCTGAAGCACGTTCACGACAAAACTACGCTGCAAGGGAGCAAAGGGTTGGATTTGCAGGCCTTCGCTCTTGGTTGTCTGGTATTGCCCCAAGAAGGTTACAACCAGCTGCTGCGACGGGGAAACCAGACGGACACCGCCCGCATTCCACCACACCACGGCAAAGGCTGCCACCAGGCCAAGGATGATCAACGGCAGAGGCAAGTTCCGCGGAAAGCCGCCCGGCGCTTGCCGACGACCGCCACCATTGCCGCCGCCCCCGAGGTTGCGGCGTGCGCGGTTGAACAGCTCTTCGACATTGGCATTGCCACTACCGTTATTGCTGTCACCACCGGAACCGCCACCCCACGGACCTTGTCCGCCCGAGCTGCCGCGGTTGTCGTCACCGTTGTTGCTGGAACCGCTCCAAGGCCCTTTACCGCCGCCATTGCCACGGTTGTTACCACCACCCCAAGGGCCGGAGCCGTTAGAGTTTTGGTTCAGGTTGGAGTTATCGCCACCCAAATCTGACATGAAGATTTCCCTAAATCGTCGCTAGTGTTCGCGCATCATGTGCGAGGCGCATCTTTGACCCGAGAAGTGGGGTCTATGGGAGTTAATTCAAGCTGGCGGAATATCCAACAGCAAAGGAATCGCAGCTTGGAGGTTAAACAAGCCATGCAGCAGCGTCGGCGCAACCAGCGAACCCGTCCTCTCAAATAGCAGGGCGGAGAGGAATCCAAGCACGAAAATCATGCCCACAGCCCTGAATCCCCAATGTAATCCGAGCACATCGACATAGGCGGCGTGGAAGGCAGCGAAAATCAGAGAACTGAAAATTGCCGCGTCCAAAAATCGCAGGCGTTGTCGCGCCCAACCGAAGAACAGGCCACGAAACACCATTTCTTCGAGCAGCGGCGCTAGGATAACCAAAGCCGCAAAAACCAGCAGCTCAAACAACAGCGCGCCTTGCGGATGGAAGGCAGCGAAAAAGTTGTCGCGGAGCGTGGTTGAACCTTCCGGGTCATAGCCGAACATGAACAGCGGTTGGATGAAGATCGATATCCCTATGATACCGCCGACAAACAAGTAGTCGGTTCGCACCGGCAACCAGAACCCGAACCGCTCCCAATTATATCTTCGGCTCAATCCAACCAGAAAAAACCCGATGATGAGCCCAACACTCAGCAAAACTTCGGTAAGGATGGTCGAATGGCTGGGAACATCCGACACCCACAGACCCTGTACCAGTCCATGGACCAGCATGGTTATAGGTGTCAGCAGCAACAGCACACCCAACACCAGCACGACGTGCCCCGCGGGGATCATCAGGTCGTGATCCGCCGGGCCGAATGCAGGGGTTCGATAAGGGTTGGGTTGGGTCGGATCGACCATGGTGTTAGTCGCTCAGCCCCAGCGCCGCCTGCAACTCTCGCCATTCCCGCGCGGATATGCCGGAATTTTCAACGGTCACTTTTTCACCGCTAACCATGCGCCGCACAGCCGAAACCATGGGACCAGAGAGGGAGAAGCTGTTCAGCCGGTAATCCTCAAACGCTTTGGCCGTCAGGGGCACCCAGTCGCGGACCATATCGTACATGACATCCGCAAAGGCGCGGATTTCGTATTGGGCGTGCGGATCCATGCGCAGACTGAGGAAGTGGATCAGGTTCTGCAAATCCACCTTCCAGTACCATTGCGTGTAGGCCGAAAGCGGCAGCGTCATGCGCGCCAGCTCACGTGCTAGACCCTGCTTGTCATCATTAATGATGCGGCCATCCTGACGCTCGTTGAGCAGCGTCTCGTACCGATCATAGGAACGCGCCCCATCGGCTTTGAGCATTTCCAGCACGTCGTTGGCTTCTTCATCGCGGAGAACGTCGCCACGCCCTTGGTTGTTCACCTCACTTTGTGCGGCGAGGTGTTCCGGGGCGGGAATGTAGAATTCGCGATCGAGCATCGAATAGCGCGCGGAGTACTCATTCACGTTGGCTGTCCGGTGGCGGATCCATTGGCGCGCCACGAAGATCGGTAGCTTGATATGAAACTTGATCTCGCACATCTCAAACGGCGTCGAGTGCCGATGCCGCATCAGGTAGCGAATCAGGCCTTCATCGTTGCGCACGGATTTGGTTCCCTTGCCGTAGGAAACACGGGCGGCCTGCACGATGGAGGTATCATCGCCCATGTAATCAACGACCCGGACAAATCCGTGATCGAGCACGGGGAAAATCTTGTAAAGACGGTCCTCAAGCGCGCTGGACGTCACCCGCGAAGTCGGTCGGGTGAAGGCACGGAGTTCCTCGATCTCAAGATCAATCGAGCGGGCTTTGTCTGTTTTGTCACTCATGGTTGGGTAGACGTAGACAATTCCTGAGGCGGTGAAAACGGATATTCGCACATAGCGCCGTCGCACTAGCCAATTGCATGGGCCGAAAAAACGCTTATATTAGTTGGTGAGCTTGGCTCTATGGCAATAAACCAGGCAGGTAATAGATGTTGCGGACCCGGGGGCGGTACCCGGCGCCTCCACCAAAGAGCTAATTCTGGACGAGTTAGCTGTTTGCTGGGGGCGAAATAGGATCGACGTGCATTGAAAGCTGTTTGTTTTGCCCGTGATGATTCCGGCGTAACCGGGTCATATAAACACAGTTGCAAACAACTATGTTGCTCCACGAGTTGCTCTTGCTGCGTAAGCAGCTGAGTTCGTGAAACTAAATCCCTGCGCATTAGCATGTGTAGGTGGGGTCTTGGGCACCTAGCAACAGAACGCCCAATTCTTACCAACACACTGAAATCACGCCGCAAGAGGCAGGGAATCGACTTTTTAAAATGCGATTTCCAGCGTTTTTGCTGGTTTTACGATGCCTCAACAGAGTGTCTCGACCCGTAAATGCACCCAAAAATGCCGCATAATATTGAATTTGTAATAGATTGTTTTCTTATTCATACAAAGGTTTCGGCGAGGGTAAGTTTTGTCTTAGCTACCCACAAGAAATGCTACCCCCGCACCCCACCGCTGCGGCACTTTGCCTATTCTGATTTTCAGTCAAAAAGCAAAGTTGCGGTAGGGGACTTGGTTGGTGAACCATCGTTTGTGCACACCAAAAAGACGGTTGGTATTAACAGCAACCAGCGTGCTGATGGCCTATGGCGCATCCGCGGGGGCCGAAACCACCATCACGCTTGGGGGTGATCTTGGGTTTAGCGCCGTGGTTGGCTTGTCCAAGGACGGCGAAGCGTTCGACTACGCAACCTTTGCCAGCATCAATCTGGACATTGAGAAAAGTACCAATTCTGGTTTGATTTTTGGCGGCAAAGTAACGCTGAATGCGCTCGATGAGCTTGAACTCAGTTTGTTTGACGACGTCGATCCATTTGGTGTCGAGGAACGGCGATTGATCCGCAAAACGGTCGATGGCCCAACCGACATACAGGCCCGCGTCTTTCCCGCGCTAGGCGGCATGGCGCTGGCGGAAAGCGACGTGGTTGCCGTGAAGATCAACTCTGATTGGCTGTCTCTGGGTGGAACACGCTCTGCGATGGATTTACCGTTCCCTCCGCTGATGGCCGAAAATATCTGCATGCTTGCTGGCAGGCTGGCCGATGGCATGAATGGCCGTGAGGCGACCTTTGAAAACACGCCAACGCCCACTGTCGCCGTTAATTTTCGAACCGCTGTCGGAAATGGCCTGCGACGAGACAACGAAATCTTTGTCGTGGACGCGGCTGGCACGACCGGCAAATACGCCCCTGCCGGGCAATTTCTGGCTCAACGGAAAATCTGGGCAGCGAATCCCATCACAACCACGGCAGTCGTCCCTAAACCCAGCGTGGTTCATGGGCCGGGAGCTTTTGGCGCGCGGATTTCTCTGAACGCCGACGGTGCGGGAGAAGCCTCGGTTGCTGCGGTGTTTGAAACACGGTTCCAGTCCGTCACGATAAAGCCGGACTCCTTCAAGACCTCAGATCTGCCCACAGCGGTTTGGCAAAGCACGGCCAGCCAGTCGGCCACCGTGCTGTTCAGTCCCGGCCCCAGCGAGCTAGCCGGGTTAAAGGTCAACAACGCCAAAGTCTTCGTTGCACCCTTTGCTGAAGTGCTCACGATCGCCAGTTCGGAGAAACTTGTAAGAGGCGCGGTATGCCTTGAGCAAAGCCCGTTTGAATACGAATCCGATGCCTACATGCAACCCATCAGCAAACTGCTGAGCTACACCGCCGCGTCTGTCTTCATCGAAGGCGGCTTCGGCTCCCTGACCATCAGCACGGAAGACCACGCAGGTATCATAAGCGGCAATGGCCCATGGGCGGACATTGTGTCTCTTTCCGCAGAAAACGGCGTGATGTTCTCAGGCGAATTGTCCGTCATGGGCGTTAGCGCCGCCGCTGCCGCCGTGCCGCGGCTGGACACCCGTGCCTTCAACACCATCGCCTGCGCGAAAATCGACCTTGGCGGCGTTTCAGTCGGCGCGGACATCTTGTTTGACGCCGATATCGCGGGTGTTCTTGACGCTTGGCAATTGGAAGCGGCAATCGCTCCCCTGCCCGCGAGCCAGATTTCCATGGGACTGGACAGCGAGAATTCTTGGTGGCTGGAGGGTGAAATCGCAGGTCCGCAGTTCTCAGCCGAAGGGCAGATTGGACGGCTGGAAGACGCCTTGGACGATCAACCCCTTTATTGGATAACAAAGGGCGAGTTGGACCTGACCATTGGAACGCTGTCTGCCGAATACGATCAAATGGGAACGCTGGCGTTCGGCGTGGCGAGCGACGTCGCCGGCGGAGAAATCTTTGCACGCATTGAAGGCGTGGGCGAGGAAATCAACCTGCGGTTTGGCTCCACACTGTCGTTCTAACCAAGCCAGCAGCACGCCAAAAAGTCAGGCAACCATTCTTCCCGCCGAACAATTCATAATCCGTGCTTGCGCAGAGGGCTGGTCTTTGCTTGTTAGGTACAGACCCCATCACCGAGAAAGCCCGTTTGCATGAGTCAGTCCGTCATCAAGTCTCTCTTCGCTCAGCGTAGTCGCGATTTTCTGAAGGACGTACTCAGTCGCTATGCCGATGGCGGCCCAAAAGCGCCAGACATTCTGCTTGTCGTAAAGACAGGGTACCCGGGCGCGGTTTTCCCGGCATACCTCAAAGAAGATTACCCCGACACCATCCACCTGGTTTTCGGCGGATACAGCGAAAACCTCGTGCTGGGTGACGCAGGTTTCGACGTGACGCTGTCTTTCGGCGACGGGTACGAGAACCTCAGCATCCCTTTCGACGCCATCGAAGGCTTGGTTTGCCAAGACGAGGGCTTTGCGCTGCAACTGCCGTCGCTCGAAGACACGGACGAAGACGAGGAAGACGAAGAAGCGCCCGCGACCGTTGAAGCGTTCGAAGAGGAAGCGGTGGAAGAGACGGATGATAAGGGCGGTGACAACGTCGTAACGCTCGATGCTTTCCGAAGAAAATAGCCGGATACCATGACCCCCCAACACTTTGCGTCATCGGCATCACAGGTCGATCCTCTCATTGCGCGCGCCTTGGACGACGAGCGCAAGCGTCAACGCAACCAGATCGAGCTTATTGCCTCGGAAAACATTGTGAGCCGTGCTGTCTTAGATGCGCTTGGCCACGAGATGACAAACAAGACGCTTGAGGGCTACCCCGGCAACCGGTTCCATGGCGGCGGTCGCTTTGTGGACGTGGTCGAGCAAGCCGCGATTGATCGCGCGCGCGAGCTGTTTGGCTGCGCCTATGCCAACGTACAGCCGCACTCGGGCAGCCAAGCCAACCTTGCCGTTTTCTACATGCTCCTCAAACCCGGTGATCGTATTCTGTCGCTCGATCTTGCTGCTGGTGGCCATTTGAGCCACGGGCTGCGCGCCAACCTGTCAGGGCGCTGGTTCGAGGCAGCGCACTACGGCGTGAACCCGGAAACCGAAGTCATCGACTACGACGCGCTGGAACAATCCGCCCGTTCGGTTCAGCCCAAAATGCTGATTGCCGGAGGATCGGCCTATCCACGCACATTGGATTTCGAGCGCATGGCGTGGATCGCCAAAGAGGTTGGCGCATGGTTCCATGTTGATATGGCGCACATCGCAGGATTGGTCGCCGGCGGGGTTCACCCCTCGCCCCTGCCCTATGCGGATATCGTCACATGTACCACGACAAAGACGCTGCGCGGGCCGCGTGGTGGCTTGATCCTGACCGACAACGAAGACTGGTCCAAACGTCTGCAGTCGTCCGTTTTTCCCGGTGTTCAGGGCTCAATTCACACGCAGGTGATCGCGGCGAAAGCGATTTGCCTTGGCGAAGCGCTGCGGCCTGACTTCAAGGCTTACGCCGCCGCTGTGCAAAGCAACGCCAGAACCTTGGCCACAACCCTGACCCAGCGCGGCATTCGCCTTGTTTCAGGCGGCACAGACACCCACCTCGTTTTGCTCGATGTGAGCTCAAAGGGCATCGTTGGGAAGCAGGCTGAAAGCGTTTTAGAGCGTGCAAACATCACGGCCAACAAGAACGCCATCCCGAACGACAGCCCGCGCCCACCGGAATGGGTTGGCTTGCGCCTTGGTACGGGAGCCGTGACAACGCGCGGGTTTGGTGCTGCGGAAATGACGATCTTGGGCGGCCTGATCGCCGATTTGATCGATGCAGAAGCCGCCGGCCAAGCCGACGCCGCTGTGCCAACCGCAGCGCCCGCGGTGGCCGAGCTGTGCGCGGCGTTCCCAATTTACTAAGTCGTCGGTTCCACGCCCAAAACCCAACCTTCTTCGGCATAAACCACGTCAGGATAGCGCGCGGTCATCCAGCGCAGAACCGCCGATTGATCGCTGATCCAGCGGTCCGTCATCGCCTGCACTTGATCCGCGTCCTTGCACGGTCCACCGTATTGGCCGACGGGCCAAAGGCTCAGATACAGCTCGGTAAAGACTTGCACCGCGCCGCTTGCGGGCAAGGGGTCAAAGGGCCAAACGTGGACACCGTGCGCCGCTCTTAACCGTTCCAACACAGGAATGCCCATCAGCCCCTGAGAGCCAACAGACCCCACGTAAGCCAGTTTCCAGCCCGGCTGGGATTTTGGCACCGGCACCTCACACAGGCGCTTTTCGGCAAGGAAATGCTGCTTGGGTCGAAACGGTGACAAGAACGGTCCAGCCTGCTTTGCCGGACAGCCCCAAAACGGCCCTTCGGCAAACCCCATCCGCTGGTTCAGCGCTGCCGCGACGGCAAAGCGGTTGTTGCGATTGCGCGCATCGTCCTCGATCAAGGCGGTAAAGGTTTCCCAAATTGTCCGCCAATGCGGCTGTGAAACACCCTGACCCAGCGCCGCAACAAAGCCGTCGGGATAGCCAAAGGGAAAATCAAATCCCATCAGCAAGCGCGTGCCCCGCACTTGGCTTTCGGTGATTTGCTGGGCCAAATAAGCTTCCGCTTCCAAGCGCGTGGGGACGTTTAGCAGCACGTGCTGCTGGCCTTTTGCGCGGCGACTGATCCAGATGGAGTTGTCGCCCTTGACCGGGACCGACGCGGCGGACCAATCTACGGCAATGAGCGTATCAAACTCTTGCATCGTCAACGGCTCGGAACATGAACATGGAAGACTTCAATACCTGGTTGTTTTCGCTGCGACTGAACCAACGCCCCATCAAGCGCTCCGTGACCATCGCCGGTCACTCGACCTCGATCTCGCTGGAGCCTGTGTTTTGGGACGGGTTGCAAGCGCTGGCAAGGGAGCAGAATGCCTCGCTGGCCGGGGTGGTTGCTGCGATTGATCGGGTGCGCGGGGAAAACGGGCTACCCAGCGCGATTCGACAGGTGCTCTTTGCGCGGATTAGCGCTCAATCGACAACGCATCCGGCGCGACCAGAGACCCGTTAAGCAGCAAGACTTGCTCGACCAATTGGCTGTCTTCGGCCCGATACAGTTCGACCCGCAAGGGTGTATCCGGCAGGAAGCCGCGGGCCTCCAAACTCTGAAGCTCCGTCGCGCCCTTGGCCAGCAACGTCCCGCGCCGCCCCTCTAGCGACAGTGTGTTGGTTTGCAGCACGCCTTGGCTCAAGATCACCACGCCTTCGAGCGCTGCATCCCCATCGAAGAACAGGGACCGCAAATCTTCATAGGCGCTGATGCCTTCTCCTTTAGAAAGAAAGTCTTTCCAAAGCCCTTCTTCGAGATCAGACGCAGCGTTAATCGCGGTCAGCGCCAAATCCATCGTGGCCGTGCCCTCGACATCAAAGGATGCATCGACGGCCTCAAGAAACCCGCTCATGGATTGCGTGCGTGCTTGAAAGCTGTTGGACCGGAACGACAGGGTGTCGAACGCCAAACCGGTATCCGTTGCGACCCCAAACTGCGGCGCAGCGTCAACCACAGCAACGCTCAAATCAGCGAAAATATCCGCGCCAGCGAGCACATCCCCCGCCACCGACAGCGCCCCACCAGCCAACAAGCCCGAAGCAAACATGCCGTCGAGACGCTCGATCGTATAGCGGCCCGGCGTAAAGTTGATGGCGACTGTGGCGTCTTTCAGCGGTCCCAACTGATCAACGCTCAAATTCACCTGCCCAGACAGGGACGCGAGTGCGGGCGAAAGAACGCTGTCTTCGGCATCGGCATTAAACAGCGCATTGAGCAAAGGCAGCACTTCGATCTGATTGACCTCACCATCAAAGGCGAGCGTTTTGCTCTCGAAACCGTAAAATCCATCGCCTTGGATGATCATATCGCCCAGCGCGGCATCCACACGATACCCGTAGTTTTGATCGACCCGTGAAACGCTCAACGTAATATCGATTGGTCCGTTCGATGGCAGGGCAAGGTCAAAGCCGAGACTGGTCAAAAAGCTTTGCGCGTCCGCGTGCTTGATCCGAAGTTGGAAAGCGCGGCCAGCGGCAAGCTCATCTTCGGTTGCGTCGTTGACCTCCTGCAGCTTGATTTCAGCGCCCAACAGTCGGCCAACGCCAAACAACTGGCCCTCGGACTCCCGGCCAGATAATTGCACGTCCCCGGCCTCGTCATCGGGCGAGAAAGGAATGTCCAACGCCTGAAACAAGTCGCTGGCACCGGCGGCGCTAAAGGTCCAGAAGCGGTTGCCGTTGGGGTCCACTTCACTGCCGGAAAGCACCGTTTCACCGCTGCGCAATGCCATTTCCCACGGGCGCGACGGGTCCGTTCGGGTGAAGGACAGGGCGTCAATCGTCAGACGATCCAAAATGTCGGCAACCAAAGGATTATCCATGGCCGCGGGCGCGAAACGGGCAATCGCTCTTTCTGCGGCGCGCGGCTCACGGTTCAGCACCACGCCAACTTGACCATAGTCCAGCGTCTGTCCATCGTCGGCCAGCGTGCCGGTGGCATCAAAGCGCGTTCCGTCGTCTTCGGTAAAGCTCGCCACGATGTCGGTCTCGCCCCCCGGACGGGTGGAGAACCGGGCATCAACGTCATCCAGAATACGGCCACCCAGATTAGCCTGTTCCGCGACAAGCGACAGGCTGTCAGTGCCCAGAACCCGCATGCGCTGCACGATGGCTCGGCCTTGCGCCGCCAAATCGGTTTCGGCTTCTGCATTGGTGTCCAAGCGCGTCCACGCGTTTAAATCCAGATTGTCTGTCACCAGCTCGATCCCGGCCTGACCAAAGCCCGTCGCTGCATCGAGCGCGAAGGGCATGCCGCTTACGTTGAATGCGCCCTGCGCCGTCGTCACGACCCCTTCAGAGACAACCAAACCACCATCGACCATTTCAACGCCGCCGCTGAAATCCAGCCGACCCAGCGAGCCGATCAGCTCAGCCAAATCGCCGTCACCGGCCAAGCGCGTCGCATCTTCAGCGATTAGCCGCCCTTCAAACTGCAAATCATCCGGGCCGGCAACCTGCAACGCCGCCAAGTCGAGTGAAACACCAGACTCCGTTTTGCCCTTGAGTGAGGACAGCGAAAGGCCGCTTGTCGCCAAGGTTCCTTGTGCCTTTAACCGCTCAACAGTCTCACCATTGGGCAAGCGGAAATCTTGTGCTGCGATGTCAAAATCAACGCGCACGCCACCCAAATCAGCCACAGCACCGGGCAGCAAAGCCGTCCAGTCTTGCAGCGGCAACTGCGCCGCAGAATCGCTTAGCGTAAAACCGCGCCCTGTCAGGTTAAGCCCAACCGTCGGCACGTCGCCCCCCGGCACAAACCGTGCATTCCCGCGCATCTGCTCGTCGTTGTCTCGGGTGAGCGTCAGTCCGCGCAGGTCATAGCCCTCCCGGTCACTGAGCAGGCGCGCTTCGATGTCCACGCCCTGCCCGTCGGCAATGGCCAGCCGGTCAAACAGCGGATGTTGGAAATTCTCAGCCGTCAATTTCCAGTCGAGGTCTTCACGGATGATGAGATTGTCCGCAAACTTCTCATCAATCGCGCCGCGCAGGTTAACCACCGAGCGATCGGCGCGGATGACGTCGATGTTGAAGTTTCGCTCTCCGCCGGGATTGGCATTGGGAACAAAGGAAATCGCCACGCCATAGGGCTGGTCTTCCAACGCGATCGAGCCCGTTGCTTCAAAGGCGTAGCCGCTCACCCGCTCGATCGCCATCTCATTGATATCGAAACGGAATTTCTGACCAAACGGTTGGTCGTAGTAGTGCACCTCTCCGCCCTTGAGCGTCAAACGGTTGAGCGTTGAGGTTTCGTCCGATGTCCCCGTAAGACCAGTAAACAGCGGTGACGCCCCAAAGGTCACGGAGTGATCTTCGGACCGCGACAGACTCATCACCGGGCGTTCCAACGCCACAGCCTCGACCATGAACTTACCCCGCGCCAGCGCCTGGCCAGACAGGTCAAACGTCGCGGTATCGGCAGAGAGCAGAATATCGTCAGTGCTGGCGCCATCGCCCCGCACGCGAATGTCGGTGAGCTGCAGCTTGGGGCGAGGCAGCAGCACAATGGCGGCACCATCGCCTGCCTCAACCGGCTGACCCAACGCGCGGGTCAGCCCGATCAACGCTTGCGTGCGATAAACACTGGGGCTCAGAAAACGCGGCATCAGACTCAGCGCGACGAGAAACACGCCGATCAAAGCCGAGATGAATATCCCCAGTCGAAGCATTTCTTACCCTTTGGCCATATCTGGATTTATGTCGTTATAGCGAGATCCATCAAATTCGAAAAGCAAAGTGTCTTCAGTCAATTACAGAGGGATATTGCCGTGCTTGCGCCACGGGTTTTCCAACTGCTTCGACTTCAACATTTCAAGCGATTGAATGATGCGACGCCGCGTTCCGTGCGGCATGATCACGTCGTCAATATAGCCCCGCTTTGCGGCAACAAACGGATTGGCGAAGGCTTCTTGATATTCATCCGTTCGACGCTGCAGCTGTTCTGGGTCGCCGGCTTCCTTGCGGAAGATGATCTCCACGGCCCCCTTTGCGCCCATCACGGCAATTTCCGAGGTGGGCCACGCATAGTTGGCGTCACCGCGCAGGTGCTTGGACGCCATCACGTCATAGGCGCCGCCATAGGCTTTGCGCGTGATGACCGTGACCTTGGGCACCGTGCATTCGGCGTAAGCATAGAGCAGTTTGGCGCCATGCTTGATGATGCCGCCGTGTTCCTGATCCTTGCCGGGCAGGAAGCCCGGAACGTCCACAAGCGTGATAACCGGGATGTTGAACGCATCGCAAAACCGGATAAACCGAGCGGCCTTGCGGCTGGCTTCTATATCCAAGCAACCGGCTTGTTCCATCGGCTGATTGGCGACAATCCCCACCGACGACCCATCCATCCGCGCCATCCCAACAATGATGTTGGGGGCGTAGTCCGGCTGGATTTCAAAGAACTCGCGATCATCAACGATGCGGTCAATCACCTCTTTCATGTCGTAAGGCTTTGTCGGGTCTTCTGGCACCAAACGGTCAAGCGCATGAACATCCCGGCGCGGGTCGTCCAGCGTTGGCTTGATCGGGGCTTTATCGCGATTGCTCAGCGGCAGAAAGCCAAAGAACCGACGCAGGTTAAGCAGGGCGTCAATGTCGTTATCAAACGCGACGTCGGCCACACCACTGATGGCCGTATGCGTCGATGCCCCGCCTAGTTCTTCTTGGCTAATGTCCTCATGCGTGACGGTCTTCACAACGTCTGGACCCGTTACAAACATATAAGACGTGTCGCGGACCATGAAGATAAAATCCGTGATCGCTGGCGAGTACACCGCACCGCCAGCGCATGGCCCCATGATCATGGAAATCTGTGGAATCACGCCGCTGGCAAGGACGTTTTGCTGAAACACGTCGGCATAACCGCCCAGGCTTGCAACGCCCTCCTGAATCCGGGCGCCACCACTATCGGCCAAGCCGATCACGGGCGCACCGACCTTCATCGCTTGCTGCATGACCTTACAGATTTTCTCGGCATGCGCTTCGGAAAGGGATCCGCCAAAAACGGTGAAGTCCTGACTGTAAACAAAGGTACGGCGACCATCGATGGTGCCGTGTCCGGTGACAACGCCATCACCGGGAATCCGGTTGTTTTCCATCCCAAAGTCTGTTGCGCGGTGTTCAACAAACATGTCCAACTCTTCGAATGAGCCGGGGTCCAGCAGCACTTCGAGGCGCTCGCGCGCCGTCAGTTTTCCGCGCTTGTGCTGATGATCGATCCGCGCTTGTCCGCCGCCTAAGCGGGCGCGTTCACGACGGCGTGCGAGTTCGGCTACGTGGTTGGCCAACGCCTTTCTCCCTCTAATCTATCACTATTAATCCCGCCGACTGAGTGCGGCGAGAATGGTGCCCGCGGAACGCGCGTCTTCGCGCTTACCTTCCAACGAGCCCTCAAGGTCTTCATCTGGCCCCCACGTTTCGAGCTGAAACCGCTCTTCAAGGGTTGCCAATTCAACGGCCTCATCCGGCGACAAGCGCCCAAAGTAAACCGCCAACGCTAAAACCAAACTGCCCGTCGCCCCAACCAGCGTGCGCAGTGCGGTAATATGCAGAATGTCTAGCCGGTCCAAAGGTCGGCGCAAAGCAAACAAAGACTGCGCTGGCTGGTCAACCGCCATGATTCCGCGCGTCACGGTCAAAGGCGCGTCGAGCTGCTTGGCTGCCCAGTCCAACAACGGCTGCCACCCTTCATCTTGCAAAGCGCCCAAGGCCATGGGTTCGCTGACACGATAACACAGCAAGTCCGTTTCACCGTATTTCGCCGTTTCATCGCGAATGATGTCGATCTCGTCGCCAAAGTTATCGATCCCGGTGAAGACAAGCTGGGTCACTGGCATTGTCGAGGGGATGACGTGCTCTTCCTGCACGTTCCACTCATAGGCCACAGCCTGCGCCAAGCTGCGGGTCGGCAAATTCAGATCGCGCTTTGCTGTTGTCTTCAGCACGTTGCTATCCAAATGGACTTCCCAAAGGCTCTGACCGGAAACCTGAGCGATCGTCGCTTTTTGGTAGAACTTGCGAATCTTGGGTGCGTCCCCGCTACCGCCAATTTTCATGGGCGAAAATCCTCGTGGCTGAGTGCTTTTAATGCGGCGGGTAGTTCCGCAAAAGAATCGATTAACAGATGCGCACCGGCTTGGCGCAGGCGCTCTTCGCTGTGGTTGCCATAGGTCACGCCAACGGCAAAAGCGCCCGCGTTTCGGGCCATTTCCATGTCAAAGCTCGTGTCCCCGATGACCACCGTATCGCGCGCCTCAGTCGCGGTCTCACGGTTTGCGCTCCACACCATATCGGGCGCAGGTTTGCCGGGGTTCGTATCGGGTGTTTGCAAGGAATGGAAGTGATGGCCAAACCCTTGCATTTGCAACGTCGCATCCAAGCCCCGACGATCCTTGCCCGTCACCACCGCCATAAACGTCTCGTCATGACGCAGCAGGTCGAGCGTCTCGGAAACGCCGCTATAGAACGTCACGTTCTGCTCCCCCCGCGCACGCTGGCCGCGAAAGGCCATGCGGTATCGCTCCGCGAGGTCTCGCACTTGGTCCGGGGAGGCTTGGGGCGCCCAATGCTCAACGCACAATTCGAGGTGCAAGCCCACAACCTCCCGCACTTGGTCTGCGGTTGGGGTCTCAAAAGGCGTTCCGGCGAAGGCTTCGACCGACGCCTCAACAATGGCCGCCAGACTGTCAATCAGCGTGCCATCCATATCGAACGCGAGAAGCGTAAAACGGTGATCGGGTTGGTTCTGCATTCTTCGGTGGTGTCACGCCAAACCTGAGTCGGTCAAGCGTTCAGGGCGTCTTCAAAGGCGGATGGCAGAGGTGCGCTCAAGCGGATGATTGAGCCGTCTGGATGGGGCAGCTCCAGGCTTGCTGCGTGCAAATACAACCGCTTTGGCGCGGACCATCCCGCGGGCAAGCGACGACCATATTTGCCGTCACCCACAATGGTGCCGCCAAAGTGCGCGGCGTGCACGCGCAGTTGGTGCGTTCGGCCTGTGCGCGGCTCCATGGACAGCAGGACCAAGCCATTGGCCGCCCGCCTTTCGACCCGGAACAGGGTTTCGGCGCTTTGGGCGTCTTCGTGGTCAAAATCGACCATCACCCGCTCTTCACCGCCCTGCCGGGCCTTGATCAACGGCGCAGAAATGACGCCCGCGTCTTCGCCCTCTGGCCAATCCGTGACCAGCGCGACGTAGGTCTTACGGGCATCGCGGGAGGCAAAGGCTTTGGTTAGAAACGCTGCCGTCTCACGCCCTCGCCCGACCAGCAGCACGCCAGATGTATCGCGGTCGAGGCGATGAACCAGACGGGGAACCTCGCCGATGTCGTTGGTGAACGCTGGCAGCGCGCCGTCAACATGACGGGTGGTTTTACTGCCGCCCTGCACGGCCAAGCCAGAGGGCTTATCGAAGGCCAAAATCTGACCTTCGTCCAAAATCGTGCAGTCTTGTAACTGCTGGACCAAACC
>Ga0115564_10002109_pt1 | contig 17518 bp, 14 predicted proteins | sample COGITO_mtgs_1105_7_FD_88680 | JGI IMG/M metagenome (GOLD analysis project Ga0115564, IMG submission 88680) | Pelagic marine microbial communities from North Sea - COGITO_mtgs_110523 | ecosystem: Environmental > Aquatic > Marine > Epipelagic | place: Germany:Helgoland, sampling site Kabeltonne...
AAATGGGCTACTTTGTTTCCTATCGAAATGCCTTCTTGTATTATATCCTCATGCCCAATATTTGGTGGACGGGCTTTGTGGTTTTTACCGGTGGTGCAAAAGCGGTTGCTTTGGGATTGGTCTTAAAACAATTCGTTATCATTGGCTCGCATAGTCGTCTTCGCTGGGACAAACCTTTTTATACATTTCCGTTTTTGCGGCCCATCATTAAAGTTTTAGAACGCATCATCATTACTCCGGCATTTCATCATTCCCATCATGGGACTTCAATACTCGATGAAGCAAGTGACCCAAATGGTAATTTTGGTAATATGTTCAGTTTTTGGGACCAGCTTTTTGGGACAGCAACATTTCAAAGCAGTTATCCAGCTCACTATGGTCTTCAGAAAAAAACGGACGACCCCTGGACTGCCGCCTATTTTTATCCCTTTGTCACTTCTATGGACACGGAAAGTGAATGGCACAAAGACCATCAAATAAAAAGTACGGCGACCAAGAAGGCGACTACGGTAATGCTGACCAAAGGAGAGAACTATTTATGGTGTGCTTGTGGTCGAAGTTCTACCCAGCCCTTTTGTGATGGCTCACATCATGGCACCAAAATGAAACCACAGAAATTCACCGCAAAACGAACGGGAGAAGTTCGTTTATGCAATTGTAAGAAAACCAACAAAAGTCCTTTTTGTGATGACAGCCATTTAAACTTATAGGCCATGGACAAAAAAGCAATTATTGTAGGTGCTAGCTCTGGTATTGGAAAAGCATTGGCAATTGTATTAGCAAACAATGGATATAAGGTTGGAATTACAGGAAGAAGAGGAGAAATGCTGAACGAAATCAAAAACCTCTATCCTGATCAAATCATTCCTGTTGTAGCTGATGCTACTCACCCAAAGGCTGAAGAAGATCTCGATACATTGGTTGATCTACTTGGAGGACTTGACTTACTGATCATCTCTGCTGGAGTAGCATTTATCAATAAAACTTTAGATTATTCCCTGGAAGACAACACTAACCAGCTAAATGTGGTTGCGTTTACAAAATTGGCCAATTGGGGAATGCACTTTTTTGAACGACAAGGACATGGACATATCGCAAATATTTCTTCAGTAGCAAGCCGAAGAGGAGGAAGACATGCGCCAGCTTACCACGCTTCTAAAGCCTACCAATCCAATTATTTTGAAGGATTGCGCCAACGCTTTTATAAACTAAAACTTCCTATCTCAACAACCGATATACGACCTGGTTTTGTCGATACTGCCATGGCAAAAGGCAACGGACTCTTTTGGGTGGCAACCAAAGAAAAAGCAGCCAAACAAATCTTTAATGCAATTCTACATAAAAAAACAGTCGTTTATATTACTAAACGCTGGAGGCTAATTGCATTTATATTTTCCAATATGCCTAAATGGATGCATAAAAGGTTGTAAAATTTTATCTTTAACAAAAAAATATCCGTGCTTACACTCCAAAACATTCATAAAAATTATGCTGATATCGAGGCATTAAAAGATGTGTCATTCTCTCTAAAGCCAGGAGAAGTTGTGGGTCTACTAGGTCCAAACGGGGCCGGAAAATCTACCTTAATGAAAATCTTGACCGGCTATCTCAAGGAGTGGAAAGGAGAAATAAAATATAAAGAACAAAATATACGAACCAACAGAAAAGCCATTCAGCAAGTCACGGGTTATTTACCTGAAAATAACCCGCTTTATCCTGAGTTGTACGTACAGGAATACCTTCAATTTATTGCCGAACTCTATAAAATACCTCAGCCACCCTTTAACGATATTATTGATAAAGTTGGCTTGACTCAAGTGAAAAATAGAAAAATAAATACCCTCTCTAAAGGGTATCAACAACGTGTGGGCTTGGCTGCAGCCTTACTTCACAATCCTGAGATTTTGATTTTAGATGAACCCACTACAGGACTTGACCCAAACCAATTGATCGAGATTCGAAAATTAATTCGCCAATTGGGGGAAGAAAAGATTGTATTGCTATCTACCCATATTTTATCGGAAGTAGAAAGTGTTTGCGATCGGGTGATCATTATACGGGAAGGCGAAGTGGTTGCAGATGAATCCCTGGAAACATTACGAAAAGGACAACAACAAATTGTACAAGTAGAATTTGATTATCGCATCGAAACCGAAGCGCTGGCAAAAATTCCCGGAATCAATAAAGTTGTGAATACCTTTGATTTTAACTATGAATTGTATTGCTCCAATGAAGAAGATGTGCGACCCAGGGTCTTTGACTTCGCCCACGACAACCAACTGAAGATTCTTTCCCTTCAACAAAAAAATGAAAACCTAGCCGCCTTATTCAATTCGCTTACGACCTAAAATCTAGATGATCTCCACGCCCCGTTTAAACCTTCTCCCCATTTGTGCCTCTGACTGTAAAGCGATTCATGCAAAAAACTGCTATCCTGAAGTGGCTGAATTCAATACAATTGGTATTCCCAAAAGCATTGAAGACACAAAGCAATTACTTGCCCCATTGTTTGAAAAGTAGCAGCCAGATAAAGAACAACAATTGGGCTGGACAATTCGACTCAAAGAGAACAACATTTTCATAGGAGAATTGGGAATGCGGCTAAGTATACCCAAATACAACAAAGCAGAAATTCATTATAGCCTAGTCCCTGTCTACTGGAAAAAAGGCTATGCCGCCGAGGCCGTAAAAGAAATTATTTGCTATGGAATGAAAAGACTGGGGCTACACAGAATTGAAGCTGGTGTTCAAACACAAAACATTCGGTCCATTCAATTACTCGAAAAAGTAGGCATGAAAAGAGAAGGAATTCACCGAGAAATCTTGCCCATACAAGGGGAATGGAAAGACAATTATAGCTATGCCATACTGAGTAATGATATGGATTAATAAAAATTATTTATCTTGTAAGTACCTAAATGCTTACTTATGAAAATTTTACTTGGGGTGTTCCTCCTGTTTTCACAAATTACTTTTTCACAAAATCACTTTTTTGGGGTATTGTTAGATGCCCAAACAAAAGAGGAAATCCCGTTTGGACATTTTAACTATGATTCAAATAAAGGCTTTATATCAGATGATCGAGGACATTTTGACTTATATGCAAATAGAGAAACAATTCAAATTAACGTTAGTGCAATTGGATATCTCAACAAAAACTTTCTTTTAAAAGCAAACACCAAGAACACAATAGCCTTGTCCCCAAAGACAGAAAATTTGGAGGAGGTAATCCTCGATTATGTCGATCCCGCAAAAGAATTGATCCGGAAGGTCGTTGCGGCCATCCCCGCAACAGGAGCAGGTATATGGTACTTACCAAGAACATGCTTATTGGGATAGCCTCCAAACCAATCTATAAGGCTGAAACCTTAACCAAGGCGGACAAGTTTTCTTATGCAAAAAAAAACTCCGATGGCAATGTTCAAATCCAAGAACACAAAATAGATGTTATCGATTTGGATTCTGTAGAACTTCGGATTTATGGCGGCGTACATAATGTACATCACGGCGATTATGTAATGGCACGTTCTGGACCTCTTAATCTCAATAAACTAAACAACTATACTCTTAAAATAAAAGATACTCTTGAATATAATGGCCACCCAGTAATACAGCTAAATTTCACCCACAAAAAAAGCAAAGGAGAACTCTATATCGACGCAAATTCTTTTGCGGTAATTCGGTCAATCAGAGAACTAAATCCAAAGGAAATTAAAGAAGATTTTAATCTATTTAAAATTTACGAACGTCAATTTGGCAAGACTATTACTTCCTATGAGATGGATCCTGACGGGAAATGGCGACTGAAATTCATCTACCATAAAACGGGGTTTAAACGAAAAAACAATAGTAAGAGCTTTTATCTCAATACCACTTATTTTGCTACACAAAATCTGCCAGAAGCAATTTTGATTCCACAAAAAGAACGTTTCTCCTACAATGCTATTTTAAGCGATTTTTTATTAAACAAGAATGAAAATCAAGATTCATTTTCTAAAAAACTACGCTTTATTTCTTTTCTTGGCAAGCTGAAGTTTTCGTATGGTTTGGGCGTTCATCCTTTTCAAATAGAATCCCATCAGTTTCATTTTAATGCCACTGAAAATTACATTAATCAAGAGACTACTTTAAGCGAGTTGATTTTTGTTTATCACAATAAAATAGTTTACACCTTAAACAATCAATTTGGGATTAGTGCAAATTTAGCCACTTCTTTAAAGAAAAAAAGGTACGAATCTTATGCCGTTGGATTGGATTTTAAATATGACCTATCCAAACGTAACCGTGTTCATTTTAATTCATCGTTGGGATTAGGCTTCCGTAAAATCAGAGCATTTCATGGAACCTTTTCTTTTGATCAAGCTTTTGAGCTAAATCGCAAAAAATTTGATAGTGGAGAATTATCGCTCTATACAGAAGAAAGGAATCTTTTTCTTCAACCTACTATTGGAATACATTTTAAGGTCAAACGCATTATTCATTTAGGTGTTGAGGCGAGTTATTTTATCCCGTTTACTTCAACCAATGGAATTTTTTCTCAAGAAGAAAAGGAATTTTGGTTTTGGAATAGAGCAGCATCTTTTCAAAAACTAACAAATAAAAATCTTATTCGTAATGATTTTATGCTGGGAGCTACACTAACCCTAAGATTATAATAAATGAAAACAAAACATCTTTTACTTTTCCTATTTATTCTATTTTGCATTTGCCTCTTCCTCAACTGGGACAGTTTTATGGAAGGTTTTAGTGCAGAATGTTGAAGTTAATATAAATCGGCCACTAATTTAAATAGACAAATATAGTCGAACATTTCCTTTACGCTTTTAAAAACATTTGATTCATTCGCAGATTCTGTCCCATCGATAACAGAAATACTTAGGGGGTTAAGCGTTTAGGAACTTCTTATTTACTCATTATACTATTGAATAAAGTCTAAATAAAATCAGTCTCATGCAATTGATTCTGATTCTTATCTTTCTGTTAGTCTATATCCTATTTTTTGTTCTCTATTTATCCGATTTCTTAAATGATATCAATTGAAAATTCTAAAAAGAATGGGTGTTCTTTCTAAAAAACCGCCTCAGCGATAGCCTTGATATTATCTGATTTTCCCATGGAATAATAATGTAGAAAAGGCACTCCAGCTTCTTTGAGTTCTATGGACTGTTGGGTGCACCATTCTATCCCTACTTGGCGAACTGCAGCATTGTCTTTGCATTTGACAACTGACTTGATCAAAGCCTCGGGTAAATCGACATGAAAACGATGAGGCAAGGCGTTTAATTGCTTTTTGGTGGCCAAAGGTTTAAGCCCCGGAATAATAGGAACATTTATCCCTGCTTCTTTACACTTGTCTTGAAATTCAAAAAACTTTTGATTGTCAAAAAACATTTGGGTGACAATATAATCTGCACCAGCGTCAATTTTTTTCTTTAAAAAGTAAAGGTCACTTTCTAAGGAAGGCGCTTCCATATGCTTTTCTGGATAACCAGAAACACCAATACAAAAATTCGTTTTCGAGGTATTTAAAATTTCTTCGTCTAAATAAAGTCCATTGTTTAAATCTTGAATTTGACCCACCAAATCACTGGCAAAAGCATGTCCTTCTTTATGGGGCGTAAAATAGGTTTCAGATTTAATGGCATCTCCTCTTAATGCAACAACATTATCTATCCCCAAAAAGTCGAGGTCAATCAAAAAATTCTCCGTGTCTTCTTTGGTAAAGCCACCACACAAAATATGCGGAATGGCGTCAACACCGTACTTGTGTTGCAAGGCAGCACAAATGCCAACTGTTCCCGGGCGCTTTCGAATAATGTGTTTTTTCAACAAACCGTTCTCCAGTTCTTTGTAAACATATTCTTCCCTGTGATAGGTAACATCTATAAAGGGGGGATTAAATTCCATGAGTGGATCAATGGAATCATAAATCGATTGGATATTCTGCCCTTTTAAAGGTGGGAGTATTTCAAAGGTAAATTGCGTTTTACTGTTCGATTTTGCAATGTGTTCTGTTACTTTCACGTTCTACTATTTTAAATTTGGACGAAGCCATTTTTCAGCCTCTTCAATCGGCATTTGTTTTCGTTTACTATAACTTTCTAACTGATCACGGGTTATTTTCCCTACCCCAAAATACTGTGCATCTGGATGGGCAAAATAATAGCCCGAAACCGATGCTGCTGGCCACATGGCCAAACTTTCGGTCAGGGTTACCCCAATGTTTTCCTCTACTTGGAGTAATTCCCAAATGGTATTTTTCTCCAAATGATCTGGACAGGCAGGATAGCCCGGTGCAGGGCGAATTCCCTTGTAGGTTTCTTTAATTAAGTCAGCATTATCTAAATGTTCATTTGCAGCGTATCCCCAATGTTTGGTTCTGACTTCTTTGTGCAAGAACTCGGCAAAAGCTTCTGCAAATCGGTCGGCTAGGGCTTTTACCATTATGGCATTATAATCGTCATTGGCTGCTTCATATTGCTTGGCTAATTCTGCAGTACCAAAACCAGTGGTCACACAAAAGCTTCCGATATAATCTTTTTTTCCACTTTCCTTGGGTGCAATAAAATCGGCCAAAGCAAGATTGGTTTTTCCTTCGCGCTTTTTTATTTGCTGACGTAGGGTTAAAAAAGTACCTGCGACTGTATCGCGCTTCTCATCTCGATACACTTCGATATCGTCATCTGCTTCGCTATTGGCGGGGAATAATCCAAAAACAGCCTTGGCAGTCAAGAGTTTCTTTTCAACTATTTCAGAAAGAATGACCTGGGCATCGGCAAACAACTCAACGGCTTGTTCGCCAACAATAGGATCATCTAGAATTTCTGGATAGCGTCCGTGTAAATCCCAGGAGCGGAAAAAAGGACTCCAATCGATAAAAGAGATCAATGTGTCCAATTCTTGATTTTCAATTACTTGAACACCCAATTGATTGGGTGTAAAAGCAGAAAACTTCTCCCAATCTAATTGCAATTTTTTGGCGCGAGCTGTTGCTAAATCAATGTGCTCTTTGGTTTCTTGACGATCTAAGAATTTCGCTCGAAAGTTTTCGTAATCCTTCCGGATGGTTGCTTTATAATGAGGAGCCACTGCTTTATTTAGCAAGCTACCCGCAACCGTTACCGCTCTAGAGGCATCGTTTACATGTACAACAGTCGAATCCAATTCAGGAGATATTTTGACAGCCGTATGAGCCTTGGAGGTAGTTGCACCGCCTATCATTAATGGGGTATCTATATTTTGGCGTTTCAACTCTTGAGCGATATAAATCATTTCGTCTAAGGAGGGAGTAATCAAACCAGAAAGTCCAATAATATCTACCTGTTCTTTTAGGGCTGTTTCGATGATTTTTTCTGGTGGAACCATGACCCCTAAATCGATGATTTCGTAATTATTACAGGCGAGAACTACCCCAACAATATTCTTTCCTATGTCGTGTACGTCACCTTTTACAGTCGCCATTAATATTTTTCCAGCGGCTTGTTGCACACCGTCTTTCTCTGCTTCAATGTAGGGTAATAAGTAGGCCACAGCTTTTTTCATTACGCGAGCAGATTTCACTACTTGTGGCAAAAACATTTTCCCAGAACCAAAAAGATCTCCCACCACATTCATTCCGGTCATTAAATGACCTTCAATTACTTCAATGGGTTTATTGACAGCTGTTCTTGCTTCTTCCACATCGAGTTCAATGAATTCATCTATCCCTTTGACCAAAGAATGGGTGATACGATCTTGTACAGCTTCATTTCGCCAAGCTTTAACTTCAACCTTGCGTTCTTTTTGATCGTTGATCAGTGAATCTGCCAAATCGAGTAATCGTTCAGTAGCATCCTCTCGCCTATTCAGCAAAACGTCTTCTACATGGGTAAGTAAGTCTTTTGGGATTTCATCATAAATCTCTAACATGCTAGGGTTTACAATTCCCATATCCATTCCATGCTGAATGGCATGATAGAGAAAAGCAGAATGCATGGCTTCTCGCACCAAATTATTCCCACGGAATGAAAAAGATACATTACTCACCCCCCCACTTACATGAGCATGGGGTAGGTTTTCCCGAATCCATTTGGTGGCATTAAAAAAGTCCAATGCATTTAATTTATGTTCATCCATTCCTGTAGCTACAGGAAAAACATTTGGATCAAAAATGATGTCTTCTGGTGGAAATTTAACCTGCTCCACCAAAAGGGTATAGGAACGTTGACAGATTTCTATTCTACGTTCCAGGGAATCTGCTTGACCGTCTTCGTCAAAAGCCATTACAATGACTGCAGCGCCATAACGTCTAATGGTCTTGGCTTGTTGAATAAAGTTTTCTTCCCCTTCTTTTAAACTGATAGAATTTACGACACATTTACCTTGAACAACCTTCAATCCAGCTTCAATGATTTCCCATTTGGAAGAATCAATCATGATGGGGATACGGGAAATATCAGGTTCTGCAGCAAGCAAGTTTAAAAAAGTAGTCATGGCTTTGGCCCCATCAATCATTCCCTCGTCCATGTTGACATCCAAAATTTGTGCTCCTCCGTCTACTTGATCACGGGCTATTTCTATGGCCGCATTGAAATCACCTTGTTCAATCAATCGCAAAAAACGACGAGATCCGGTAACATTGGTGCGTTCTCCCACATTCACGAAATTTGAATCAGGAGTAATGACCAAGGGCTCAAGTCCAGAAAGTTTTAAATAACGTTTTTCCATTAGGCGTTGACGTGTATTTTTCTAGGTTGGTATTTGGAGGCTAGCTCAGCAATAAGCTGAATGTGCTCTGGGGTTGAACCACAACAGCCACCAATGATATTGATCAAATTTTCTTCTAAATATTTTTGAATCAAATCCCGCATTTCCTCTGGCGTTTGGTCATAGGCACCAAAGGCATTGGGTAAACCGGCATTGGGATGAGCAGAAATCATTGTATCTGCTTCTTTGGATAAACGACGTAAATAGGGCAGTAATTGATCTGCACCTAAGGCACAATTGAATCCAATACTGAGAAGTGGTATATGGGAAACTGAAGTAGCAAAAGCCTCTACCGTTTGTCCCGAAAGGGTCCGTCCACTAGCATCGGTTATTGTTCCGCTTATCATTACCGGAATGTCCCAGTTATTCTCTTCTTTTAAAACATCAATAGCGAATAAAGCTGCTTTGGCGTTCAGAGTATCGAAAACTGTTTCAACTAAAAGTACATCCGATCCACCTTCAACCAAAGCACGAACTTGTTCGCTGTAGGCCTCCACCAAATCGTCAAAGGTGACAGCACGGTAGCCAGGGTCATTTACATCTGGCGACATGCTCGCTGTGCGGTTGGTTGGTCCAATAGATCCAGCCACAAAGCGGGGTTTATTTGGGTTTGTATTGGTGAATTCATCTGCTACTTCTCGCGCGAGTTTTGCCGATTGAACATTGAGTTCATAGACCAACTCCTCCATACCATAATCGGCCATTCCAATCGAGGTTGAAGAAAAGGTATTGGTTTCTACAATATCTGCTCCAACTTCAAAATAGGCCCGATGAACAGCCTTGATGGCCTCTGGTTGCGTCAAAGACAATAAGTCATTGTTCCCTTTCAAGGGAGAGGGATGCGAAATAAATCGATCTCCTCTAAAATCTTCTTCTTCAAATTTATAGGCCTGTAACATGGTTCCCATGGCTCCATCAAGTACTAAAATTCTTTTCGCTAAGGCTTTTTCAATCGCAGTCATTTATATCTTTTCTAGGGCTTGCGCCAAATCGTTTTGAATATCTTCTGGGTGTTCTAGACCAATTGATAAACGCACCATTCCATCAGTAATTCCCACAGCTTCTCTGTCTTTTAGAGACAATTTACTATGAGTGGTCGACGCAGGATGGGTAACAATGGTTCGCGAATCTCCTAGGTTAGAAGAAAGGCTTAACAATTTGATGCTGTCAAAAAACCGCTGACCAGCAGGCAAACCTCCCTTAACTTCAAAGGCAATTATACTTCCTCCTTGACTCATTTGTTTTTTGGCCAAGGCGTATTGTGGGTGGGATTTTAGGAATGGATATTTCACCCAGTTTACTTTTGGATGGTCTTCTAAGAATTCAGCTATGGTTAAGGCTGTTTGGCAATGTCGATCCACGCGAACAGGAAGGGTTTCCATACTCTTCGATAATACCCAGGCATTGAAAGGAGAAAGTGCCGATCCAGTATTGCGAGCAAAAAGATAAATTTCTCGTATCAATTTTTTTCGACCTACAGTAACTCCACCCAAAACGCGTCCCTGCCCGTCGATTAATTTTGTAGCAGAATGAATGACGATGTCTGCACCAAACTTGATGGGTTGCTGTAAATAAGGCGTAGCAAAACAATTGTCAATCACTAAAATCAAGTTGTTCTTTTTGGCCACTTCACCCAAATAAGCAAGGTCCAAAATGGCTACACCAGGATTGGTTGGTGATTCAGCATAAATTATTTTAGTATTGGGTTGAATCAAGGCTTCAATGGTATCAATTTCTTCAACATTAAAATAGCTAGTTTCTATATTCCATTTTGGAAGAAATTTGGTGAATAAGGTATGGGTAGAACCAAAAACGGCACGAGCAGAAACAATATGATCTCCACTGTTGAGTAAGGTGGCAAAGGTTCCAAAAACTGCTCCCATTCCAGTAGCAAAAGAAACACCATCTTCTGCTCCTTCCATATCAGCTACTTTTTCGACCAATTCTGATGTATTGGGGTTGGTAAAACGGCTGTAAATATTGCGTTCTTTTTCTTCAGCGAAAGCTGCACGCATTTCCTCTGCGTCCTCAAAAACAAAACTAGAGGTTAGGTGCAATGGAGTAGAATGTTCCATGAATTGGGAACGCTCCATTTGTGTTCGAATAGCTTTTGTTTCTAAACGATGACTCATATTGCTTTTCCGTTTAGTATGATTTTAAATTGTATGTCAGCAACGCTGTCTATCATTTTTGAAACCGAGCAATATTTTTCGTAAGATAGTTTTGCAGCCCGAGTTGCTTTTTCTGGACTAATATCATCTCCTTCCAAATGAATTGTAATTTCTATGGTGTGAAACAAAGCAGGAACTTCTCCTTCGTTCCGCAGCCCATGCACCTCCATTCGCAGTGCATCAGGATTAATTTTTTGCTTCCCAAGAATGGCGACAATATCTATACTGCTACAGCCAGCTACACCCATAAGCACAAGTTCCATTGGGCTAATTCCAGCGACTACGCCTTCATCTTTTGACTTATTGTCTAAGATTACACTTCTACCTGCTTCGTTTCGAACTTCAAATAGATAATCTTTATTGATACGTTCTAAGTTTACTTTCATAAGGGCTATTCTAATATGAGGGTGAGTATTTCTTTTACTTTTTTGGGCTCCATCAGAAAAGCATCGTGGCCAAAATCTGAAGTGATAAGATGATGGTGAATATTTACTCCAGCATTCTTTGCCAAAGCGACTGTTTCAAGGTCTTCGGACAGAGGAAAAAACAAATCACTATCTATCGAGACTATATGGATTTCTGATTGAATGTTTTGAATGTTTTCTTCAAAAGATTTTCCATTACGGCAAATGTCAATCTTTCCCAATAAATGATTCATGGTTTTATAGGCCTGTAAATGGAAGCGGTCTTTTAATTTATTTCCATGATAAAGTAACCAAGATTCAACATTGTATATATTGAGCTCTTTATTGATTGAACGGTTAAAACGCAATTTAAAGGATTGCGGGGTTCGATAGCACATCATGGCATGCATACGAGCAATTTCAAGAGGTTTGGGGTTACTCTCCAAAATCTGATTTTGAATATAGGTCGTAGCAATCATCCAATCGGATGATTTCCAATCTCCAGCAATTGGTATTAGATGTTCAATGAAGTTAGGACTCAAAGCAGCCATTTCCCAAGCAATTCCAGAACCAATAGAACCTCCAATTAATGCATGGATTTTTGTGATTCCTAATTGTCTTAATCCTGCGCAGAAAAAACCAGCAATGGTTCCTGTATGCCAATTGGAATAATTTTCAATGAGCGTCCCATCATATCCATTTCCCGGAATGTTAAAGACAATCACAGCAAAACGATTGGTATCAATGGCTTTATTTTCACCAACGATATCATTCCACCATCCATTTTCTCCAGTAACACATGAGTTTGCCGTAAGTGGATGATTAATTACTACCACAGGTGCAGTTAAATAATCACAGCCAAAATGTTGATAACTGAGATCCTGTCCATTCGACAATTGGATATGGTTTAATTCATTAATATTAACTTGAGATACCATTGAACTTTTAAAGGTTAAATACTTCTTTAATGAGGTCGACTTGATTTAATTTTTCCCAAGTAAACAACTCAACTTCTAACTTTATTTTTCCACTGTAAGGCGATTCAAATGTTTTAGTGATTTTCTGAGGCGTTCGTCCCATATGGCCGTAGGCAGCTGTTTCAGAATAAATGGGTGTGCGCAATTTTAAACGCTGTTCTATACCATAGGGCGTTAAGTCAAAAATAGTTTTGATTTTTTCCGCAATTTCACCGTCAGACATTTCAACATTTGATTTTCCATAAGTGTTTACTGCAATTGAAGTTGGCTCTGCCACGCCAATGGCATAGCTGAGCTGTACCAATAATTCGTCAGACACACCCGCAGCAACCAAATTTTTAGCAATATGTCGAGATGCATAGGCAGCACTTCGATCAACCTTGCTCGGATCTTTTCCACTAAATGCACCTCCACCATGTGCTCCTTTTCCGCCATAGGTATCCACAATGATTTTTCGCCCAGTCAGTCCTGTATCTCCATGCGGACCTCCTATGACAAATTTTCCCGTTGGATTAATATGGTAGGTTATATTATCGTCGAAAAGAGCTTGTATTCGTTCTGGAAGTTGCTTCTTCAGTCGAGGTATCAAAATCGAAATTATATCTTCCTTAATTTTTTTCAACATACGATCATCGTTTTCATCAAAAGGATCGTGCTGGGTAGAAATTACGATGGTATCTATTCTGGTTGGGACATCATTATCGTCATATTCTAGCGTGACTTGCGATTTAGCATCAGGGCGCAAGTAGGTAATGTCTTTGTTTTCTCGACGTAATGCCGCCAATTCAATCAATAATTTATGGGATAAGTCCAATGCCAAGGGCATATAGTTGTCGGTTTCATTAGAGGCATAGCCAAACATTATTCCTTGGTCACCAGCACCCTGCTGGGCTTTTTCTGTACGATCTACACCTTGATTAATGTCTTGGGATTGCTCATGGATTAAAGAAATGACTCCACAAGAATCTCCAGAAAACTGATATTCTCCTTTGGTATACCCAATTTTATTGATGGTGTCTCGTGCAATCTTTTGCACATCGAGGTAGGTAGAACTCTTAACTTCACCAGCCAATACAGCTTGACCTGTGGTTACTAGTGTTTCACAGGCAACCTTACTTTCTGGATCAAAGGCGAGAAAATTATCAATTAATGCATCACTGATTTGATCAGCAACTTTGTCTGGATGTCCTTCACTAACGGATTCTGAGGTAAAAAAATAGGCCATTTTATTTTGCTTTCAGGAAGGATTTGAAGATTACTTCTTGCGTGAAAGCAATTCTGTTTTAGCATTTTTTTTGCGAGGTCTGCAATCAGTCAAATCCTTCCTCGTTAATTATTGGACAAATATATTCATTTTTTTTGATTCAAGAATATTTTTGGGGTTTGGAAATTTCTAACTTCATAAAGAGCCATGAATTTCTTTTATCTTCCAAAAAAAGAAGTTAATTTTAAGTGCTTGTTAAGAGCTATACTATCATCACTACAAAAAAGAGAACACATGCACATTGCCATCGCAGGTAATATAGGATCTGGAAAAACTAGCCTAACTAAACTTTTATCAAAACATTATCGGTGGCAAGCTCATTATGAGGAGATTTCAGAAAATCCTTATCTAGATGATTTTTATCACGAAATGGAACGCTGGTCATTTAATCTTCAAATCTACTTTCTCAATAGTCGTTTTGGACAACTGATGGAAATTCAAAAAAGTGGAAAAAAGGTTATTCAAGACCGAACCATCTATGAGGATGCCTATATTTTTGCGCCCAACCTCCATGCGATGGGTTTACTTACTAAGCGAGATTTTGAAAACTACAAACAATTGTTTGACCTAATGGAAAACATGGTTACTGGACCAGATTTAATGATTTATCTGAGAAGCAGTATCCCCAATTTAGTTGACAATATCCATAGAAGAGGAAGAGATTACGAAAACTCTATTAGTATTGACTACTTAAGTCGACTCAACGAACGCTATGAAGCATGGGTACATGGTTACGACAAAGGAAAATTACTAATCATTGACGTCGATGAAATGAATTTTGTCGATAAGCCAGAGGATCTCGGGAAAATAATCGAAATGATCGATGCAGAAATAAACGGTTTATTTTAACACGCATGAATAAACCATCTGAACTAATTCAGATTAACAAAAGTATAAGGCCTTAAAAAACCGTTACTTTCTCTATCCTTTATTCTTTTGAAGAATTGATGACGACCTCAACTTCTTTCATTTGATCCAAAGCAGCCTGTACTTCTTCTTCTGTGCCAGAAATTTTCTTTTCTTCTTTGATCATTTCACCATCTTTGAGTGTAGTTGTTTGTATTGTGGCCACAACTTCACCAGTATCATCCGCATTTACTTGAACGCGAATTTCCTTACGAATTTCATCATTGTCCATTTGTGCTTCTTGAGGTGCAGCATGTGATCCTCCTAATAAAGGGGCTATAACTAATCCCACCAAACAAGTTAATTTAATTAAAATATTCATGGAAGGTCCAGAAGTGTCTTTGAATGGATCTCCAACCGTATCACCAGTTACAGCAGCTTTGTGTGCTTCAGATCCTTTAAAGGTCATTTCTCCGTTAATTTCAACACCAGCTTCAAACGATTTCTTTGCATTGTCCCATGCACCACCAGCATTGTTTTGGAAAATTGCCCACATCACACCACTTACACAAACTCCAGCCATATAGCCTCCCAAAGGTTCTGCCCCAAAAACTAAACCAATAAATATTGGAGATATAATGGTGATTAAACCAGGTAAAATCATTTCTTTCAATGCAGCTTTGGTCGAGATGTCTACACATTTTGCGTATTCGGGTGTCCCTTTTCCTTCCATAATTCCGGGGATCTCTCTAAACTGTCGACGAACTTCTTCCACCATTTCCATAGCAGCTTTACCAACAGACTCCATTGCTAAGGCTGAAAAGATGACAGGGATCATTGCTCCAACAAATAGCATGGCCAACACATCAGCTTTAAAGATGTTGATACCATCAATTCCCGTGAAGGTCACATAGGCTGCAAAAAGAGCTAAAGCGGTTAATGCAGCAGAAGCAATGGCAAATCCTTTTCCAACAGCTGCAGTTGTGTTCCCAACAGAATCAAGAATATCGGTACGTTCTCTTACTTCTGGAGCGAGCTCACTCATTTCCGCAACTCCACCAGCATTATCCGCAATTGGACCAAAAGCATCGATAGCCAATTGCATAGCTGTGGTTGCCATCATGGCTGAAGCAGCAAGGGCTACACCATAAAAACCTGCTAACGCATATGAACCGTAGATCGCAGCTGCAAATAAAATCACAGACAAGAAGGTAGATTTCATTCCAACGGCTAAACCGGCAATGATATTGGTCGCAGCTCCTGTAGAACTATTTTTAACTATATTCATTACAGGTTTCTTCCCTAAAGAAGTATAGTAAGCTGTTACCAGAGAGATTAAAGCACCCACAGCCAAACCAATACAAGCTGCACCAAAGACATTGATCGAAGGAATTTCTTTTGTTCCTTCACCAAAGAAGCTCATGGTCATTGTTTCTGGCAACATCCAATCGATTAAAAAGTAACTTGCAATGAGTGTAATTATAATTGACGCCCAGTTTCCTAAATCTAGGGCAGCCTGAACTTTGGCTTCTTTGGCATCATTGTCTTTTATGCTTACAAAAAAAGTTCCGATGATGGAAGCTAGTATCCCTACTCCTGCAATAACAACTGGCAGAAGAATTGGCCCCATATTGTTGAATGCATCCGTATATTGTTCAGTCGATGACATGTCTCGAATAAGATAGTTCCCAAGAACCATAGCAGCAAGAACTGTAGCGACATAAGATCCAAATAAATCTGCTCCCATTCCAGCAACATCTCCAACATTATCTCCAACATTATCTGCGATCGTTGCTGGGTTTCGGGGATCATCTTCTGGGATTCCCGCTTCAACTTTTCCAACAAGGTCAGCACCAACATCAGCAGCTTTGGTATAAATACCTCCACCCACACGAGCAAACAAAGCAATCGATTCTGCTCCTAAAGAGAAACCTGCTAGGGTTTCAAGAACAATCGTCATATTATCGTAAAAAGTTCCGTCTTGCCCCATGAATTGCCCAATAAAGAACATGAATAACAAAGTAAGACCTAAGACTGCTAAACCTGCAACACCAAGTCCCATAACAGTTCCTCCACCAAAAGAAACTTGTAAAGCTTTGGGTAGACTAGTTTTAGCCGCTTCAGCTGTTCTTGCATTTGCTTCTGTGGCAATACGCATTCCTATATTTCCGGCAAAGGCAGAGAATACTGCTCCTAAAATAAAGGCGGGAACAATCATCCAGCTAGTCGTATCTACAGCTAATGAAATACCATAAAGTGCAACTGATGCTATGATAACAAAAATAAACAGTAAGCGATATTCAGCATTTAAAAAGGCTAACGCCCCTTCTTTAATGGCGGTTGAAATTTCGATCATGCGTTCGCTACCTGCACTTTGCTTTCGCACCCAACTGGCACGGATTAACATATAAGCGAGTCCAATTAAAGAAAGAACTAAGGGTATGTAAATAATATTTGATTCCATAAAAAATGTTGGTTAGTCTATTTAACGCAAGTGAGCTTGCAATGATTGTTTTTATTTATTGTGATACATTACTTTTTTAACCGAATTGATCACATCTTCACTGTTAGGCAACCATTCGGCCAACAAAACAGGTGAAAAAGGAGCAGGTGTATCAGCGGTGTTAATTTTTTCAATGGGGGCATCCAAATAGTCAAACAATTGGCTTTGTACTTGATAGGTAATCTCGGTAGCGACATTTCCAAACGGCCATGCCTCTTCAAGAATTACCAAACGATTTGTTTTCTTAACTGAAGTCATGATTGCTTCATGGTCCATTGGACGAATCGTTCTTAAATCAATTATTTCGCATTCAATTCCTTCTTCTGCCAAAATATCTGCAGCTTTGTAGGCTTCTTTAATTATTTTTCCAAACGAAACAATGGTAACATCTGTCCCCTTACGCTTGATGTCCGCAACACCAATAGGAAGAATATATTCATCTTCTGGAACCTCTCCTTTGTCTCCATACATTTGCTCGGACTCCATAAAAATGACAGGGTCATTATCACGAATGGCTGCTTTGAGCAATCCTTTTGCATCATATGGATTGGACGGAACAATCACTTTAAGACCTGGACAATTTGCATACCAGCTTTCAAAAGCTTGCG
>Ga0115564_10002110_pt1 | contig 17516 bp, 18 predicted proteins | sample COGITO_mtgs_1105_7_FD_88680 | JGI IMG/M metagenome (GOLD analysis project Ga0115564, IMG submission 88680) | Pelagic marine microbial communities from North Sea - COGITO_mtgs_110523 | ecosystem: Environmental > Aquatic > Marine > Epipelagic | place: Germany:Helgoland, sampling site Kabeltonne...
TCGTTGTAAGCCGTTCCATGAAAAGGACTGGTCGGTGACCGTTACCATGGCACCAAACATCGCCATGTCAGTGTGCAGTCAGCGGAGGATCTTGCCGAGGCTCAAACAGTGTTCGACGCTCCGATCGCCCATGACCTCACCCGCCGCAACATCACCGTGTCCGGGTTTGCAATCCCCACAAAACCGGGTGAGCGCATCTTCATCAACGGCGTGCTGCTCGAAGTCGTGCGAATTGCTGCACCGTGCACATTGCTTGATGACGACATCGGCGCCGGTGCCAAGACAGCTCTGCGGCGTCGTGCTGGGACCATTTTCCGACTGCTCGGATCAGGAACCATTACCGTTGGCGATCAGATCACCTACGCAGCGATCGAACTGGAACCAGAATGAACCCCATCATTGGTGTCGATGACATCGTTGCCAGCCTTGCGGTAACCCTCGACGGCTACGTCGCCCGAGAGAACGGTGCTGTGGACTATCTCGAAAAGTACCCGATCGCCGAGTTCGACTTCGATGCGTTCCTCGAGGGTATCGGCGCTGTCATCATGGGTCGGGCCTCGTATGTGCAGGCTGTCGAATGGGGTTGGCAGTGGGGTGCCTTTCCGACGATGGTGTTGACGAGCCGCACCGACCTCGAGGTTCCTGACGGTGCAGACGTGCGTTTCACTTCCGCTCCGACCGGGCAGGCAATCACCGAGTTCGCTGCCGAGACGCCTAAGCGGCTCTGGGTGTTCGGTGGCGGTCGAGTAATTACCGACGGACTGCTGGCCAATGCGATCGACACACTCGACGTAACCGTCATGCCCGAGGCCATCGGATCCGGCATTCCGTTGTACGCCGATGGTTACGCCGCTCCCATGCGAGTCAGCGATACCACCGCCTACGGCAATGGGGCACTCCGAATCGTCTACGACCTGCGCCCCTGATCACTCCCTGAGAGCCGATCGACTCTGAGCGAGCAGCGTTGCCTCACTACGCTGCGGGTATGACCGACTCGGCCGAGACCAAGATGCCTTTCCATCTTCGGGGTAATTACGCGCCGGTGATGGAAGAAATGACGGCGTTTAACCTGGCTGTCACCGGATCCATTCCCGCTGAGCTCTCGGGCCGGTACCTGCGCAACGGTGCCAACCCAAAAAGCGGTTGGTCGCCACATTGGTTCGCTGGCGACGGCATGATCCATGGCGTTGAGCTTCGCGACGGCGCAGCGCAGTGGTACCGCAATCGATGGGTGCAGACCCGGTCGCTCAACGAACCCAAGGCCAGAATGATCGGCGACGACGGCAGCGTCGATCGCACGATTGGTGTGAATAACACCCATATCATTGGCCATGCTGGCAAGATCCTGGCACTGGTCGAATCGAGCTTCCCGTGTGAGCTCTCGCCAGAGCTCGACACGGTCGGTGTCTATGACTACGACGGCGAGCTCGACAACGCAATGACTGCGCACCCCAAGTTGTGTCCGGTCACTGGTGAATTGCACTTCTTTGGTTACGGTTTCTTCGAGCCGTACCTGACATATAACCGAGTTTCGGCACAGGGTGAACTTATTCAGTCGGAGCCCATTGATGTCAATGGTCCGACCATGATCCATGACTTCTCGATCACCGAGAACCATGTGATCTTTATGGACCTGCCGGTTGTCTTCGACTTCGACAAAGCATTGACTGGCGGTATGCCATACCGGTGGGATGATGATTACCCGACACGTGTTGGCGTCATGCCGCGCAGCACCGCTCGCACGAGCTTCGGAAACGCCGACGTGACCTGGTTCGACGTCGACCCGTGTTACGTGTTCCACCCAATGAACTCGTTTGAGGATGCGGCTGGCCAGATCATCATGGATACGGCGAGGTACCCAGAACTGTGGCGCCAGGATGACAACTTCAAGAATGACGCAGCACTGCACCGGTGGGCGATGGACCTTGGTTCTGGATCGGTCGTTGAAACCCCGCTCGATGACCGATCGATCGAATTCCCCCGGGTCGCGGAATCACTTGTCGGCCTGAAGAACCAGTTCGGGTACGCAGTCGCGTCGTTCGAAGAAGAAAACTCGCTGGTCAAATATGACCTTACGTCAGGCGTGTCTACCGCTCATGACTTCGGCCGATCTCAGATTCCGGGCGAGGCGGTATTCGTGCCACGAGACGGAGGCACGGCCGAGGATGATGGTTGGCTTATGACCTATGTGTATGACAAACCCTCCGATTCGAGCAGCTTCGTTGTGCTCGATGCCGCCGACATGACCGCCGACCCCATTGGAACCGTAGACCTGCCCCAACGAGTGCCGTTTGGTTTCCACGGCAGCTGGATCGCTGACTGACATGGCCTGGATCAAGACCATTGACGAAGACGACGCGACTGGTGTCGTCAAGAAGTACTACGACGGCAACAAACGCAGCTGGGGTGGTGTCGACAACATCATCAAGGCCCACAGTCTGAACCAGTCGGCCTTGCGGGCACTCATGACGTTCTACAACGGCGTTATGCACGGCGACGGTGAACTGTCGCTGGGTCAGCGAGAGATGATCGCCGTCACTGTCTCGCAACTCAACGAATGTCACTATTGAGTGCAGCACCACGGAGAAGGTCTTCTCCGAGAACTAGGCGACACCGAACTCGTCGATGCCATCAAGGCTGACTACCGAACAGCACCACTTGCTGACGGCGACCGGGTGATGCTCGACTATGTGGCCAAGCTGACCGTGACGCCGGCCAAGACAGCCGAGGCCGACGTGATTGCGATGCGCTCCGTTGGCTTCAGTGACGAAGCAATCCTGGACATCAACCAGATCACCGGGTTCTTCGCCTGGTGCAACCGCACCGTCGACGGCCTAGGCGTGCAGCTCGAAGACTTCTGGGACGACCCCGATCAGACCAACGTCTAGCTGTGCACGTTTTGGCGGCTGATCCAGACCGCTGACTCCGATGCGATCGAGACCACGTATTCCGGCTTGGTCGTCCGGATGCGTCGCACCGCTGGGTTATGTCTCGACGAACGTGATCTCTTGTGCGCCTTCCCACAGCAGCATCGTCCCTAGGGGACGCAGGTGTTCAAGGCCGTCAATCACCGTTGCGAAGTGATTACCAGCCAGCTGACCAGCCTTCGACGCGAAGTTCACATATCCATACCCGAGGAGTAACTCGGTCTCGCTCACCCCGCCGGGATACAGAACAAGCTCTCCCGGATGCGGGTAGGACGTGGCGTTCTCGGGTCCTATGCCAACGTCGAGATCACCCATGGGTATCCAACCAGCCTCGCCGCTCCAACGAACATGGATGATCTTCGATGTAAGCGGCAACAATCTGCGAAACGCAGCGACAGTTTGTGGAGCCGCGGCTTCTTCCAGTCTGAGTCGTAGTGAGAACGGTCCAGCGGTCATCAGGAGCACGAACTGCAGCCTAGGAGGCCAGGGAGAGACCGGGATTCGTTCCGTCGCCACATACCAATGTGGACGACCCAGATCGTCGTGCTGGCCGAAGCTTCACGCCAGATCGGCCAGCCATCGCCGCTTGTCAGCGGTGGTAGCGAACGACGCGTCGATGGAGTTGCGAGCCAATTCACGGATGCTGGCTTCATCCAGGTCACACCAGTCCCATGCCCGCCGATAGTCATCGAGCAGGTTGGTTTGGAACATCGGCGGATCGTCGGTTCCGAGGGTCACGATGATGCCGGCGTCGAGCATCTGGGGGAGTGGATGGCTCTCAGGAGAGTCGACGGCGTGCAGCGCCAGATTGGATCCCGGGCACACATCACACGGAATGGCGTTGTCGACCAACACGGCCACGGCCACCGGGTCACTCATCACGCCAATGCCATGTTGGATACGCACGGCTTCAAAGTTCTCGATGGCAAAGATGACTTCGGCCGGTCCGCCATGTTCAGCAGCGTGGGAAACCCCCGGTATGCCCAACGATCGGGCCTTGGCGTAGATCGACGCGAAGTCATCGGTCCACCAGTTGTCTGCTGGACCGCCCATGCCAATCGCCACGACATGGTCGAGGTTGTGGGCGAACACCTGGTCCATGGCTCGTGCACAATCAGCAGCGGAAAGATGGGGCGAGTTGTCGGGGATGAGACCCCACGTCATGCCGGTGGCCGCCGCAGCCCGCTGGCACCCCTCGACGATGCCGTCGTGAATCGAGGCCCATTCCTGGTTGTTCTCGACAACGTGGCCGGTCGCCGACACGTGGTACTCCAAATGGACAACACCCTGGGCGTGTGCGGTGTGCATGTAACGCTCCGCGATCAGAGCGAAATCCTCGGGATCGCGCAACAGCGCAAGAACTGCGAAATACCGCTCGAGGAACATAGGAAAGCCGTCGAACTTGTACCACTCATCGACGGCTTCGACGCTGGGCGCTGGCGGTTCGACCCCGTGCCGTTCCGCCAGTATCAGCAGTGTGGTTGCATCGACCGTGCCTTCGAGATGCACATGCAACTCCGCCTTGGGCATCGCTCGGACCAATTCGATCGGGAAGTCGCTCGTCACGTCGCCAGCGTAGAACCCGGGCTCGCCGATTGGCCCGTAGGCTCGCGGGGTGAGTGACGGAGAAAGCCTGCTGAACAAGCAGCAGCGGAAAAAGGTTCGCCGCAAGGCCAAACGCCAGCGCGAACGAGAAGCACACCGCAACCTCGACGACATCACCGGCGAAGCCATCACCTTGTCGTTGCAGATTGCTCCAGACGTCGTAGCGAGCAGGCGGCCACGGGTCGTTGAGATCGAGATCCCGTCAGTTTCTGAAGCACAGTTCGTGCAGAAGCGGATCAACGACGCGTTGCAAATAGGCGAGTGGCTCGACGATGTTCGAGTCGCACTATGGCGTGCCGACGGCGGCCTCGGGGGACCACTGTCCGATGGTGGCAAGGCCCAAGGGTTCGAGCTGCGTATTGAACGGGCACTACAGGACTAACCGCTCCACTCACTTTGGCCAGCGCGAGCGTCATGCTTCACACGCCAGGCTGGCCTCCTGGGCCTGCTGTCCATCTATGATCTCCCGCAGCTTGTGCTGAGGCTCACCCCAGAGTCAGCAAACTTTCGATTGGTGTCCTTGTGATCGCTGTTCTCTCACTCCTGCTGGTGGCAACATTGTTCATCAGTGCTGCTCGCGTCGCCACGATCGCGCTTGTCGGCACAGGGATGGCCACAGATGTCGCGAGCTTCCAAGCCCGGTCGGCGCTCATGGGCGTCGGCTACACCACGACCGAAGCCGAGGATGTGATCAATCATCCGGTAAGGCGAAGGATCATCCTGTGGCTGATGACATTCGGCAATGCTGGCATTATTACCGGTGTCACATCCATGCTGCTTGGTTTTGTGAACGCCGAAGCAAGCCAGACGCTACGTCGGGCTGCGATATTGGCCGTCGGCTTGGTTGTGCTGATCATCCTCACTCGTGTCCGGTTCCTCGAGCGCCTGCTTACGAATTTCCCTCGGTGGGCACTTGCCACATGGACAACACTTGAAACTCGCGACCTGGCCAACCTGCTTCGGTTCGGCGAGAACTTTGGCATCATCGAACTAGCAGCACGAGACGACGATTGGCTGGTGGGACGACCGCTCGAATCGTTACATCTCCCAGACGAAGGCATCGTCATTCTCGGTGTCGATCGCCACGATGGTCATTTTCACGGCGTGCCCACCGGTCAAACCGTGGTGCACGAAGGCGACACGGTCATTGCATATGGTCGGCTCGACCATCTCGTCGACCTCGACGAGCGACACAAGGGACGTCTCGGCGACCTCGCTCACATGCAGGCAGTGCAAGAGCAGGAGCAGTTACTCGCCGAAGCACACGACCGTGAAACAGACGACGACGTCGGCGGATGAGCGCCACCCGCCAACGCAAACCAACCCGGACTCGGCTTCAAAAGCGTTCGCGCCAAAATGCCAACCCCACCAAAGACGGCACGAAGAAGCTCGGCACCTTTGGTGGGGTCTTTGCGCCCAGCCTGCTCACCATTCTGGGGCTGGTGTTATTCCTACGTTTGGGTTTCGTGACCGGAAACGTGGGTCTCGTCAAGATGCTCGCGATCGTGGCGTTGTCCACAGCGGTCTCGCTGGTTACGACAATCTCGCTGGCGGCAATTGCGACGAACCTCAAGGTCGGCGGTGGTGGTGTTTACTTTCTGATCTCGCGGACTCTGGGTCCGGCCTTTGGCGGTGCGATCGGCATCGTCTTGTACGTGGCCATGTCACTATCGATCGCCTTCTATGCGATCGGTCTAGGCGAGGCCCTCTCCAGCGTCCTTGGCACGACGCAGGCCAGCATGCCCCGGATCATTGCGGCAATCACTGTCGTAGGGCTTCTGGCGTTGGCTTGGCTCGGTGCCGATATCGCGACCCGACTGCAATACGTGGTTATGGCCTGTCTCGTAGTCGCCATCGCCGCGTATTTTCTCGGTGTGGCCGACCACCTCCGCGTTGGCAACCTCTCTGAGAGCCTGTGGACACCCACAGGAGGTGGCTCGTTCTGGGTCAGTTTCGCAATCTTCTTTCCTGCCATCACTGGTTTCACCCAAGGCGTGGCCATGTCGGGCGACCTGCGCACGCCGTCGCGCAGTATCAGCATCGGCACGTTCGCAGCGATAGGAGTCTCTACCGTCGTCTACCTGCTCGTCATCTTCACCTTTGCGCTTGCGGTATCACTCGAGGATCTGCGCGAAGACACCGCCATCATGCGAAGGCTGTCGCTAGCGCCATGGTTCATCGACGTTGGCGTCATCGCAGCCACATTGTCGTCAGCCATCGCGTCGATGATGGGCGCTCCTCGGACCCTGCAACGTCTGGCTGCGGATCGTCTGGTCAAACCGTTCGAACCATTTGCCGAAGGCGCAGGTCCCGACAACAACCCCCGGCGCGGCTCGTTGTTGAGCGGTGCGATTGCTCTGGCGGCGATCGCCTTGGGCGATCTCGATCTGGTGGCACCGATCATTTCCATGTTCTTCCTCGCCAGTTACGGAATGATCAACTTCGCGACCTATTCCGAGGCACGAGCCGCAAGCACATCGTTTCGACCACGCTTCAAACTTTTTGACTGGCGGCTGAGCCTCCTCGGTACCGCCGGCTGTCTGGGCGTGATCTTGGCTATCGATCCCGTATCCGGTGCTGTCGCAGGTGCTGCCGTGTTCGGTCTGTATCGGTATCTCCAGCGGTCGGTTCAGCAGGTTCGCTGGGCCGACAGCACCAGAGGTTTCCATACCTCACAGGTGCGAACCCATCTACGGCTGATGGGACCACAGACCGAGAGCGGACGCGACTGGCGTCCGTTTACGGTCGCGTTTGCACCCCGTGATCCAGAACGGCGGCGACGGCTGAGCGAGGTCGCTCATTGGATCGAGGGAGGCGCAGGGTTCAGCACCCTTGTGCGAATCGTGCCCGGATCAGGCGCGATGAACCGTAAACGAGCAGCCCGTATCGAGTTGGAGCTTCAACGCGAGTTGGCCGAATCGGGCGACAAACTGTACGGACGAGTGATAGCGGCCGACACAATCGCTGCTGGCGTCGGGACGGTCCTGCAATCGCACGGTGTTGGAGCGCTTCGACCAAATCTTGCGTTGTACAGCGCCGACGAACTCGATGTCGCAACGGACGAGCAAACCGCTGACTTCGCCACCATCTTGCAGACTGCTGCACGCCACGATTGCCATGTAGCGGTAGCTCATTGCCCCGACCACGGGTGGGAACGTCTAGCCGCATCACCCAAACAGCAGTCGGAGATCGTCGTCTGGTGGCAAGACAATACCTCAGGAAAATTGCTCACCTTGCTGGCATGGATGTGTACCCGCAGCACCGGTTGGAACAACGCGAGCATCACCGTCTGGATCGTCGCCGAGTCCGATGCAGCCAACGAGGTCCACGCAGTGAACGAACTGCTCGACACTGCACGGATTACGGCACACGTTGCCGGAGTCGCTCCCGCGTCGGACTTTGCCGTGACAGTGCGTGACGCCGACCTCGTATTCGCGCCGATGCGCATCCGCCAGAACGGCGTGTTCGGCCCCGGCGGCGAAACACTAGGCGCCATTTGCCGAGACCTACCACTTGCGGTTTTTGCCACCGCGGCAGTTCCTGTTGAGCTCGATGTGCAACCTGACGACAGCACCTCTGCAGCCTTGGCGGCAGCTCGCGACCGCTCCGACGAGCTACTGACACGTGCGAACGAGCTCAGCGAGAATGCCGGAACGCTCATTGTGACAGCAGAAATGTTGCGCATGACCGCTGGCGACGACCCCGCGTTGGTCGCCCATGCTGACGAGGCCGCAGCCCTAGCCACCAAAGCCCAGCGTAAGTACCTCGACGCCCGAACTCGGGCGGACAAAGCCGTCAAGCTGGTTGAATCGATCGACCCCAGCCTGGCGAGCGGTGCTATCGACGAGGATCATTGGCTGAGCGACTAAATCCAGTGGCTGGACGGCCATAACCAGCGAGCGACACATGACACAGTGCGGGACGTCATCACGTTTCGGTGTTCGGGTATTCTTTCGTCCGTTATGCGTGAAGCAGCCAACCAACTTGTTCCTGTCGCCGAGCCAACTATGGCTGTGGTCGGATGGCGCGAGGTCGCGCATCTGCCACTGTTGACACCCACCCTGGTGCGAGCGAAGATCGACACCGGTGCCACCACCTCAGCAATCCATGCCTCTGGAATTACGATTGCTCATCGTGCCGATGGCGAAGCTTTCGTCTCATTCACGCTGCACACAACCGATCAGTCAGACGGACAGGAACGGGTTTCTGGTCACCCGGTCGTTGCCTTTCGTTTCGTACGTTCTTCAACCGGCGAGGGTGAATATCGTCCGGTGATCCGCACTGCGTTGGTTATCGGCCAGAAGAGCTTTGAGGCCGAGGTCAGCCTCACCGAGCGGGATCGTATGGGCTATCGCATGCTCATTGGTCGCGAGGCACTCCGAGGTCGGTTTCATATCGATCCCGAGGGCTCCTTTCTCCAGGGCAAAATCCCAAAGACCTGAGCAGTCGGCCCAGACTGGGCGGCGGGTTAGTGAGGTCTTGGGAGACCACGGGACATAAGCTCGACATCCCCAGCTTCAACGGCGCCGTTCGTCGAGGAGCATGCCCGTGTCGACTCGTTCGTGAGCGACGCCCAGTGAGCAACAACCCGAGGAAATCATGCAGGTCATACTCGTCAATGCAGACTCACCGCTGGTTTTAGGCCAGATGCCTGACCCCACCGTCGGCGACAACGACGTGCTCATCGATGTCAAGGCTGCTGGTCTCAATCGCGCGGATCTCATGCAACGTGCAGGTCTGTACCCGCCACCTCCAGGAGCCTCCGAGATCTTGGGCCTCGAAGTTGCGGGCATCGTGAGCGCCATTGGATCTGCGGTTACCGAATGGTCCGTGGGCGATCGGGTATGTGCGCTTCTTGGCGGTGGCGGTTATGCGGAACTCGCGGTCGCTGATGCAGGCTCCGTTTTTGCTGTCCCCGATGGCATGGACTTTGCCCATGCAGCGTGCCTGCCCGAAGCCATGATGACAGTGTGGGCGAATGTCTTTATGCGAAGCGCACTTCAGCCAGGCGAGACAGTTCTGATCCACGGCGGCACGAGCGGTATTGGAGTGATGGCAATCCAGATGGCGCGACAGGCAGGAGCCGGCACGATCCTGACAACCGCTGGTAGCGACGAAAAGGCCAGCGTGTGTGCCGACCTGGGCGCCGACCACGCGATCAACTACCGCACCCAGGACTTCGTCGAGGTTGTACAAGGTGCCGGCGGCGCCGACGTCATTCTTGACATAGTCGGCGGCAGCTACATCCAACGCAACATCGACGCTGCCAACCTCAACGGACGGATCTGCAACATCGCGTATCAGGACAGCTTCGAAGCAACCGTGAATTTCGGCCCGGTCTTGATGAAGCGCCTAGTGCTCACAGCGACCACGTTGCGAGCCCGTCCGAACGATCAGAAACGAGCCATCCGCGACGACGTCACCTCGCAGTTCTGGGAAGCAGTGACCAGCGGTGCAATCCGGCCCGTGCTCGACAGCACGTTTCCACTAGCCGAAGCCGAAGCCGCTCACGCCCGACTCGATACCGGTGGCCATATCGGCAAGATCGTCCTGACCCGCGACTGAGCTCGGCCGACACGAAAAGATTCAGTCGCCAAACTCGGGACGGGGACGTCGGGGGGCTCCCCGGCGGTAGTAGACATTCATCGCAGTCCACGGACCGTCGCGATGATTGTCTTCGCGAAAGCCGAGATCGAGGACCTCGATATCGTCGCCGATGCGCTCGAGCAGGTCGGCGACTGCCCGCAACAAACGAGGCACGTCGGGGGCTCCGGGCCCCGCAGGGTTCGACAACCGAATATGTCGACATTGCCAAGGTTCGGAATCCGGCGACGTCGGGGGAGTGGTACCGCTCATGCCAGAACCCTCGCACATCGGCGATCAGTAGGCGCGGCTTGTTCCCGTAGTTCGTGAGAGACTGACCGGGTGATGTCGCCCCTGGAATCGCGATGACGGTGTTGCTCGATGTTCGGAACTACTCGGTCGGGTTTCAGACCGAGCGTGGGTTTGCACAGGTTGTCGACGATGTCTCGTTTCAGCTCGAGCGAGGCAAGACACTGGGCATCGTCGGCGAGTCTGGCTCTGGCAAGTCCGTGCTGAATCGCTCGATCATGGGCCTGGCATCAACAAGCCGCCAGGTCGAACATGGATCAGTCCTCTTCGACGGTGCAGAGCTTGTCGGCACCGACCGGCAGCACCTGTGGGGCCGACGTATCGGGATGATCTTCCAGGATCCTATGACATCACTGAATCCGGTGATGCGGATTGGGCACCAGATCGCAGAACCTCTCCGCCAACACCTAGGCCTGGCTCGCGCCGCTGTTCGAGACCAATCGATCAAACTTCTCGAGATGGTTGGGGTGGCCGAAGCATCTCGCCGACTGTCACAGTTTCCCCATCAGCTGTCCGGGGGTCTGCGACAACGGATACTGATAGCGATAGCTCTGGCCGGCGCACCTGACTTGCTCATTGCCGACGAACCGACGACGGCTCTCGACGTGACCGTTCAGAAGTACATCCTCGATCTGCTTGCGGAAATCCAGGCAGAACTCGCCATGTCCATCGTGCTCATCACCCATGACTTGGGGGTCGCCCGAGGCCGGACTGACGACATCATGGTGATGTACGGAGGACGAGTAATGGAAATGGCCCCGGCAGAAGCACTCTTCTCGGGCATGGTGCACCCCTACACCCAAGCGCTGTTTGCGGCCACACCGCGCGTGGATCAGCCAAAACACACCCGGCTCACTCCGATAGACGGTGCACCACCGGATCCGTTGGCGTTGCCTCCTGGCTGCCGCTTCAGTCCACGATGTCTATACGCACAACAACAGTGCACCGAGGTTGTGCCCGCGGTCCAGAACTGGTCTCGTCACCGATATGCGTGTTTCTATCCTGTGGGCACTCGTAAGTCCGACGAAGCGCTCGCGCTTAATACCGTCCGAGGTGTGACCGCTGCCGGTCTGGTCATTACCGAGCGTTTGGGAACACCTCTACCGAAGTGACGAAGGTCGTGACCACGATGTTGGCCCTAGGAGAGCGGGCCGCCATGCGTGCATCATTATCCACGCGAAGCTGCAGCTCAGTACGGCGATCCCAGCGATCCCAGCGATCACGGCTCGCAACCGCAGGGGTATTCGGTTCATCCCAACCAGCACCCCTGGTGTGCCGAAAGATTCACGGTCCGATCCTCCGTAATCAAGGCCTTCCATACGGCCTCCAACTCAGCGACTGACCCTCCGATCCATACTGCAAGACTCACGCCTTTACGCATCGAACGGGCGAGTCGTAAACGCGCTCGCGCCCGCGAGCGATCCTCGGTTCGGTCCAGAGCCCGCATGGTCATCTCCCTGTGGATACTCGAATCAGTCGCTCCGTCGTAGCCGCCTTCGATATCTCACCCGCCACACGTAGAGCTCTCCATCATGGGTAACAAGAGATGGCGTCGTCAACGGGCCAGGCGCCGGCCACGGTGACACAAGATCGGGTTTCGCCGCGCCACTAAGCTTGCCACCATGGAAATCAAACCAATCGAACTCGCCGACGGTCTTGAGTTCGCAGCCGAGGTGCAGGGCGGCACGATTATCACCATCCGCAAAGATGGTCGTCCGCAGTCATCAGACGTACATCATGCAATAACCGACGGGACCATAGTCTTCTCGGTCTTACCAACGCGGGCCAAGGTATTCAATATCGAGCGAGATCCACGGGTGGTCTATCACGTGTCGCACGAGGGCAGCTATCTGAGCTTCGACGGCACCGCCGTTGTGAGTCCGGTCGCGACAGAAACACATGGTCCGGCGATGGACATACTGATCGGTGCCTACCGTGCAGCCGCCAAGAAGGAACACCCGGATTGGGACGAGTTCCGTGACGCAATGGTCCGTGAACGCCGCCGGGTCATCATCGTTTCACCCGAATCAGTCGTTGGGCTCATTCGCCCTGTATGGGGCTGATAAACGGCTAACTCCTGCAGCGGCTGGACCCACCAGGCAGTGTGTCGCCGCCTTCCGTGGCCAGTTCGACCTGGGTTGTGATGACGTCATCCTCAAAGGCGCCAGCCCTACCAACCGGAGTCCCATGGTCGAGGAGTGTCGATGTACGCGACCGCTAGGCATCTTTGATCACCTTCCTGCGGACGCAGGTGGTCACATGCCATCGGTGGGAAGCCGTACAACCTGCGGTGGGGCTCACTTGGTGGACCTATGACCCTGTTGATGGACCATCAGATCGGTCAGGATGAACGAAGTCAGCCCATTTGGAGGGTGCAATGAAGGTCAAAACGATCGTCGTCGGAATCGACGGCTCGGCCGATGCTCGCGACGCCTTAGACACGGCGATCGATGTGGTAGCCGATGACGGGGTGATTCATGTCGTCGCTGCTTTCCACGCGCCTTCTTCCGCCGAAATCAACCGAGTGCTGGCCGCACTGCCACGCGAGTTCAAAGACTCATACGATCCGTTGGCAGAGCCGCACAGCCATCTGCATGATGCCGAAGCGCTCATGGCCGCTCGTGGAGTCGAAGGACGAGGCCACTTCGTCGAGGACCATCCTGCGGCAGCGATACTGGATGTCGCGGACCTCGTCGGCGCCGACCTGATCATCGTTGGTAGCCGCGGTATCGGCCAGTCAACTCGATTCCTTCGTGGCAGTGTGTCGGCCCGGGTTGCCAATCGAGCCAAGACCAGCTTCATGGTCATCCACAACACCGACAACGACACATAAGCACTTCGACACCGCACCATCTCGCCCGAGCTTGGTGCCTCTGCACCTGCGATAGGTTCGAAGAGTGAGCAATCCGGAACTCGACCTGATCGACGCAGCGCTACGGACCGATATCCGTCGGCTCGGTACCCAACTCGGCGAGGCGCTCGTGCGCCAGCATGGACAAGACCTCTTAGACAGGGTCGAACAAGTACGTGCGATCGCCCAAGGTCTGCGGCGAGATGACTCGTCGGCCGAGAGCCTTGTCGACTTCCTGTCCGGTATCGAAGTCGTCGACGCAATACACCTGGTTCGTGCGTTCACGGTGTACTTCCACCTCGCCAACACCGCCGAGCAGGTGCACCGGGTCGAGGATCTGAACACGTTGGCGCCATCACGGAACAACCGTTTTGCCGACACGGTCACCAAGTTGCAGGCAGCCGGCGTATCTAACTCCGAGATTGTCGCCGCCACTCGCGCTGCTGACCTCCGCCCCGTGTTTACCGCTCACCCAACCGAAGCATCACGCCGGTCGATCCTTGACAAGTTGGCCGAACTTGCGGTGCTTATCGAGCGCCGGAGCGAGGCCACACTCGGTCAGAGCGAGAAAGCTGGCATCGACCGTCGAATCGACGAACTCATCGACGCGATGTGGCAGACCGATGAGCTGCGCCGCGAACAACCTGATCCTGTGGACGAAGCCCGGTCCATCCTGTACTTCTTGAACCAGATTGTGACGGATGGGGTACCTGAGCTTTTCGACGACGTCGATGCCGTGCTGCGGACCATCGGCGGATCACTGCCGCCCGATCGTGTGCCAGTTCGATTTGGGTCGTGGGTCGGCGGCGATCGCGATGGCAACCCCAATGTCACACCTGACACAACTCTCGACGTTCTGGCCTTTCAACGAGCGAGAGCGCTGAGGTTGTTGATCACCGAGATCGAAGACTTGTCATCGGAGCTGTCGGTGAGCACCGCGGTCACCGGCATTTCAGCCGAGCTTGCAGCGCACCTTGCATCCGATGCCGAAGAGTTTCCGACAGTATCCGCCCGCTTCAGCATGCTAAGTCGGGGCGAACCGTATCGCCAACGTTGCTCGGTGATCCATCACCGTCTGCTTGAAACGGCAAAAGCACCTCCTGGTCCTCGTTCGTACTCTTCGTCGACGGAGCTACAGGCCGATCTCGGTGAGATGGCCGACTCACTTGCGGCCAACCGGGGCGAACTGCTCGCCAATGGCCGATTGGCTCGGGTGCAGCGCACCGTTGCACTGGTTGGTTTCCATCTCGCCACGCTCGACATTCGTGAGCACACCGATCGGCATCACCACGCCTTGGCGGAACTGTTTGAGCCACTCGGCGTCGACTACGCCTCCCTCGATCGGGCCGAACGCACTGCGCTACTCACCGCCGAACTCAGTAGCCGCCGGCCGCTCGCTCCACCGGTTGAGGCACATGCGTCTGGAGCGTTGTCGCTGATGGCAGCGATTCGTTCGGCCATGGACGACCTAGGTGATGACATCATCGAGAGCTACATCATCTCGATGACCCAAGGGGTCGACGATGTGCTCGCGCCAGCTGTGCTCGCCCGTGACGTTGGACTGGTCGATCTTCCACGACAGGTCGCCCGAATCGGCTTCGTGCCCCTGTTCGAGATGATCGAAGATCTTCGCAATATCGGCACCGTGCTCCGCGAACTGCTCGCCACGCCCGCCTATCGGGAGCTGGTCGAACTTCGAGGCAACGTCCAGGAGGTCATGGTCGGTTACTCGGACTCCAACAAGGATGGTGGTATTACGACGTCGCAGTGGGAGATCCACAAAGCACTGCGCCAGATCGCCGAAGTATCCAGCGAAACCGGCATCAAGATCGTGGTCTTTCACGGTCGAGGCGGCACGGTTGGTCGCGGGGGAGGGCCAACCAACGAGGCAATCCTCGGTCAGCCAGCAGGAGCGGTCGCAGGAGCCGTCAAAATCACCGAACAAGGCGAAGTCATCGCCGACAAGTACGGGCTGCCTCGACTGGCCCGCCGCAACCTCGACTTGGCACTATCCGCAGTGGTCGAAGCAACAGTTGCCCACCGGCGACCCCGTCATGACGAGGCCACAACCGGTCGCTGGAACGACGTGATGGAGTTGATGTCGACCCGGGCCTACGAGACGTATCGCTCATTCCTTGAAACCCCGGGCATGGTCGAATACTTCGAGACGTCGACTCCGGTCGGCGAACTTGGCTCCATGAACATTGGTTCGCGGCCAGCCCGCCGAGCGAGCTCCAGTAGCGGCATCGCCGACCTACGTGCGATCCCGTGGGTCTTTGGTTGGACCCAGTCGCGCCAGATCATTCCCGGCTGGTTCGGCGTTGGTTCCGCACTCGAGGCTGCTCGCTCTGCCGGCCATGGCGAAGACCTGGTGGAAATGTACGGGGGATGGAAATTCTTTGCGGGCTTCTTGTCGAACGTCGAAATGACCCTTTCCAAAACCGACCTGGCGATCGCCAATCACTATGTGAATCGTCTCGTCGATCCACGCCTGCATCACTTCTTCGACCTCATCGCCGCAGAACACGATCGCACGCTGCATGAAATCAACGCACTGTCGGGCAGCGCGCTCCTGGACGATCTGCCCATTCTCAAGCGGACCCTGTCGGTGCGCGATGCCTACCTCGACCCCATCAATGTGTTGCAGGTTGAGCTACTCGCCCGATCGCGGGCAGCAGGTCCTGACCATCCCAACGCGGCACAAATCCAACGAGCGCTGCTGCTCACCATCAACGGCGTTGCAGCGGGGCTACGAAATACTGGCTGAAAATTCGCCACTCACGTAGTTGCTTCGGGCTGTTCGACTCGCGCCGCGCTGGCGATCCGACGGCAGCTCTGGTGAGCCCGCCGGAGACCATCAACCATGCCCACTTCGATCGAGTACGCCGCTATCCGGGCAGGATCTGGGGCGGTCAAGCGATTCTCTAAGTGTTCGGTGGCCATCAGTTCGAGATCATAGAAGTCGGCTTTGGACTCGGCCGCCCGAACAGCTGCATCTGGGTCACCGGTGCCGAGTGCTTCGAGCGCGTCGTCGAGCGTGCCGAGTACGACGTGTTGGAGATCGACCATACGGCTGCTCGTTGCTGGGCTTACCGTAACGACCTCGTCGATACGACGAAGACCCGGTGCGACCACGCCAGTGACAATCACATCGGCCATCTGTTCGAGTTCGTTGTTGACGCGGAGCAGGCGAAGCATCTCGGAGCGCTGAGCCTTGCTGAGCTGCCTTCGGCTTAGATCCCTCAAGTAGGCGACAACTTCGGAGTGCAGGGCGTCAACTTCGTCATCGCGTTGTTCGATGTCGCTTAATTCTCGTCGAGTGCCGGCCATGGCTGCCGGAACCGCTCCGACCAACATGGAACGAACCCGCAGTCCAACACGTAACAACTCGCGGCGTGTCACCTCGAGAGCGATGACGGGGGTAGCCAGCGCGTCCTGATCAAGGAAGGCTGGGCGGGCGGCGCCTACAGGCTTGGTGCCTACCGAAGCCGGTACCAGCTTGTTCGTGATCGCGACCAGTGGCCCGAGTAGGGCAAGAAACACCACGGTGTTCACCACGTTGAACGCCGTATGGGCGTTAGCGAACTGCTGGGGAGTTGCTTGGCCCTCGCCAGCATCGCCGCCGATCCAGTTCGCGAGGTTGGCCAGCGATCCGATGAAACCGATCCAGGCAGCAGCGCCAACGGTATTCACGAGAACGTGGACGAGTGCTGCCCGCCATGCATGTCGGGACTTGCCGATCGCCGCCAGAACTGCGGTGATAGCAGTGCCGATATTTGCGCCCAGGATGATCGCAATTCCTGTCTCGAGCTCAAGCAGTCCGCTCGCTCCCATAACGATGACGATGCCAGTGGTTGCGCTAGATGATTGCACCAGGCCGGTGAACACCGCACCAATAAGTAGACCGACAAGAGGGGAGTTGTTCTCAGCCAACAGGTCGAGGAACGGCTGGTAGCGGCCGAGCGGTTCCATAGCGTCGCCCATGACGTCGAGACCGAGAAAGACGAATCCGAGTCCCACCGTTGCGGTGCCGAGTTCGGCCAATGTCGTGCGCTGTCGGCCGGCGAACGCCGCGAGCGCAGCGCCAGCAGCCAGGAGTCCCAAGGCGTACTCGGTCACGTCGAGGGCAATGATCTGTGCGGTCACGGTCGTGCCCAGGTTGGCTCCCACGATGACCGAAGCCGCCTGGGTAACCGACAAGAGACTCGCTGACACGAAACCCACCGTCAGCACTGTGGTCA
>Ga0115564_10002120_pt1 | contig 17486 bp, 22 predicted proteins | sample COGITO_mtgs_1105_7_FD_88680 | JGI IMG/M metagenome (GOLD analysis project Ga0115564, IMG submission 88680) | Pelagic marine microbial communities from North Sea - COGITO_mtgs_110523 | ecosystem: Environmental > Aquatic > Marine > Epipelagic | place: Germany:Helgoland, sampling site Kabeltonne...
AAGCGTCCATATGATTAATTTAGCTAAATCTGTAGCATAGATAAATTGACGCAATGGTTTTCCTGTACCACGAACGACAAATTTTTCACCATTTTCTTTCGCTAAATAGCATTTATGTATTAGCGCGGGAATGACATGTCCTCCTTCTAAACTGTAATTATCGTTTTCTCCATAAATATTGGTAGGAATAACACATACAAAATTCTTTCCATATTGTTCTTGGTAGGCTTTGCTGTGCACTTCCAACATACGTTTTGAATAGGCATAGGCGTCATTTGAAATGTGCGGTGGTCCGTTATGGAGCATCGTTTCGTTGATAGGATATGTTGTGTCATCTGGGAAAATGCATGTAGATAAACAACTCACTACCTTTTTAACATCATGTTCATGACAACATCTTAATATGTTGCAGTTTATAAGGGTATTTTTCTCATACATATCAACCTTAAAATTCATATTTTTGAATAAACCTCCTACATAGGCAGCTAAATGAATAACATAATCGGGTTGGTATTTATTAAATATTTCTCTTGTTTCACTTAGTTGTGTTAAATCACAATCTTTTGATCCAATAAATATAAATTCATCATCATAGTATTCATTAATCTGCTGTAAACCAAATCCAACCAAACCTGTTCCACCAGTAACAAGAATTTTCATTTATATAATAAATACAAATGAAAAGTAATCTTCTAACTTAAAATCTATTTCTTTCCTCGGCTTTTTCTAGATTTCGTTGCTTTTCTAACTTTTCTTGACTTCATTTTCTTTGATGACTTCATAGATAATTTCTTAGACACACGCTTGACAGTTTTCTTAACAGAATTTACTGTTTTCTTTACTACAACTGTACCTTTTTTGTATGTTTTTCCAGCTAATTTGAGTACGTCTTTAAACATCAATGTAGGGTTTGACGCCTGTGTTGATTTGATGTGCTTCATCCAGAGATTCATTTTATATATAATATGAATATTAAAAGAAGAACTAAAATTAATATATTTATATAATCTATATAATCTATTAAATGGTACTCGTTCACATAGAAATTCCTTATGGAACAAATGTTAAGTATGAATTTGAAGATGGAATGCTAATTGTTGATCGTATTTTATCGACAGCCATGAACTATCCTGGAAACTATGGATATATTCCTAAAACCTTAGCAGATGACGGCGATCCGGTAGATGTACTTGTTATTCATACACAAGCAATACTTCCAAACGCATATATCAGGTGTAAAGTGTTAGGAATGTTAGTAACCGAGGATGAGAAAGGCATGGATCAAAAAGTAATTGCCATTCCAGATGTTAAAACTGATCAAAATTTAAATCATTTGAATGATATAACTGACCTGAATGAAAATCAATTACAATTAATTAAAGATTTTTTTAGACACTACAAAAATAACGAGCCGAATAAATGGGTGAAAGTATATGATTTCGTAAACGCGGAGAAAACTATAGAATTTATTGAATCTAAAAGAATTATTGAAAAAGTTGTCGTTCGTCCACCTACTCCAGAACCTATGTTTTAACTATGATCTATTCTATTATTCCCTATCCTATTATCCACAAACGTACTAAATTTATTTTTTAATCAATAATATTATATTATCATATAATATGGCTGATAACATAGTTTTTCAGAGACTTGTATTAGATTATATAAGTTCTAATAAAGGAATACTTTTCTTATATGTGGTGGTTATCATATTTACCTGGCCAACAGAAGCTATATTATTATCGCGTCAGTACAGTAGTTTAGTTACATCTTTGAATTCTAAAGTACCTATAGAAAAGATATTCGACGTATTTTCCAATATAAGCTCGAATAATATATTTGGTGTTTTATCACTGATTTTATTCACGTGGGTAATGTTGATAATTTTCTATAGGATCAAGTATAGTATGGAACAAAAACTATTTCCAAACTACATGACATATATAAGAACCTTACTGGTTTCAGGTATTATGAAATCAAATAGCAACAATTATAAAGATATCAAATCTGGCGAGTACATTTCAATGATAAATGAATTAACCCACGTATTATTAGGTATGGTAGAAAAAATAGCAAATAAGTTTTTACCTTTAATGATTGGTATGATATGTATAGCCATATATTACAGTTTTATTCATCCAGTTATTGGTGCGTGTTTCATTGGTCTCAATATTTTGAGAATATTGTTTTCCATTTGGAAAGGATTTGACTATTCGAAAAGTTGTGCTATAAGAGACAAAGCATATTTTAAGATGAATGAACATTTTAATGATACATTCAATAATGCGATGAATATTCATTTGAACAATACTATGAAGCATGAAGAAAAAAACAATAAAAACATAACCGATTCATATGATAAAGATCAAGAAGAAGAAATGCGTATAAGAAAGGAAATTCTTTGGAAGGCAAATCTAATGACAGTCATATGCTTTATCACTATAATTGTTGTTAGTTATACCTTGTATGTACGTAAAAAAATACCACTTGCTTTATTAATTACAATTGCGTTTATTGAAATAAAACTAGTGGGTACATTTATTGATTACGATAATACGAGTCTTTCATTCTTCCAAAAATTAGGTACAATTATAGCCACAGATAAATTTCTAAAAAATATTTTACACGAGAGTAACGAGTCAAATAAGAAATGTAAGACAAAAGACGGTAGTATCGAAATAAATAACATGTCATTTAAATACGGCGGGAAAGGACCTAATGTTATAAACCAAATGAATGTACATATTCAATCTGGAGAGCATATTGGTATAATTGGTCGGTCTGGGTCAGGAAAAACGACACTTATGAAAATACTTACAGGATTACATCAACCTACAAGTGGTAACATTAAGATTGGTAATTGTAATATTAGTAAAATTAATAATGAACATTTGCGAACAAAATTAACATATATAAATCAAAAAACATCATTATTTAATGAAACTGTTGCGGATAATATAAAATATGGGAATCCTAATTTAACAACAAATCAGATAAACGACTATCTGAACAAATACGATCTAACTAGTATATATACTGGTTTGAAAAATGGAATAAATACAAACGTTGGTGTAAATGGATCTATATTGTCATTAGGTATGCAGAAAGTAACCATGATTTTGCGTGGTATATTTAAAGAGAATGATATTATTATACTAGACGAACCGTTAACAGGATTAGATGACAAAACAAAAGCAAAGATTATCAAGATTATTGACTCCATCCCTCGTACTAAAACGATAATTGTTGTTACACACGACGATGAAATATTATCCCACTTAGATAAAGTATATAAGTTACACGAACTTCAAGCTAGTAAGTAAATGGTATGGATTAACACCAACTATTGGACCATATTGATTTGTTTATCATTATATAAATTTTATTTTATAATGATAATACTTTGGATTAATTTACATCTGTTTTGTTAGTTTCATCAGTTTCGTCAGTTTTGTTAGTTTCATCAGTTTCATCAGTTTCGTCAGTTTCGGTCCCTTTACAGTATTCTTCATATTCTTTTATTGTTTCTAGGCATCCATAAGAACCATTTTTGTCTTTCACACATTTCATCATTTTTTCTTTTACCAATTTACAGTCCATCATATGATATGTCCGTACATATAATTTTTTACCAAAAAAATAACTACATAGTATGGTCATCTACCAGACCATACTTTGACTATGGATGTCTTTATGTCTGAATCATTTGCAACGTATTCATTCCACGTTAACCCCCAGGGTCTTTTAAATGATAGGATACTCCAGGCATGGATGTCGTCAAATAGAACACGAGGATTTTTATTCCTTATTTTTTTATACATTATTGATAACAGTCTTTCCAGACACATTCGGTTATTACGGGTTTTGACAGTTGACAATAGATTAGGAAATATATTAAATGTATCATCAATTAAACGGATATAGTCAATTGATATGACACACATGCATCCAAAATTACCTACCCAATTGGATGGACTTTTATATAGATTGAATAATTCCTCTTTCATATTTAAATTATCGATAACGGTACCGAAATTATTCATTAACATACCATGCCATGAAAATGAATTGAATCCCCATAATGATATAAATTCCTCTTCAGATATACCATCATGTATTGCTGACTTTATAAAAACAGAATCATGTATGAACAAAGCATATTTTGTGAGCGGTTCTTTATGAAAATAATAATAAGGTAACAGTTCCCCTCTTCCAACAAATTCACTTTGTATGAACTGTACATCCGCGTGTTTTTTATCTTCCATTTTGTATGCGTCATTTGAATTATCGTCTATAATAATTATTTTAATATCTTTATAAATCTTTCGTATACATTGGTAATTATGTAACCAATACTTTGAAGATTCAATAGAATTCATATGTCGCGTTATGTATATTGTGTAATTTTTTTCAAAAAAGGAATGTGATATAAAATTACTGACCGGTTCTTTCTTTTTTACAAAAAAACGTTTGCGTTTTTCCTTTATTCCAAACCTTACCCAATGTGACCATGCGATATCTTTTGACTTAATAAACTTCAGGTCATCATACTCATCTATATATAATTCCCAATTAAAAGTATCATAATTCATACTACTATATTATTATAATTAAATTTATTTTAACAAAAAAATTATAAGGCGGTTTCAATGGTAAGTTCTGTTTCTTTTTTATCGTGTGATTTCTTTGAGCACCCCTTTTTGTGTGCTGCTAAGGCGCGTCGCGTATCCCATCCTTTATTACAGTACTCGCAAACAAAATCGAATGACTTTAAATGAGCAAATTTATTTGTTAGATATTTTTCCAAACACGTTAGATTTAGCTGTTTAATTGATGTAATAATCCTCTTTTGAAAATCATTGACCATTTTAACCATATTTTCTTTTGCGTCAATGAAGTTATTAAATTCTACATTAATTGTATCTAAATCGTCTTTAGATATACTATTTTCATCCATATCTATTTCATTTAATCGCTCTGATAGCTGATCTATCATTTCAACAGATGCTTTTATTTTACCACCGTCATAATTTACTTGATGTAAATAGATTAACACATTGTTTTTATGAATATCTATTTTAAAATTCTCTTTTCCGCTAATTCCACTATGTTGAGAGATGAATATTCCGTGACAGTTATTTCTCTCTATATCATCAATAAATTTTTTAATGTTATCGGGTCCTATATTGGCAACATAGTCTTTGTTTTCAACTAAAATGTTTTTTGACTTGTTACGAATAATTGTATAATCACAACAATGAGCTTGTTTTCCTCCACCATTGTGAATAATTTCGTCAGTAGGAAAAATTTGATTTAATATTGGAAGTAATTTATTTTCACTCATATCTCCTTTACGAACGGATATTTTTGATCCCAAAATATGATCATTCACTGCTTGTTTTAGCTCTATTGTATTTTCGCTATTTATAGTTGATTTTTCTCTGATATCAGATAAAGATGAAGATAGTCTTTCTTCAGTGGCAGAAATGGATTGTATCAATGGTTTATTTGTAGTATCAAGGATATTTGGAAGATTTTCATGGAGAAAGATTTTAGTTTTATCTAAATGTGTACTCAAATGAGATTCCATTACAGAGTTAATTTTTTTAATATTTTCTGTAGACATTTCATTATTACTAAATGATTTATAAATACTTTCTGATAAATCTCGTTTAAGATTGGCGCTATTATCAGTAAGAGTATTTCCTATTTGACTTAAAACTGTTTGAATGTTATTGATATCACTTGTATGTTTTTCATTGGATAATTGATGAAAATCTCGGACTGTTTTAATTTCAGATAAATTTTTCTCTGAATTTTGGGCGAGGTACTGTACATTATTAAGTATTCCTGTCAAAATACTATTGTCAATGATGCCATTAGAACTATTCAATATTTTTTCAAACATTTCAATAAATAATAGATTAACGTTTTCAAACTCAAGTGAAGGATATTTTTCATAAAACTTTATTATCTTTTCATTGGTAATTACTAATTCATGTTCCATTACATATATTTAATGAATACCTTTAAATCTTTACATATTATATTGAATGCAATAATGAAACATGATATCATAATGTTTTTTTTTCCTATTATAATTATATTTATTATAACTATAATGGTAAGTAAATGGTTTAGTTGTTTTAACAGTAAAAAGAATGTAGAATTTAAGGAAACTATTGAGGACATAATTGAAGATGTTATGGAGGATGCAGTTGATAAGGTAAACGAGTTTGCTGAAGATACCTTAGAACATATTACAGTCGAAGTGAAAGATATGGTTGATAATGTTGTTGAGGATATGATTGATAATGTTGTTGAGGATATGATTGATAATGTTGTTGAGGATATGATTGATAATGTTGTTGAGGATGATGATGAGGATGATGAGGATGATGATGATGAGGATGATGAGGATGATGATGTTGAGGATGTTGTTGAGGATGTATCGATCTGGTGAAGCAAAAATAATTAAGCTTAAACATATATTACCTATTTAATTATGCATTGGGTATACATAATTAAATGTAAGAATGATAAAACATATGTAGGTGAAACAAAAAATTTATACAGCAGATTAAATCAACACATGAATAATAAAGGATCCAAACATACTGTTGAAAACAAACCAGAATCTCTATGTGCTATATATAAGGTACATTCCCATTATAGATTTATATTGTATTGTAGAGAGATCATCAAGGAAGAACCAGACAAAGATAAAATAAAAAATATTCTAGAAACCTTCAATGATATTGAGTGGAATAACAAAGATTGGGCTAGAAGCGTAGAGGACTTTATCACAGAAAATTTACTACAATATGATGATATTGATGTATATGGAGGCAAGTATGTAAATAATAATAAGCATAATTTGGTAAAACAATTTAGTATAAATGAATTAAATAATGTACCATTGTGTCATTGTGGTTATCCAGCAACTATCCAAATACAAAAAAATGAGAAATATTATAAACTCTATTTTACGTGTTGTATTAAAAATGTGTGGAGTAATATGAGAAATCAATTTACAAAGATACCTATTGAAGATTGTTGTAATTATTATTACGAGTATATGGATGGTTTAGAATATCGTATTCTATGATATTTGTGTATTTATTTGAGAAAATGTTAAAGGAGTGTCTTGAACCATGTAAAGTTGTTTCATAGCACCCATATATACTACATCGTCCCATTTAGAATTATAAGTTTCGCTATTTGTAATTTCTGTCAACTGAACAATTTTATGATTGAAGTCTAAATAATACATATAAGGGTTATTCTTTTCATCTTTTAACATACTAAATTGTTTTTCTGAATACCATCCATGCATGAGAATGATAGGAAAATTCATATATGTATATATAATGAACATATATGTATTGTTTTATATCAATTTTATGAATTTACAATGTGTTTATAATTTCAGCTAATTTATCAGGGTCAAAGCCTCCTTCAGGTATACCATATAAATTAATGTATTGTTGATACTCTGGACGAATTTCAGCAACTGTTTCTATAGAAGTTTCAAGTGTAAACAGTGCTTGTGGTGGATTCCTACAATTATAAAGATCAGTTAGTGCGGTATCTAATTCTATTTGAAGATCAGATTCAGTTTGTACTGTTTGTTCGATAGAACTTAACGCGTGACTAATAATTAGTCGCATATTATCATAATAATTTTCGCCTGTGTTTGAGTTCGCAAAACGATCACATTTTTCATTAAAAATAGCGGTTGCTAACTGATTATAGTAATCTGTAGACAATATAGTTTTTACACCAGCCAGATCACCGCCTATAAATTGTGTAAGCAATTGGTCTACTAATTCACCTGCGTTATCATATAATGATTTCAATTGTAGATTCATGTTAGAATAATTGGTAGTATCATTAGGATCATTTAATGTATCGTAATTATTATCACATGGACATTCCTGTCCATCGGGAACAACATAAGTATCAGCCCCTTCTGAATATGTGTTCATAATATATTGACCACCGTCGTTAGTATTTGTGACATATTGATTGTATATACGATCTTCAATGTTAGCAGGTTGTGCGTTTAACCAATTGGATAAATACTGAATATCTAATATATCAACCACGCCATTTCCTTTCCTTTTAATACCGTCCACAATAACATCATTTATATCGCCCTCAATTCGTTGATTATCTGACGTCAAATAGCTTATTCCATTATTGGTAGCATATGTAGTCTCTATAGTCTCTGTATATGTTGATTGGGTATATGCTTCGTTTGTTAGAATGTTAGTTTTTACACTTTTACTAATTTCATTACCACTTATATCGTACTGTGTACCAACATCAGATAACCCTGTTTTATATTTTAATACGGAGGGTTCTGATTCTAACCTAACATGAGGGGGTTGAAATATTACTTCATCCACATGTTCATCCACGACATGTTTTACACTAGGGGGTTGAAATATAACCTCTTCTGTTGGATTTATCGTGTTAATAAATACATCTTTATTTAATACATCTTTATTTAATACATCTTTATTTAATACATCTTTATTTTCCATTACAGGTAATTTGTCAGAAGTATTATTAGGTATATCGCTAGATAATGACACGCTATTTATATATTTTTCAAGTTCATTACTATTCATATTGGATGTTTGTATACCTTTATTAGGACTTTTAATCATATTATCTACAAATGAAATATTACTAAAGTTAGCTTCTTCCTGCTGACTAACTATTTCTGGTGGATTCACGCCTCCCATTTTATTTTTATATTTTCGCTCAAGCGCAGATGTATTACCCACAATTTTAGTCGTCTTTTTCCATGACTGATATCTGTACGACTGAGGACGCCATCCTTCGCTTGTACCAGGGGAATACGTATTTCGCGAGATTGCTTTTAACGTTCTTTCTCTGCTAGTAATTACAGGCGTATGTGATAGCTGGTTATATTTTAATCTTGATGTTCTAGACGATCCCGAACCAGCTCCGCTAGATAAATATTGAAGGTTATTTGGTTTATTATAAAAAAAATTAAAGTCACCCATGATAAATATTGTTATTATTTATTATAGATATTTTAAAATATTATTGAAATTAATCAACATCGTCTATTTTAGGACCTTCGTATTGCTCAGATGATTCTGGCATATCGGACATACCGTCCATACCACTACCCATACCACTACCCATATCAGGCATACCACCATCCATTCCACTACTTGGTGCGCTACCATTTTTAGACATGAATTCCATAATGACTGTCTGTAATTGTTTAAATTGTTCGTCATACTCTTCTTTCGTAGCACTTAAATTATTGTCGAGCCACTCCTGTGCGTCTGAAAGTGATTTCTTTGCGGATTCTTTATCTTCTTCATTTTCAAATTTATCTACAGTGTCCTTAAAACTATATACAGCCCCTTCTAAAGTATTTTTTGATTCAATGCGACTACGTTCTTCGTCGTCCTGTTTTTTATACTCTTCGGCTTCCTTTAACATTTTCTCAATATCTTCTTCACTAAGCCGTCCTTTGTCATTTTTAACAGTAATTGTACTTGATTTACCAGACGACTTCTCTAATGCGGTCACATTCAAAATACCATTTGAATCAATATCATATGAAATTTCAACCTGAGGAACTCCACGAGGCATTGGCGGAAACCCACTGAGTTGAAACTCGCCTAACTTATTATTGTCACGTGTGAATTGTCGTTCTCCCTCAAATACTTGCACCGTGCATCCTGGTTGATTATCAGCATATGTACTAAATGTTTGTGATTTTTTACATGGAATAGTAGTGTTTCTTGGAATAATATTCGTCATAATACCTCCAGCTGTTTCTACCCCAAGTGAAAGGGGAGTTACATCAAGTAGGAGTAAATCCCCTAGAACACTTTCGGTCCCTCCGCATAAAATTGCCCCCTGTACAGCAGCGCCGTACGCGACAGCTTCGTCAGGATTAATTCCTTTACACAATGACTTACCGTTAAAAAAATCACTGAGTTGATTTTGAATTTTGGGGATGCGGGTAGAACCACCTACCAAAACAATCTCGTGAACTTCAGATTTGCTTATTTTAGCATCATTTAATACCTTTTCTACCGGTTCAAACGTTTTTCTGAATAAATCGCTACATAGATCTTCAAACCTAGCACGGGTCACTGAAGTCATAAAATCAATACCCTCATATAGTGCGTCAATCTCAATAGACGCAACAGTGGAAGTAGACAGTGTTTTTTTAGCATTCTCACATGCATTTTGAAGACGTCTAATAGCACGTTTGTTTCCTGATATATCCTTCTTATGTTTTCGTTTAAATTCAATCATAAGATGATCTACCAATCTACGATCTAAATCTTCACCACCTAAGTGGGTATCTCCTGCGGTTGCCTTCACTTCAAAAATACCATCATCAATAGTAAGTAATGATACATCGAATGTACCTCCGCCTAAATCATATATGAGAACATTCTTTTCTCCCTGTCCTTTCTTATCCAAACCATAAGCAATCGCTGCTGCCGTCGGTTCATTAATTATTCTTTTAACATTGAGTCCGGCAATAACTCCAGCATCCTTTGTTGATTGACGCTGAGAATCATTAAAATAAGCTGGTACTGTAATCACCGCATTCTTAACCTCGTGTCCAAGAAACGCTTCCGCAGTTTCTTTCATTTTAATCAAAATCATTGATGAAATTTCTTCCGGTTTAAATGCCTTCTGTTCACCTTTAAATGAAACATGAATAAGTGGTTTATTATTCCCATCAGGCTTAACATCATATGTCAGGTGTTTCAGATCAGATTGAACTTTAGAGTCACTATAGTTCATTCCAATCAATCGCTTCGCATCATAAACTGTATTGGCGGGATTCTGCGCCGATTGACTTTTAGCACCATTTCCTATAATGCGCTCGTTTTCATTAAATGCGACAAATGAAGGAGTAGTCCTTACACCCTGATCATTTGCAATTATTTCTACGGCGTTATTTTGCCACACTCCTACGCAACTATTAGTGGTACCCAAGTCAATTCCAATACAAATATCCGACATTATATTAATAGTATTGTATAATCTTTATGTATTTTATATTTATTAATTATTTAGTTATCTACATCTTAAAATGTATACATAATGTAGATAAAATGAGTGAAATACATAAAATATGTTCTATGTTTGGGGATATTAGTAGTGTTATAGTGATCGTCCTATTTATATGTATGCTGTATATAATATATAGAATTTCCTATAATCTATACCAGCTGAGTAACACAGAATCATTTAATTCAAATCTATTCAAATGGAATTCATGTTATACCTCCAACCAAAATAAATTAATTCAAACATTCAATAAGTATGGATGTGTAATCATTCCAAATACCATATCGGAGAAGGAATGTGATGAGTTGTTGGAAATTATTTCGAAAGAAGAGAGAAATAAAAAGAATGAAACTAGTGAAATAAACTCAAATTATAAGAGAAAAGATATGATATTAAATCTAAACGAAACGAAACCTTATATTAAAAAAATATACACCAATCTGAAACATTTCTGTGATATCATTGTACCTTCTGCTAAAATCGTAGAAAATTCATCACTCATATCCTATCCTGGTTGCTATCCACAAGTATGGCATACTGATACCAATTTTAAATCTAAAAAGGAGGCAAATCTGGTTTCGTTCGGTATAGCCTTATCAGATATTAATGAACATATGGGACCATTAGAAGTTTATTTAGAGTCAAATAAACTATATGAATCTAATACAGAAGAAATAGTGTCTCGGCATTCTATAAAAGAAGATTTGTTAGACGGTGAGTATGACGATGGGAATAAATATCAAATGATTGAAAAAATATGTAAGGTATCTAAGTTTAAAAAAGGGAAATGTATATGTAAGAAGGGGTCATTAGTAATATGGTCGTCAAAAGTGGTACATAGAGGAGGTAAGAATAATGATAAAAAACGACCAGTATTCTATTTCTCATTACAAGGGAGTGGTACCAAACCCGTAGGTGCAACATACTCGCTAAAAAAAAAAGATAACATGAAATGTGTAAAAAATATATAAATATGGGTGAAATAAAATTGAAATATAAAAAAGCATAGAAATACATATAAACACCACCTGACGTAAACAACCTGACGTAAATCATGGATAGAATAGAGTATATAGACAAATTTCACAATGATTATAATAAAGCATTCCGTTCAGCAATCTTTGCCATAAATGAAGGCAGAAATATTATCCTCTGTGGATATGAAGGCTCTGGAAAATCACATATGCGTGATGAACTCACTACATCACTAGATCATCATAATTACAAATGTTATATAGATATGAAGGCTTATCTATATGACATTAATTTTAACGGAAAAACTTATATGAATAAAGTTTTCATTGAAGTGTGTAATATGGACGAAATAGGATCACTTTTAATTGATTACGAGTTCATTGAACTTCATCACCGACACCCTTCAATCATAAATAGATATAAAATAAAAACACCATCGTCATATGAACCCCAATATGACTCCCAATATGACTCCCAATATGACTCCCAATTTGACCACAATATGACCCCATATCATCATTCAATTAAAATACATGATGTTCAATAGCTATATCAGTAAAATCTTCAGAAACCTCCCATAAAAACTCCAACGATGTTCTAACACTTTTAAATATGTTAAATATGTATTCGTAAAAAATACTATTCATGATTTAACTAATTATAATATGTAAAGAAATTATATTTAAATTCATTTAATATTATCAGTTTTAGTAAGCTGATTTAAAAATAGCGCTCCAATCAAATTCCACATATTAAATATTTTATCAGAACCATTATAAATTATCCAACTTAATCCTCTACATGCGGGTGTAGAGGACATGATGGGGGAAATAATAAATCCCCATAATGAATAATTTGTACAGTAAGTACTGTAGGTATGACTAGATATATAATGTATAAAAATCCACGATGCGTAAAGAAATAAGGTATTAAATATAAGTTTATTTTTTTCACTAAGATTGTATAAGGTCATAGCATACATATATATATAATTCATATTATTATTATCGTCATTATCGTTATGATAATGTGATCTGGTTCTCATATATAAAATATATACGAAAAAAAATAGTTTATTTAATTTATTTTAACATCTTTTCATTTTTCAATCTATTAAAGTTCAATAGTTTACAGAATACTTCATTATCAGAACAATCCCCATTTTTTGAATCTCTAAATATGGATATCGCGGTTCTTCTCATACTCGTAGTAGTCATAATTTTATGTAATATGAAAGTCATCAGAGACATATCAATTGGTACATGAAAGTGTGTGACATACCCATATTCCACTGCTTTATATACCTTCATATAAAAAATCATAGTTTCAATATCAGACCATGATTGAAAATATTCATTATAGAAATCATTGAAACTAGAATTTTGCATTAATCCAATAAAATCTTTGAAAAATGAATTCTCTGATAATATCTTATCTCCTCTATCCTGTCCATCTTTTATATCTTTCGGTACAGTGTCTGTTATTTTACCATCATCATATAGATTATCTACATCATCTACATCATTTGTATCCATTCATATAATAAAACACATACTCTTATATATTAATTGACACAACTTTATTCTGTTAGGGTTATTATATGTAAAACAATGAGGTGTTAATGCATAAAATATTAGTGAAATAGTAGTGAAATAAAATTGACAACAATTAACACTTAAAGTATAAATTATATATAAAACAATGATTGGGTTCCCGCTTCAATTCAGCGCCTATTTCCAGCTGTACGGACAAAAGAAAGTTATTGATGCTGTGATTGAGATTACAAAGATGAACCAGAAAACTAAACAATACCGCGATATTTGGAATTTGGAAGCATCCATGAATGATCATGAAAACAATTGTATAGTTACTATTAATAAGCATCATGATAACATTCCTCTTTTCAAAAAAAACAATGATGATAAGGTATAGTAGGATTAAAAACAGTAGGGTTGAAACATTAATATAGTTAAGATTATATTTTTTACATTATATGATTATTAACAAATAATACACTCTTCTGTTTTTGATTTTCTTCCTCCGTGAATTAATGCTGACTTTGTAATTGTGTTGTTTTGATGTGCTCTATTGGCATGTCTATCCTCCCACATATAATTGCAATTCTCGTTTTTACCTCCATGATCGCGCGCTTTTATATGACCCGCATCCTTTCTATTCATTCTCTTTTTTATTTCAGCTTCGCTCAAACCGCATTGTTTGTATTGTTCGCGTGCATAGTTACGAACTGCGTTATTATTTTTCAAATTAGGTGCTCTACCATTATTAATATTTTTATTAATGGCTATAGATGCCTTGTCATAAGTAATTTGATCTTTCGTCATTGTTATAATTGATTATATAATATCCTATGTATATATCAATTTTAATAAATATCAATTTATTTTCATTTTTATTGAATTTATTCTTGAAAATATTTACCAAAACATAACATTTTGATTTTATTTTGAAGAATAAATCTCTCTTTTTTTCAAAAAAGTTGGTTGAGAGCATAATGCTCTTATTCACATTTTCAAAATATTTGTTTGTTACCATAAAAATATTTTGATTTATTGCGTAAAAGATTTAGGAGTTTTTTATGTTTCCAATATAGGAAACCAATGGAAACAAATATTACATCAAATACTAGCAAAATATTTGTCTGCGAAAATTGTGACTTTACATGTAGCAAAAAAGGTGATTACAATAGACATCTATCCACAGCAAAACATAAAAATAACCAATTGGAAACCAAATTTACATATTTTACATCAAATCATTATATATGCGATTGTGGAAATAAATACAAAAATAGAGCAGGATTATGGAAACATAAAAAGAAATGTAATATAGTAGATGAAAAAATACATGAACCTTCTGAACCAAATAAAGAACACGTAGTAGAATATTTATTGAAAGAGAATATTGAAATGAAGAAAATGATGATTGATTTGTGTAAGAAAATAGAGCCTGTTTCTAATAATACGAATATAAACAGTCACAATAAGATCTTTAACATTCAGTTATTCCTGAATGAGGACTGTAAAGATGCAATGAACATGACCGAGTTTATCGAATCCATTCAATTGAGTATTGAAGATGTAGAAAAAATAGGAATGGAAGGACAAACTCAGGCATTATCCAACATATTATCAAGTAAATTGAATGAAATGGATGTTTTCAGACGTCCGGTACATTGTAGCGATGCCAAGAAGGAGATTATATATGTAAAAGATGAAGACAAGTGGAAACAGGAAGATAAGGATAATCCGAAGTTGAAGAAGGCTTTAGATAAAATAGCAAATGAAAGCTTATCAAAAGTGGTGGAACTATCTGGAGACCAGTATTCATGCATTAAAACAATTTCTGAAATATTGAAGGATCCAAGAGAGGATAAGAAAATTCTCATGGAAGTAGTTAAAAATGTATTAATAAAAGAATGAATCATAACTGAATTATATATATATATTATGTCTGCACTATACAAATATATTATTTTAACCATTATATACATGAATTTATGAATATGAATCCAAAACAAAGGATCGCTTATGCTCGGAATATGTTATCAATAAATTTAATATTTTTTTCACGCTCAACTTTTTCGTAATCATTCAAATGATATCCCCAGGTTTCTGGTTGTCCATAAGTTTTTATTAGAATAACGATATGTTCTTTGTCCATCGATAACATAGTATTTACACCACAAAAAGTTATTGGTTGAGGTGGTATATTAAAAGTCAAAGTGCGGCTACCCTTGTATACAGGGACCTCTCCGAATAAATCCAATCCACCTATATCGTGTTGATCCTTAAAGTCATTACCATCTTCCAATATTAATTTAAAAGATGACCCATTCTTATGTCGCACTATGTAAAAACTAATATCATTTAGAATTTTCTTTCTGAAATACCAATTTTTATCTTTCCATAGACCGTCAATTGGTTCGCCTGAATTATATAAATCACATATTTTATCAAAACATTCTTTTTTGTCATAATGAATATCAATATCATCATCCCATGCGAAATAGCTACGAATAGAAAAATATCCTATTGCCGTTCCGCACGCGATTGTATATTTTATATCATGTTGCTGGGCGTAATTATGAAAAGCTTCTAATTCACATAATCTCTTTTCCATATATTGTTTCATTTTATCCGAACGGGGTACCATATTTTGATGTTTGGTTTGAACCATATAATATAATAATATAATAATATATTATATGATTAATACTTCTAATTTGAATAAAAGGTTTTGGAATAATTATTATACGAATACAAATGATGATATAAATGCCCCAAGCACATTTGCTACATTCATTCATGATCATTATATGGATAAAGAGGGAACAGTTTTAGATTTAGGCGCAGGAAATTGTAGAGACAGTATATTCTTTTCAAAAAATGGTAATGAAACTAAAGCGATTGACTACAATGGAATTCTTAAAGAACCATATGACAATTTAGAGTTAATCAAGGAAGACGTCGAATTGTATTTAGCTGATAGTCATAACTTACATAATTGTGATATGATATATATGAGATGGTTCTTACACGCAATGCCTTATGATAAAGCAGAAAATATATTCAAATTATCATCATGTACATTGAAAACTGGTGGTATAATTTGTATAGAATTACGTTCATTAAATGACGATAAATTAAAAAATGACAGCATTTATAACGAATATGATAAATCGTATACAACAACACATAAGCGATGGTTATATGACGAAGAAATGTTAAGGCAACTTGCATTACGAAATAATTGTACGGTAACATATTTACAAGAGGGCTATTTTTCTCCAAATAATAATACTGAAACGAATAATCCCTTACTTTTCAGAATGGTTTGTCATAAAAATTAAGTTAATCTATTTCACTCACAAATCCAACTACCAATCTTTGTTGTTTTACCACTTTGTGTGTCAAAATTAACACCAAAATCCCACGCATATTTTTTACAATATGGTACATGATATACGGTAGAGTAATATGACAAATATCCAATAACTGACGAAAATGTACCATATGATAAAATAACGTTCTTACAGGTGGATCCAAAAAGGATAGTGTCATATTCATTCCCACTATACATTTGTAAATCAGGGTATTTGTTTTTTAATGCTGTTATTATCGGATGCCCTCCATCATTTGTAGCTACATATAACTGATGAAATTGTAATTTTGATAATATATGGTCATAATAGTCGAATCCCGGATTCATATGCGCCATATCTCCCAATCGTATATGAATGAAGCAATCATTATTATTCTGATATCTATGTTTAAATTTATTCTTTTCCATAACAATGTTCATGATTACATTTGAATTCAGATACTCATTGATTAAAGTAGTGATTCGTTGTGACTGTAGATAATCATTACTTTGGACGTTAAAATCTATGTTTTCCTGGTTGT
>Ga0115564_10002134_pt1 | contig 17411 bp, 17 predicted proteins | sample COGITO_mtgs_1105_7_FD_88680 | JGI IMG/M metagenome (GOLD analysis project Ga0115564, IMG submission 88680) | Pelagic marine microbial communities from North Sea - COGITO_mtgs_110523 | ecosystem: Environmental > Aquatic > Marine > Epipelagic | place: Germany:Helgoland, sampling site Kabeltonne...
CGGCCACCCGCATCGGTGAAGAAGACCCTCAAGACTGGAATATCGCTGTCGGCTCCCCCGCTTTATGCGTCGCACTGATTTTATGCGATGAAGATGATCCTGTATTTCTTTGGGATTAATTGCCCAATCGAATGGTAAGAAACTGACGACGAGTGCATGGCTGAGCATAGGTACTCCCTAGGTGTGGGAGTTAACTGCCGAGGCCATGATCCACGCTCAAATGAGCGCATTTACCAAAGTGCGCCCGTAGGGATTCGAACCCCAAACCTTCTGATCCGTAGTCAGATGCTCTATCCGTTGAGCTACGGGCGCCAAACATGTGCAATACGAAAGTCTAGCGAGAGCAGTTGCACACAGCGGAGGCGGAGGGATTTGAACCCTCGATGGGGGTGAACCCAAACCGCATTAGCAGTGCGGCGCCATAGACCACTAGGCGACGCCTCCACGCCAATCCCAAACCAAGTTTCCAGTGAAGTACCGGGACAAAGGCCGAAAGCAGCCCGCCTAGCCTAATGCCTGATCATTTAGGGCACACTTGCCGGTCATGAGCAGTGCAGCGGGGCATGAAAAGACCTATACGCTCGCGATCGATTGCGGCGGTGGGGGCATCAAAGGGTCAGTGCTCGATGCCACCGGAACCATGCGAAGTGCACCTATTCGGATTCCAACCCCGTACCCATTAAGCACCAAACTCTTTGTGTCAACGTTGCTCGATTTAGCGAGTCAGCTACCCGCGGTCCAGCGTGCAACCGTCGGGCTACCAGGAATGATTCGCCACGGAGTAGTGATCACGACCCCCCATTACATCACTCGGTCGGGCCCGCGCTCGAAAATTGTTCCCGAGCTTGTAGGGCAATGGGAAAACTTTGATGCCCGAACGACCCTCACGAAAGCGTGGAATATGCCGACGATCGTTCTCAACGACGCCGAGATTCATGGAGCGGGTGTGATCGCCGGGGCAGGGCTTGAACTTGTACTCACCCTAGGTACCGGACTGGGTAGTGCAATATTTGACGGTGGGGTTTTAGCACCCCACTTGGAACTTTCACAAGCTCCCGTGCGATGGGGGCTCTCCTATGACATGTATATCGGTGATCATGAACGAAAGCGACTAGGCGATGCGCTGTGGTCACGCCGGGTTGCTCGCGCCATCGATGTCTTACGGCCAGTGTTCCTATGGGATCGGTTATACCTCGGTGGTGGAAATGCCCGCGCACTCACGCCCAGTGCGATCGCGCGACTCGGTGACGACGTTGTTATTGTGCCTAATACTGCCGCACTGGTCGGCGGAGCTCGGGTTTGGCAACTTCCCCAACAATAAGAATGACCCAACAATAAGGAGTCCCGTGAAGGTTTCCGCTTACTCTGCCGCGAGTGCAGGTGCGCCACTAAAACCCACCACCATTGAACGCCGCGATCTGCGACCCCACGATATTTTGATTGACATAAAATTTTCTGGGGTCTGCCACACCGATATCCATCAAGCCCGTGAGGAGTGGGGTCAAGCAATCTTCCCCATGGTGCCAGGTCACGAAATCGCGGGAGTTGTCACCGAAATTGGCTCCGCCGTCACAAAATTCACGGTCGGCGATCACGCCGGTGTGGGTTGCTTCGTCGACTCTTGCCGAGAATGCGAAAACTGCACGGCAGGTGTCGAGCAATACTGTCAAGGTCACGTGAGTTTTACCTACAACGGTCGTGAAGCCGATCAAGAAACACCCACCTACGGCGGTTACTCAACTGCAATAGTTGTAGACGAAAATTACGGCCTCAAGATTCCTGCGGGCTTGGGGCTTGATGTTGCCGCACCGCTGATGTGTGCCGGCATCACGCTGTACTCCCCCTTACACAACTGGGGAGCTGGTCCAGGAATGCGCGTCGGCATTGTTGGACTTGGGGGACTGGGGCACATGGGTGTCAAAATCGCGCATGCAATGGGTGCTGAAGTGACCCTGATTAGCCACTCGCCCCACAAAGAAGCTGACGCGTTGCGGCTCGGCGCAGATCACTTTCTGTTGTCATCGCAAAAAGAAGCCATGAAAGCCGCACGATACTCGTTCGATCTGATTATAAATACTGTCTCGGCTAACTTGAATCTCGACCGATACCTTTCGCTACTCACCCTCGATGGCACCATGGTGATGGTCGGACTCCCACTAGACGCACTTTCTGTGCGGACTTTTTCATTGACCGGGGCCAGGAGAAGCTTGGCCGGGTCAAATATTGGCGGGATCCAAGAAACCCAAGAAATGCTTGACTTCTGCGCCGGGCACGGATTTGGATCCGACGTCGAGGTGATCGACGCAAAAGACATTGATACTGCTTGGGAACGCGTGGTGAACAGCGATGTGAAATACCGATTCGTGATCGACACTTCGACGATCTAGCCAAATACGTCGCTCAGACCAATCGCTGGCGAATCTGCACGAGTCGCAGGCGATTGGCCCGCAAAATGAGAAAGAACGAAGTGTTTCCACTGATCTGAATCACCATAAATAACAACGTGAGGTACCACGGGTTGAAAAAGGCCAGCGGGACCCAGCTAAAAAGTGAGACCCAATGAACCCACTCGGCTCGGCGTAATTCGATTAAATAGAGGTCGATCTGTTCCGCGTCACGCCCGGGGAGTTCACTCTTTGCTTTCCCGCCGAATGCCGAACCAAGTTCAGGAAGTCGCTTGGCTAACTTCCGGGTCTTGAGGGCGCGAAAAAACTTCGGTGTCTCCCACGGGGCAAAATGCAGCGGGCCAAAATCTCGGGTGAGCCATTTCCCGCGCCAGCGAGGTGCCGTTGCTCCCACGCCAATAGATATGCCGGCAACAATCATAATATCGATCACGATCAAAAAGACGAGCCTGAGCATGCGCCCGAGCGTATCCTGCGAAAATCTGTAAAAAATGATGGCCCAGAAACTGTGAAAGTCCCTGGACGCAGACTATTTCCCGTCCCGGGACCTTCACGTGTGCGGCGAGGGAGGGATTTGAACCCCCGGAGAGTTTCCCCTCGGGCGCTTTCAAGGCGCCTGCATTCGGCCGCTCTGCCACCTCGCCTGGTGTGTGAGCGGGTCAACTCTAGAGGACGCCCAAAAAAAGTTTTGAGATGCTGCATCCAAAGTGGCCCTTTCCCCAGTAAGGGGGTTAGCGGTTGGAAAAACCCCAACCGTGAAATATCCCAATCACAAGGAGAAGCGATGAAAACCTCTCGATCTAAGACCCGACTACGTGCTTCGGCGATCGTTGCCGGAGCCATGATTGTCCCCGCGGGCCTGTTCGCCGCCCCCGCGATGGCAACAGATCACGCCACCGTGTCAGTCCTGCACGCGATTCCCGCAGGCTTGGGTGCTGACGTCGTCGACGTCTACGCCGGTGACTCACTGCTGATCGACGACTTCACTCCAGGATCCCTCGAGACCTTGGTCATTCCCGCTGGGACCTACGACTTGGGCGTGTACGGCGATGGTTCAACCCCAGCAGACAGCGACGCTGTCCTTTCAGCCACGGGAGTTGTAGTACCTGTCGGTGCCAATGCAACCGTAACCGCAAATCTTGATGCAAGCGGAAGCCCAGCATTAAACGTGTATGTCAACGACATCAGCGAAGTAATGGCCGGTAACTCCCGTTTGACCGTTCGCCACATTGCAGCAGCACCAGCGGTTGATATCCGCGCAGATGGCAACGTAATCGCAGCCGGCCTAGTCAATCCAGACGAGGCAATCGTTGAAGTTCCTGCCGGATCGTACGTTGCTGACGTTGTCCTCGCCGGAACCGACACGGTGGCAATTGGGCCAGCAGACCTTGATCTGACCGAAGGCACCAACACGATCGTCTACGCATGGGGTTCAGCAGAAGCCGGCAACCTTGCCCTGGCCGTTCAGATAATCGACAGCCTTGACGGGATGCCCAATGGGGTGCCAGCCGGTGGCGGCGCAGCCTCCGGTAGCGGAACCAACTCAGCCCTGCTCGCAGCTGGTCTCATGACCGTCGCTGCAGCCGGTATTGCCGGTGCCGCAGTTCGCTTAAACCGCAGCCGCGCGTAACTCAACAGTTCGCATCAATAGTAACTGATGAAAACCAAGCCCCGCCCCGCTCAGATTGTGCTGGGAGTCAGCTTCCTCCTGCTCATCAGCACCACGATCTGGTTCGTGGTGGCGGGGTTTGGTCCATCAAGTAACCAAGAAACAACTCAGATTGACCCTGCGGGCACCTCCCGCACCGATACAACTCAAAAGAGTGTCGCTACACCACAGCAGTCCATACCGACTCGGATCGGTGAAGTCGTTCCTCCAAGCAAAGCGATAATCGGCTCCGTACCTATTAAACTTGATATCCCGGCAATCGGTGTTCGCTCAGAAGTGATCCCCGTTGGTGTTGACCAAGATCAACAGGTGGAAATCCCGGAAGACATCTCACAGGTGGGCTGGTACCGCTTTGGCGCAACCCCAGGCACCGGAGTGGGTTCCAGTGTGATTGTTGGTCACCGCGATGGACGCAATTTCGGGCTTGGGGCCTTCTACACACTGGAAAACTTGAAGGTCGGGGACCCGATTTCAGTCACAAACGAAGCCGGGGACCTCATCACTTATAAAGTCTCGGGAGTGGAGAGCGTCAAAAAGTCCAAGCTCCCCTTACGGGAACTCTTTCGGGAGGACGGGGCGGAAACCTTGACTCTCATTTCCTGCATTGGCGACTACGAGCCAGGTGTGGGCTACGAGGCCAACATTATTGTGAGCGCAGAGCCAGATTTTTCCTCGAATAATGCCTCTACGGATTCGACAGAATCATGAGCGTGATGCAGACTTGTCCCAATGAATCATCGACGAGTCACATTCAGGCGACGCAGGTTCTCAGCGTGAAAGAGACAGCAGATCTGGAGTTGACCGAGCGGTTCTTCGCCGGTGATGAAAGCGCCCTTCGCGATATTTACGAGCGTTGGTCCAGCTTGGTCTACACAATTGCACTTCGATCAACACGCAACCCTGAAGATGCAGCAGACATCACCCAGTCGGTTTTTATCTCCGCTTGGAAGGGTCGAGCCGGGTTTGATCCAAATACCGGTGCATTGCCCGCATGGCTGCTAGGAATTTGTCGTCGCAAAATCGCTGACTTTTACTCGGCAAAAGCTCGCGTCGAGATCGTCGCAACCCAAGCCATCGAATCTGACGCCTCACAACCGATCCACCAAGTTGACACAGTGTCGGCCGACACGATCGTGGACCGGGTCGTTTTGGCCGACGAGCTGGGCCGACTCGGTGACCCACAACAAAAAATTATGGAACTTGCCTTTTTCAATGATCTCACCCATATTCAGATTGCTAGTGTTCTCGATCTACCCTTGGGAACTGTTAAAAGTCATATTCGACGATCACTTGACCGACTTAAAAAACGATTGGAGGCGACCGGTGTCACACCTTGACCCCGACACCATTGCACTGATCGCCCTCGGCGAGAGTGCATTACCCGAAGATATTGAGCACGTCCGCGGATGCCTGCCGTGCCAAGGAGAACTCGACGAACTCACGGCGGTCGCTGATTCGGCGCGCGCAATTAGTTCACAAGATCGACCGGTAGCCGCACCCGCGCAGGTCTGGGATCGAATTGAATCGGAGTTGGCAACGGAATCTCGGACCATTCCTGCGCCGGTGACACCACAGGTTCATCGCAAAAGCCGTGCCATGTTCGCCCTGGCGGCGAGCGTGGGCATCCTTATCGGCGGACTGGGCACCTACGCGGTTGTCGCTTCTGACTCTGCAGATAAAACCTCAACCCTAGTTGCGCAGGCAACTCTGGAGCCGTTGCGTGACGTGACCGAGCCCGCTGCGGCGTCTGTTCAACAGATTGATGGCCGAGAAGTGCTGTACGTTCAAGCTTCGGGACTTCCTGCAACCGACGGCTTCTACGAGGTGTGGCTACTCGCGCCGGATTCCTCCAACATGATCTCGGTCGGAATGCTGGATGCGAGCGAAGGGGGCAAATTCCCTTTGCCAGCCGGAATTGATTTGGCGACTTTTCCTATTGTTGATATTTCCCTGGAGCAATTTGATGGAGATGTCACACATAGTGCCGACAGTATTTTGCGCGGCACACTGGCTGTCTGAGTCGGGGATCACTCACGCTACTCGGCGGCTTCAATCGGTAGATCTAATTTCCCGGATTTCTTTCGGTCGAGGATGAAACCGACAACTGTTAAACCAAGAGACACGGCAACAACGCTGGTGACAATTTCTGCGACGCTGTTGTGGCGCCAGCCGACCACGATTACCGCGAGTACCGCCAATGCGCCCCACACTGCTAACACTGCCCGGCGGTCTTGTGCCGCCAGTCGGGCATAGAGAAGCACTTGAACGAGCGCGAAGGCTGAACCTTCAAGTGCAAACAGCCACGCCTCACCACCAAGATCGGTGTATTGAGATCCACCTAAAATACTGATGATCATGTCTCCTGCGAACACGCTCGCGAGTGTGATGACAACACCGACCATCGCGGTGAGCGCCGTTGCAATGTAGAGAGCACGATGCGAGTCGCCGCTGCTCATTTTTGGGAAAAGAACAATGATGATGGCGTTTGGCAGGAAGAAAGCGATTTTGGCGAGGAGCACACCGACGGAATATTCGCCAGAAAGGTCTTCGGTGAGAAAGACTCGAGCGAGTAGGACGTCAATATTTGTCAAGGTAAACAGCACTATTAATGCGTGGGCAATATGGCCGAACTCAATGCCGATTCCGTCTTTGAGCTTCGGGCTAAATGTTTTCGGAGCAATAAGTTGATAGGCGATAGCTGCGCCGACCGCGCAACCAATCAAGACTCCGAAGCCCACGCCGGTAACACTCTGGAAGACCACGACGCCGATAATTCCGCCAAAAGCCCGGCATGCGGTGTTGGCAATAAACGCAATGGACAGCTTGATGTGTTCCTCGCGCCCTTGGGCAATGCCCATGGCAGCAGAACCAATTACCACAAAGCCCAGGGATGCCACTCCGGTGAGAACGGCCAAGATCGGGATGGCGAAAATAACGCTGACCGGCCAGGAAATGATTACTGCCCCGATCAGAATTGCGAATGCTGTGAAGATGGAGAGCCGGATTGCTTGGCCTTCCACGTCCTTGCGCTCGGTTGCCGATGCCGTTGAGACCCGCCTCGCGGTCAACGCTTGGGTGGAAATCCCCAGGGTTGCGATGATTACGAGCAGTCCGAGGAGTGCACCCAGTGCCCCAAAATCGGCCGGATCCAGGACGCGGGCCGACACCATGCTGAGTAAGTAGGCAGTGCCATTGCCCAGCAGTGTGGCGACACCGACAAAGATCATGCCTTTTGCGACCACGGTCCGCGACGAAGCGGAATGTTCAGCTGGGTGGTCCACGGGCGTCAGCCTACCCACGCGTCTGATCTGATTCGAGAAGCACCGCAACCCAACCAGTCCCAAAACGGCCCCCAACCGCGCCCCAAAACGGCCGATCAGGGGGCGATTGTGACCAGTCAATTCCATGGGGGAGGGTAAGTGACTTATGTCACAGGTCTGTCGCTAACGCGTCCGATAAACGGCCGTTACACTTCCGTTATCTTTCAAATCAGCCTAGCGTCACAACCTTGCACTTGTGGCTGAGATGAATTTGGGAACAAATTGAGATCAATCACAGACTTACTTCGGGCTGCATCCACAGCACACCCGCAGAGGGTAAGCCACCGAGTCGGGGGACTAGGAGATCAATTGCTTTCCCAACCAAATACCGAGCCCGCTTCCCTGGGTTCGGAGTCGAACACAGCACCGAATCTGCAGCCCAACGCTCGATCGCGACCGCAGGTCCTTTCCCGCGTTGCCCGGCTGGCCACCATCATCGTGACCGCAATCGGCTTGATTGCCACGACATCTAGTGCTGCCCATTCCAACCAAGCCACTGCACCCGCGCAACTCGTGCAGGGCGCCGACCGGGCTGCGGCACCCGGCGAATTAAGGGTCCGCGCACTTGCCGCGACCAAAAATGAGTCGACCCGGCTGACCATGGCCAATCGAACGGCCCGAAAAAAAGCCCACGCTCAAGCGGTCCGCGACAAACTTGTGAAATTCGCCCGCAAACAAGTCGGGGACCCCTACCAGGCTGGCCAGGCCGGCCCCGATGCCTTCGATTGCTCGGGCTTGGTGCGCTATGTGTTCAAGAATATTACGGGCATGACGCTCCCACATTATTCGAAAGCCCAATACGGTCAGGTCACAAAGGTCAAGAAGAGCAATGCCCAACCAGGTGACCTTGTGTTCTTTTTTGAGCAAGGCGCCCATCACGTGGGCATCTACATTGGCAACGGAAAAATGATCGATGCCCCTCGAACCGGGGAGCATGTCCGAGTAAGTCCAATCTCAGGATCCTGGTGGGGCCGGTCCTACACCGGCATAGGGCGGATCCTCGCCGCCTGAGCCACTCGTGCCTAGGTCACGCTAGGTCACGCTAGGTCACGCAATAAGCGAGCTGTAGTCCTCAACCGTGGCGGGACGATCCAGCAACCTGCCATCGGGAAGAGGGACCGCGACCGGAGAGCCGGTTTGGTCAACAAATGCCACCGTGCCCAGTCCATCCCCAGCAATGCTGAGCACCAACTGACCCAAAACCAGTACCTGCTCATTGGGTGGCAGGGCCGCAAACTCAGGTGAAAGCGCGATATTTACATCGCCAGGGTTGACGCTTTCCGTGACTTCATCAAGGAAGACGGAAATCAGAGGCAGGCCGGTCAATGGATCCACCGCCACAGTGCGCAACTGCTCATCTTCCGGTGGTCCAGCAACGAGCCCTGCCACAACTGCTTCCGCACTATTAGCAGGCTCAACAGCAGTGAGCACCGGCACCAAGCCAACGTCCCCGGCGAACCACAATTCCACTGGATCAGGAGTCACGGTAGGGCTTGGCGCAACACTTTGGGAGTCAGTGGGACTTGAACTCGGACTCGGACTCGGACTTGCCGGCAAAGCCGGCGGCGCGATCACCCCACTAGCAAGAGGCTTTGCAAAATCTTGGGTCGGCACCCCACAAGAAACCAAGGCGATACATACGGCGGCCGTTCCACTACACGCCGCAATACACCGGAACAAAATATTTCGATTAGACCAGCACCTATTCATCAACATCCTCCGGTTCACTCGCAACCGGGATTTCCATGACAAAGCGAGCACCGTGCGGATCAACACTTTCGACCCGCAGCTCCACATCAAGAAGGTGCGCCTGCTCGATCGCAATCGCCAAGCCAAGGCCCGCACCGGACGTCTCCTTGGCATCTTCACCCCGGGTGAAAGGCTCAAAGAGCTTAGGCACTTCATCGACCGGGATCCCTGGACCGGCATCTTCGACCGCGACCACGATGTGCTCGGGGTCTGAATGAGAAATCCTGGCAATGCGAATTGCCGTTACCCCCCCACCGTGCCGGTTCGCATTATCGATCAAGTTCCCCACAATCCGCTCGAAACGCCGGGTATCAGTTGTGACCAAGTGATCACCTTCGTCCTCGATGTGAATGAGATCCTCTGGCAAGCCACGCACGTGAACTGCATCTAGGCATAACGTTGTCACACTCACGGACTCTTTCAGCAACGGGTCGTCATTACCAATCCGGCTTATTTCCAAAAGGTCAAGCAGCATCTGGGACATGCGCGCCGTTTGGGTGTGCAAAGTGCCAATGAGTCGCTGCTCGCGTTCGGGCAGGTCGTCAAGGTTTCGCTCAAGCAGCTCTGCGGTACCGACAACCGCGGTCAACGGCGATCGCAACTCGTGGGACACGTTGGCACTGAATCTTTGCTCACGCTTGATCCGTGACTGCACCGATTCGGCCATGCCATTAAATGAAGCGGCAATCGGATCAAGGTCGGGGTCGCGCATCAATTGAATTCTTGTTGAGAACTCACCGCTTGCGATCCGTCTGGCACCCGCACCTAGTCGCAGCAGTGGGCGAATAATTCGGGCAAATGTGTAGCGGCCGACAAAGACGCCAATAATTCCAGCGAACAGAGTCTGAATAACAAGCAGCCAACCACCAATTGTTAACACTAAATCCAAATCTCGGAGCGGAAATACTTCCACATAAACGCTGGTGCCCAGTTGGATCGCGACAAGTAAATACTCCTCGTCGCCAATAGTCGTTCGCTGCTGCGAGCCACCGTCTTTTGCCGCGGTAGACAGCAAAGAAGCGGAGAGTGATGCTGGCGGGACAGTAACGCCAGAGGTGTACCACACGCCTTGAACTTGAATCATGGGTTGCGACGTCCCCACAGAAGGAACTTGCTCAAGAGCTGTGACCGGTGCTAGGTCAGCAGCCAAGGATGCATCCACCGAACGTGAGTCCAGCACAGCGCGAGTAATTGCCGAGTCTTCACGCTGATTGAGTAAATACCAGCGAGCAACAGAGTAAGTAGCGCCAGAAACAGCGCCAGCAATAATGAGCGAAAGCAAACCAAATGCCAACGCGACTCGGGTTCTGAGTCCGAAACGCATTTAAACTTTCATTCGGTAACCAAAACCCCGAACAGTCAGGAGAAGTTCGGGGGTAGCCGGATCCTCTTCAATCTTATTGCGCAAACGGTAAATCAAGTTGTCAACAACGCGTCCGTCACCAGCATTTCCGTAACCCCACACCTTGCGCAATAGGTGGTCACGGCTCAGAACCCGGCCCTGGGCACTAATCAGCTCGGCAAGTACATAAAACTCGATGCGTGAGACCGCAATTACTTCACCATTACGGACTACTTCCGCGGTGTCCATGCGTAATTCAATTGGCCCGCAGATCATGGACTCAGCCACGTCATCTTCTTGGGTGACACGTCGAAGCTGAGTGCGGATCCGCGCCATAAGCTCCTTAGCCACAAACGGCTTGGTCACGTAGTCGTCAGCACCGGCTTCCAAACCAGCAACGACATCGTGGCTATCTGTTTGGGCGGTAACGATCACAATCGGCACCGAACTGGTCGCCCGGAGCGAGCGCACTAGGTCAAGACCGTGGATTCCCGGCAGTCGCAGATCAACCAACACCACATCGGGCTGCTCATCTTGAACAATTACCAGCCCCTGCTCAGCGGTTACCGCCTCAAGGACTCGATAACCCTCGTCTTCTAGGTTTGTACGCAGAACCATGCGGATTGCATCGTCGTCCTCGACGACCATGACGGTGCGAATCATGTCTCTATATAACCGTTCCGACTCGACAATTGGGCTAATGACCGGGGTTCCTTTAAGCATGATTATAACCCGCTCAACAGTCGTGGCTCAATCACTTTGAGACATAAAAACGATATTTCTGAGATTTAACCGATGCCCGGCGGAAGATCAGCCGGTAATGCCATCAACAACGAACTTGGCAAATGCCAATGAACTGGTCCACGCCGGAGACACAGCATTGAGAATATGTGTTGAGCGCTCCCCCGGTTCGACCACAAAATCCATCTCGAGTTTGCCGCTAGGCACGTGAAGTAATTGGGCCCGGACTCCCGGTCGACCCTTTTCCTTGAAATCGCTCGGCCGAACCGAAGGTGCGAGTAGCTTTGCCTGGTTCACCAGATATTTTTGTGAATACTTGGGCAGTTCTGTGCGAATCAGGCCCAGCACGTCGTGCTCTTTACTCGTCAGGAACCGGGGGAACGACCGGGCGACGCCGCCCAGTTCCCTAGCACTGAATCCGGACACGACTCCGTAATCTTCACGCCACAGGGAAGGGATCGCTGTTGGTCCAATTTTTGCGCGGCCATTGACCGTCACAGTTAAATGAACTCCTAAGAAAGGATTCCGGGAATCCGGGACCGGATAGATGTGGCGCGTGAGTTGGTCCACGGGCCAATTGCCATACCAATACAGACCTTTAAATGGCAACATGCGGTAGTCGGTTCCCACATCACACCAGTGCGCAATTGTGTCGGCATAAAGCCCCGCCGCATTAATCAGATGCCCACATGAAATCTGGTCACCGTTTGTTAATGTCACGGCACCGGGGGCAACCGCCACGACCTCGGCACCCATCACAACTTTACCGCCACGATCGCGCACCCGCTGCGCCAAAGCGCTCACAACTTCCACCGGATTCGCCACACCCGTTGTCGGAGACCATAACGCCGCAGAAACAGTTCGAGCCAAAGGCTCCAGCTCGAACAATTGTTTCTCATCAATCCGTTCGAGTTCGACCCCGTTGGCGACCCCCCGCGAATACAAGGTTTCCAACGCGGGGAGCTGCTCATGACTGGTAGTGACCACGACTTTACCCGGATCTTTGACGCGCACCCCGGCCTCAGCGCAAAACTCACGCAGCATCTTGTTTCCGTCCCGAGTCAGCCGGGCTTTGAGGGTGTCCGGTGCATAATAAAAACCCGCATGCAATACACCACTGTTTCGACCCGAAGCGTGCATTGCCACGTCATCTTCTTTTTCCAGAATGATTACCGAATTGCCCGGGTGCACTTCTAGCCAGCGATTGGCCAAGGCCAACCCGACCACACCGGCACCTATGACTACTAAATCGGCTGAACGTTTCACCCGGTATCCCCCAAATGCTGATCAATCTCTGCGGCCAGAACCGGTTCGGGTTGTGCCCCACTCACGTGGTCGAGCAGGTGACAATTGCGGACCATGGCCTCAGGATAGTTCACCCAATCGGTGGGAGCGAAACAATAACCTCGAGACCACTGGGATCACTATGTGAGATCGCGTGGGATTCGCCACCTCACTCGCATAAGCTCCCAACCCCAAACCGGCAGAGGTAACACCGCAATCCGATAGAGTGGACTCGCTGAACTAGCCGCTGTCAGCAGCCCGCCATCAGGAGGAAGTACATGTCGATTGAGTCCCCCCTCAAGGACCTCAACATCTTGGTCACCGGCGGCACCGGGTCATTCGGCAAAGAGTTCCTACACACAGTACTTACCCAGCATTCCCCTCGCCGCGTGGTGATTTTTTCTCGCGACGAACTCAAGCAGTACGAAATGCGACAAATCTGGGGCGACGACGATCGGGTTCGTTTCTTCCTCGGCGACATTCGTGATGCTGATCGACTCAAACTAGCCCTGCACGGTGTTGACTTCGTCGTTCACGCAGCAGCTCTCAAACAGGTCGATACCGCCGAGTACAACCCAATGGAGTACATCAAGACCAACGTACTTGGCTCGGAAAACGTGATCCGCATGTCAGTTGAAGCAGGCGTGAAAAAAGTTGTCGCACTCTCCACTGACAAAGCGTCTTCACCCGTCAATCTTTACGGCGCGACCAAACTCACTGCCGACAAACTCTTTATCTCCAGCAACAACTACGGCAAATCGCGGGGAACAACTTTCTCGGTAGTTCGCTACGGAAACGTCATGGGTAGCCGCGGTTCAGTTATTCCCTTTTTCCGCGCGATTGCCGCCAAAGGTGAGCCACTCCCGATCACAGATTTACGCATGACCCGATTCTGGATCACTCTGCCTCAAGCAGTCGACTTTGTTATTCAAAGTTTCACCGATATGACCGGCGGGGAGCTCTATGTCCCACGGATTCCCAGCATGAAAGTCACTGACCTCGCTGAAGCAATTGCACCCGGCGCCGACATGATTGAAATTGGTGTTCGACCGGGTGAAAAACTGCATGAAGAAATGATTTCCACCGAAGACTCTCGCCGAACCATCATGCAAGAAGGCCGCTACGTGGTTTTGCCAACCCTCGCCGAATGGGGTTTCACTGACCCTGAAGGTGAACAAGTTCCGGACGGATTCTCTTACTCCTCCAATACCAATGATCTGTGGCTCAGCGTCGAAGGTATCCGTGAACTCATGGCGCAACTCGAGCTCTAATCTCATGAGCGACGCTGCACTTGGCATGGACGGACTGCTCACTTGGACCCAAGCGCGTTTGGTCTCCCATGCCGCCGGAAAACCGCTTCAACTTGCCACGGCTCGACTCGATGAGTCGCATGGCTCACTACTCGGTGAAGCATTAGTCACCCTCGCCGATGAACCTAGTGTTGATGTTGCCCAATTCGACGGCTACGCCGTGTGCGCGGGCGGCCCATGGACCCTCATTGATCTGTCCCCCGAGGTTGCCCTTCCCCAGCGCTACGCCACCAAACTGCGTGCATTCGAACCCGTCCCACCACACACCGACGCGGTTCTGCCTTTTTCACAAGGACAACTCGTCGAGATTCAAGCGGACGAGCATCAAGTCATTGCCTACGATTCACTCAACGGGACCCCTGATGAGAATGCGCGTCCTGACTTTGGCTCTGGAATTATTCGCCAAGCGGCAATAGCAGGTGCCGGACGCGAACTTGTCCCCGCAGACTCGCTCGTTACCCCGCACGTAATTTCACTCGCTGCAGCGGCAGGGTACGACCATCTGCGGATTTGTCGGCCACCCGTTGTCAGTACTCTCATTATTGGCGAGTCCCTACTTGATCAAGGACCACCACGAAGCGACCGAGCACGCGATGCCTTAGGAATCAGCATTCCGGCATTTGTGGGCGCCTTGGGCGCGAGAGGAAACCCACATGTTCGAGCATCTGAAACAAGGGATTTACTTCTCGAAGAGATTGAAGATTCACACGCAGACCTACTGATCACAACCGGTTCAACCGCTCCGGGTGGTGAAAACCTGCTGCGTACCGTATTGCGCGACCTCGCCGCCCATTGGTTGATTGATGGAGTGACCATGACACCGGGTGCACAGGTCCTACTCGCTCGACTACCCGATGGAAAATTACTTCTTGGGCTTCCCGGTGATCCGCGAAGTGCGTTGGCCGCGTTAATGACTATCGCGCCACCGTTGATTGCTGGGCTGAGGGGCGCCGCGTGGGTTGAGAGCACCCACACTGCGGTGTTGATGGGCGAGACCCCACTTCCCGACTACGCAGAAGACACCACCATTGTTCCCGTTCGAGTCAGCACAAGCCCAGCTGGACGGACGGCGCAGATCCTCGATTCTGATGGCCCAGCTGGTCTTAGCGGCGTAGCCGGTGCAACTGATTTCGCCATCGTTTCACCAGAGATGGGGTCACCCGGTGATGTTGTGCTCACAATTTCCCCATTTGGTGCGTGAAACAAAAGTGAGTAACGGGCCGCGCTTTCCCGGCCTCCTCGGCAAGAATCCAGGGCCCGATATGCGCCTACCGGCCACACAATGCGGGATTGCTGGCATGATTAAGCGCGTGCGAGACGAAGTGGGTTGTAATGGATGAAGCTCTCGCTCGCCGATACAAGCGATCACCTGATGGTCTCGAGGGTGACGGCACAGAAGAGTCTGCCCGTTCTTTACTCTTTCGGGGACGCAAACTCAGTCCAATCAAGAATGTAATCCTTCGCATTGGGGTGGCGGCCGCCACACTCGTGCTCACGGCAATGGTTGTGTACTTTGAGCGGGCTTGCTACGCAGACGCTGGGGTTGTCGGTGAACTCACCTGGATCGATTCCTTTTATTACGCAACCGTAAGCCTTTCGACGACCGGCTACGGTGACATTGTTCCGATCTGTGAATCCTCCCGCGCTGTCAACGTACTGGTCATTACTCCACTGCGTTTCCTTTTCTTGATCGTGCTTGTAGGAACAACCATTGAAGTACTTACCAAGAAAACTCGAACTGAAATCCGGTCCCGGCGATGGAGGAAGAAAGTGGAAGACCACACAATCATCATTGGTTACGGAGTTAAAGGCCGTAGCGCTGGCAAAGCCCTACTCGACGCTGGCTACGACCCAAACACAATTGTTGTTGTTTCCCCAGATCGAGAGTCCTGTGATCTGGCAACCCGCGATGGTCTCGTTGCATTTGTCGGCGATGGCCGACAAGAAGAAGTACTTAAAGATGTATCCATCGAAGGGGCCGGCCAAATAATTGTTGCCACCAACGAAGACGACACCTCCGTGCTGGTAACCCTCACGGCTCGGCGCCTAGCACCGGCTCACGCACGGATCATCGCTGCGGTTCGTGAATCCCAGAACGCTGATGTACTCCGCCAGTCAGGTGCCAACAGTGTGATCCCCACGGCTGAATCGGCCGGGCGTCTCATGGGCCTTTCGGTGATTAGTTCAGAGGCCGGCGCCCTCATGGAAGACCTCCTTGATTCATCACGCGGACTCGAAGTGACCGAGCGCGCTGTAACAAAGGAAGAACTCAGCATGTCACCCGAGGATCTCAACGAGAAAGGTCAAATAGTTCTCGCCGTAATTCGTAATGGAATCACTCACCGCTTCTACACTGAAAGCATCCGATTCCTCGAAAAGAGTGACCGGCTCGTTGTCATTAAATACAACAGAGAAGAGGCCTAATCATGTTCGCGATCACCCAAAAGGACTTTGGTGGACCTGAAACACTCGTGTGGGACAAGGTTGCTGACCCGCGACCCGAACCAGGTGAAGTGATTATCGACATCACCTCGACCGCGGTCAACCGGGCAGACCTCTTGCAACGCGAGGGGAACTACCCGCCTCCCACCGGAGCTACCGACATTCTGGGACTTGAATGTGCGGGCACAATTGTCTCTGTGGGCGCGGCACTCACCATGGATCGAATCGGCGAGCGCGTGACCGCACTACTTAACGGTGGCGGTTACGCCCAAAAAGTTGCTATTCCCCTTGGTCAAGTCATGAGCATCCCCGAAGGGGTGAGCATCCTTGATGCGGGAGCACTGCCAGAAGTTGCCTGCACAGTCTGGAGCAACCTCACCAAGGTTCTGCAGTTACGCGAGGCAAGCACAATTTTGATTCATGGTGGGGGCTCAGGAATTGGAACTTTCGCGATTCAGGTTGCCAAAGTCCTCGGAGCCAAAGTTGCGGTCACGGCGGGCAGCCAAGAAAAACTCAATACGTGTGCATCCCTTGGTGCAGACGTACTTATTAATTACAAGGAACAAGACTTCGTTGACGTGATTCGCGATACGTGGGGCGGAACCGACACGATTCTGGACAACATGGGCGCAAGCTACCTGTCCAAAAATGTCGAAGCACTCAAACGCAATGGGCACCTGGCAATTATTGGAATGCAGGGTGGCACAAAAGGTGATTTTCAGATTGACCAATTACTGCGCAAGAATGGGACAATCACGGCCACTTCCCTGCGCGGTCGCCCTGAGCCAGAGAAGTCCATGATCTGCCGCGAAGTCGAAAAAATTGTGTGGCCTTGGATCACCGACGGGACAATCAAGCAGGTGATTGACCGTATCGTGCCAATCGAGGGGGCCGGCGACGCCCATAAAATCCTCGAAGCCAGTGAAGCAACCGGAAAAATTGTGCTGCAGGTTCGCTAATTTCCACACAGTCGAGTAAGCGCTCGCCTGCTGCTTTCGGCCAAAGTCTTAGACTCTCTCCCAATGACAACAGGGGCGCGACGCAGTGCAGTTGGGGGCAGTTTCCTCACTGCCCAAGCTCTGTCGCTGTGGGCGCTGCTGGGGCCGGTCAGTAATGCAGACTGGACGAAGGGGTTCCGTGCATATTTCA
>Ga0115564_10002144_pt1 | contig 17373 bp, 18 predicted proteins | sample COGITO_mtgs_1105_7_FD_88680 | JGI IMG/M metagenome (GOLD analysis project Ga0115564, IMG submission 88680) | Pelagic marine microbial communities from North Sea - COGITO_mtgs_110523 | ecosystem: Environmental > Aquatic > Marine > Epipelagic | place: Germany:Helgoland, sampling site Kabeltonne...
CGGTTTGCCCACCGAGACCGCCGCAAACCAACGGCATGGTTGAGCGGTTCAACGGCCGCCGCAAGGACGTGCTACAAAGTCACCATGTTCGATCAGGTCAAGATCTGGGGATGACGCTGCACCGCTATGTCTGGCTTTACAACCGCCCGCTTGCACAATCACCCTTGGGCAGAAAAACGCCCTTGCAAGCCATGAAACAACGGCACAAACGCAAACCGGAAATTGTTTAAGACACAGCTATACTACCCCGGGGGATGTGACATGTACCGATAACGATGCCACTGACGATTGAGAAGCGGTAGCAAGAATTAGCGAGTTTGCACCCTTCAATGTGTTTTCAAAAATTTAGGGGTCACACTGGGATACGCTCATCTTTTTTGTAAGGTGTATGGCTATGTGTGGGCGGACTTGGGCTCACCGGCTACCAAGCGCTTGTCACTGCGGCAATATTTACCAAACATGGGTCAACATTTGCCAATGTTTTGGTTTGATTTCTCTCGGCCCTCGTCGATAACATAGCTATCATGTTTGCCCTGCTTGCCATGGCCCCAATATGAACAACTGGCATTAGCCGCTGGTCACATTGACGGCGGGCGTTGGGGGGTAAATGCTGTCCATAGGATCTGCTGCAAGCGTTGCGCTGACCGGCAGGACTGCGGCAATTATACGTTTTAGCCACCTGAAATTGTCTCGGGCGATCTTGCTGAGCTATATCGCAAATGTTCTGCCCCATTACTGGGTCAAGAGTGAACAGATTTAAGCCCAAAAAAAATTCAGACAGCACGCCCACGAAATTGGAAAATATGGCAGCCCCCCCCAGAGGCGCTACACTCAATGCTGCATCTTTGCGAATGCCCGACAATATTACATCAATAGACATAATAAAATTTGTTGTGGCGTTGTGATACAACGGCACAACAGCCTTCAGAATAGAGATGCCGCATACCCGCCATATTTAAGACATACTTAAAGTCCAGCATAACCGTGCAGGCAATCGGTCCTGGTATCTTTGACATCCCTTTAACAGAGTTCACTTTCCGCATGCTGGAATTCGAAAATGTAAGCAAATCCTTTTGGACCGGTGTTCAAAGGAAAGTTATTTTAGACCGTGTCTCTTTTAAGGTAGAGCTGGGTACAAGCTTGGGTATTTTGGCGCCGAACGGCACTGGAAAAACCACACTAATCAACATGATGGCCGGATTGGAAAAACCTGACGAGGGCGTCATTCGCAGGAATTGCAGAATATCTTTTCCCCTTGGTTTCATGGGCGGGGTGGTTCCCAAACACTCTGCAATGATCAACGCGCGGTATATTGCAAGGCTCTACGGATTGGACCCTGATTATGTTGAGGCCTTCTGTCGCTGGCTCTGCGGTCTGGATGAGTATTTTGACCAGCCTTTGGGCGTTTATTCCAGCGGGATGAAAGCACGCTTTACGTTCTCGCTGATGCTGGCCCTGGAATTTGACATTTATCTCATCGACGAAGGCATGCCCAGCAGTACTGATGCCGAATTCAACCGAAAATCCGCGAGCATCCTTCAGGAGCGGCTGCGAACAACCACAATCATCATTGTATCGCATCAGCCTGAAGTACTTGAGAAATTTGCACAAAAGGCAGCCGTATTACATTGGGGGAAATTACATATGTTCGAAAGCTTGGAGGAGGCAAAGCAACTTTATGACTATGAAACAACCCGTTAGGAAATTTCGTATCAGGCGTATTCCTACAACACCAAGCCCCCAACTGGACACAGCGCCGGAAAAATCGACAGACAACCAAGTGTTCTCTACGGCCAATCAAATCCAAACCACGCATGTCCAAACCGCACAAAGCCAAGCCGAGCAACCAAAAACCGAACATACTCAAGCCAGCCCTGTTGAAGGCGGCCAGTCCCAAAAAGCGCAGCCTCAAGACGGGCACACACAAGTAAACGTGTCTCAACATCTTCATCCTCAAAATGATCCAGAGACAACACCCGAAACCGATCTCCAAAAAAACGCATCCCCGGCAGTATCGGACAAAACCACTGATATGACACCCGCTCATCAGATCGAGGCAATCCAAAAAGAGGGGCTCACCGGGCGTCAACTACGCATGGCACGTCGTACCGCCAATGAACACAAATTGCCTGCGCAAACGGATTTTGATGCCGTGCGTCTGCTTAGGGCAAAAGGAATTGATCCATTTAACCGCACCAATCCCCTAGACTGGATTTCACCAGAGCAAAATCAAAACAAGTCTCCATCTCCCGACAATGCAAAGGTCCAGCTGCCACAAAAAATTGAAAAAGCGCCCGAAACACTACCGTCTACCGAGGTCAATCCGATCGACCGTCGAAGCAAAGAGATCCTGCAAATTCAGCTAGAGATTACCCGCAGGCGCCGCCAAAAGGCGGTAATGTTAATGGCACGTTTGGTGGTTTTTGTCTTCTTGCCCACGGCGATAACCGCTTGGTACTTTTATTTTGTTGCAACACCGCTGTATTCAACCAAAGCAGAGTTTCTAATTCTGAACGCCGAGGGGAGCGCTAGTTCAGGTGCAGGAGGGCTGCTTTCGGGCACGGGCCTCGCCTCAAGCCAAGACGCAGTCTCAGTGCAAAATTATCTGTTATCGAAAGAGGCAATGTTACGCCTAAACAACGATGTCGGGTTCAAAGCCCATTTTTCACAAAGCTGGATCGACCCATTACTACGGCTTGACGAGAACGCCTCAAACGAAAAGGCCTATAAGCTTTACAAGCGCAACCTCGAGATTGGCTATGATCCAACCGAAGGGGTACTGAAAATGGAAGTCACGGCCGTAAATCCGGCCGTCTCCAAACAATATGCCGAGGCTTTGATCGCGTATTCAGAGGAAAAAGTAGACAACCTGTCACGCCGTAAACGTGACAATCAGGTTGCAGACGCTGAAAAAGCGCTTGAAAAAGCCCATCAAGAACGGCTGGATGCACAGGAAAGGCTGTTAAGGTTGCAACAGGAAAATGCGGTGGTCGACCCGCAGGGCAAACTGACCGCTATGCGGGCCCGGATCACCCATTTTGAGACCGAACTGCAACTGAAAAGACTGCGACTGCAGGCTTTGCTGGATAATCCACGCCCCAATACTGCAAAACTTTCCGGTCTAAAGGGCGATATTAGACGTCTCAATGCTTTGCTTGATGAAATGAACTTAGAAATGGTGGATGCGTCACAGGGAGAGCAGTCACTTGCGGACCTAAGCCTGCAAATCTTAATGGCACAGGGCGATTTGCAAACCCGCGATATGATGCTGCAAAGATCCCTGGAAAACTTGATCCAGACCCAACGAGAGGCCGGCGCACAAGTGCGCTATCTCACGACCAGTGTATCTCCAGTAGAGGCACAGGATCCGAGTTATCCAAAGAAGTTCGAAAACGCGATCCTTGCCGCCTTGATCTTTTCCGGAATCTACCTGATGCTTTCCTTGACAGCTTCTATACTCCGCGAACAGGTTTCATCATAATGAAGAACATAGAGTGTGCCGGTCTAACTTTCGGCAATACACAACCGCTGGCCATAATTGCGGGGCCGTGCCAATTGGAATCCGTCGGCCATGCCGAGATGATTGCCGGCCATTTACAAGAAGCTTGTGCCGCCACCGGCGCGCAATTCGTCTTTAAGGCCTCTTTCGACAAGGCCAATCGCACTTCTCTCAGCGGCCAGCGCGGCATAGGCCTCGATGCAGGGTTGAAGGTGCTTCAGCACATCAAAGATACGCTCCAAATACCGGTTGTGACCGACATTCACAGCCCCGAACAATGCGCTCCCACTGCCGAGGTCTGCGATATCTTGCAGATCCCTGCCTTTTTATGTCGACAAACTGATCTTCTGCTCGCCGCCGGACAGACCGGCGCGGTGATCAATGTGAAAAAGGGCCAATTTCTGGCCCCATGGGATATGCCAAATATTATTGCTAAAATCGAAAGTACCGGCAATCAACGGCTGCTGTTAACCGAGCGTGGGACCTCGTTTGGCTATAACACCTTAGTGGCTGATATGCGCGCTCTGCCCCAAATGGCACAATCCGGTTATCCGGTGGTGATGGATGCCACACACTCTGTCGCACAACCCGGCGGCAAAGGCACCTCCAGCGGCGGGCAACGTGAATTTGCCCCGGTCATGGCACGGGCAGCCGTCGCATTGGGTATCGCCGCCGTGTTTATCGAGACCCATGAAAATCCTGACACTGCCCCATCAGACGGGCCAAATATGATTGTCCTCGACCAAATGCCTGCGTTAATCTCAACGCTTATGCAATTTGATCGGATCGCCAAGGCCAATCCGATCACGCTATGACTGTGCAATCGGTGAACAAACAACACAAGGCAATCAACAAGCGTTCTAAAGGATGCGCCAACCGCCAATTGTAAGCTGCACCTTTACTCAAAACAACAAAACCGGGCCTACCGGCCCAGCTTTTGATCTCACGCAGATAGTCTGAGGCCTATGGTTGCTCGTCCCCACTGCCCCCGTCACTGGGAAGGTTGAAAAAGCTGTCGGCGTCGCGGATATCGACTGGACCACTGTCTTCATCTTCATCTTCATCGTCTTCCCGCAAGGCAAAAGCTTCCAGGCCGCTGGTGTCCTCGGCCAATTTTGGCTCTACGGGCATCTCAAGGCTCTGTGCAGTGCTGACCAGCTTGCGGCGTTCATCGTCGCTCATCACGACGCCCTCAGCCAGCTTCTTCGCTGCGGCTTTCTGCACAACCGCATCAAGCTCTGACTGCTTACACAGACCAAGAGCCACAGGATCAATCGGTTGAATGTTAGAAATATTCCAATGCGTCCGCTCGCGAATCGCCTGAATCGTTGGCTTGGTAGTGCCGACCAGTTTGCCGATCTGGCTGTCAGAAAGCTCCGAGTGAAACTTGACCAACCACAGGATCGATGCAGGGCGGTCCTGCCGTTTCGAAAGCGGTGTATAACGAGGGCCGCGACGCTTTTCCTCACCCTGAGCTGCCGCATTAAACTTAAGCTTCAACTGTCTCAGATGATTGGCCTCAGCACCTGCAATCTCTTCACTGGTCAATTGGTTATTTACCACCGGGTCAAACCCTTTGACCCCAGTAGCAACATCCCCATCTGCAATCCCCTGCACTTCTAATTCATGCATGCCGGTAAAATCACCGATCTGCTTGAAGGTCAGTGTGGTGTTGTCGACCAACCAAACAGCGGTCGCTTTTGCCATGATAGGTTTGCCCATTGGGTCTCTCCTTAATACATCTTCCCCCTCGCCCTGAAGCAGGCAGCCTGTCATCAGGCGGGTTTCCATTTGTGGGGAACTCGTCTCATACATAAGCTGGTTTTTCGAATAAGGAAAGAGCCAATCAACATGGGCCATCGACTGGAATAACCTGCCTTTTGAGGCGCCTTGCCGCTGTTTAGTCACCATCAAGTCGCAAGACAATCTTACCAATATGCGCACTGCTTTCCATCCGGGCATGCGCCTGCGCCGCCTGATCTAGATCAAAACAACTGTCGATTACTGGTGCGACACGACCCGCGCACAACAACGGCCACACCTGCGTCCGCAGACTGGCAGCAATGCGCGCTTTTGCAACATCCGACTGCGGACGCAAAGTGCTGCCGGTCAGTGTCAACCGGCGCGTCATCACTTGTGTGAAATTAAGCGCTGCTTTTGGGCCTTGCAAAAATGCAATCTGAACAAGACGGCCGTCATCAGCAAGCGCATCAAGATTACGTGCAATATAATCGCCACCCACCATGTCCAAAATAACATCTGCACCGCCCTCGCTTTGCATTATTAGCACAAAGTCCGTCTCGCGGTAATTGATCGCCCGCTCTGCTCCCAAATCAAGACAAGCGCGACATTTGGCATCAGAGCCGGCCGTAGTGAACACCCGCGCGCCAAACGCCCGCGCCAGTTGAATCGCCGTGGTACCAATCCCCGAAGACCCACCATGCACCAAGATGCGCTCTCCCGCCAACAAACTGCCGCGCTGAAACACATTCGACCACACAGTAAAAAACGTCTCGGGCAGACAGGCCGCCTGTTTAAGATCAAATCCACTGGGCACCGGCAGACAATGCGCTGCCTGTGTCACCGCATACTCAGCATAACCGCCTCCGGGCAGCAACGCACAAACCTGCTGACCTTGCTGCAGGTCCAAAACGCCCGCGCCACAGGCGGCGATGACGCCCGAAGCCTCTAAGCCGGGCAAGTCACTGGCGCCGGCTGGTGGATTGTACAATCCAGCCCGTTGCAGCGCATCGGGCCGGTTGACCCCTGCATAGGCGATTTTAAGAACCACCTGTCCTGGTCCCGGGACAGGGATCGGCCGCTCAGCCAATTGCAAAACATTCGGAGGCCCAGGGACAGAAATTTCAATAGCTCTCATCATGGGGTAGATCACCTTCGCCTAAAGCCGTCGCGACCAGTTGCCCGGCAAATCAACAACCGGCGCGCTACTTGGTGCTTTAATCTTAGATAAAAGCCAATTTGGTCCTGCCAAGAGTGGTTTGGCAAGCGGATTGGCGTTCACCTGTGCCTTGAATTTCTCAAATTGCATCACGTTTTCAATACGCCGATCTAAAAACGTCCAAGTGTCTTGATGATTCGGTGAATGATCGCCCAGCCAATACAGCACAGTCGCACTGTAAACACTGCTGAGGGTCAGGCGCTTGGTATACCAATTCACATCATCCGAACTGTCCCCTATCGCCATCCATATCCGGTCACATGTGCCCCATACCAAGCCGGCCCCTTCGGCCGCATGCTGTGGCAAAGACATCAGTGTCGCGCCACGACGGACCGCTTCTTTATCGCTGATGGCGTTCAATCTTGCGCATACCGAAAATGTAATTTTTTCTCTTATTTTCATGGCGTTAAGATCAGATTTCTGCAATTTAACCTGCATGGCCTCATCGCCATCATGATGAAAGCGTACCGCCAGATCGATCGCTCCCCGTGGACAGACCAAAGCCACCATTTGCCGCGTAACCGACAGGTCTTGGCAAGCCGCATTCACGCTGGTTTCGGACCAACCATCAAACGCCACATGGGGCAGTATCGCGCCTAAGAGTTGCGCCTTCAAGTCCTCATCTGCCAGTGCAGCCATATGTAAATTCCTCAGTTTGTGCCTGCTAGACAAGCTAGCTTGTTATTGCTATAGGACCATTTCCTGCAATCCATGCAACTCTAAACTAGAAAGGTGGTGACAACCACATGCAGGTCAGTGTCCGCGATAACAACGTTGATCAGGCGCTCCGCGCTCTGAAGAAAAAGCTACAACGCGAAGGCGTTTTTCGGGAAATGAAGCTTAAGCAACATTTCGAAAAACCGTCTGAGAAAAAAGCACGCGAAAAAGCCGAAGCCATTCGGCGTGCCCGCAAGTTGGCTCGTAAAAAAGCTCAGCGCGAAGGCATGATGTAAAAGATCATCGCATTGTGACGATCAACGAGACGAGACAACCCCCGGGCCTTTGCCGCGGGGGTTTTTTCTTTTCTGACGATCTGACGCAACAGCTGATTGCTGGCAAATAGTGTCCTTGGAACCACGGTCCTGCTAATTCAGTATACTTTTGGCACATAAAGCTCGTCCCCCAGAAAGCGCCGCTCATAGTCAGCGTTAAAGACACGTTCTGGTAAAGTCACCTCTTCGCGCGGTTGCTCATGATATGGCAACATCGATAACAGATGCTCAATACAGTTCAGCCGCTCGCGCTTTTTATCGTTGCCTTCGACAATATACCAAGGGGCCTCAGGGATATTGGTGCGCGCAAGCATATCCTCTTTAGCTTTGGTATAATCCTCCCACCGAATTCGGGATTGTAAATCCATCGGTGATAGTTTCCACTGCCTCATCGGATCATGAATACGCATCATGAAACGCATTTGCTGTTCTTGATCTGTTATGGAAAACCAGTACTTCAAAACGACAATCCCTGACCGCACCAGCATTCTTTCAAAATCTGGCACATCACGAAAAAATTGCTCAACCTGATCTTCAGAGGCAAACCCCATTACCCGCTCAACGCCCGCGCGGTTGTACCAAGAGCGGTCAAACAGAACAATTTCACCACCAGCAGGCAAATACGGCACATAGCGTTGAAAATACCATTGTGATTGTTCTCGTTCAGTGGGTTTTGGCAGGGCAACAACCCGCGCCACCCTTGGATTGAGTCGCTGGACTATACGCTTGATCACACCGCCTTTTCCCGCGCTGTCCCGCCCCTCGCAGATGACCAAAACTTTGGCACCGGTATGCTCTACCCAATCTTGCAATTTAATCAGTTCAGTTTGCAAACGCAGAAGATTGCGAAAATAGGTCCGGTTATCCAAAGAATCCGGATTTCTTTCATTATAAGCGCGACGAATGTCGTCATCCATCATCGGTTCACTGAATTCAAGCTCGAACATTTCCTCTAGGGTTTCATCAAGCTCTGTATCCAACCAATCTCTGGGACGATCATTACTCTCACTCATAAGTACTCTCCTTTATGTTCTGGCGATAGCTGGAATGCTCTAACGTCGGCTTACAATTTTGAATGTGACAAAATCATATCAGCGGCCTTTTCAGCGATCATAATGGTGGGCGCATTGGTATTGCCACTGGTAATTTTAGGCATCACGCTGGCGTCGACCACGCGCACCCCTTCGAACCCACGTAATCTGAGCTGTTCATCCAGCGGCGCCTCGTCGCCCGCGCCCATCGCAACCGTGCCGCTAGGATGAAAAATTGTCGTTCCAATATCGCCAGCCGCTGCCATCAGTTCTGTGGTCTCATACACATCAGCCCCAGGCGCCATTTCAACTGGAGCATAGCGCTGCAGCGCTGGAGCTGCCATGATCTTGCGCGTCAACCGGATCGCATCTGCAGCCACTTGACGATCGCCCGGTGTGGCAAGGTAATTTGGCGCTATCCGCGGCATTGCTTTGGGGTCTGGCGAGGTCAGCTCGACCGTCCCACGACTTTCTGGGCGCAGGTTGCACACGCTAGCAGTGATCCCGGGAAAATCATGCAAGGGCTGACCAAAGGCATCAAGCGACAAGGGCTGGACATGATATTCCAGATCCGCCGATGCCAGCCCAGCACGGGATTTGGCGAATGCCCCCAACTGACTAGGCGCCATCGCCATCGGACCCGTGCGCCTGAGCGCATATTCCAATCCGATCTTCGCTTTACCCCAAAGGGAATGAGCCAATGTATTTAACGTTTTGGCACCTTCCAGCCGATAACTGCACCGCAGTTGCAAGTGATCTTGCAAATTCGACCCCACCGCCGGCCTATCGGCGCGTATGGAGATTGCGTGTCGCGCCAGCAAATCAGCACTTCCAATCCCAGATAATTGCAACAGATGAGGCGACCCAATCGCCCCCGCCGAGACAATCACCTCAGCCCCGGCATAGGCGGTTTTAATCTCGCCTTGTTGTTCGAACTCGACCCCGACCGCGCGCTGACCATCGAACAGGATGCGCCGTGTATGGGCATGGGTTTCGACCCTCAGCTTGCTTTTTGGCGCGCTGCGTAGAAAAGCCTTGGCGGTGTTGATACGCCAGCCGTTGCGTTGGTTTACGCGAAAGTACCCGACGCCCTCGTTATCGCCGGTATTGAAATCATCGCGCTCCGGCAGCCCGTATTGAATCGCCGCCTGTTTCCAATCATCCAAGACATCCCAATGCAGCCGCTGGTTTTCAACCCGCCATTCTCCGCCTACCCCATGAAGATCTGAAGGCCCGTCAACATAGTCTTCCGATTTCTTGAAATACGGCAACACATCATCCCAGCCCCAACCTGAGAGCCCACTTTGCCGCCAGCCATCATAATCGGCCGCCTGACCACGCAGATAAAGCATACCATTGATCGACGAGCATCCCCCCAAAAGTTTGCCGCGCGGATATTGCAACGACCGGCCATTCAATCCGGCCTCTGGGCTGGTGCGAAAGCACCAATCGGTGCGGGGGTTGCCAATGCAATACAAATATCCGATGGGAATATGCACCCAGTGGTAATTGTCACTGCCGCCTGCCTCAAGCAGCAGCACCCGGTGGCCTGCATCCGCGAGCCGCTTGGCGACGACACAGCCAGCGCTGCCAGCGCCCACAATCAGGTAATCACAATCCATCTTATTCCTTATCGGTGCCTAGACACACCGTTCGAACGGTAAGCCTAGGGCACAGGTTGCGTCAATCAAAGCTCAGAGGCAGAGCTGTCGTCTTGAACACCGTCCGCAGCGCAAAACTGGACTGCATTTGTGCCACCCCAGGAAGTCGCGCCAGATATTGGCGGTGGATCCGTGCGAAATCCTCTGTGTCTTCGGCCACGACCTTGAGCATATAATCGGCTGTACCTGCCATCAGATGACATTCCAGCACGGCCGGGACCAATGCTACTGCTTTCTCAAAGGCCTCGAGCACCTCATCGGCCTGTCCACGCAGAGTAATCTCGACAAAGACCGTTGTCGGGACACCGATTTTGCGCGGATTAAGCAAAGCGACATACTGGTTAATATACCCGCTTTTCTCAAGCTGCTGCACACGGCGATGACAGGCTGAGGCCGATAAACCTACCTGTTCAGATAAATCCAAGTTGGAAATCCGGCCTGATTTTTGGAGCAAGCGCAGGATACGACGATCTAAATGATCCAAAGCCATTTTGCGTTCATTTCATCGACTAGTTTTCTATTCTTTCATATAACATCTGATTTGAGAGTAAAAGACGAGTTAATTTCTTTTTCTTTAAGCGAGCACACGCACGGCGATCTCCCCAGATCACTTCGGTGTTAATGTCTGAGAATCACCGAGGGCGCGTTCAAACCGCTAAAATCATGCTCAAGGCAAGGCATTTCGCCCAGATAGCTAACCAAAAATTGACCTTACCAGCCACTGGGCGACCAGTCAGCACAAAACTGATGGCGCTGAATGTCACAGGTTCGTCAGAGCTTTAACCTTTTGCCAGCGCATCCCGTATCTCGGTCAGCACGCTCAACTCTGTGGGGCCAGCGGGCGCAGCCACAACTGCTTTTTCCTCTTGCTTTTGCGACGCGTCTTTAATCCGGTTGATATAGCGAACCAATATAAAGACGACACAAGCAATAATCAGAAAATTCACCACAGCCATCAAAAAGGCCCCATAGGCAAACACTGCTTCACCTGCATCGCGCGCCGCCGCCAGCGAAACAAACGTTGCCTCTCCTTTCAGCACGATGAATAAATTAACAAAATCAACACCACCAAAAAACAACCCAATTACAGGATTTACCAGATCGCTGACCATTGATTTGACAATAGCTGTAAAGGCGGCGCCGATGATAAGCCCAACTGCCAGATCCATTACATTGCCTTTGGCAATAAAGTCCCTAAATTCCTTAATCATCCAAAATTCCTCTTTTTAAAATTTACAATTTTTTAAAAAATTGTCTGGGGGATACAAATACGTGCTTGAAAATCTTTACTACTTAAAAATATGCGTTTGGCGTATGATGAAACACCGCCCCAAGTTACGTTGGCTTCACTTGAAAAGCCAAAGCAAGTTAGCGGTACAAGTATCACTATGCAAGCGCCGTATAACACTTATCTATGTTCAGCGTGCAGGAAAACGTACCAACCTGACAAGGTTAAGCTTGGAATTCCACGCTCATCCTGGCAAGTCACCCGTGAGAACATATCGTAGAAGTGCCGCAACCTGCGCGGGATTTTCAGCCACAGCCAGAGCTGCCGCGTTTACTTCTTTCAACGCGTGACTGTGCTCTGGCGGGTGTAGAATAATCAGGGATTTTCCCAAGGCCGCCGCATAACCGGCGTCAAAGGCGGCGTTCCACTGTTTGTATTTCTCACCAAAGCGCACCACCACAACGTCAGCCTCTTCGATCCCTTTACGGGTCCGGATAGCATTCAATTTTGCGCCCTTGTGATCGTGCCAAAACTTGTCAGGCTCCATACCCAAAATTGCCACGCCACAATCATCACTGGCACCATGATCGGTAACGGGGGCATTAAAAACCACGTCAAGGCCACTGGCTGCTGTGATAATCTGTTCGCGCCAATCCGTATGAATTTCGCCGGATAAATAAACCTGAAGTGTCATTTCTATCTCTTTTCTCTTGGCAGGAGCCGTTTTTCAGGGACATCAAACGCAGGCTACCCCCGCAGAACACCACCTGTGGCCTTGGCAACCTTCTCAACAATTTTACCCGAGACCACGTCAAGATCACCTTCGGTCAGTGTCGCCGCAACAGGTTGCAAGCGCACTGTGATGGCCAGTGACTTTTTGCCAGCCCCCAATGCATCACTGCTAAATTCATCAAACACCCGCACTGCTTCAATCAATGTCTTATCCGCAGAACTTGCAGCATTGACAAGGGTCAACGCCTCGACCCCGGCATCGACCACAAAGGCGAAATCACGCTCCACCGCCTGCAAATCACGCAGCGCCAGCGCCGGCCTTGTGGCAGAGGCGTTGCGCGGCAAAGGTATTTCCTCAGGCCAGACCGTAAAGCCCACCGCTGGGCCTTTTACGTCGAGACCCTGCAATACCTTGGGGTGAATCTCGCCAAACACCGCCAGCCTCTTTTTGGGGCCCAGGCAGATGCGGCCGTGACGGCCAGGATGCCACCAGCCTGCGCCATCTCGTAAAACCTGCACCTTCGCGGGTGCGCCCATCGCTGCCAAGATGGCTTCGACATCGGCTTTGGCATCATACAAGTCAACCGCCCGCGCAGCACCATGCACATCCTTGGAACCAGTGCGGCCGATCAAAACACCCGCCACTTGCAGATGCTGTTCGTTTGGTTCGCCGCCGTGAAACACCGGACCAACCTCGAACAGCGCCATATCGGCAAAGCCGCGCGCCTGATTGCGGGCTGCAGCCTGTAACAGGCCTGGCAAAAGATCGGGGCGCATATGGCTCATTTCACTCGAGATTGGGTTCTCAAGCATGGTAACGGCGCCGCCACCACCAAACATTTGCGCGGCGGTTTGGTCGATAAAGCTGTAGCTGACGCATTCGTTATAGCCCAGTGATGCCGCCGTGCGCCGCGCGATCTGCTCACGCCGCTGCACGGGTGACAGGATCGCTTTTGGCACACCACTTTGCAGCCGTGGCAAGGGCTTGCCCTGCAGCTTGGTCAGGGAGGCCACCCGTGCAACCTCTTCAACCAGATCGGCCTCACCCATGATATCAGGGCGCCAACCGGGCACATGTACCATGTCCCCCTGCAGATCAAACCCAAGCGCTGTCAAGGTAGCGCGTTGCTCGGCATCTGGCAGCTCCATCCCAACAAGCGATTGTATACGGTCCGTATCCAACTGGAAGGCACGCGCATGGTCAGGCTGAGCGCCGGCAATCACGACCTCTGAGGCAATGCCACCGCACAGATCCAAAATCATCTGGGTTGCCGCCTCAATCCCCACAGGTGTCCATGACGCGTCAATACCACGTTCAAACCGGTAGCGGGCATCGGAATTGATTTTAAGCGCCCGCCCAGTATAGGCCGTGCGCACCGGATCAAAATAAGCACCCTCGAGAAATACATTGACCGTCTCGTCCGTACAGCCTGAATGTACACCGCCCATGATGCCACCCAGACTTTCAACCCCATCGGCATCAGAAATAACCGTCATACCCTCAGCCAAAGTATAGTCTTTGTCATCAAGCGCCGAGAACGCCTCGCCACCTTTGGCCCGATGCACGCGCAAGGCACCACCCGCAACTTTATCCGCGTCGAACACATGCAGGGGCCGGTTGCTGTCATAAGTGAAAAAATTCGTCACATCGACAAGCGCCGAGATCGGCCGCAGCCCAATAGCTTTCAGGCGATCTTGCAGCCATGCGGGGCTGGGGCCATTTTTCACACCTTGGATCACCCGGCCATAAAATACAGGGCATTGATGACGCGTATCATCCTCAATCGTCACCGTCACCGGACAGGCAAACCCGCCAGCGACCGGCGGCACATCTTGTGGCTTGAGCTGGCCCAAACCTCGGGCGGCAAGGTCACGCGCGACACCGCGCACACCCAACGCATCCGGTCGGTTTGGCGTGATGGCAATTTCGATGACAGTATCGACCTTGGCGGGATCATGCGCGGCCAACCAATCGACAAACCGGTCGCCTACCTCCCCCGAAGGCAGCTCAATAATGCCATCATGTTCGTCAGACAGCTCCATTTCACGCTCTGAACACATCATGCCGAAGCTCTCAATCCCACGGATTTTGCCAACCCCTATTGTGGTATCTATCCCCGGCACATAGACGCCGGGTTTGGCAATCACCACAGTGATCCCAGTGCGGGCATTGGGGGCACCACAGATTATCTGACTTTCCCCCTCATCCGTTGCCACCTGACAGACCCGCAGCTTGTCGGCATCGGGATGTTTTTCGGCGCTTAATACTTTGCCAATGGTAAAATCCTTGAGCCGGTCTGCAGGGTTTGAAACCCCTTCCACTTCCAGTCCAAGGTCGGTCAGCGCGTATAGGATGTCATCCAAAGACGCCGTCGTTTCCAGATGATCTTTCAACCAAGCAAGGGTGAATTTCATGATCGTACCTCCAATGGCACCGCTCAGCGGTCTGCCAGATCCTCAACAAATTCAAAATGTTCAAACAGCAGCATCATTTCGGGATCAAAGCCGCCGTTGCGTTCAAAAAACGCCTTATGATCCTTTTGCCAACCGGCAAGGTCTGCATTTTCGCCCTGTGCAAGCGCAGTATCTTCGCTCACATCACAAAAGCGAATTTCTTCTAGACGCACCGTGCGTGTCACCAGCGCAGGAACATCTTCCCAATCGGTGGCGATATCGCAACGGCCCAGTTTTGGCATAGCCTCAGGTTCGGTCTGGTAATTGGCCAAAGCATCGCACGACGCCGTTTTAGCCCCCGCCCGCACCAATGCGTTGAGCCGCTCACACATCGTGGCGCTATCGCCAAACTTAAATGTACCCGCGCCAGGATAGACGTCCTGCAGATCTTCCATGTCTTCAGTCATCTGCTCAGCCCGCTGTGTAAATTAGGCTGGTCAAGACTGGCAAAGCCATAATGGCGCAGCCAGCGCAGATCACTGTCGAAAAACGCCCGCAAATCGGGAATACCGTATTTGAGCATCGCAATGCGGTCGATCCCCATACCAAAGGCGAAACCCTGCCATTCGTCAGGGTCAATTCCACCTGCAGCCAGCACTTTGGGGTGCACCATCCCCGAACCAAGAATTTCAAGCCAGTCGTCACCCTCGCCAACTTTCAACTGCCCTCCCGCCCAAGAACAGCGGATATCGACCTCAGCCGAGGGTTCGGTAAACGGGAAATGCGAGGCGCGAAACCGCAGTTCGACATCGTCCACCTCGAAAAACGCTTTCACAAACTCCTCCAGCACCCATTTTAGATTGGCCATCGAGATGTCTTTATCAACCGCGAGCCCTTCAACTTGATGAAACATTGGCGTGTGGGTCTGATCATAGTCGGCACGGTAGACGCCACCAGGGCAAATGATGCGCAACGGCGCGCCCATTTTTTCCATCGAACGCACCTGCACCGGAGAGGTATGGGTGCGCAAAACATGCGGCGGACGATTATCATCCTCAGCGCGATGCATGTAAAACGTGTCCATCTCGGCGCGTGCCGGATGATGGCCAGGGATATTAAGAGCATCAAAGTTATACCAATCAGTGTCGATCCGTGGGCCCTCGGCAACCCCAAAGCCCATATCCGCGAAAATCGCTGCCACTTCTTCGCTGACCTGACTGATCGGATGGATTGTACCCTGCCGCCGGTCGCGCGCCGGCAAGGTGACGTCAAGCCATTCCGCCTCAAGCCGCTGATTGAGCGCCGCATCCGACAGTGCCGTTTTCTTGGCTGCCAACGCGCTGTTGATCTCATCTTTCAACGCGTTCAATTTAGGCCCGGTGCTCTGCCGTTGTTCTGGGGTCATCTTGCCCAATTCGCGCATTTTCAGGCTGACTTCACCTTTTTTGCCAACTGCTTGCAGGCGCAGGTCCTCCAGCGCCGCCTCGTCGCCTGCCGCTATGATGGCGGTCAGATATTTATCTCTCAGATCATCCATGCGGGATCTCCACTTGCATGGCACCCTGCTATCACATTCGCATTTCTGCGCAACCGTCTAGGCGTTGAGGCAAAACAGTCAGAAAACTGATTTTCGCTTTCGCACCTCTAGTATTTTTCGAGACTCAGTCACTACACCATTCCTCGCCATAATGGTTTTGGGCGGTTCTAATTTCAGTTTTTTTTCAAAAACCACCATCGAATCGTAAAATTGAACTGACGACAGCTCCTCTGCGATAGGGTGAAAGGGAAAAAGCTCATCCTGATCGGTGTACCAGCTGTGCATACGGTCTACCAAATCCTTTGAAAACTCGATAAAGCTTTTCTGGGCCCGATAGCCCCCGCCAAAGCCCGGCCAATAACTGCTGTGGGTGTCCTCGACAATATAGAGGCCCCCGTCAGAAAGCTGCGGCCACAGCGCGTTAAAACTTGCTTTTTGCTGATACATCTTGTGACCACCATCATCAATGATGATATCAAAAGGGCCATGTGTAACAGCAATATTCTGCAAAAAAACATGATCGGACTGATCACCAATTTCAACCGCAATTCCGGGCACCTCAAAAGTTTTGCAGGCTGGATCGATATCGAGAAAGGTCAACCGGCTTGCCGCACCAAAATAATCTTGCCACATCTTTATGGAGCCACCCTTCCAAACGCCAATTTCCAAAAAACTGATGTCTTGAGATCTCCAGGGGGCCAACAACCGGTGATAGACATCAAGATAATGGTCCATCTTGGTCATCAACTTGTCTTCAGTCAAAAGCAGGTAATCGCGAAAATAATTTCCTGAAGTCATGCAATATCCAATAAAAAAAACCGCGCAAACAAATACGCGGCTTTTCTTACAATATTTTGGAACTTTAGGCCAGTGCGGCCTGAGCCTTTACAACAATAGCCGTGAAGGCAGCTGGCTCATGCACCGCGAGATCAGCTAGAACCTTGCGGTCCACTTCGATGCCGGCAAGCGTCAGACCATTAATAAAGCGTGAATACGTCAGCGCCTCATCGTGGGCGCGTACCGCCGCGTTGATCCGCTGAATCCACAAGGCGCGGAAATTGCGCTTCCGGTTATGACGGTCGCGGGTCGCGTATTGATTGGCCTTGTCGACCGCCTGTGCAGCAACCTTGAAGGTGTTCTTGCGACGACCATAATAGCCTTTTGCCGCTGTGGTGATTTTCTTATGACGGGCGTGGGTAACGGTCCCACCTTTAACGCGTGACATTGATCAAATCCTCCTTAGCGCGAGTAGGGCATCATCGACTTGATGATTTTCTCATCAGGTGCCGACAGTGTGGTTGTTCCGCGCGCTGTGCGGATAAACTTGGTGCTGCGTTTGA
>Ga0115564_10002145_pt1 | contig 17373 bp, 20 predicted proteins | sample COGITO_mtgs_1105_7_FD_88680 | JGI IMG/M metagenome (GOLD analysis project Ga0115564, IMG submission 88680) | Pelagic marine microbial communities from North Sea - COGITO_mtgs_110523 | ecosystem: Environmental > Aquatic > Marine > Epipelagic | place: Germany:Helgoland, sampling site Kabeltonne...
ACTTTAGGTTGCGTTAAATGATGCTGGTCTTCTAAACTGCCTCAAGTTGCGTATGCTAGGCGCAAACCGCCCCAGTGTTTTGCGTTAACATGAATAGGGGCAGACAGATCTTTCATCACTCGAAAGATGCCCCCGCCCATATCGCGTCGATAGACTTGCAACAGAAACGGGGCGGTATTGCGGCCCGCTTTTAGGCCCACACGGTCATCAAAAATGCGCCGGTTGCGCGAATTTGCGGTGTTCCAGACCACATCGGAGGTCTGTGGTTGCGAGAATTTTGCGTTATGTACCGGCAAATACCCGTTTGTATCTACTGACGCACAAAAGACGATACCATTGTAATGCATTAGAACCGGTTCTTGAAATGATGGCAAAAAGTTATCCAAAAACGGGGTCGCACGAGATGTTACCTGCACAGGGTTGCTGCCGGGCACCGGGATGTAATCCGTGTCAAACAGCTGGGATTGGGTGATTTGCCCGCGTTTGATTGCCGCCTCCAACCCTTGTGATATTTGCTGGGCTGTATGCTGTACCAGGTCAATCAAGGGTGCGTCAGCGGTCGCACCGCCCAATCCTGCAGTAAGCTGTACGATCAATTCGGAGCTGCTGATCAGATTTGACATGCGTTCGTGCATTACGGCAACGCCGCGTGTGGTGTCTTTCACGGTGCGGTCGATATTGCGCACCGCGGGACGCAATATGTCCATCGCGCGCTGTCCACGCTCTGTCTGAACCGATATACGCTCAGCTTGTTTGTGCTCAAGCGCGCTCGTTTCTTCCATTTGATGAAGCGCCTTATCGGTCTGAGCCGATTCTTTCAGCACCCCGTGTGCTGCCTCGGCGACATCAACCGCTTCTCGCCCCAGATCGGTGATCCAATTGCTGAGGCTCTCGATGTTCTCGGATATTTGCCGGGCGGCTGTGCTGGTTTTTTGTGACAATTCATTGATCGCATTTGCCACAACGGCAAAACCACGTCCTGCATCGCCTGCGCGCGCGGCTTCGATCTTTGCGTTGATGGCCAGCGTGTTAACTTGGGTCGCGATGCTGGCAATCTGGATGTTGTTGTTTTTGACAGCCCTGACAGTATCGCCGACCGTCGCGGACCTGTCTCTGACGGATGTAACCCAACCTGCCATATCTTTCGTCTTGTCGCTAAACGTGCGCACCAACGTGGCAGATGCGGCAATGTCCTGCTGCGCCTGTTGTGAGGTTTGGCGCATGTTCTGCGCGATTTCAGCGGCGTCTTTGTTGGCGCTTGCCATCTCTTTCACGCTGCTCAAAAGTTCGTTTAGCGCGTTCCGCTGCTGGTTTGCGTGGCTTTCGACCAGACCAAAGAAACCATCGATGTCGACGATTTCAAACCCAAGCTCTGATGCAGCCTTGGCAAGTTTGTTGATCCGTTGGGTTGTATCAAGTGAGGTCTGGGCGTTCATGAGGTGTCTCTGAGCGGAAATGCTCAACGATCCTTGACATGAAAGTGCTTACAATTCGCTAACTTTTACCTGCGCGATAGCCTGTTGCATCGCCTCTGCAGTGGCCTCTATTGCCAGCAAGATAGAGGCGTGGCGGTTCTTGTAGTCAACGGCAGGCGTAAGAACCTCGAACCCCTCGAACGGAGCATCGGGGACCGGCCCGCCCTTTTTCAACATGGCCCGCAACTGATCACGCCCGCGGATCACAGTGTCCAAGGTTGCGCCGACCGCCGCAGCACCGGTCACAGCTGCGGCAGCTTGACCCAACGCACAGGCCTTTACGTCCTGCCCAAGGCGAACGAGCGTGTCGCCGTTGACCTCCACATCGACCGTAACCGCAGAGCCACATAGCGGCGAGCGGCGCTTGACCGTCGCACCCGGCGAATCAAGACGTTCCAGATGCGGAATATCAGCGGCCAAGGCCAGAATGCGTGCTGAATAAAGTTTGATGAGGTCAGTATCACCAGACATCGCGGTTTCCTTTTTGATCTAATCTGTACATAAGCGGCCCGTCGAAAGATGCAAACCATACGCGCCTGCAATGTCGTCGCAGTACGCCTGTCCAGAGGATATCCGATGTCGTTTGATCCCCGTATGCTGACTTTTAATGATGCCGGTCTGATCCCCGCGATTGCGCAAGACGCGCGCAGCCATGAGGTGTTGATGCTGGCTTGGATGAATGCCGAGAGCATCGCCCAAACGCTCGCGTCCGGTGATGTCACGTATTGGAGCCGCTCACGACAGCAGTTTTGGGTGAAGGGGGCGACCAGCGGTCATGTGCAAAAGCTGGTTGATCTGCGTTTTGACTGTGACCGCGATTGTTTGCTGGTCTTGGTCGAACAGACCGGCCCGGCATGTCACACAGGCCGTCAAAGTTGTTTCTATACGGCCGTGCGTCATGGTGAGATAATTGAACTGTCGCAGCCAATTGACGACTAGATCACATAGCTAATGTTATACTTTAATATTGATAAGCATGTTCCTGATATCATTTGGTAAAATACCATCCAAACGATAAAGAGAAATGGCTCTTGCATCATCACGCTTGGCCAGCCGCTTGCCTGTTTCATCCCGAACCAACGCATGATGATGATAGCGCGGTGTCACGAGGTCCAGCAAACGTTGCAGCACAACATGGATCTGTGTGGCCTCAAACAGGTCTTTGCCGCGCACAACGGTCGTGATTTGTTGGTCCGCATCGTCAACCACCACAGACAGGTGGTAGGACGTGCCCATATCGCGCCGCGCGAGGACGATATCGCCAACGGTATGCACCAGATCATCGGCAGATAGAATAACGTCGCCTGCGTGGATGCCCGTTTCTACAAACCCAACCGTATCCATGCCCTGCACGGCAAGCGCCATGTCCAACCTTAATACAGCATGGCTTGGGCGCGGACCGTTGCGCGGACTGTTGCGGCACGAACCGGGATAGATCAGACCGTCAGGACCGAAGGTCGGCACGCCCTCCTGCGGGGCTGATGTCGCATTTGCAATATCGGCGCGCGAGCAGGTGCAGACATAGAGCAAACCCAGCGCCCAGAGCCTGTTTAACGCCGCATCATAGACATCAAGCCGGTCCGATTGCCGCATGACAGGCAGTGGCCAGCGCAGCCCTAACCACGCGAGATCGTCATATATCTGATCTTCCCATTGTCTGCGCGCGCGGCTTTGATCAATGTCTTCGATCCGTAGCAGGAATTCGCCCCCCGCAGCCTGCGCCATGTCATAGGCCAAAAGCGCGGAATAGGCGTGGCCTAGATGCAATGGCCCTGTGGGTGACGGCGCAAATCTGGTTCTAAATATCACTTTTTTTCAAGGACGTATACGTTGGACTTCATCCTTTTTCCGGGCAGATGATCGCCATATTCACGAAACAACAAAGTGGCCGCACCACAGTCTGTCCATTCGTTGATACGGCCTTCGTTTTGCGGTTCCGCCAAGGCATGATCGTTGAATGAAAACACAAACAGACCGCCGCGGGCCAGACCGTGCATAAGGGTGTCAAAAACCTTGATAGGTGCAGCACCCGCACCGATAACGCCAATCGCCGCAATCGCAAAATAATCGCCCGGTTTGTGGGCAAGCGGCGCGCCCGCCTCAATCTGTTGTGTGGTCCGGTAGACCTGTTTATGTGTGGCATGGGCCAGCATATCAGGTGACAGATCAACGCCGTCGATACAGTCAAACCCCGCCAATTTCAGGGCGAGACCGGAAAGGCCTGTGCCGCACCCAAAATCGAGGGTTGGTGCAGATGTGTCAGGGCTAAATTTAGCAAGGGCAGCAGCAGCGCGTCTGGGCGTTGCATAGCTATTTTCGCTGATTTCTTCCTCATAGCTCGCTGCCCAAGCATCATAAAGGTCCCGTGTCGATTCGGGATCGCGGGCGTTGTAAATCTTGTCTAGAAATTTCTCTGTCATGGAAAACAGATTAGGCAGGCACCACGCTTCTGTCCAGCCACGCCTGCCAGTCTGCTTTGGCGCGATCTGTATAGGCTTTGTAGCGGTCCTTGCGTCCCCGTCGTCCGGCTTTCAGGCCGTCAACAGGGGGGAAGAGACCAAAATTAACATTCATCGGCTGGAATGTCTTTGCATCAGCGCCCCCCGTAATATGGGTGATCAATGCGCCCATTGCCGTGGTATTCGGCGGGGCCTGAACTGGCGTACCGGTGATTTCGGCCACTGCCATCCGTCCGGCCAACATGCCCATCGCAGCAGATTCCACATAGCCCTCAACGCCCGTGATTTGTCCGGCAAACCGGATGTTAGGTTGCGTTCGCAGGCGCATCTGATCGTCCAGCAGCGTGGGCGAGTTGATGAATGAGTTACGGTGAATACCGCCAAGGCGGGCAAACGACGCATCCTCAAGGCCGGGAATCATTTTAAGAACAGTGGTTTGTGCGCCGTACTTCATCTTGGTTTGAAAGCCGACGATATTGTAAAGCGTCCCCAGCTTGTTGTCGCGGCGCAACTGCACCACGGCATAGGGTTTGACCGCCGGATCGTTGGCATTGGTCAGGCCAACCGGTTTCATCGGACCAAAGCGCAATGTTTCGCGGCCACGTTCCGCCATCACTTCAATCGGCAAGCATCCATCAAAGTAACCCGCAGTTTCGCCCTCGCGGAACTCGGTCTTGTCGGCCACCAACAGGGCGTCGATGAACGCCTCATATTCGTCTTTGGTCATTGGGCAATTCAGGTAGGCTGTGCGCTCTTCCTCGGTCTCGCCTTTGTCATAACGCGACTGCATCCATGCTTTGTCCATGTTTATGCTGTCGAAATAGATAATCGGCGCAATTGCGTCGAAAAAGGCCAGCGCCTCGGCACCGGTCTGGGCAGCAATCGCTTCGGCTAAGCTGCCGGACGTTAGGGGGCCGGTCGCCACGATCCAATGGCCGTCTTTGGGTAATTCGGTGATTTCGCCGTATTCGACATGAATCAACGGATGGGCATGCAGGGCGTCGGTCACAGACTGCGCAAACGGGTCGCGGTCCACAGCCAAGGCCCCACCTGCGGGCAGGCGGTGTTTGTCAGCCGTCGCCATGATCAGCCCGTTTGCCGCGCGCATTTCCCAATGCAAAAGGCCGACGGCATTCTGTTCAGAATCGTCCGAGCGGAACGAATTGGAACACACCATTTCGCCCAGCAAGCCAGTTTGATGTGCGAAAGTGCCAATCTTGGGGCGCATTTCGTGAATTGTGACGGGCACGCCCGCGTTTGCGGCCTGCCAAGCGGCCTCTGATCCGGCCATGCCGCCGCCGATGATGTGTAATCTATCTGTCATGATGGGGATGTAGGGCAGGCACCTGTCCGGCGCAACTGTTCAAAAGCAGGACAAAACCACGCAGCGCAGGCAAAAGTGCGATGGTCCTGCGGAATGTGGGTTGATCATGGATGGGGGCGTTTTGGGGTCGCCGCTGCGGGAATGGCCGGTCAGTAAGAGGCTGACCTGGAGGGACCTTCCGCCAGCGGCGACCCAAAATCATCTAGCAAATCTGCTATGCCCCAAAGATGCCCCAATTATGTCTCATTTGCCAGAGGTATTATCGGAACAATCAATCGAGATTTGGAAACAATCACTGGTCCCAGTTTGGATCGCGCTTTTCAAGAAAGGCATCAATGCCTTCGCGTGTGTCATCGCGCAGCATATTCGTGACCATCACATCACCAGTATAGGCATAGGCGTCACTGACCGGCATTTGCAGTTGGTTGTAGAACGCTTGTTTTCCGATCTTGACCGCAGCGCCCAGTTTACCGGCGATCTGCGCGGCGAGCGCAGTCGTTTCATCCGCGAGTTGCTCCATTGGAACCGCACGGTTGATCAGTCCCAGATCACGGGCGCGGCCCGTGTCAATGAATTCACCCGTCGTCAGCATCTCGAACGCTTGTTTGCGCGGGATGTTGCGGCTGAGCGCAACCATCGGGGTCGAACAGAACAGTCCAATATTGACACCATTGACGCCAAACCTTGTTCCTTCGGCAGCCACGGCCAGATCGCAAGTAGCGACCAGTTGACAACCGGCAGCCGTGGCAATGCCGTGTACTTGGGCGATCACCGGTTGGGGCATGGTCTGGATACGGGTCATCAGGCGGGTGCAGCGTTCAAACAGGTCCTTGAACGCGGCCGCACCGCCATCCTCTGCCTGCCGCATCGCCGTCATTTGGCGCAGATCATGGCCTGCGCAAAATGCTTTACCACTGCCGGACAGGGTAATCACACGGGTTTGCGGATCATTTGCAAAGCCATCAAGTGTTGTTTGCAAAGCCGCCAGCATCTCATCCGACAGGGCATTCAGCCGTTCCGGCGCATTCATGGTGATATGGGCCACTGCGCCATGTTGCGTAACGTCAATGATTGTCATCTTGCCTCTCCCGCGGTTTCTGGTCCAACTCTAGGATAATGCAGAAGGGGAGGACAAGCATGGCACCGATCATGACCGCACAAGAGCTGAACGATTTTCTGGATCTGGTGTTTGAGCAAGTCGCAGATGATTTTCACGTCGATGCCGTTGGCAAGGACACGATCACGATGCGTTTGCTGACGTCTGAAAAGCATCTGCGTCCGGGTGGTACAATTTCCGGTCCGTCCATGTTCGGGCTGGCGGATGTGGCGGCTTATGTCGTGACGCTTGCACACATCGGACCGAAAGCCTTGGCGGTGACAACCAATTGTTCGATTGATTTTATGCGCAAACCCGAAGCGGGCGTGCCGCTGATTGCTGAGGCGCGGTTGTTGAAGCTGGGCAAACAGTTGTCTGTGACGGATGTGTTGTTGTTCAGCGAAGGCATGGAGGCACCTGTGGCCCGTGCCAGCCTGACCTATGCCATTCCACCCAAGTCCATGGGGTGAAAAGAAAAATGGGCCGGGGAAACCCGGCCCAAGTGAAGAGGTCTGGCGAGAGCCACGGGGATGTCACCCTTGCCAGAACACGCGGGAGGCCTCTGTATTTGCCTGCTCCGGTGTCAATCCCACATCGCGCAACTGCCACGGCTCAAGTTGCGCAAGGGCGCGGCGCGTGCGGCGTGATGTGGCCCATGTCGTCATCAAGACCGCGAATTTGACTGCCAGTTGCGCCGTGAAGGGCGCGTCGCCGCGCGCCAGCATGCTGAGTGCGTCAGTCGAGTGTGATCTTGCGTGTGTCATGGGAAATCTCCTATTTTATCAAATTGTATTGACACAATATAGCAATCTGCTACAGATAATTGATACAAAATGTGATACAAAGCTACTAGGAAAACACTGTCATGGGTACAATTTGGTCACCGGAACGTATTTCCTCGGAAGGGCCCAAGTACAAGGCAGTGGTTTCTTTGATCCAAAACCGGATTGCCGAGGGCAGCTTGGAGATTGGCGCAAAACTGCCGCCGGTGCGTGATATGGCGTGGCATTTGCAGATCACGCCCGGCACTGTCGCGCGGGCGTATACGATCCTGACAGACGAAGGTGTGCTGCGGGCCGAAGTCGGGCGCGGCACTTTTGTGGCAGAACCTGTCACAGCAGAGCGACCGTTGAACCTGATCGAAGTGGACGCAACGCCGCACCAGACGGGCGGCGACACTGATATCGTTAATCTGTTTTCACCGCATTTGCCCAATGGTGGGCAGTCCAGTCTGATCCGGCAATTGCTAAGCGAGATCGCGCAAGATCCGCCATCGGGCATGATGCATTATCCGTCACGGTATTCTGCCCGTGCGGCAAGGCAGGCGTTTGTCGGGTGGTTGCAAGGTACACCGATTGGCGCATTTGGAGAGGAAGATGTGGTGCTGACCCATGGCGGGCAGAACGCAATCTTGTTGGTGTTCCAAACGATCCTGAAGGGCCGTCGCCCTGTGATTTTTGTCGAAGAACTGGCGTATCCCGGTTTTCGGCGCGCGGCCGAGTTGTTGCGCGCAGAAGTCGTATCTATCGCCATGGACAGCGACGGCGTGATCCCCGAGGCGTTGGCCGCCGCCGCAGAACGCTATCCCGAAGGTCAGATTTTCTGCACCTCGCCAGAGGTTCACAGTCCGACTTGCGGCTTTACCCCGATGGCCCGCCGCGAAGCATTGGTAGCGGTGGCGCGGCGTTACGATTTGCAGATCATGGAAGACGATTGTTATCGCATGGGCCGTGCGGAGGGCGAAGGATATCGCCAGCTGGCACCAGAGCGGGGATGGTATATTTCATCCTTGTCCAAGTCCATAACGCCGGCGTTGCGCGTAGGCTGTGCCATCGGGCCAAAAGGGCAGGCGGGCGCCTTGCACCGCAGTGCCGAGCACGGTTTTTTTGGCCTTGCCACGCCAATCATTGATCTGGTGGCGGCGTTGCTGGTCCATCCGCAGTTGCCACAGATCACCGCCGCCTCGCGCGCAGGTGTCGAGGAATATGTCAAAGTGGCGGTGAACCGGCTGGGCGCATTTGATTTGCGTTGGCGGCGGGATGTGCCGTTTTTGTGGATGCAATTGCCGCAAGGCTGGCGGGCAAGCGCGTTTTGTCAGGCGGCTGATGCCGTGGGCGTTCGCGTGCGCGCAGCCGAAGAATTCGCCGCGCGCAACGCCCAAGCCCCCCATGCGGTGCGTATGGCGATCAATGCGGGCGTTTCTTTGCGCAGCTTTGATGCGGCCATGGAACGGCTGCGTGTAGTTTTGGACAATCCATCGGACGAAATAAGTGTCTGAATATGGGGTATAATAATACCTTATTTGTAAGTATTTGTTATGTAACAGTTTTAAGCTTATGGACGCGCTTGACGTGGCTTGGGGCATGTTTATAACCCGCCCATCACATACGGCTGGTTGCATCTGCATCTGTCGCATACGTTTAAACAGGAATTACCGATGAAAACCTTCTCTGCAACACCGGCAGACATCGACAAGAAATGGATCATTGTTGACGCCGAAGGCGTTGTCCTTGGCCGTCTCGCGTCGATCATTGCCATGCGTTTGCGCGGCAAGCACAAGCCATCCTTCACCCCTCACATGGATTGCGGCGACAACGTTATCGTTATCAATGCCGAGAAAATCCAAATGACCGGCAACAAGCGGGACGAAAAGTTCTATTGGCACACCGGTCACCCCGGCGGGATCAAAGAGCGCACGAAAGCGCAGATCCTTGAAGGCAAGCACCCCGAGCGTATCGTGACCCAAGCGGTCAAGCGCATGCTGCCTGGCAACCGTCTGTCCCGTCAGATCATGACCAACCTGCGCGTCTATGCAGGCACGGATCACCCACATGAGGCGCAAAGCCCCGAAGTTCTGGACGTCAAAGCCATGAACAAGAAAAACACGCGGAGCGCATGAGCATGTCTGACGAAATCAACACACTCGAAGACCTCGCACAGGTTGCCGGCATCGAAGCCGTCGCCGAAGTTGAGTTGACACCCCGCGAGCCCGTTCGTGACGCGCTGGGTCGTGCCTATGCTACAGGCAAGCGTAAAGACGCGGTCGCCCGCGTCTGGATCAAGCCGGGTTCCGGTAAGGTAACTGTTAACGGCAAGCCGCAGAACGATTACTTTGCGCGCCCCGTTTTGCAGATGATCCTTGCACAGCCTTTCGGCATCACCAACACAGAAGGCCAGTTTGACGTGTTCGCCACGGTCAAGGGCGGCGGTCTGTCTGGTCAGGCTGGCGCGGTAAAGCACGGTGTTTCCAAAGCTTTGCAGCTTTATGATCCCTCTTTGCGCGGTGCTTTGAAGGCAGCGGGTTTCCTCACACGCGACAGCCGCGTTGTTGAGCGTAAGAAATACGGTAAAGCAAAAGCGCGTAAGAGCTTCCAGTTCTCCAAGCGTTAAGTTCTATCGTTCACAGCTTGGAAAAGGCCGCGCCATTGGGTGCGGCCTTTTTCGTTGTGCATGGGGATGATGGGTTCCCGTTTGGCATATTGATGCTTAAATCTACGGTAACCTTGAAAGGACACCCCATGCAGTATTCCGTTCTTGATCTCGCGCCTGTGCCTGAAGGCTCTGATGTGGCGCAAGCCCTGAAAAACACCACTGACTTGGCGCAACATGCCGAAAACTTGGGTTTTCACCGGTATTGGATGGCAGAGCACCACAATATGCCGGGTATCGCCAGCGCAGCAACGTCGGTGTTGATCGGGCATGTCGCTGCACATACCAAAACCATTCGGGTCGGGGCAGGTGGCATTATGCTGCCAAACCACGCACCACTTGCCATTGCAGAGCAATTTGGCACGCTGCAGGCGCTTTATGGGGACCGGATTGATTTGGGGCTGGGACGCGCGCCCGGCGGTGATCAGGCGGTTTACCACGCGTTGCGGCGGGCTGGCAGTGACGACTTTCCGGGTGATGTTGCGGAGTTGATGGGATATCTAGGCGCGCCGCGCGATGGGGTGCCCGTGCGCGCGTTGCCGGGTGAAGGCAGTTTCGTTCCGCTCTGGATACTGGGTTCATCGCTTTATGGGGCGCAATTGGCGGCGCATTTTGGGCTGCCTTACGCCTTTGCGTCACATTTCGCGCCTGATGCGCTTGAGCAGGCGGTCGATATCTACCGGCGGACGTTCCGCCCGTCCGAGCATCTTGCGGCCCCGAAATTCATGCTGGCGGCGAATGTTTTTGCCGCAGATACATATGCCGAAGGTGCATACCTGCGGACCTCGATGCAGCAGGCTTTTGCGCGTATGCGCACCGGAACGCGGGGCAAATTACCGCGTCCTGTCGATGATATTGATGCGGTGATCGGCGCAGGCGCGCGGTGCTCTGTCGACCTGATGCTTCGCGTGTCAGCCACCGGAGGGCGCGACGAGGTCAGGCAGGAATTGCGCGACCTGATCGACAGATACGCACCTGATGAAGTTATTCTGACCAGCCAGATCCACGACCACGCAGCGCGAAAACACTCAATCGCGATCGCTGCGGAAGTGATGGAAAGCTTATCACCTGCAATGGCTTAGAGGTCGTTATTCATCCGGTTTGACAAGGCCAAGACCGCGCAAGTATATCCCGATTCCCGTTTCCAACAGGTCCTCTGGTGGAAACGGTGACGCGCGACCGGGCGAGTTGCGCGCGAAGAGTTCGACAACACCATGGCTCATCGCCCAGATGTGCGCGCTGAACATGGACGCAGGCGGGCGCTTGTCTGCGGGAATGTGTTGGCTCAGGTCGGTGGCCGCCTTTTCCAGAACTGCATTGGCGCGGTTCGCCGCTGCGGCCAGATCAGGTGTGCGGTTTACCGACACGCCGCTTTCGAACATTGCGATGTAATGGCCGGGATATTTGCGGGCGAACGCCAGATAAGCGCGGCCTGTGGCCTCGAACGCTTTAAGTGCAGAGGGCTGACCGCTTTGATAGGCGTAGTCCATCAGGTCGGCGAAAATCTCGTATCCTTGCAGCGCGGCTTCGGCGATCAAGGCTTCGCGCCCGTCGAAATGGCGGTAGACAGCAGCAGGGGTGACGCCTGCCTGCTTGGCAGCCTCAGAAAGGGTGAAACCCGTCGGGCCGCGCTGCTCGATCAAGGTCAGCGCGCCGTCAATCAACGTCTGTTTTAGATTGCCGTGGTGGTAGCCTTTTTTAGGCATCCCAAATGTCCGGGCCGCCACATATCTGATCGTCGACCGCACCAATGGCCTTGGCCTTTTTCTGAGGGTATTCAAAGGCGTGCAGAACGATACGCATCGCATTCAGACGCGCGCGGCGTTTGTCATCTGCGCGGATCACGGTCCAGGGGGCGGCGGACGTGTGACTGCGCGCCAGCGTGTCTTTGATGGCAGCCGTATAGGCATCCCATTTCGACAGACCTTTGACGTCGATCCCGCTCAGCTTCCATTGCTTGAGCGGATCGCTTTCGCGCGCCAGCATGCGGCGCAATTGTTCAGCGCGGCCAACGTTCAGCCAGAATTTGAAAAGATGCACACCGTCATCAACCAACATGCTTTCAAAGTCTGGAACTTGGGTAAAGAAATGCGTGTTCTGTTCGGGGGTGCAAAAGCCGAAAACCGGTTCAACCACACCACGGTTGTACCATGAGCGGTCAAAGAAAACCATGTCGCCACTACTGGGCATGTGCTTGATATAGCGCTGAAAATACCATTGCCCTTGCTCGACGTCCGAGGGTTTGTTGAGGGCAACGACCCGTGCGGCGCGCGGGTTCAGGTTTTCACGCATTCGCCGGATTGTGCCGCCCTTGCCTGCAGCGTCGCGCCCTTCAAAGACCATCGCAACGCGCGTACCGCTGTCGCGCACCCATGATTGCAGTTTGACCATTTCGATCTGCAGCTTGGCGTAATCCTTGTCATAGACTTTCCCTGCGAGCCGTTCGGAATGGGGGTAGCCGGGCGTTATGATGTCACCCTTTTCGGCCCGCTTGATCGCGTTGCGAATCTCGTCCGGTGCGTCGTTTTTGTAAAATGCGCTGATTGCGCCGTCAAAAGGCAGGTCCATGGGGGCCTCCGGTCAGGGAACGTTTGACCCTATATGGGATGTTAATCGGATTAACGCAAACCCGCGCGTGCAGCGGCGCGGTCAATCGCGTCCACGACTTCACTGGTATGGGTGTGCTGTGGCATGTGGCCTGCGCCCTCAAGCACGCGTAACGCTCCGTTCGGAACATCATTCACCAGAATGGCGGCGTGAACGGAAAGCGGCACGATGGTGTCGGCGTCTCCGTGCACCATTTCAATCGGCATGGTTAGGGTGCCGTATTTCTTTTTCATCTCAACAACATGGGGCCGCAACGCATTCACCTGCTGTGCGTTCGCGCGCATGCTTTCGCGGCGCAGGGTCAGGCCGACCCCAAGGTGTTCCGCGTACCCATCGGGGGCTTTCTGAGGGGCAAATATGGCGCCAACACTGTCCTGAACATAGTCCGTAGGCACCAGCGCTGTGATCAAGGGCACAACCAGCGCACCGCCCAACGGCGTGCCGTTGACGGTATATTGCCACCCCAGATCACCGGGCCAAGGCTCTGCCACTGCGCTGACAAGCACGAGCGCCGTGGTGGTGTCAGGGCGTGAAAGGCCCCACGCCAGCGCGACGATGCCGCCAAATGAATGGCCCAGAACGATGGGATTTGTGACGCCCAGTTGATCAGCGGCGGCCTGCAAAAGTGCCGCCTGTTTCATCGGGGTTTCTTCGCGTGCATTCCATGCGCCGCCGTGACCGGGCAACCGGTCGGTCCAGCCCAGACCGGGTCTGTCAAACATGATGACGCGGTACCGGTCCGCCAACCGGTCCGCGAAGCCCAGAGTGAAATCGTTCAGATTGCCACTGGCCCCATGCAGCAACACCAGATCAGGCCCTTGGCCGGTGATCTTGTAGTGCACGTTGATGCCGTTCACGGTAATAAAATCGCTGGCGGGGGGATGCTGTGTTTCGGCTGCCGTCTCTCTGCTGTGCGCGCGCCACTGGACAACGCCGATCAGAATCGCAATCAGAACCAAGGGCAAGATCAGTTTGAGCGACATCTCAGAGCTTTCCGATTTGGGTCATATCAAACGGCGTGGATTGGTATATCTCGTTGATCCAATTACCATAAAGCAGATGCGCATGGCTGCGCCACCGATTGACGGGGGGACGTGATGGATCATCGCCCGGATAGTAATTGCACGGCACGTTGATCGGCGTGCCCGCAGCGACATCGCGGTCATATTCCTGTTTCAACGTGTCGCTGTCGTATTCAAAGTGGTTGAACACATACAGCGCGCGGTGTGCTGGATCCTCGATCAGGCAAGGGCCGACTTCATCACTGCCAAGCAGGGTTTTGAGGCCGGGTTGCGCGTCAACTTCCTTTTGGCGCATCTCTGTCCAACGCGAAACCGGCATGACGCATTCATCCGAAAAGCCGCGCAGATAGGGCGATGCGGGTGCCAGATTGCGGTGGCGAAAGCAGCCAAATGCTTTTTCGGACAGGATGTGCTTTTGAACGCCGTGGAAATGGTTGATCATCGCCATGCCGCCCCAACAAACCCCGAATGTGGAATGTACATGGGTCTGGGTCCAGTCCATGATGCGCTTGAGTTCGCCCCAATAATCGACATCTTCGAACGGCATATGTTCAATCGGTGCACCGGTGATGATCAGACCATCGAATTTCTCGTCTCCGACCTCTTCAAAGGGGCGGTAGAAGCTTTCCATGTGTTCGGCGGTCGTATGCCGGGTCTGATGATCGGTCATGCGCAGCAGGGTCAATTCAATCTGCAAAGGTGTCGCGCCGATGAGGCGGGCGAACTGATTCTCCGTCTGGATTTTCTTGGGCATCAGGTTCAGCAGGGCGATTTTCAGGGGGCGAATGTCCTGACGGGCGGCGAGTTCCTCATCGACCACCATCACGCCTTCGCGCGAAAGCACGTCAAAGGCAGGCAGGGTGGCTGGGATCTTGATGGGCATTGGATTCTTTCGGTTGTGGAACGTTTAGATAGGCCGAGGCGGGCAGGCTGCCAAGGGTTGCGGCCTCACGAGTGGGACAGGCAGGTGTCAGGCGGGCAAAGTGCCGGCGATCAGATCGACAAAATCGGCCTCGGATGTGAGGGCGCTGATGTGGTCTGGCGTGATGGTCACACCCCATTTGGACATCGCTTCATAACGTGGCTGTCGGTGGTGCAGCGCTTCGGCATAGGTCCAGCGCACGAACGCATCTGGATCAACATCACCCTCTGAGATATTGTTTTCATTCAGGTATTGGTTCCAGACGCGCGACAGAAAATCCGGCTGATAGGCCATCGGTTTCGGGGCGCGGTCAAACCGGCGGATCAATTCCTGGGTGTGGGCCTCATCGCCTTTGATCCAGACCAGCAGGCATTCGTCAGACAGCGCTTTGAGCAAGGGATCGTTTGGATTTTGGGGATCGACCCATTCACAGATGGAACCGCCCGTGTCGCAGATGAAATGGTCATAGCCATAAAGCGCTTTGGCGCGCTGTGCGAAATGTGCGGCATCTTTCAACGCAGCAATCTCGGCTTGGCGGAACGCTTCTTGGCGGGTGGCATATTCGGCCATCGGCAGGCCGCCCTTGGCAGGATCGCCCGGTTTGCCCAGCCAAGTGGCTACGGGGGCAAGGTTCTCAAATGTGATGTTGGAGGCGATGTAGATGCTGTCGCTCATCAACAGATCACGCAGAAAGGGGACTTTCATCGCCTCTGCCTTGGCGTTGTCCGCGATAATTTCGCCCAAATACCGCGTGCCGATGCGGTAATCTATGGAATAGTGGAACCAGTCGCCAGAGCCGCGCAGAATGCCCGACAAATGGGTTTTGCCAAGGCCCGACATGCCAAAGACAAGAACCTTGCGGCGCGGTGCAGCGCGCCATGCGTCGGCGGTGGAATAAAGCATATCAGGCATCCGTGGCTAAGGGCGTTGACCCTATTTAACCGAGCCTTTGATCAGACGCCAGATGCGGCCATCCAGCACCAAAAGACCCAGCGCCAGTAATGCAAAGCCAAAGTACGCCGCAGGGCGCAACGCCTCGTTCAGCAGCACCGCGCCCAGCACGATGGCGAAAGGCGGGATCAGCAGGGTGACCAGCATTAGATTGCCACTGCCCGCCATGGCCAGAACACGGTAGTACAAGAGATAGGCAAGCGCCGTCGCGATCAAGGCGTAATAGCCGATGGCAAGATAGGTCCGCGGTTGCAGGTCGAGTGAAATCGGCCCCTCAACGATCCAAGCCAGCGGCAGCATGATCAGTGTAGCACCTGTGACCATGCCGGCGGCAGCAACTTGTGGCGGCTGCGCACCAAGGCGTTTACGCGCCCAGACACCCGCTAGCGCATATGAAATTGTGCCCCCAATAACAGCGAGTTGCGCGAGGGAGCGAATGTCGAATGCACGCAAGTTTTCAAGGCCAATGGCGGTGGCCACACCGGCAAATCCAAGCATGACACCCACCGCTTTGCGCGGTGTGATCCGTTCATCTGCGAAAAAGATCGAGGCGGCGATGACGCCAAAGATCGCTGTGGCTGCATTCAGGATCGAGGTCAAACCGCTTTCGATGTGCAATTGCCCCCACGCCATCAGGCCAAAGGGGATCACATTGTTCAGCAGGCCCATGCCCAGAAATCCGATCCAAACTTTTGGATCACGCGGGATAGGAAGGCGCATCACCAGCACTGCCGCCCAAAGCGCCAGCATCGCCCAGCCCACACGGTGCGCCACGGACGTCATCGGACCGATTTCATCCAGCGCGATCCGGATAGAGACAAAAGATGCGCCCCAGATCATTGCCAGCAGTAACATTTCCGCCCACGCGCGCGTGGAGATGGATTTTTGTGTATTCATAGGTCGGTTCTAAGCGGCGGCTTTGCGCGGCACGACCCGTTTCATGCGGTTTTCCGCGTCTCGAACCAGATGTTCAAATAATTTCCGGCAAAGATCACGACGGCACCGACAAACACCCATATATCCAACGCCTCATTGTAGATCAGCATGGCCAGTATTGCGATCAGGGGCAGGCGTGCGAAATCAATCGGGGCAACAATCGTGGCAGGTGCGATCTTGAGCGCGCTGGTGATGCAAAAATGCGCCAAAAGCCCGCAAGCCCCGACCAACAAAAGCAAGGGCAGGCTGTCATAATCGGGCAGGGCGATGTCACCGTCATATCCCGCAGCGATCACACCAAGGACCAGTTGCATGCTGGTCAGGTAGAACATGATCGCTGTTATGGTTTGCGTCTTGGTCAACCGTTTTGTCAAGATAAACGTCAAGGCAAAGAAGATCGCGCATGCAGCCGCAGCAAGCATGCCGGCATTCAGCCCCTCAACAGTGGGACGCGCAACGATCAAAATGCCGGTAAAGCCAAGCAAAGCGGCGATGCTGCGCACAAGGGTTAGCCGTTCACCCAGTAGGATCGGCGACAATACGATCACCCAAAGCGGTGTTGTGAATTCCAACGCAAAAACCTGCGCGAGCGGGATGACGGTGACTGCGTAGAACCACAGGTTCTGGCCGATGAAATGCACGATATTACGCAGGCCGTGCTGACCAATCGCCTGCGTGTTGATCTGACGCAGGGTGCCCGCGAAATAGGCCACCACCAAGACAATTACCAAACCGAACGCAGAACGGTACATCATGATCTCGAACGTATCGAAATCCGCGCCCAACTCTCGACCCGCCAACGCCATGGTCGTAAAAGAACTGATAGCGCCCAACATCCACAGGGCTGCGCGGAAGATGTCGCTCATGGCATGCCTTGGATGGTATAGGCGCGTTTGATGCCTTTGGTTTGTAGGGCCCATTCAGAGGTCGATGCGCGGGTTTGATGCGCCTCGAATGCTGAGGGGTCGGTAAAACGTTCATCGACCTGCCAGATCAATGGATCGGGTGTCGGTGCGACACTGAATGCGATGCAACCCACCTCGGCGCGCGTTGCCGTGATGTGGGCGTCAAGTGCTGCGCGCACGCGGGCGGCTTCGTCCTGATCTGCGCAGATCAATTGGCCGGACAGCGTAACTTCGGTCATTCCCATTC
>Ga0115564_10002152_pt1 | contig 17353 bp, 16 predicted proteins | sample COGITO_mtgs_1105_7_FD_88680 | JGI IMG/M metagenome (GOLD analysis project Ga0115564, IMG submission 88680) | Pelagic marine microbial communities from North Sea - COGITO_mtgs_110523 | ecosystem: Environmental > Aquatic > Marine > Epipelagic | place: Germany:Helgoland, sampling site Kabeltonne...
AAAATTTAATTAAAGTATTATCCGTTTTTGTTATGATTTTTTCAGTTAGCACTATGCTGGCTCAAGACAAAAACAATAAATGGCAATTCGGATTAGGAGTCAACGCAATTGACTTTCATCCTGTAGGAACAGATTCGTCTGACAACTCTACTGGCGGATTATTTAGTGAATATTTCAATTTCGATGAAAACTGGAATAACCCTCAATCTCCAATAAACACAATTAGTTTAACAAGATATGGAACTGAAAATGTTTCATATGGATTTAGAGCTTCTTTAAATTCTATCTCTCGTTTGGGAGATGGAAGAGCTAGTATTAGCTCTACTTTTTTAGCAAGTTTTGATGCGGTAGTAAACTACAACTTACCTCTAACACTAAAAATAGGAAGTATTAAAATGAACACTTTCGTTGAAGGAGGTACTGGTTACACTTGGTTTGGAAAAGAAAGATCGCACACTTTAAACGGAGGATATGGAGTAAATATTCCTGTTTCTGAAAAAATGTCAATTAAAATCAATACAACTTACAAACACGCTTTCAACGACATGCAAGCATTAAAAGCACATTTTCAACATAATGTTGGTGTTGCTATTAATTTTGGTGGGAAAGATTCTGATAGAGATGGTGTTTATGATCAATATGACGATTGTCCAAACACAGCAGGTTTACCAGCGTTTAATGGTTGTCCTGATAATGATGGCGATGGAATCGAAAACAGTAAAGACTCTTGTCCTGATGTTGCCGGTTTAGTTCAATTTGATGGTTGTCCTGATTCAGATGGAGACGGAGTTCCTGATACTAAAGATGCTTGTATAAATGAAGCAGGTTCTGCAGAAATGAATGGTTGCCCTGATTCAGACGGAGATAGTGTTGCTGACAATGTAGATAATTGTGCTGATGTAGCTGGACCAGCTGCAAACAATGGCTGTCCATGGCCAGACTCTGATTCAGATGGAGTTCTTGATAAAGATGACAAATGTCCAAATACAGCAGGATTAACAGCTTACAATGGGTGTCCAGTGCCAGCAAAAGAAATTATGGCACAACTTAATAAAGTTGGAGCTATGATTCCTTTTCAGCTAAACAAAGCAGAATTAGGTTCAAAAGTTAAAGACATGTTAGGGGATGTTTTAGGAGTTATGAATAGCTATCCTAAAATTCCATTTATGATAGAAGGCCATACTGATTCCTCGGGACCAAAAGCTTTCAATCAAAAACTTTCTGAGTTAAGAGCGATGTCTGTAAAAGAATATTTAGTTGAAAACGGAATAACTTCTTCAAGATTAATGACTGTTGGTTATGGAGAAGACAAACCAACGACTTCAAACAATACAAGAAAAGGAAGAATTGAAAACAGAAGAGTTGAATTCAAAGTAATTCCACCACCACCTTCAAAATAAATTCCAACTTCTTATTAATAAATAAAAAAAGCGCCTGATATTCAGGCGCTTTTTTTATTTTTAACATATGACGCCTTTTATCAAAAAAGTAATAGAGGATATTGATTTTCACAAAACAGATTTAAAATCAACTTGTTTTGTGCTTCCCAACAAAAGATCCTCTTATGAGTTTAAAAAAATATTATCACAAACAATATCAGGGCCTGTTTTTGTTCCAAACATTGACTCTATTGATTCGCTAATTAAGAAAATATCAGGGTTAAAAGAGATTAAGAAAAGCTATTTAGAGAACGAGGTATATCAACTTTATAATCAAAGAAAAAAAACTCATCTAAAAGAAGAAAATTATGACATTAACGTAGTTAATGCTTTTTTGAAAGATTCTTCAGAAATTGAACAGAATCTTTTGAATGTTGGAGACATAATGAGCGATTTAATTGAACTAAATAAAATAAAGTATTGGGGAGAAAATAATTCAAGAACAAACATTAAACAAGATTTTTTAAAAAATCTTGCTAGCCTTTATAATGAATTTAAACTTAAATTAAACAATCAAGGCCTAGGGACAAAGGGAATGTGCTATAGGGAAGCGGTTGTAAATCTCGAATATTATAAAAAAGCAAATACAAACAATAGATACTTTTTTATTGGTCTTAATGCGCTTTCCAAGGCTGAAGAAATTATAATAAAAGAATTGATTCAGATTAACCAGGGAGATATATATTGGGATATAGATTCTTTAAGTTTTAAAAACCGTAATCATAGCGCTTCTTTTCATATTAGAAAATACAGGAAAGAATGGAGTTTTTATTCAAAAAATAAATTTAAATGGTTAAACGAAGATTTTAATTCTAAAAAAACGATAAGTATAATTGAAGCGCAAGGAGACGTAGGTCAAGCTAAAGAAGTTGGCAGAATACTTTCAGAAGCTAAGAATACTTTAGAAGGAGCTACAGCGATAGTGCTAGGAGATGAAAATTTAATAGGTCCCACCTTACAATATTTTCCTAAAAACTTAAATGAAGATCAAGTTGACTTTTCTGTTCCGGTAAAAGAATCTGGGATAAAACATTTAGTTTCTAATCTATTAGATTTAAAAATAGAGCAAAAAAATTTCACTTCAACAAAGTTAATAAATGAGATTCTTTATTGTACTGTTTTGCAAAAAGCTTTGGGAAACAAATACCATCTTATAAACAAACAGAATTTTTTAAACACCTCATGTTCAACAAACACAAGGAGCGATAAAGTTTATCACAGTGTAGTCTTTAAAAAGTGGTTAAATAGTAACGAGATTTTAAAAGAGCTAAACTACATACTACAGTTTTTAACAAACAAAGGAAGACTTAATGAATTTGAGATTCAAGAACTTAATTTGATTTTAATTGAGTTAGGAGAAATTGAACGACTGAATAGTGAAAAATCAATGAATCCTGCAAGGTTAAAACAACTAATAAATTCTTTTATTAAAGAAATCAGCGTAAGCTACAAGTCAAAAAAAGATTCTAAAATTAATTTTATGGGGATGTTAGAATCCAGAGCTTTAGACTTCGAAACAGTAATATTTAGCTCTGTTAATGAAGGGGTAATGCCAAAAGGAAGAAACTATGAATCACTTCTTCCATATGATTTGAAGGTCAAACATAACTTACAAACTCATAATGAGAAGGATAGAATTTACAGTTATCATTTTTACAGATTAATTCAAAGAGCTAAAAATATTTTTTTGATTTATAACTCTCAAGACGAAGGCTTGAGAAAATCAGAAAAAAGTAGATTTATACATCAACTTGAGCTTGAGAAAAATAAAAACCATAAAATTGAGCACTATAAATCTGAATCTAATTTTGAGAACTCAGAGACTATAGTTCCTTTAGAAAAAACACCTGCTGCTTTAAAAAGAATAAAAGAAATTTCTTTAAAAGGCTTCTCTCCTTCTTCTTTAGAATCATACATTAAAAACCCAAAAGATTATTATTTTCAAAAACTTTTAAATTTAAAAACAGAAGAAGTTGACGAAGGGTTTGCAAGTCATAAAATTATAGGATTGGTTTTTCATGAAACAATTGAATTCTTGTACAAGCCTTTTATTGGAAAACATCTAGAAAAAAAAGCTCTTAAGGAATCTCTTTTGAACACCGACAAGGTTCTTAAGCTTTCGTTTGTTAGGAACAATGAACCTTTTGATTCGGGTAAAAATTTAATAATTTTTGAAGTGATTAAAAGTGCTTTAAACACTTTTATTAACAACGAGATAGAAGATTTAAATAATGGAAATGGCATAAAAATAATAGCTCTTGAAAAATCAATTAAAGGGGCTTTAAAACTAAATCAAGATTCAGAGGTTTTAATTACTGGAATTATTGATAGAGTTGACGAAAGAAACGGAGTAACCCGAATAATTGATTACAAAACAGGCCTTGTTAGCTCAGGCAATTTGACAATTAAAGACATGAGTCTAATTTGTAAAGACCCATTAAGAACAAAAGCAATGCAATTAATGTGTTATTCTTGGATGTATTTTAGAAGCACTAAATGTGAAAAAATTTCAGCAGGAATAATTTCGTTTAGAAACCTAAGCAAAGGCTTGATGACATTAAAAATAAAAAATTCTCAATCAGACTTAATTGACAACTTAAGTATTGATAATTTTGAAGAAGAGTTAAAAAATCTAGTCATCAAAATAATGGACCCAAATGTAGATTTTATAGCTTCTGGAAGCTAAAACTCAACCTCAATTAAAACCTCATTTCTCCTGTTAAAGAACTTGTAAGGGCTGTTGTATGAAAGAACAATAGGCTTGTCATTTATGGCTTTAAAACCCTCAGCCTTAAGCTTATTCAGTAAAGTAGAATGATTTTTTTTAACTTTTTCAGAGTTTGAATAGCCACCATATGTTATCGCTGCATAATAAATCGGTTTAGAATTATAAATTTTTATATTCTTATCATTTGGATTTGCAATATTGTCCAGTGAATATTTCGAAGGTAAGACAAATTCCATGGTTGATTTATTGTTTTCGTTTTTCATATGCACAGGTGTGGTCATGGCCATTTTTTCGTTTTTATCATTTTGTCCACTGATATATTGAAACAGTTTCATAAACCCACCACCAGAGCTAACCTTTGCCATTAATGAAGGCGGGTAAAATCGGATTTCGATATTTTCTATCTGTTTAACAACTTCATATTTTTGAGTTTCGTATCCTTGAGAAAACATAGTAATTGAAAATAATAATAAAAAATATTTGATCATAATTTAGACTCTTATTAATTTAATTGGAAAAATTTTCCCCGAATTCCATTGAGGGACATACATGTTCCAATCATTATCAATACAAACATCGTGCGGATTTCTAAAACTTATATTATCATAAACAGGTCTTTGAAGGGAATTGTCAATATACTCAGGAGATTTCCCCCCAGGCAATGAGACAACCTTGTAATTGTTGTCTAAAACAGCTAACATTCCGTCATAGCTACCCCAATCTTTTGTAACTATAACCGCAAAAGCCAAATAGTCATCTTTTATCACAGGTCTACAAATGTAACATCCGGGCATCTTTATGGTTTCAATCCATTTACCATCCATAGTAAACCTTTTAAATTCATTTTTTGACCTTGAGGTTATTAGTAAAAAAGGATTATTTGAGTCTCTTGAGTCAACTGTTATGCCATGGCAGCAGTCAAACTGATCATCGTTATTACCACGACCGCCAAAATGACGAATGTAATTCCCTTTAGAATCATATTGAATAATAAAGTCTAAGCCATATCCGTCAGCCACATAAAAATCGCCGTTTGAAGCCACTGTAACTTCAGTGGGCTTAAATAGAGACGGCGAAGTATATTCCGATATTTCTCTAGGAGCCTTTAATTCAAAGATTTTCTTGCCCTTTAAAGTTGTTTTACAAAACTTGTTATTGTCGGGATCTGTAACATATAAAAACTCTTCGCCTCCTTCATCAAAAATTGTTAATCCATGAGCACCAGGAAAATTTAGATTATGAGAGCTTAAAACTTTCCCATCACGGTTGTAAACTAATATATTGTTTTTGTTATGAGTAGTTGTCATGTAAAGCTTATTGCTTTTGTCAATTACCATTTCATGACAATTATCAACAGGGTATTTTGAAACATCTTGAGAACTCCATTTTTTATCTAATTTAAATTTAAAATCTCCATGTCCAATGATTTTGTCATCATAAAGGTCTCTTGAAAAAGAGTATGAAGACGTAGAAGCAATAGTTGCCAAAACACTTGTTTTAATAAAAGTTCTTCTTGAATTTTTCAAAGCCATTCTTAAAGGTACAAGATTTATATAATAAAAAACAAAACAAAGAAATAATGAGTTATGCTCCCTCCAAGCACAAATAAATGCCAAATTGCATGGGAATATTTTATTTTTTCTGATGAATAAAAGTAAGTTCCAAACGTATAGAGAAGACCACTAGCAATTATTAAAGCCAAACCATTAAAGCTTATTAAATCAATAAGAGTATTTATTTTAAAAGCTATTAACCATCCCATTGCTAGATATAAAAAAAGAGAAAACTTTTCATGTTTGCCAGTATAAAAAAGCTTAAAAAAAGTTCCGATCAACATTATTGCTAAAACAATTAAAAAAATTTCAATTCCAGAATGATTGTATAACGTAATTAAGCAAACAGGAGCATAGGATCCTGCAATTAAATAAAAGATGCTTATGTGATCTAATGTTCTAAGTTTTTTTTTGAGTTTAATATTATCTACATAATGATAAAGTGTTGAGGAAATGTAAACAAACAATAAACCAAATTCAAAAAACAAAATGCTGACAAGACTAAAAGACGATAAATTGTTGTTTGCCATGATTAATAAAGGCAGGCCAATAAGACTTAATACTATCCCTATAAAATGAGTTAATGTGTTCCAAAACTCTTCTTTTCTAGTTTGATCCATATGATTTTAATATTTTGTTAAGCATTTGTTTTCTTAATATTTTATTGTTATTTCTTGGAAAGACATCGACATTAATAACTTGCTTGGGCCTTTCGAAAGAGTTCAGGGATTTAATCGAGTCTTTAAAGTTGAAAGGAGTTTTCCCTTCAAAAACAATTGTAATTTTTTCTCCCAGCTCTTCGTCAGGAAGCCCTAATATAATAAAAGGAATAGAAAAAAATTGACTTAGCTTTTTCTCCAATTCTTCCGGATAAATTTTTATAGCGCCAGAGTTAATCACAAAGTCTACTCTTCCTTTCCAGATAAATTTTTTTTCAGAAACTAATTCTACTAAATCAGTAGTTGTAAGAGGACTTTTCAAAATAGAATCACAAAAAACTTTAAGACAATTGTTTTCAGTTTCAAAACGCACCCCTTTTAATGCTTTAAATTCTCGCTCTCCTTGACTGATATTTTTTAAAGCAATATGGGAAACCGTTTCAGTCATCCCAAAAGTTTCGTAGACATTCGTTTTATTTTTATAAAGAAAACTTTTTGTTTTTTCGCTAATAGGACCCCCTCCGACAATAAGGGTTTTTATTTTGTTTAGCTGGCTTAAAGAATGGTCTAGTTGATATGGCGTAAAAGCAACAAAATCAAAATTAGTGGCGATTGTTTTTAAAGGGTTTTTAGAAGGCTTTGTTAAATAAAGATCTAGACCTATGACAAGAGCTCTAACAATCATCATTTTTCCTGCTATATAATCAAAAGGCAAACAGCAAAGCGCTTTGTCTTTAGGTTGTAAATTTAAAAAGCTGGCAGTTCTTTTCGCAGATACAACCATTTTGCTTTTAGAAATGTGTATTTTTTTTGGTAATCCAGTGGACCCCGAAGTATATAGCTCTATAGTTGAGCTTTTGCTTGTCCATTGTTTTATAAACTGAAAAAAATCAGGATTATCTATTTTTGAGGATAATAGAAGGCTTTCAATTGACAAGGAAACGCCATTTAACATAAATGCACTATTAAATAAGGAGGTATCCATCAAAATAATAATTTTTTGTGATGTTCAAACAAAGAAAGATCCCATTTATTGTTTGTGAAGTGCCTTAAATGCCCTCCTTCAATAGTATATGGTGATAAAATATTATTAGAAAAAAGCTTTCCTGTTCCAAGGCCCTGCTTCATGTTTGTGGATTTTCCGTAAACCCATTGTGAAATTGCATTAAGGCCTATATTGCTCTCAAGAGCACTAGTGGCCCACCACTTCACATTATTGTTGGCAGCAATATTAATCCAGTCTTCAGATTTTTTCAACCCCCCAACTAGACTTGGCTTTAAAATAATATAAGCCGGATTAATGGTCTTGAGCATTTTTTCTTTTTCATCTTCTCCAGTATTTATTAGTTCTTCATCTAGAGCTACTGCAATAGGTGACTTTTCACACAAAAAAGCCATCTTTTCCCACTGCCTGGTTGGAATGGGTTGTTCAATAGAATGGATAGAAAAATCAGATAACTTTTTTAGCTTTTCTAGTGCTTTGGAAAAAGAAAAAGCACAATTGGCATCTACCCTGATTTCAAGGTCTTTTGAAGAGTATTCCTTTCGGATGTTTTTAATAAGTTCAAGTTCTGTTGTAAAGTCTAGCGAGCCAATTTTAATTTTTATACAATCAAAGCCGGCATTAATTTTTTCTTTAATTTGGGAGATCATAAAGCTCTTTTGCCCCATCCATATCAATCCATTTATCGGAATAGAATCTTTGTTTTTTGTAAAAGAAGACGGAAACAAAACCATAGGGTTAAAGGATTCAAACGATCTAAATGCAGTTTCTAGTCCAAACAATATCGAAGGAAAATAATTAAGCCCTAAAGATAAAGTTTCATAGCCGTCCGAAATATTTTCACACACTTTCTTTAAAGTCTGCTCATAACTCTCTTTAGGGTCAGGGCTTAACCCTTTTATCAAACTGCACTCACCAATACCAAACTTATCGCCTTGAACAATAACAATAAACCAGCTTTCTTTTTGTTTTAAAATCCCCCTGGAAGTTCCACTTGGACTATGAAAATTTAAAAGATATTTAAAACAAAAAGCTTTCATCATACTATAATTTTAAAAAAGAAAAAAGAAGTCAAAAGAGAAAAAACAAACGCATGTAAAGCCAAAACCTTAAGATATTTATCAAACCCTAAAGGCTTAGAGACTTTGAGTATTAGAATTAAGTGAATAAAAAGTCCTAAAGAATTTAATATAAATAATGTGTTAAGATAATTAGAAGAAATATTTAGATTGTACTGAAAGACGCAAATTAAAACAATGGCAGACGTTATAATAAAGATATGGTAGAGTTTTGCTTTTTGTGCGCCCAATAAAACAGCAAGTGTTTTTTTTTCGCATTTTGCATCATTTTGCAAATCGCGCATATTATTTAAGTTTAAAACCCCCACGCTTAATAGTCCTAACGCAACAGAGGGGTATAAAAGTTTGAGTTCTAAAACAGAATCAAATAAAAAATTTGATCCTAAAACACTTACTAGTCCAAAAAAAATAAAAACAAATAAATCACCTAGTCCAAAATATCCGTATGCAAACTTTCCTACAGTATATTTGATGGCTGAAAAGATTGCCAATCCCCCTAATGCTGCAAAAATTAAAACATAAAAAGACTTTAGCCCAAAAGCTAAAACGATCAACACTAATGTTAAAAATGACGATATTATTGATAGAATAATTATGCCTCTTTTCATTAAAAAACGGGATATGAGTCCAGACTGTACTGTTCTTTTAGGGCCTGTTCTATTGTCGTCAGTTCCTTTTACACCGTCACCATAATCGTTTGCAAAATTCGACAGTAATTGATAGGATATTGTAGTCAAAAGGGCAATTAAAAAAATTGATAACACAAATTTTCCAGAAAAATAAGCGTAAGACGATCCCATTAAAATACCAGAGACAGAAAGCGGAAGCGTTCTGATTCTCGCTGCAGAAATCCAAGCTTTTACTAACGAATTATTTTTAAAAAACAATATTTGAATATTAAGGGAATTTCGGATATTTTTTAAAGTTAGGGCTTCTTTTTTCAAGAAAAGCGTTTTTACCTTCTTGAGCTTCTTCTGTGAGATAATATAAAAGAGTTGCGTCTCCTGCCAACTGCATTAGCCCGTGTTGACCATCTAACTCTGCGTTAAGACTTCTTTTTATCATCCTCAAAGCAAGAGGGCTTCTTTGTTGCATTATAGAACACCACTCTAAGACAGTTTTTTCTAATTCTTTTAATGGGACCACTTTGTTTACCATTCCCATTTCATGAGCTTCTTTGGCAGAATATTGTTTGCATAAAAACCAAATTTCTCTCGCTTTCTTTTGTCCAACATGGCGAGCTAAATATGAAGAGCCAAAGCCTCCGTCGAAACTGCCAACCTTAGGACCTGTTTGTCCAAAAACAGCATTTTCACTTGCTATTGTAAGGTCACAAACAACGTGTAATACATGCCCTCCTCCAATAGCAAACCCATTAACCATTGCAATTACTGGTTTAGGGATCTCTCTTATTTTCTTGTGTAAATCCAAGACATTAAGCCTAGGCACCCCGTCATCTCCGATATAACCTCCTGAGCCTTTTACATTTTGATCTCCTCCGCTACAAAAAGCCTTATCTCCTTCACCTGTAAAAACAACAATATCAATGTCATTTCTCTCCCTACAAACATCAATAGCTTCTAACATCTGTATGTTAGTTTCAGGCCTAAAAGCATTGTATACTTTAGGTCTGTTTATTGTGATTTTAGCGACTCCGTTGTATAATTCAAATTTAATATCAGAATAATCTTTAATCTTTTCCCAAACTGCTTTCATAGTAAAAATTTATTAAATATAATGCTTTCTCAATCTATAGATCTAATGTTTATTTCAAATTAATAAAATATTTTTTCAGTAATTCTGAACTTAAGTCAGAGTTTGTTTTTATTTCCAAAATCCTAGGCTTAGAAGACTTTCTAAAGAAATTGTAAAGGCTCCATTTTAATCCAATTTCATTTCTTGCCTTTATATAATCAAACCCGTACATTTTGGCTAAGTATTTTGTTGATAAATTGTGTTTTGTTTCAATAAATTCAGAAGAAATAATATTATTTTTATAGCCTGGCAAAATTTTAAAAATTCCCCCTCCATTATTGTTAATTACTATTATTCTAAAGTTGGACTTCAAATAATTATTCCATAGTCCATTGGAGTCATAAAAAAAACTTAGATCTCCGGTTATTAAAAGAACAGGGGAGCTTGATTTTACTGAAGCTCCAACTGCTGTTGATGTACTGCCGTCAATCCCGCTAGTTCCTCTGTTGCAATAAAAACTACAGCTGTGACTATAATCGAAAAGCTGCATGTATCTTATAGGTGAGCTGTTAGAAACTTGAATAGAATAGTTTTCAGGAATTCTAGATTCAAGTAGTGAAAACACTTTTAAATCACTAAATGCAGAATTGCTAATATATTTTTTATGAGCTAATACTCTTTTGGAAGATATATCAAGCCATTTTTGTTTATAATTATAAATTGAACGTAGTTTATTAATACCTGTTTGAAAAAATAAATTAGGATCAATTTTAAAATGTTTTACTCCCAAATAAAAAGTGTCTTTTGCGTCATTATGACCTAAGTGGATATGAGCTGTTGGTCTATGACTCCTTAACATTGATTTTATTTTTTTTGACACAACTGCTCCCCCTATAGTCAAAAGAAGATCAGGTTTTATTTTGTCAAACAATATAGATTTATTTTCATTTAGTTCTATAGGTGCAATTAGCTGATCTATTTTTCCAAAAAAAGAAGGATTGTTTAGGTTTGAAGTCGTTTCTTTTAAAATCACGATATTAGTACAATTCGATAGTTCATTTATAACATTTTCACTTAACATTCCTTTGTTTGCGCAACCAACAAGAATCATTATTTTTTTATACTCTTTAACTAAAGGATTGGTTAAAACACTAAGGTCATCATTTTTTAAAGCAGGTTTTATTTCATTTTGAATTTTAAAAGAAGGCTGCTTTACAAAACCAGACAAAGGTTCTTCTAGAGGCAGGTTAATATGTACAGGCTTTGAAAAACACAAGGTTTTTGTAAACAGATTTGAAATGATTTTTTCATTAGAGCTTTGAATTTTTTTTTGAAGTGTTAAAAGCTCAGAGTTTTTAAACGAACCAGGTATTATATCCTGAAGGTTACTTTCTAAGATTGAATCAGTGTTATGATTAACGTCCTGAAATAAATTTTCAAAACCAACAACATGATTCCCAAAAACATTTTTTTGTTGAATCGTTTGACCGTCACCAATATCAATTTTGTAATCAGGCCTGTCAGCTGAAACAACTATTAAGGGGATTTCACTGTAATAGGCCTCTGCAATTGAAGGATAATAGTTAAGTAGAGCAGATCCAGATGTACAAACCAGTACAGTAGGCTTTTGAGTTTGTTGCGAAATTCCTAAAGCAAAAAACCCGGCAGACCGTTCATCTACAATACTAAAACAGTTAAACTTGTCATTTGAAGCAAAGCCAATAGCTAAAGGAGCGTTTCTAGATCCTGGCGAAATCACAATATTGAAAAACTCAAACTTTTCACAATAGAGTATAATTGTTTGAGCTGAATTAATTTTAGGATATATCATTTATATCACAAATTTAGAAAATGTAAACAATAGTTGTTAAAAAATAGCACTTAACATTGTTTCAGATTTTTTTAAAATTTCAATCCACTCATTTTCCGGAACACTATCTTTTGTTATTCCAGACCCTACATACAATGATATTGTATCATCCTTAATGTTCAGGCATCTTAAATTAACAAAAAAAGACGAGTTGTCATCTTGGCAAGTTCCTAGAAACCCAGAATATAGTGACCTTTCGTGCTCCTCATGTTTAGAAAGTAGTTTTAAAGCAGCTATTCTTGGATATCCAGCTACTGCTGAAGTCGGGAAAAGTGCGTTTATAAGTTGCATGGTTGAAGCTCTTGTAGTACCTTTAAAATCCGTTTTTAGGTGTTGGATTTTTCCGGCAGAAATTGTTTCTATTTCACTTGTTATTAAAGAATTACACAAAGGCTTAAGATTTTCAAATATTTCGTCTTGAACTATTTTTTGTTCTGAGTATTCTTTGTCTCCCCAATCTGAATTAATATTGAATTTTGTCCCTGCTAAAGCCATTGTCGAAACAGAATCTCCCTCAGTTTTAAATAAAAGCTCTGGGCTAGCCCCCATCCAAAACCCTTCACTTGGATTATAAAATAAATAACAGAAAGCTTCTGAATAAAGGTCAAGGATATTTTTAAAAATTGTAATCTGATTTGAATCGGAATAATCTAAAGTTATTTTTTTTGAAAAAACTATTTTTGACAACTTGCCTAAGCGAATTTCATTTATTAGTTTTTCAATTGAAAGCTTATAGCTTTCTTCATCCTCATTTTTCATAATTTCTTTTAATCTTATCAAGCTGTTTTTGTTTGAATTTAATTTGTGTTCTATTTTAGTTTCATAAGTTAAAGAAGGGTTTATTTTATAACCAAGATTTTTTTCGTTAAAAGGCATTATAAAAATTCCGTTTCCTTTGATTTTTGAACGAGGAATTTTTTTAGTATTACCTGAGAAAAGCATTAGGCGTTTAGAATCAGGCAAACGAGAACAAAATAAAGATTTTTTTGCTAAAACAAGAGCATTTATTGTTTCAAAAAAGTTGTTATTGGAAACCTTTTCAGCAGCGCTTTTCATCAGTTTTTTTTAACAATATAAATGGACGACGCCCCAAGCATTAAAGGTATGATTTCAACACTTTTAAAGCCGCAAGATTTTAAAATATGTCCAAATTTTTCACCACTTGGAAATTCTTCAGCAGATTTCTGCAAATATTTATAGGCCTTTTTATCTTTAGAAAAAACAGAGCCTACTAAAGGAATAAAAGTTCTGCTAAATAGTAAGTAAAAGAATTTTATAATAAAGTTTTGCGGGACAGATGTTTCAAGAATAATCAAAGTTCCACCATCTCTTAGAACTCTGTAGCTTTCAGAAAGGCCTTTTTCAAGATTTTGAAAATTTCTTACTCCAAATCCGATCGAAATAAGATCAAAAGAGTTGTTAGGGAAATTCAGATCTTCAGCATCTCCAGAGATTAAAGAAACCTTTTCTTCTAAATTTTTATTAGTTACTTTTTGCCTTCCGACATCAAGCATTTTTTCAGAAATATCTAAGCCTATTATTTCTGAATCTTCAATTTGAGAAAGTTCTATTGCTATGTCTGCCGTTCCTGTGGCGATATCTAAAATATTAACAGGGCCAAGGCTCTCAGCAATTTTGTATATGTTTTTTCTCCATTTTACATCATTCCCTGCGGAAATCAATCTATTTAACCTGTCATATTCAAAAGAAATTGAATCAAACATTTTTTCAACTTGCTTTTTCTTAGATGATTTTTGATTTTTATATGGTTTCATTTTTAAAATATTCTTTTAAAAAGAATTAATATAAAAGGAATTTTTTCTGAGAATTTTTCCATTTGGCTTGATATTTATAATCAACAAAAAACACTTTTATATCAGCTTCGTATTCATTTTCACAGAAATAAATTTTTTTATCAGAATCATATGACATATTGGTAAAATACCATAAACCAACATTTTTCTTGGCTTCATAAGGTCGAGAAACCTTATAAACTTTTAAATCAGCCTGGTATTCATTTTCAACAACAAAAACCTTAAAATCAGCTTTATATGACTGGTTAGTAGAATAGATTTTTTGTGCAGTTAAAGAGCCGAAGCTAATTAGAAAAATAAAGTATAAAACATTTGTTTTCATTATAAATTATATTTCAAAAACAGTGCCACTTTAAGCCTTATATTTTCCAGCCCTCTCTATATTTTCTGGTTACAAACTGATTGGCTTCCTCAACATTTGTGATCTTCATGTTTTCGCCATCCCAAAGTAATTTTTTTCGTGCATAATAATCAAAACTTCCATTGGAAGCCTCTTTTCTAAGCATATAACTTCTTATGGCAAGATTCCCCATTAGCACCGTTTCTGTCATCGGCCCTGCGTAATCAAAGGAGGATGTTAGATCAAGGTGTTCTTTACTGTTGAACCCAGCCTTACAAGCGTCTACCCATTTTCTTTGATGTCCATATTCAGGTTCAGGCATATCTTCTTTATCAGGACCAAATTCTGTTTGACCATCGTACAAATAAAGTTTAGGAGTTAATGGAGAACTATCATTTATATTAGTAGAAATAATCCCTTTGTCTCCTATCATTAACACTCCGTTTTGACTGTCTTGTCCTCCGATATCGCTATCAGCAGGAATAATATCTGGGTGTGGCGGTCTAATTCCACCATCTGTCCATGTTAGCTGAATTGGACTTTTACTCTTTTCTGTTGAATCAAAATTTAAAGTAATTAACGAAGATGGAGGACAACCCTCTGGGTGATAATCAGGGTTCCACATTTTTGTAAAAACACTTCCAACACTACATTCAGCGCTTTTAGGATATTTTAATCCCAAAGTTCTAAAAGGAATATCTATTAAGTGGCATCCAACATCACCTAAAGCACCAGTTCCATATTCCCACCACCCCCTCCAATTGAAAGGATGTAAATTTGGAGTATAAGGCTTTTGGCTTGCGGGTCCTAACCATAAGTTCCAATCTAATGAGTCAGGTTTTAGGCCAGGGTCTGGATCTTGCATTTTTAATCCTTGAGGCCAAACGGGTCTATTAGTCCAAACCTTAACTTCTGCAATTTTACCAACTTTTCCCGAGTCGACCCAGTTTTGTACCATTTTTAATAATGGATTTGAACCTCCTTGATTACCCATTTGAGTAACTACTTTTTGTTTTCTAGCAAGTTCAGTAAGTATTCTAGCCTCACGAATATTATGAGTTATTGGTTTTTGAACGTACACGTGCTTATCTCTTTCCATTGCATACACAGCCGCTGGGCCATGAACATGATCGGGTGTTGAAATAGTAACAGCATCAATATCTTTTTCATTATCAAGCATTTCTCTAAAATCTGCATACAGTTTAGCCTTAGGAAATCTTTTAACTGATCTAGATGCGCTTCCAGCAAAATCAACATCACATAACGCCGCAACCCTCTCTCTTCCGTTTACAGATGCATTAGCAATGTCACTTATACCTTTTCCACCTGATCCAATTGCAGCTAAATTTAATTGATCACTGGGAGCAGTGAAGCCAACTCCTCCTAATACATTTCGAGGGACTATAAAAATTCCCGCACCAACTGCAGATGATTTTTTAATGAAGTTACGTCTTGATTTTTTTGATTTCATCTAAAGTAGAATTAGTTATGCTACAAGATAAAATATTGTAGTAAAGAATCAAAGATTATTTAATTGAAAAAAGATTATAAATCTACTCTGGTAGGCGTGTCATCACCATTAACAATAGATTTAATTCCTACGGAAATCGCTTTTATTGTCTCAGTTATAATTTTTACGTCTAACGTTTCAACTTCGTCGCTTAATTGATGATAGTCTAAATCTTTATCCATTGGACTGGTTGAAAAAGTATGCGCAGGAACCCCTAGTCTTGCCAATGAAGCATTGTCAGATCTAAAAAACAGTCTAAAATCTTTATATGGATCTGGATACAGTTTGTATTCAGATGAAGAAAGGTTTTTTTGAATTATTTTTCCAAAAGTCGATCTATCGAAACCCGTAAGCCAAGCTGTTTTAGGCCCAAAAGGAGACTCTTTTCCAATCATTTCAATATTAACACCTGCCGTTATTGATTCAGCAGAAATTGTCTGTCCAAAGTAATTGGAACCTATAAGTCCCATTTCTTCAGCAGTAAAAGCAACAAAGAGAATACTTCTTTTATTTATTTTTGTTTTTTTAAAATATTCCGCTAACATTATCATCGCGGCCACACCCGTAGCATTATCATTAGCTCCGTTAAACACAAAATCTCCATTTCTTTTTTCTATTTGACCAAGATGATCATAATGTGCAGATATTACGACAAATTCTTGTTTCAATGACGTACCCTCAAGTAGGCCAATTATATTAAACAGGTCAAGTTCTTCTTTTTTTTCTGATCGTCTGTTTGTGTGCTTAAAGCTTTGTCTAAAACTAGAATTTTCAAAAGGTTTTAATCCAATTTCAGAAAACTGTTGTTCTATATATTTTGCAGCTTTTTCAATACCTGGACTTCCTGCTTTCCTGCCTTGCATTGAGTCATTGGCAAGAGTATAAAGATGTTTTTTTACCGAGATTTCATTGATTGTTTGGGAACTTAAAAAAAAAGAAACAAGAACAAAGAAAACAAAAGTTAGCTTTTTCATTTTTTTAAATATGTAATTTCTTTAGGTTCGTTTATTCTTTTAATTTTTATTGAGTTTTTAGACTCATTTATGGAAACTCGCGCATCATAAAACATAACACTTCCAGACGAAACTGTAATTGACGGCTTGTCATAATGCCTCGATGTTAAAACCCAATATAAGGTGTCATTCACTGTAATCGTCATTTTATCAGTGTCAATTGAAATGGTTTCAAATTCAGACTCCCAATCTCCTTCAATTTCAGTAATATTTTTAATTTCTGAAAAGGTTTCTTTACAGGAAAGAAAAGAAAATAAAATAAATAAGATTAACAATTGTTTCATTTGGAAAACTCTTTTATTGCTTTTAAAATTCCAGCACAGGCATCGTAATCTTCTTTTTTTTCAAAAGCGTAAAGCTGTCGGTAGAGCTCATTAACAGTAGATCCGTTCTTTAGCTTTACAGAGGCTTTTTTAAAATGTTCGTCAATAATACTCATTTTTAATTATAAACAAATAATATACCAAAATTTTTTTTATGTCAAAAAGACATCTGAAGGTTATAACCATGTTTTTAGCCATGCCATTCTGGTATCTAGCCAAGTTTTTAAATATTCAACATAACCATGATGATTATCGAATCTAGCCGGAACAGGCCAAACTTCCGAATTAGGATCTAATAGGCTTGGGTAAAGTTCAAAATTTTTCTTT
>Ga0115564_10002153_pt1 | contig 17352 bp, 11 predicted proteins | sample COGITO_mtgs_1105_7_FD_88680 | JGI IMG/M metagenome (GOLD analysis project Ga0115564, IMG submission 88680) | Pelagic marine microbial communities from North Sea - COGITO_mtgs_110523 | ecosystem: Environmental > Aquatic > Marine > Epipelagic | place: Germany:Helgoland, sampling site Kabeltonne...
CCAAGTATCCCCACCATTAGAAACAGCCGCAGGGGACTGGACCAGGTTTCTGTGTTGCGGAACACAGCCGCCAGAAAACCCATGGCCACGGCCCCGATCGCATTGGCAACGAAGGTGCCAAAAGGAATGCCGCCCAAAGCACCGATGGAGATGAAGAGACCATAGCGAAGACAGGCCCCAATCGCGCCGCCCAGAGCAACAGAAATCCAGATCATCAGCTGCCCTCCTCCGTTCCGGCATGCCGCTTTGCCCGCAGCCGCGCCCAATAGTCCAGGCGCTTTTGAATATCGCGCTCAAACCCGCGTTCGACGGGCTTGTAAAACTGCTCCCGATTCATGCCATCGGGGAAAAAGTTCTGCCCGGAAAAGCCGTCCTCGGCATCGTGGTCATACTGGTAGTTCGCTCCGTAACCGATATCTTTCATCAGCGGCGTCGGTGCGTTGAGGATGTTCTTGGGTGGGGGCAGTGATCCGGTTTTCTGCGCTGTTGAAAGCCCCGCTTTGTGCGCAGCGTAGGCAGCGTTCGATTTTGGCGCGGTGGCCAGATACAGAACTGTATTTGCCAACGCCAGGTCCCCTTCCGGGCTGCCCAACCGCTCGTAGACTTGCCAGGCGTTGAGGGCGTGAGTCATCGCATGCGGGTCCGCCAGGCCGATATCCTCAACAGCAAAGCGGGTCAGGCGACGCGCGATATAGTTGGGGTCTTCACCGCCGGCCAGCATCCGCTCAAACCAATACAATGCCGCGTCGGCATCGGATCCACGCAGGGACTTGTGCAGCGCCGAAATCAGGTTGTAGTGACTGTCCTGACCCTTGTCATAAACGGGCCTGCGGCGTTGCACGACCTTGAGCAGACGGTCAGCCGTCAGGATCTCCGACCCAGCAGAGGCCCAGACCTGTTCAGCCAGATTGAGCAGATATCGCCCGTCACCATCCGCCAGCGCACACATGGTCTCTCGTGCGTCTTCATCGAGCGGCAGAGAACGCCCTTCAACCGTTTCAGCGCGTTGCAAAAGCTCTTCGAGATCCGCTGTTTCCAGCCGGTCAAGCACCAGAACCTGACACCTAGACAGTAAAGCCGCATTCAGCTCAAACGACGGATTTTCGGTGGTGGCGCCCAGCAGAACAATTGTGCCGTCTTCGACAACGGGCAAAAAGCTGTCTTGCTGAGATTTGTTGAACCGATGGATTTCGTCGACAAACAGCAACGTAGCGCGGCCGTCTCGGCGGCGGGCGCGCGCGGCATCAAATAGCTTTTTGAGGTCCGCAACACCGGCGAAAATCGCGGAGATCGATTCAAACTCGAAGTCGCCGATTTGAGCCATGAGCCGGGCGAGAGTGGTTTTTCCGCACCCCGGTGGTCCCCACAGGATCGACGAAACCAGCCGATCCTGATCCACCATTCGGCGCAGCGGCGCGTCGCTGGCCAGCAATTGCTGCTGACCCACGACCTCATCCAAATGTGTGGGCCTCAGACGGTCGGCAAGCGGGCGTCGCTCGTTGGTTGCTTGGCTGAAAAGGCTGTCGGTCATCCCATCCGTTTGCGCAGACGGGGCAGATTAAGCAAGAGCCAAAGACCAAAAACAGGGCTTCCGATTACGTTGATCGCCACAATCCAAGGCAAAGACGCCCACTTGTTCTTTGACAACACAAACATCACCACGCTCATCAGCCAGAAAGAGATGTACAAATCAGCCAGCGTAACCTGATTCCAAGGCTCCCGCAGGGCCGTCAGAAACGCATCTAAATTGCCGCTGGCAAAGCCGTAGCCCACGATAAGCAGCATGACGATGGAGAGAATCAGGGTAATGAGGCGCGGGATATCTTGAAAAAGAGGCATAGTGTGGCTCCGTCGAGGACTAGTTTTAAGAGACTCCAAAACCAAGATTGCGCGTTTTGAGGATCAGGGAAGGCAATTCCTGCGATTAATTGTCCCAATTTCGCGATTCTTTCACAGCTCCGTGTGCCTTGCCTTATTTCAACCTTCCCAAAGTGCGAACCCGGTCCCAATTATTTCTGATACAGGCGCAATAGACATGTCGCACTTTAGGGTGCGCTCACGAACCGTGCCTGCAGGGAGACACCGTTGAAACGCACCATCGCAATCATCTGCTGGGCTCTAGGCTTTCTGGCCTGGTCCGCAGTGCCCGTAAACGCTCAGAACACAGACCGCGCTGTCCCGGCTTCGGCCGTTCAGATCCAGCTGTCCTTCGCACCACTGGTGAAGCAATCAGCGCCGGCTGTCGTCAACATCTTTACCCGCGCAGAGGTGAGCCGATCCCCCTTGGGTGGTTTCGGCGATGACATGTTCGGCTCGCCCTTCTCTCGACAGACTGAAAAGGTGCAGACTGCGCTTGGGTCGGGCGTGATTGTTTCCAACGAAGGCCTGGTGGTCACCAACTACCACGTGATCAGCGAGGGCACGGAAGTTGAGGTTGTACTGACGGACAAGCGTGAGTTTGTCGCCGAGGTCATTTTCACTGACAGCGCCTCTGACCTCGCCTTGCTGACGATTGACCCTGAAGGCGATGATTTGCCAACTCTCAGCCTCGGTGACTCCGATGGTTTGGAAGTGGGCGATCTGGTTTTAGCGATCGGCAACCCCTTTGGCGTCGGTCAAACAACGACAATGGGTATCGTTTCAGCGCTGGCGCGCACGGGCGTGGGCATCACGGAAGTCGGCAGTTTTATCCAAACGGATGCTTCCATTAACCCGGGAAACTCCGGTGGCGCGCTGGTGGACATGAATGGAAACCTGATTGGCATCAACACAGCGATCTATTCTCGCAGCGGGTCTTCAGCGGGTATCGGATTTGCCATCCCGGCCAACTTCGTTGCGAACACCTTGCGCGCGCTCGAAAATGGCGGTGGCACGGTTGTGCGGCCCTGGTTGGGCATCAAGGGCGAGGACGTAACCCGGCAGATGGCCAACATCCTGAAGCTCGAAGGTAGCGGCGGTTTTCTTGTCGATGACGTCTACGATCCATCGCCCGCCTTTGAGGCCGGCATCCAGACAGGCGATGTCATTCTCAGCCTGAACAGCGCGGAAATCCTGAGCAGCGCGGAAATGCGCTACGCCGTCGCCAACAGCCTGGTGGGCGATACCATGATCGCCCGGGTATTTCGGCAAGATGAAATCCTGGACATCGTGCTGAACCTGACCGCACCGCCGGAAGTTCCAGCGCGCGAAGAAACCCAACTCACTGGCCGCCATCCCCTGCAAGGCGCAAGCGTGATCAACCTGTCCCCAGCGGTCAGTCAGGAACTGGATCTGCCCGGCAAGTGGACCGGTGTAGTGATATCCGAAGTCCCCAGCGGCTCGATTGCTGCGCGGCAGGGCTTCCGTGAAGGCGACGTCATCCGCTCAGCCAACCGTGAAGTGATCAAGACCGTGGTCGAACTCGAAGAGGTGCTGGCAGCAGCCCGTTCGCGACGCTGGTCGTTTATCTTGGATCGTGCGGGCCGAACCGTGACCTACAGGTTGGCCTACTAGCCATGACCACCGGCGCCTTGCGACCGCTGGGACTGACACTGGGCGATCCTGCGGGCATCGGTCCTGAGATCTGTGCTCGAATGCTGGCGCAGAACGATTTGCCGGAGTTTCCCTTGGTTTTGGGCGACCCTGCGGTTTTGGAACAGGCCGCTGATCGGCTGGGTCTGGCGCTGAAACTACATCGGGTCGCCAGCGCTTCTGAGCCCGTCCCTTCGCGGCACATTCCAGTCCTGTCCGCCGGTCCCGACGCCGCTTCAGTCACCCTTGGGACGGTATCCTGTCGAGCCGGAGAAGCGGCTTTTGAGGCCGTAAAAGCCGGTATTGAGCTTTCGATGAATGGTGCCTTGGCGGGGATTGTCACCGCTCCGATCAACAAAGAAGCCTTTGCCGCCGCCGGGGTTCCCTTCCCTGGCCACACTGAAATGCTGGCCCATTACGCCCACGCCAACGTGGCAATGATGCTGGCCAACGAAGACATTCGCACCGTGCTAACCAGCATCCATGTTCCGCTGAAAGACGCTGTGAAGCTCGTCACTCGCGCCAATGTTCTCCGCGCCATTCGACTGGCTCACCACGGGGCCCTTGCCCTGGGGGTTTCGGCGCCGAGGGTCGCAGTGGCCGGGTTGAACCCGCACGCGGGCGAAGGGCGGCTGTTTGGCGATGAAGACGCCGATGAGATTGTCCCCGCCATTGCTGACGCCTGTGCCGAAGGCATCGATGCGAGCGGTCCGTGGCCCGGTGACACGGTCTTCATGTCTGCCCGCAAGGGTGCGTTCGACGTGGTCGTGGCGCAGTACCATGATCAGGGCCTGATCCCTGTAAAGTATATGGGCATTGCAGACGGGGTTAACATTACGCTTGGCCTGCCCTTTGTCCGGACCTCACCGGATCACGGCACGGCCTTTGATATCGCCGCCAAGGGAGTAGCGGACCCGGCAAGCCTGCGAACGGCCTTTGACTACGCGATCAGGCTGCGTCAGGCTGCGCGTCCTTGGCCCGCACAGCCGTAACCACCACCACCACGACCGCCAGCCCAACGACTGCACCGCCCGCGATTTCATGGCCTTCAGGTCGCTGTCCGATCAGAAGCCAAATCCAGATTGACCCGAGCAGGGTTTCAAGCAGGAAGACGAGGCTGGTTTCTGCAGAACTGATCCAGCGCGGCGCGAGCGTCACGAAAATGAAGCTCAGCCCGGAAACTGCGATGATCAGAAAGCCGAACTCCCAGAAAACACCAGATGGAATTTCCAGGGTCGGAGCGAAAAAGGGCATGATCCCCATGGCAAGCAGCCCCGCCAAGGCATTGCTTGGCCAGATATTCGGCTGCTGAATCCGTCTGGTCAGTGTGAAGCAGAGCCCGAGCAGCGTTGGCACAAAGAAGAGCGCCAGCAAGCTCGGCCAAGGCGGGAGTAGTAGACCCTCTCCTGACTGCAAGCGGGCGAAACCGTCGTGCGCGATCATCTCGCCCCAAACCACGATTCCCATCCCCAGAAATGACAGCCCAATCGCTACCCAGACCGCCTTTCGAGGCGGCTCTCGAAGCAGAATGATGGAAAATACCGCACCGGAAACCGGTCCCAAAGCCACGACAATCAGCAGGATGATCGGGTTCAGGGTCAGCGCTGAATACACAAAACTGCACGTCGAAATGAAGAAGAAGAAGGTAATCGACAGGCCCAGCCAACCCGTTTGACGGAAATACTGCACCAAGCCACCGCGATACCAGATTAGCGACAACACAGCCGCAACCCCGAAAATACCGAGGCCGCGCCAGAACAGCAGGCCCCACGGGTTCATGGCGACCTTTCGGATCAGGGCGGAATCTGGAGAAATGATGAGGACGCCGAGAACAGCGAAGGCGTAGCCGATAAGTCTGGGGTTCATACAAAGATTCTGGGGTTCATACAAAATATCCTTAACCCGGCCGTCTTGCGCCTTATCGCGATGCTGCGCTAGGGAATTATTGCCCGCTCTGTGTCCAAAGACCGATAATCTTTAGCAAAACAGGCACTTTGTTGATGAATTATTGCGCATATGAAGTCATCCACAGGCCAGAGGCTCGCGAATTAGGCATTGCTGAGGTATAGCCGAGATGAATTGAGCAATGTTGCAGGGGCGTGGGAACGGGAAATGACAAATCTGCTGTCATTGGAGCGTATCACTAAGGCTTATCCCGGCGTTCTAGCCAATGATGCCGTTGATTTTGCTGTGGAGCGCGGAGAGATCCACGCATTACTCGGCGAGAATGGCGCGGGGAAATCGACCTTAATGAAGGTGCTTTCAGGCCTGACGAAGCCGGACTCCGGGCAGATTGTGTGGAAGGGTGACGAAATCGCGATCACCTCCCCGCAAGCCTCGAAAGCACTGGGAATTGGCATGGTCCACCAGCATTTCGCCTTGTTTGACGGCATGTCAGTCGGCGAAAACATTGCCCTAGGCCTGGGCAGCCAATTAGACGCAACCCAGCGTGACCGCATCATCGAGATGTCTGAAAAATATGGGCTGCCGTTAGATCCTGACGCGCTGGTGTTCACCCTCTCGGCGGGTGAAAAGCAGCGCATTGAGATTGTCCGTGCTTTGCTGGGTGAGCCCGAGCTGCTGATCCTCGACGAACCGACATCGGTGCTAACCCCGCAAGAAGCTGATGCACTGTTTGCCACGCTGAGACTGCTCAAAGAAGAGGGTCGCGGCCTGGTTTTCATTTCCCACAAACTCAACGAAGTGCGCGCCCTTTGTGAGCGCGCCACCATTCTGCGAGGCGGCAAGGTCGTGGCAACATGCGTTCCGGCAGGGAAGACTGCCGAAGAGATCGCAGAAATGATGATCGGCACCCGCCCTGTCCCAGCGGCAAAGGGCGCCCAGAACCTCGGCGAAACCACGCTAAGTGTTCGGGACCTTGTCACCAGCGATATCAGCATCCCCCATCTGGCCGTGCGCCAGGGTGAAATCGTTGGCGTTGCGGGCGTAGCGGGTAATGGGCAGGAAGCGCTCTATGCCTATTTGGCAGGGGAAGAACTCGCCCCCAGTGCGAGCGCTGTGCGCTTGAACGGGGTCGATGCAGGCCGCTTTGGTCCCTCGGAACGCCGCGCTTTAGGCGCCGCTTTTGTTCCCGAAGAGCGCCTGGGCCATGCAGCAGTGCCGGATTTCAGTCTGATCGACAATACGCTGCTATCCAATCTCGGAACCGACGGATTTCAGAAACGCGGCCTGATCAACTGGCGTGTGGTGCGGGAACATGCTGTGGAGGTCTGCGACGGCTACGACGTTCGCCACGCCGGTGTCACCGGGCGGGCGGGGTCGCTCTCGGGGGGGAACCTGCAAAAGTTCATCGTGGGTCGGGAGTTAATCAAGCACCCTGAAGTGCTGATCGTCAACCAGCCGACCTGGGGCGTGGACATGGGCTCTGCGACCAATATTCGGGACCAACTCAAGGCTCTGGCGGAAAGTGGTTCGGCGGTGCTGGTGATCAGTCAGGATCTTGATGAGCTGTTTGATCTCGCCGACACGCTATGCGTACTCAATCACGGACACCTGTCGGAGTCCCGGGAAACCCGGGAGTGGACGGCGGAAACACTCGGGGTCGCGATGACAGGTAACGCCCAGGGGCAAGCGGCCGCATGATCCGCCTCATCCCCCGCACCCAATTCGGATTCTGGGCAACGGCTTTCCCGTTGATTCTCGCCCTTAGCATCACCGTCGTCGTTGGCTTTCTGGTCATGGTGGCCATGTCTGAGCAACCCCTCTCAGACACCTGGACCCTGCTGACCTTCCCATGGCAGGCGCGGACAGCGTCGGTACAGTGGGGCTTTGTGCTACAAAAATCGTCCTATTTGGCCATTATGGCCGTGGGGCTAAGCATCGGTTATCGGGCGAATGTCTGGAACATCGGTGCCGAGGGCCAGTTCGCCTTTGGCTCTATCCTCGCCTTTGGCGCCTACGTCCTGTTCGGCATGCCCGATACGGTCTGGTTCCTGCCGGTCATGCTGCTTTTCGGGGTCTTGGGCGGTGTTGCCTGGGCGCTGATTCCTGCAGCGCTCCGGGTTTGGGCCAATACAAATGAGCTGCTGACCTCGCTGATGCTGGTCTATGTTGCAGCGAACGTGCTGAACTACGTAACGACCGGCCCGTGGAAGGGCGATCCCAAGGCCGGGCAGGCGGAAAGCGACCCGATCCACGAGAGCCTGCGCATCGCCTCGATCATCGAACGAACTGACTTTCACTGGGGCGTCATCATTTCCGCCGGAGCGATCCTGGTGCTCGCGTGTGTCGTGCTCTTTACGTCATTCGGCTACAGCGTCCGGGTCGCGCAAGACGCGCCACGGGCACAAAAATTCGCAGGCTTCTCGCCGCAGATGACGGTCTGGATGTCGTTTGTTCTCTCTGGTGCGACCGCCGGTCTGGCTGGTGCAATTTTCCTGTCAGCGGAAACCGGCAAGCTGATTCAATCAGAAAACTACCTGAATGGGCTGGGCTTCACCGCCATCGTCATTGCCTTTCTTGGCCGCCTGCACCCCATCGGCATTGTCGCGGCGGCGCTGCTGATCTCCTACGTCAACGTCGGGGCAACCTATGTCCAATCGGCCAGTCAGGTAGATGATTCCGTTGCCGAGCTGGTTCAGGTCACTGCGCTGTTTGCGGTGCTGGGGACAGCGTTCCTGAGCCGCTATCGGGTTGTCTTTGGCAGACCAGATTTAAGCACGGAGGGCGCGGCGTGAGTGATCTTGTCATTCAAATTCTTGCAGCCTCCATGCTGCTCGCAACCCCTCTGCTGCTCGCCGCAATCGGTGAGCTGGTCGTGGAAAAGTCCGGCGTGATCAACCTGGGCGTGGAAGGCATGATGCTGATCGGTGGGCTGGCGGGCTTCATTGCGCTGTATCAGCTGCAGACTTCGACCTGCACCATGCTGATCGGAGACGTCTGTTTCACCGCAGAAAACTCGGTCAACCAGTTTCAGTACATCGGATCGCTGGTGGTTGCCGCCCTGGTGGGAGCCATGGCAGCAGCACTGTTCGGATTCCTGACACAGTACTTTCGCGCCAACCACATCGCAGCAGGCTTGGGCCTAACCGTTCTGGGGGCGGGTTTATCGAATTCGCTGGGCGGCAACTTTTTCGGCGTTGATTACACGGCCGCCATCGTTGCCAGCGTCCCCCCCCTGTTCCCAGAAAACTGGAGCGAGGTTCCGGTTCTGGGGCCGCTGCTGTTCAGTCAAAACCTGCTGGTGCCATTCTCGTTCTTGATGCTGGTCGCCGTCTGGTTCTTCCTGAACCGCACGCGCGCCGGGCTGGTGGTTCGTGCCGTGGGTGAGAACCACCATTCTGCCTATGCTTTGGGCTATCCCGTGATCTTGGTTCGGATGATGACAATCATGTTCGGCGGTGCGATGGCGGGCCTGGCCGGAGCCTTTATTGTCATTGCGCAGATTGCGCCCAAATGGACCGAAGGCATCACCGTGGGCAAAGGCTGGCTCGCGCTGGCGTTGATTCTCTTCGCCACATGGCGTCCTGGCCGTGTGTTGCTGGGTGCCTATTTGTTCGGCATAGTACTCGCTCTAGAGCCTCGTTTGAAGGCAATATTCTCGAACATGTCACTGGAAATTTCCTATTTCTTGACAGCCCTGCCATATATTGTGCCGGTGGTCGTGCTCGTTTTGATCTCCCGGAATCCAGTGATGATCCGGCGCAACGCCCCGGCCAGTCTTGGCCAATCCTTTGAACCACGCTCGTGATACACGGGATCCGCTTAACCCCTTACCCTTCACCCTTTCCTACACGTTGAGACCAAGTAGAGGAGACCCTCAAATGAATCGTGTCATTACCCTGCTAGCATCTGCACTGACCTTTGGCGCATTTGCAGCATTCCCGGCTCAGGCTGAAACCAAAGTCGGGTTCGTATACGTTGGCCCTCCAGGCGATCTCGGCTGGACCTACCGTCACGACATCGGTCGTCAGGCTGTAGAAGCGCTAGACGGCATTTCCACAACGGCACTGGAAAACGTTCCAGAAGGCCCGGAGGCTGTTGAAGCCATCACGCAGCTGGCTGAAACCGGCCACGACCTGATCTTCACCACCTCTTTCGGCTTCATGGACGCGACCAACGAAGTTGCTGGTTCTTACCCGGACGTCAAGTTTGAGCACGCAACCGGCTACATCCGGGCGCATCCAAACGTAACCACCTTCTCCGCACGCTTCTACGAAGGCCGCGTGGTTGAGGGCCTGATTGCGGCTCATATGACCGAGTCCAACAAGATCGGTTACATCGCGTCCTTCCCAATTCCGGAAGTAATCCGTGGCATCAACGCCTTCATGCTTGAAGCTAAGCAGCACAACCCCGACGTCGAAGTTGAGATTGTTTGGGTGTTCACCTGGTTCGACCCGGCCAAAGAAGCCGCAGCGGCTCAAGCGCTGATCGACAACGGTGCAGACGTGATCGTTCAGCACACCGACTCCCCAGCGGCGATGCAGATTGCGGAAAACGCTGGCATCAAGGCCTTTGGCCAGGCGTCGGACATGTCCCGCTTTGGCCCAACGGCTCACCTCGTTTCCATCGTGGATGACTGGGATTCTTACTACGTTGACCGCGCCATCGCTGTACGCGACGGCACCTGGGAGCAGCAGGACACCTGGTGGGGCCTGACCAAAGACGGTATGGGCAGCGAGACCGGCATGGTTGTTATGGGTTCCTACGGCAATATGCCTGACAACGTGATGGCTGATGCCAAGGCGTTGGAAGCAGCGCTGGCAAATGGCGACCGCCACTCGTTCCCGTGCCCGGTCTACATGCAAGACGGTGCACTGGCTGACGACTGCGCGGCGGGTGAAGCTCACCTGACCGATGGCACGCTGGTTGGCATGAACTGGTACATCCAGGGCATCGACGCCACCATCCCTCAGTAAGCCAGGCTTAAACCCGGCCCTGGCCTTTATGGGGCCAGCCTAAAACAGTACCCCCGGCGCTTCAGGGCGCCGGGGGTTTTCTTTGGCGCAATTAATGCGCTGGGTTTTCTTTAGCGCAATCAATGCGCTGGAGTTCCTTTTGGTGCAAACGCGGCGGGCGGGGTCGCAAAGGGTTGGACAGAGGCGGGTGTTTTGGGGTGAAACCAAAGACCTGTTCTTGGCTGAATTCGGGAAGGCTTGCCTATGAAAACCTCTGCGAAGGTCGTCGTCATCGGCGGCGGTGTTGTTGGTTGTTCGGTGCTGTATCACCTGACCAAGATGGGCTGGACGGACATTATGCTGATCGAGCGGTCAGAGCTGACGTCCGGTTCGACCTGGCACGCGGCAGGCGGCTTTCACACGCTGAACGCGGACACCAACATGGCGGCGCTGCAAGGCTATACGATCCGGCTCTACCGCGAGCTTGAGGAGATCACCGGCATGAGTTGCGGCCTGCACCACGTCGGTGGCGTGACGCTGGCAGGGACGCAAGATCGGCTTGATTATCTGGTCGCTGAGCGCGCCAAACATCGCTACATGGGCCTGGACACACAGATTGTCGGGCCCGAAGAAATTCGGAAACTCTCCCCCATCACCAATGTCGAAGGCGTGCTGGGTGGGCTTTATGACCCGCTCGATGGTCACCTCGACCCCTCCGGGACCACACACGCCTATGCCAAAGCGGCGCGCATGGCCGGAGCGGAGATTGAGCTGCGCTGTCCGGTGCTTGAGACCAACCCCCGGCCTGATGGGACTTGGGACGTGGTGACCGAGCGCGGCACGGTGCACGCCGAGCACGTCGTTAACGCCGCGGGTCTTTGGGCGCGGGAAGTGGGGGCGATGGCGGGCATTTATCTGCCGCTCCACCCTATGGAGCACCAATACCTGATCACCGAAGACATCCCCGAGGTCTACGAGCGCGATGAAGAGCTGCCGCACGTGATGGACCCAGAGGGCGAAAGCTACTTACGACAAGAACGGCAGGGACTGTGTATCGGATTCTACGAGCAGCGCTGCGATCCCTGGGCCGTTGATGGAACGCCTTGGAGCTTTGGACACGAGCTGCTGGAAAACCGGCTGGAGCGGATTTCGGACTCAGTGGAGTTTGCCTATCGCCGGTTCCCGATCCTGGAACGTGCGGGAGTGAAAACCGTAATCAACGGCCCCTTCACCTTTGCCCCCGACGGCAACCCATTGGTGGGGCCGGTCCCCGGGCTGCGCAACTACTGGTCAGCGGTTGGCGTGATGGCAGGGTTCTCGCAGGGCGGCGGCGTGGGGCTGTCGCTGGCAGAATGGATGATCGAGGGCGAGCCTAGACGGGATATTTTTGCCATGGACGTGGCGCGCTTTGGCGACTGGATCACACCGACCTATACCCGCGAAAAGGTACGTGAGAACTACCAACGCCGGTTCTCGGTCTCCTACCCCAACGAAGAATTGCCCGTGATGCGCCCGTTCCAGACCACGCCAGCATACCAAATCTGGAAAGACCAGCGTGCAGTGTTCGGCTCGGCTTATGGGATGGAAGCGGTCAACTACTTCGCCCTACCCGGCGAACCGTTGGAGGAGACGCCCTCGTTCCGCCGTTCCAACGCCTGGGAGGCCACGGCGCAGGAATGCCGAGCCGTGCGCGAAGCGGTCGGCATCAACGAGATCCACAACTTTGGTAAATACCGGATTACCGGACCAGATTCGCGCCGGTGGTTGGATTGGATCATGGCCGGGCGGATGCCCACGATCGGACGGCTATCGCTCACGCCTATGCTATCCCCTACTGGCAAGCTGATCGGTGATTTCACGGTCACAGCGCTAGCCGAAGACGACTTCCAGCTCACAGCATCCTTTGGCAGTCAGGCCTATCACCTGCGCTGGTTCGAGCAGCACCTCGATGGGTACGACGTCAGCATCGATAACATCTCAACCCGGCGGATTGGGTTCCAGATTGCCGGCCCCAAGGCGCGCGACGTGCTGGCCGCGGTGACCCGCGCAGATGTATCGGCTTCGGCCTTCCGCTTCATGGACGCCAAGACCCTCGATGTTGGTGCTTATCAGGCGCTGGTGCAGCGGGTGAGCTATACTGGGGATCTGGGCTATGAGATTTACGTGAACGCGGACGAGCAGTATGGGCTCTATCAGGTTCTTGCCGAGGCTGGCGCAGAACACGGGATGCGGCCCTTTGGGATGCGGGCGATGATGAGTTTGCGGCTGGAGAAGTTTTTCGGTTCGTGGATGCGAGAATTTCGGCCGGATTACCGGCCTGCCGAAACCGGCATGGATCGCTTCGTCAGCTACAACAAACCTGCCGACTTCATTGGTAAGGCCGCCGCCGCAGCCGAGAAGTCGAGCGGTCCGTCACGGATGATTTGCGCTTTCGCAGTGGACGCGGTGGATGCGGATGTGGTGGCGGATGAGCCAATCTTTGATGGCGACACGGTGGTGGGTTTTGTCACGTCAGGGGGCTATGCGCACTATAGCGAGCAGTCCGTGGCGTTGGGCTTTGTTCCCACCGAAATGGCGATAGAGGGCCGTCAGTTCACCATCGAGATCCTGGGCGACCGACGACCTGCGCGGATCATTACCACACCACTGGTGGACCCGGACGGCGCGCGTATGCGCGGATGACCGGAGGGCGTCTGACCAAACGGAAAAGGAGCCCCTAACGGCGCTCCTTTACTCTATACGTTATTCGTTGTTGCGCGCAGCTGCGCCGAGGATGATGTCGCGTACCGTTTCGAACTGCGTGTGATGGATCATGTGTCCTGCGCCTTCGATTAACGTAATCTTAGCACCGGGCGCATCCCGCTCCAGACCTGCGGCGTGCAGCTCTGGACTGACATAATCCTCCGTACCGAACACCACGTCGAAGGGCCGTGTCAGCGAGGCATAACCCGCGTTCAACCCCGCTACGCCTTGGTCCAAAGCACGCACGTCAGCGGCATTGTTGGCGAAGGTTTGGGGGCGCATGACCATTTTGGTCTGGGTCTTCTCTGAATACCCTGGCAAAGCCGGTTCGGGATAGAAAGTACCATCAACACTGGGCTCAAAGAGTGCCAGGCCGACAATCGGCATCAGCGCGTTGGTGAAATACCAACCAACACCCGGGATGCCGGCCAGACCATAGGCCCACCAAACCTCTCCGCCCCACGAGTGCGAAACCCCGGAAATATCGACGAGCTGTCCCACGCGTTCGGGATGGTTCACCGCCATGGCCAGCGATACCGCGCCACCCAGTGAATGACCGACCATCGTCGGCGCCTGCACGCCCAACTCGTCGAGCAAAGCGACAATCAGATCCGCCTGCGCGGTAATTTCGTTGAGGGTGGGGTCGTTTCGGGACGACAGGCCCAGTCCTGGACGATCAATGGTGATGACGCGGTGCCCCGCGGCGCGAAGCGCCGGTGCCAGACGCAATTCCATGTCACCTAAATTGCCACTCGCGCCATGTACCAGCACGATAGCGGACCCTTGCCCTTCATCAACGTAGTGAATCGTCTCGCCTCTGACTTCAGCGAATGTGCCCAGAGGCTCTGAGGGCAGCCCCGCGATGAGAACACGGGCCACAATCCAAACGCCGACCAGCAAAAGGACCAAAAAAACAGCGATCAACAACAGGACTTTCATTTCGCTTCTTTCAACGGGGTTGGTTAGCTTAGAGATAGACCGGGGCGGGTCCTTGCCCAGCCCCTGTTGCCGTCTTGGCGTGTCTGCATGGGGATGATCATGACCAAAACCTTGCTGTGTTTGGCCCACGCGCCCTCGCCAAACACCCAGGCAGTGCAAAGAGCCGTTATCAGGGGGGTGGAACAGGTGCCAGAGGTTGCTCTCAGCGTCCTCGCGCCTCAGCAGGCCGGGATCGCGGATGTGATGGCCTGCGATGGCCTGATCCTGCTGACAACCGAGAACATTGGCTATATGGCCGGGTTGACCAAAGACTTCTTCGACCGCTCGTACAATGATCTGCTCGACCAGCGGCCCGGCCTTCCCGTAATGACGTTGATCCGCGCCGGTCTGGACGGGACCGGGACGACGCGAGCGCTGACAGGGATCTATGGGGGGCTCGGCTGGCGGCTGGTGAGCGAGGTCATCGTGCTCCACGGGCCTTGGGATGACAGGTTTCTTGAGGCGGCGGAAAACAGCGGGCACGCCATGGCAGAGGGATTGAGTCTCGGGATATTCTGAAGGCCTGGCGGGTCTGAATGGGCCCAAGGCGGCAATACTCTCCGACGCCCCATCCGTCCTAATAAACGCCACGAAGCAACCTGAACTCCGCCTTGGGCTAATGGAAAGTCCTTTTTATGGTAGCCCCTGCCGGACTCGAACCGGCACTTCCAAAGGAAAACGGATTTTAAGTCCGCAGCGTCTACCAATTCCGCCAAGGGGCCAGCTGATTTCGAGACACCCCTGTCTTACGGAAGCGTCACGGGAAATCAATGGAAGATGCAGTCAAGTTGGCAGTTTGCCAGCGATGCGTGGCGTCGCATAAAGCTTTTTCGAGTCGTTCTGATAAGCGCATAATTGACGCTTTGCACCGTGGAAGTTCGCCATAATATGCTCTCAGGGGCACTTGATGACAGGTTATCCACCACTTTATCCCGAATCTTTTGCGCTTCAACCGGCTCAGGCTTATCCATACCCTGATTTGAAATAGCGGGGTTTAGGCCTGCTCGCGTATATTGAAAGCGGGAAGGTCTAGCGTATTCGCATTCTGGATACCGGACAGTTTTGTACGGTCGCCTCAATTCGAGCGCAGTTCTCACGCGATTTTGCCGTGTAGGTGTCGGAAAAGGTACGGAAGCCGATTTGGCTTTAAGGTCTGACCGTCGCTGCCACAGCGATTTTGAAGAATAAATTTATGGGGTTGGGAGAGTGGCAATGACCACCACCGCTTGTGCGTTTGATCAAACTGTAGCAACGGGCCGTAGTGCTCTTGAAATTGCTACCATCACTCCGGGATATGCAGCCGTTCGGGCCCATCGTCCGTTGAAGGGTCGCTTGGCGAGCCGTGCTGCGCTGTTGGGGACATCCGTCCTCGCCGGTGTCTTTGGCATGATGGCGGCTGAGGCGGTTGCTCAGCAATATAACCTACCGGGATCCGGCGGCTTCACGGATGTCTCGAGCTCGATCAACGTCGTCACCGACGCTGGCGCTGGAAACATTCGCGTGATCCTGGCCGATGGCGTTCAGTTCGTCGCCGCGCCCGGTCAGTACCAGCTGAACCCGATGACCAACCAGTTGCAGGTCGCAACCGATGTTCTGTTGAGTGCCTACACCGGCGGTGCGCCGATGATGGCACAGCAGTCCTCGCAGGCCATGATGGCCACGCAAGCGCTAAGCGCGCCTCCTGTATACGCGGCGAACGCATCGCTGACCCTGCCCGGGCCTCAGTATGCACAAGCCGGTTTTGGCGCGCCGACGGGGATGGCGACCTACCAGCCACAGGCGTACACCGCAAGCCAGTACAGCAGCCAGCCTTCGGTGGTCGGCGGTTACCAGATGCAGCCAAGCTCTGCCAACATCGCTTATAACACCCCTACCATGGCGACCATGAACCAGCAGGCCACGCAATACGTACCGGCCTACTCCGCAGGCGCGCAAATGGCGGGTGGTGGCTATGGCGGCGGCTATGGTGGCGGCGCAGCAACTACCTTTGGCGGGGCACACAATGCCTTCGGTGGCCAAGCCGGCTTCGGCGGTTTTGCCCCCGTACCCGTAACGCAAGCCGTTCCAATGGCTGAAGTTGCTGCGGCTCCGGTCGCCGTATCCGCTGCGTCTGGCGGCATGTTCGGGCTTCCATCCTGGGCACTGATCGGCGGCGGCGTAGCGGCCGCAGGTGCTGCAGTTTTGGCCATGGGTGGCCTGGGCGGTGAAGGCACGACGACAACGCCTGCTACTAACAGCACGGCTACGAATTACTCAGTTAGCCAACAAGCATTCCTCAACGATCCAGCCGTACAGGCGGCCTTGAACGGCAATAGCGATGACGATGACGATGACTCCGACAGCAGCTCCAGCGGCAGCTCCGGCGGATCGTCAGGCGGCAGCGATGACGGCATCACCGTCGATGGCGGTTCTGATGGCAGCGGGTCTACGGACGATAACGACGACGACTCCAACGATGGCGCAACGACGACGATTTCGGCAGGCAGCCAGAATCAGTCCATCACCGGCACGACCGGCGATGATACAGTCACCTTTGCTGCCGCAGAGGATGCGGAAGAATTCAACTCCATCGATCTGGCCAGCGGAGACGACACCGTTGTCCTGCAAGACATGGATTCAGACGTAACGCCCAAGGACTTGAACAACGTTGAAAATGTTGAAGTCCAGGTCACTGCATCGGGCAACACGCTTGATATGACCAATGCGGGTGATGACGTTGAGTCCGTTACCGTGGATGCAAACGATAACACTGTCACGATTACCAATGTTGACACCATCAAATCTGTGGCTGTTTCCGACGCTGGGGCCAATCTGGTCACCATCGAAAACATCGATAGCGGCAACAGTGTCAGCCTGACGGAGTCCGACAACGTCGAGATCGGCGCAGGCGCTGTTCTGGAGCTGAACGTTAATGAAGTGAACGGCTCGGTCGAAGTCGAGACGACCACCAGCCTTACGGTCGATGTCGCCGACGGCACCGACAACGCGTTCGCCCTGACGGCAACAGCGCTGACGAACCTCACCGTCACGGGTGATGGTGCGATTACCGTTAACAATGATATTGGCGACTCAGACCTTGCCGCAGTGACGTCTTTCGATGGCTCAGCCGCAGGCGGTCCTGTGAATATCGCGATCGACGGTACCGGCGTTGAAGACGTAGACACCGGCTCCGCAGGTGACATGGTCCATATCAAAGGCAACCACGCCGATGCGACCTATGACACTAACGGCGGCAACGATACCTTTGAAATTGACGATTTTGGTA
>Ga0115564_10002156_pt1 | contig 17310 bp, 15 predicted proteins | sample COGITO_mtgs_1105_7_FD_88680 | JGI IMG/M metagenome (GOLD analysis project Ga0115564, IMG submission 88680) | Pelagic marine microbial communities from North Sea - COGITO_mtgs_110523 | ecosystem: Environmental > Aquatic > Marine > Epipelagic | place: Germany:Helgoland, sampling site Kabeltonne...
AACGCCCCACCGTTCACACCCGACGAACACAGGTTCGCCAACGCATCTGAGGCGACATTGACCCCAACTGGGCCCTTAAACGTCACCGCCCCCCGGATCGGATAATGCACGCTTGCTGCCAACATCGCCGCTGCCGCCGCCTCCGACGCATTCGCCGTAAACCGCACACCTAGCTCATCCATCAACTCTTCGGCATCGGCCAGCACATCCATCAGATGCGAAATTGGCGCGCCCTGATAGCCGCCCACATACCCCACGCCGTTCTCCAACAACGCCTTGGTCAACGCGAGAATTCCTTCCCCGGTGAACACATCCCCATCACCCTTGCGAAGATGCTTTACTTCAGCCTTGAACGAGCGTTCTGCCATGTTTTTTCTCTCCCGAAGAAATCTACTTTGAAGGAGCGTGTGACGCCCACAACACTGTGCTACCGTCCTTTTCATACGCTATGCCATCGGGGTAGGACACCTCTTCCATTTGCAAACCCCAAGGCGCAAAGAAGTACATGATCGATTGACCTGCTGCGGGCCCTTCATTGATCGTAAGCGGCCCCATTAGTGACCGCAAGCTCTTGTCTTTGAGATACGCAGCGTCGGCGCTTATATCATCCACATAGTTCGCGATGTGATGGCCACCGATGTTGCTGTTATGCATCGCAACGGTCTTCTGATCAGGCGTATTATACTCAAAAAGCTCTGTGTTAGAACTGAATCCCCACCGCATCAGGGTAATCTGCTCATTCACTGCGCGGGGGTCCACTTCCAGCAAGTCCTGCATAAATGTGCCCTCATCATCGTGAAAGGGGCCAAACGACATCGTCTTTTCACACCGCTGCACGTCAACAAAAATCGTCTCTGCTTCGGTCATGTCGGGCACGGTCAGGCCAATGTGATCAACACCGCGCATCCCCGGCAATCCCGCCACCAGTGCTGTGCTTACCGTCAGAATACCCACAGTCAATGTCATCATGAAACGCGTCATGTCAGTTCCTTTCAACGCATAGCGGTTTTTAAAAATCGTGTTTGCGGATGTTGCGCAGGATGGTCTGCAGCGTCCCGACAAAGGCGCGTTTCTCCGCGATATCGACCCCTGTAAACATCGCATCCGCCGCCCCCGCCATATGCGGCCACATCCGGTCACCGGCCTCACGCCCACTGTCGGTGATGAACACCCGCGTCGCGCGGCTGTCCTTCCCATCCGACTCCCGCCGGATCATTCCACTTTGATCTAACGTGTCTAGCGCCCGGCTTAGGGTCGATTGCTGCACCACCGCATAAACTGCCAATTCCCGGATTAAGATGCCATCAATCACCGATAAAACCGCAAGCGACCGCATCTGCGGCGTGGTCAACCCGAGCACGGCCATCTCCGAGGAGAGCGCAGCATTATACCGCCCTATGATCCGGTTCATCAGATAGGGCGCAAAGTTCTCTAGCCCGATTTCGCCCAGTCGCGGCAGTGTCGTTATGTCCGGCTTGTTCATGCGCCCAATCCCTTCGCCAGATTGAACCCCGATCCGCCACCCAGCCCTGGTCCGGGATGGGTCGAAGCGCCGATGTGGTGCAAATTCGGGATCGCCGTGCCGTTGTTCGCCTGCCCAGCATGCGGTCGCCAGACAAAGAATTGATCCAAGGTGCAAGCCCCACCATAGGGATCGCCACCCACAAGGTTCACATTTATCTGCGCCAGATCAGCTGGCGAATAGGCGCGGCGTTTCAGCTTGATCTTGTCCCAGTTGCGGATGTGTTTCGACAAGATCGCTTCAATCCGATCCGCAAAAGCCTCCCGCGTCGCTTCCGTCCACTCCGGCCCGCTTTCAAACTCTCCCGCCGCATCGCCTTTGATCAACGTCGGCGCATCTGGGATCTGCAACCACAACAACGCCTTTCCCTCAGGACAGCGCGAAGGATCCATCCGGTGCGGTTGCCCCACGCAGATCGTCGGAGTCACGGGCAACATGCCCCGTTCGGCTTCGTTGCTTGATTTAGAGACAGAATCGACCCCATCCGCCAGATGGATCAGCGCCACATCGTCCAAACCCTCAACGGCCCATTCAATCGGACCATCCAACGCAAAATGTAGCTGAAAATTCCCCCGCCCATGGCGAAATTTCTTGACCGGTTTGGGAAAATTAGCATCCGCCAACAACCCATCATAAAGCTGCCCCGGCGCGGTGCTAGCGATGACATTCCTCGCGTGCAGTTCCTCACCACCCGCCGTCTTCACCCCAACAGCCTTACCGTCTTCAAGGATCACACGCGTGGCTTCAACCCCCGTCCAGATCTCACCCCCGTGAGATTCAATCAACGACCGAAACGCCGCCGCCGCCTGCCCTGCACCGCCTTTGACAACAGGCGCGCCCGCAGCTTCCAACGCAAATGCAATGACCCGCGCCATCTGCCCAGAATAACTAGCCTCCGGCGTCAGCCCGACATGCAAAACCCAGGGTGCCCAAATCGCCTGGACATCCGCACTGGAATACCGCGTTTCAAGCCACCCGCGCGCAGGCTCCAACGCCTCGCCAAACCACGCCTTAAGCGACCCTAACCCGCGTTTCCAAGCCTGTTTTGCCAACAAGACGACCGTCCCGCGAGACCACAAAGGCTGCCCCAACAGCGCAAACAAAAACGGCGCATCCGCCTCAACTGCACTCACATCGCGGCCATGCTGATCCCCATCGCCAGATCCCCGCGCATTAAACGCTGCTACATTCGTCGCCCGGTCCATGGTCAACACCAATGCCGTTCCATCGGGGCGCAAAACCGCCGTGGGATGAGGGGAATGGCAATACTCAAACCCGTGCTTGCCCAGATCATCGCCCAACGCCTCCTGCGCGGGCCCGGTCATGAATAACACAAAAGTCGCGGCCATCACGTCATGATGATACCCCGGCAGCGTCACCTGATCGGAGGTATACATGCACCCCCCGATCCGGTCCTCTCGTTCGATCATCAGCACGCGATCGCCCTTGCGCGACAGCATCGCGGCGGCGACCAACGCATTGATGCCCGTCCCGATGATTAGGTGATCCACCTGCGCCAAAGCTTAGCCCTTCGGCACAAGCGCCAAAGCGCGGATGGGAGAGCCGGTGCCATTCTTGATCTTCAAAGGTGCCGCAATCAGGATCGCGCCCTTGGGTGGCAATTTCGACAGGTTAGTCAGCGATGCCAAACCAAAACAATTGTCCCGGTGCAGCAGGTTGTGCGCAGGGTACGGCGGCTCCATCCCGCCAGCCTGACCCGCATCGGTGCCGATACACTGCGTGCCCCACCCAACGATTTTCTTGTGCAACAGATACTCAATGCAATCCGGCGTCGGCCCCGGCGAATGTGGCCCCGTATCATCTGCATTCAGGAACTTAGCCTCATCATCCACCCGACTGTCCCAATCCGTGCGCATGACAACCCATTCGCCAGCACCAATCTCGCCATGCTCCGCTTCCCACGCTTTCACACCATCAGCCGTCAGCAAGAAATCCTCATTCGCCGCCGTTTCAGCCGAACAATCAATCACATTCACCGGGGCGACCAAACGCTGCACATCCAGATTGTCGGTGTACCCGTCGGCGTGGTCCTTGCCCGTGATCCAATGGTGTGGCGCGTCGAAGTGCGTGCCGGAATGTTCGCCCAGCACCATCCAGTTCCACGCAAAAAACGGCCCGTCATTGTCGTACTCAGAGATCTTGTGAATTTCGACCTTGGGCGTCGCCTTGGCAAAATCCGGCGGCAGTTGGATGATCGGCGTTTCCGGCCCCAAAACCCCGGTGCAATCCACCACTTCTACCCCACCAGAAGCCAGCATCGCGCCAAGGCCACTTACAACATCTGTTGCACTCATGTCGTTCTCTCCCTGAAGTCCGCGGTATGGTTCGCGGTTAAGTTAATGAAACAATGCTAGACAAGACTAAATGCATTTGCAATTATCTTATCTTAGAAATGGACATAGTTGAATGACCACCAATCCAGACGCCGTCATCATCGGAGCGGGGCATAACTCATTGGCCTGCGCCTGCCATCTTGCGGCGCGCGGATGGAAGGTGATTGTCTATGAACAGAACGCCACTGTCGGAGGGGGAGTAAAAACGGGGGAATACACTCTGCCCGGCTTCCGCCACGACTGGGCCGCGATGAACTTGTCGCTGTTTGCCGGCTCAGCTTTTTACACACAACACGCTGCTGAATTGGCGGGCCACGGATTGAGTTTTTCGCCATCGGCGAATCCCTTTGCATCGGTTTTTCCGGATGGCCGCTGGTTGGGCATTTCCAACGATCCCGCACTCACAACGGCACGTGTACGCAGCTTTTCTGACGCCGACGCAAAGGCGTGGAAAGACCTGACCGTCAATTTCCCATCAGAAGCCGAGGCGATCCTCTCTATCCTCGGCTCCCCCATGAATTTATTTGCATTTTCATCCTTAGGCTGGAAGACATGGCGGAAGCGCGGCAGCGGCGGGACCCTTGACCTTGCACGGTTTTTGATGACGTCTCCGCGTGTTTGGCTCGACCAGACGTTTGAAAGCGACCACGTCAAAGCCACCCTCGCCGCATGGGGCATGCACCTTGATTTTGCCCCCGACGTCGCAGGCGGCGCGGTGTTCCCATACCTAGAGGCTATGGCAGGCCAAGCTTTTGGCTTGGTGCTGGGCGCGGGCGGTGCGGATACGATGACCACGGCCATGGTTAAAATGATTGAATCGCGCGGCGGTGCGGTCCATTGCAACTCCAACGTGATCGGCATTAACCACGCCGCTGGTCGCGCGTTTGGCATCATCCTCGACGATGGTATGCTGGTGGATGCTAACAAAGCCGTCATCGCCAATGTTTCCCCCTCTGCCCTGTTGAAACTGACGAACGGGTCCGGCGACCAACGCCATGATACTTCAATGCGGAAATTCCAGCACGCCCCCGGCACGATGATGATCCACCTGGCCATGGACGCCTTGCCCGACTGGTCCGCGCCTGAATTGAAACGCTTCGCCTATGTTCACCTCGCCCCGTCGATGGACCAGATGGCGCGCACCTATACCCAAGCCAAAGCGGGTCTTTTACCTGATGAACCGGTGATTGTCTGCGGGCAACCGACCGTAGTCGACCCCTCCCGCGCGCCTGATGGTAAGCACATTCTCTGGCTGCAAGTCCGCATGGCCCCCAGCCAGATCAAAGGCGACGCCAAGGGCGAAATCACCGCGACCAACTGGAGCGATGCCGCTGAACCCTTCGCCAATCGCGCCCTTGACATCATTGAGCGCTACGCCCCCGGCACGCGTGCCAAAATCCTCGGCCAGCACACCGTCACGCCTGAAATGCTGGAGGCCGATAATCCCAACCTCATCGGCGGCGATCAGGTCTGCGGCAGCCACCATCTACACCAGCATTTCATGAACCGTCCCGCGCGCGGATACGCGGATGGGACCACACCGATCAGAAACCTGTATCACACCGGCGCCGCTGTCTGGCCCGGTGGCGGCACAGGGGCAGGGCCCGGCACCCTGCTTGCCAAAAAGCTTGCCGGAAATTGAACGCTTAACTGATAAGAAAAACAGACACGAGTAAGGGAGAACTCACATGAAACTATCCAGAAGAAGCCTTCTTAAAACCTCCGTGGCAGCAGCGGCATTTGCAACCGTTGGCCTGCCCGCATTCGCGAATATTGACGAATTGGTCATCGCCTATAACGTCAACCTGCCCAGCTGGGATCCGACCGTTGGCTTGTCAGCGGTAAACCCTACAATCCAAGGGTTCTACCAGTCGGTGTTTGACCTCTACATCCCACAAAACCCTGATCTGTCCTTCGGCTCCGGCATTATTACAAATTATGGCTGGAACGACGACAATTCCGCCATTTGGATGGACGTCCGCGAAGGTGTAACGTGGCACAACGGCGATCCGCTGACTGCAGAAGATGTCGCATGGTCGCTGGCCCGCGTCGCCAACCCGGACACAGGCTCCCCCATCCAATTCATCTGGGGCAAAATCACCAACATCAAAGCCAACGGCAACCGCGTCACCGCAGATATGCCTGAGTTTGAGCCGACATTCTTCAAATGGATGTCCTTCCTCACCGGCTATGTCATGCCCAAGAAATACTACGAGAAAGTGGGCGCGGAAGGTTTTGAGGCTGCCCCCATCGGTACCGGCCCCTACATGGTCGAGAAATTCGAACGCAACGCCTTTGTCCGCCTGAAAGCCAACGAAAACTACTGGGGCGGCGCACCAGAATTCAAAACCGTAACAATCAAATTCGTGACTGACGCGGCAAGCCGTGTGGCCGAGGTGGAATCGGGCAATTCCCACGTTACGCTTGAGATTCCTTACGAGGAATTCGACCGCCTGAAAGCCAAAGACGGGCTGGACGGCACGGCATCGCCCATCTCAGATATCGGCATGATTTTCCTGAATGACATCGAAGTCATGACCGATCCCAACGTGCGCATGGCTGCGGCCCATGCTATTGACAAGCAACTAATCGTGGACCGCTTGCTGTCTGGTTACGGCGTGCCCATCGATACGCTGCAAACGCCCGATTACATCGCCTACGACGACAGCATCACCGTTGAGTTTAACCCAGAGAAGTCTAAAGAGCTGCTCGCCGCGTCTGGCTATGGCCCTGATAATCCCGTCAAATTCAAAATCCAAACTACCAAGGGCTTCAAACCTAAGGACTTTGAAATGGTGCAGGCCATCGTCGGCCTGTGGCGCCGTGTCGGGATCGAGGCGGAAATCGAAGTCTACGAAATTGCCAAACATTTTGAGCTGCGCGCTGCCGATCAACTTGCACCTGCCGCCTTCTACAACTGGGGCAATTCGGTTGGTGATCCGACAACCTCCACCGGGTTCGCGATGTTCGGCCCCTCCCCTCACTCCGTCTGGGATGGCGAGGAACGGTTCAATTCGATCCTCCCCCTCTGGGGCGAAGCGGATGAGGACAAACGCATCGCAGGCTGGAAAGAAGTTGACCGCCAAATCGCTGAAAACGCGGAAGTAATTCCCCTTCTGCAATACGTCCAGCCGATCCTGCACGCCTCTGGTGTGCAGGTGACGCCTCATCGCTCCGGCGCGCTTTTGCCACACCTGATGACGCGGGCGTAACACGACCTTCCTGTAACTAGACGGGGCTGTCATGGCCCCATCTTTTTTTAACTGGCCCTCCCATGACCCTACTGCGCATCATCCTGATCCGTCTGCTGACTACGGCCATCACGCTTTTTGGCGTGGCGATAATTGTGTTTGTGGTGATCCGTGTGGTGCCGGGTAACCCAATCGCGATGATGCTGCCCCCCGGTGCCACCGACGCCGATATCGCCCGATTACAAGCGCAATACGGGTTCGATAAATCGATCTTTCAGCAGTTTGTCATCTGGCTGGGCAACGTGACGCAGGGCGATTTTGGTACCTCCATTTCCCTGCGCCAACCAGTATCTGACTTGGTGCTGGGCCGCCTGCCCGCCACTTTAGAACTGTCAATCATCGCCCTCACCATCGCGGTGATCATAGGCGGCACCATGGCCCTGCTTGGCACCCGGTTTCGCGACACCAAAGGCGAAGCAGCGGTGGATGTCAGCGCGGGCATGGCCCTGTCGATCCCTGATTTCCTGTGGGGGCTGGTGTTAATCTTACTTTTTGGGGTGTTCTGGCCGATTTTTCACATCTCTGGCCGTGTATCCCCCTCAATAAACATTGATTTCACAACCAATTTCTTCCTATTTGAGGCATTAATGCGGTTGCGTTTCGACGTCATCGCCGACCTGATCGGTCATATGTTCATGCCCGCCTTGGCCCTTGCAATCCCGCTTGCTGCGATCATCGCACAGCTTTTAAAACAGTCTTTAAAGGAGACGATGCACCTTGATTATGTCACCCTCGCCCGCACCAAAGGCTACGGTGAAAACCACGTTATCGCGCGGGAGGCCCTGCCTAACGCGATCCTGCCCACGCTGACATTGGTCGGCGTACAATTTACCTTTCTGATCGGCGGCACGGTGATCATCGAGCGGCTGTTCAGTTATGAAGGCCTCGGCAATATGGCCATCGACGCCGTGATCAATCGCGATTTGCCGCTGATCCAAGGCATCGTGATCCTGTTTGCGCTGCTCTTTACTATCGTTAATCTAGTCGTCGACATGCTGTATGTCGTGCTGAACCCAAAGCTGCGCCATGCGTGATCTGCGCGGTGACGTAAAACGCACCTTAGGACTGCGCCTGTGGCTCTCCGGTGGGTGGTTGACAATTTTGGCCCTCGCCGCCCTCTGCGCGCCTCTGCTCGCGCCTAAAGACCCGCTGATGCAAGACTTATTCCTGGGCCGCATGCCGCCCTTTTGGATGGACGGTGCTGAACCCGGATACCTGTTGGGTACTGATTCTCTGGGCCGCGACGTGCTCTCCCGCATTCTCTATGGCGCGCGATTGGCCCTGATCGTCGCTCTGGTCGCGGGCACGTTAACCTGCTTCGTTGGCGCAACACTTGGCTTGATCGCGGGCTATTACCGCGGTTGGCCCGACCGGATCATCAGCCGTTTTGTCGACATTTGGATGGCCTTTCCCCCTGTCCTTTTCGCCATTTTGTTGATCGCCGTCATGGGACCAGGCCTGTTGTCGATCATCATCGCCATCGTCATCATCGACTGGACCCGTTTCGCCCGCGTTATCCGTGCTGAAGCGATGACACAGGGTGCAATGGACTACGTCGCCAGCGCGCAAGTGTCCGGTCAGACGCGGTTCAGCACCATGCTGACCGAAATTCTGCCAAACGTCCTGCCAACAATCGTCGTTCTGCTGACGCTGGAAATGGGCATCGCCGTCATTGTTGAGGCGATCTTGAGCTTCGTAAACCTGTCCATCTCAACCGATAGCCCGACATGGGGCGGTATGATCTCTGAAGGGCGCACATCGGTGCATCAGGCATGGTGGGTTTTGGTGTTCCCGTTGATCACGCTTTTCCTCACCGTGCTCAGTTTTTCCCAGTTGGGCGAAGGGCTCAAAGACCGCTTCGATCCGGTACTGAGATGAACGGGTATCTGTCCATTCGTAACCTCACGGTACGGCTGAAAGGAGGCGGGACAATCTTGCGCGATGTGTCGTTGAATGTCGCAGCGGGCCAGGTGCACGGGTTGATGGGCGAATCTGGTGCGGGTAAATCTATGATTGGCAAGGCCGTGTTGGGCACCCTGCCCCGCGCGTTGGACATAACCTCAGGTCAGATCTGGCTGGACGGGGTTGACCTGCAAACCCTGCCGCCCGCTGAACGCCGCAACCGTATTGGCGCATTGGCCGCCCTGATCCCGCAAGACCCGCTGACGGCGCTGAACCCGTCGCGGCGGATTGGACCACAGATCACCCGACGTTTGGTCGACATCCTAGGATGGAAGCGCCAAGACGCTGCAAAGCGCGCGCTGGAATTGCTAAACGAAGTGCACATCCCCGACGCCCCACGCGTCATGCGCAGCTATCCGCACGAACTGTCAGGCGGCATGCGCCAACGTATTTTGATCGCATCGGCGTTTGCAGCAGAACCTAAATTGATCATCGCGGATGAACCAACAACTGCGTTGGATGTGACCGTGCAAAAGCAGATCTTGCACCTGATCAGCGAGATGCAGGCACGTCATGATACCGCCCTTTTGTTCGTGACCCATGACCTTGGCGTCATGTCAAAGGTCTGTGACACTCTGTCTGTACTTTATGCCGGGAAAGTGGTGGAAGAAGCGAACATGCCGCGGTTCTTTATGCGCCCCATCCACCCCTATTCCGCCGCGCTACTTGCCGCGACGCCAACCTACACCGATCCCACAAGCAGCCTGACCCCTGTGCCACAAACTGTGGTTGATCAAGTTGAGCGTGAAGTTATGGAACACGACCTGAGGACTGCATCATGATGTACAAGGTGCGTGATCTGAAATTATCTTTGCCGGACATGGCCCATAAGCCATTAATCGGCGCAACGCCCCGCATAGAGATCCTCAAAGGTCTGAGCTTTGACGTGCCGAAAGGCGCTGTTTTGGGCATCGTCGGCGGCTCTGGATCAGGGAAATCCACATTGGGTCGCGCAATGTTGCGGTTGTTAGCGCCCACAGGCGGCAGCATCTGTTTCGATGGCACCGACATTACCCACCTCAGCGAGGACCAGCTGCGCGGGATGCGTCAGCGGTTTCAGATGATCTTTCAAGATCCGATGTCATCGCTCAATCCGCGACGGCGCGTGGGGGGCATCATTGCGGCCCCACTGCAGGTTCAGAGGCTGGATGGCATACCCACCCGCATTGATGAAGCGCTGGATATGGTTGGTTTGCCGCGTGAATTTGCACAGCGATACCCCCATGAATTGTCTGGCGGGCAGCGTCAACGGGTGGGGATTGCCCGTGCCATTGCGCTGCGGCCTGATTTCATTCTGGCCGATGAGATTGTGTCGGGACTGGATGTGTCGTCGCAGGCGCAAGTACTCAATCTGTTGGGAAAATTGGTACGCGATCTCGGGCTAACATTGGCGTTTATCAGTCACGACCTATCAGTGATAAGACGTCTCTGTGACCGGGTATTGGTGCTGCATCTTGGGGAAATCGTAGAAGAAGGTGCGACAGTGTCGTTGTTTGAAGCACCACAAGCCCCCTACACGCGGGAGCTACTGTCTGCGATCCCTCTGCCCGATCCGCACCAGACCTGGGATTGAATTACCTGTGCGCAATTTGGTTAATTTAATTTTTATCAATGCAGTGGCTTGGCCCACGCCATCTAATCTACGCTTAGCCAACAAAGATTTCTCGTAGTCCCCCTAACTGTGCCAGTTTTGTTACCTATGGCCGGAGATCGCATGACAGGGTTTCAGATCGTTTGTGGGCAAGTGAATCTCTTGAATATTGAGTTCTATTAAATTGTAATGTCCTTATTTGAAAATGTGCCTAATGGCGCGGTCAGCAGCATTGTAGGTTTGCCGTTTGCCGCCGAAGCGCAACTTCTAAGACCAGCTCTTCGAACCACTGGGTCTAACGTAGATATGAAGGCCAGTTCCCGAGCTGTGATAATAACGCCCTGCCTCAAGTCGTGAATGTAAATATTGTATCGTAAGCTTCTTTGCCATTAGCCTCCACACCCGCCCCCACAAAAATCTTGGAACACATTAATACTGTGAGGAAGGCATAAGCAAATTGAAACCATAAAATATGCATAATTTTATGGTTATTTGCGCTAATTGAAGCTACTGGAATTATAGATATACGGACTGTCGCTCCGCCACTTAGTCTGGATTTGATTTTATTGTTTAATTCAGAAACTTGTGTCGGCGTTAAAACATACAACCACCCACGCCAGTCAACGAAAAATACCTTCCATCAGTGGCATATCCAGCATCTACTACCCCTCATCGGACTCTCACATGATAACCAAAGGCGCATGTAGCTTTGTGTTCATAGGTTAAGCCTTAAGACGCCAGGAGAACGTAAGTCTTGGCCAGTACCGCCAATGGTATGACTGCGAGAAACACTTAGTTGGAACGGTTGTTCTTCTCGGTGTGGGCCAACAACTGTAAACCCCACCAGACGACCCGAGACGTCTTATCAATTTCCGACTAACAGCTCCCAGCCATATAGGACACAAGGAGCTTGCCCTCATTGTGCTTGAGGCTCATGCGGGCGGCGGGGCCATAGTAGTTGAGGTTGCCGTCAGCACCATGTCGCCAGCCACGAGGCCTTCAATTGGGCGCTCGCCTTGATCGGTCTTGATCAGAGTACCGGAGGTGAAGCATATTAAACGGGCATCACCCGGTGTAAGATCGCCATTGTAACGATCGTTTCCATAGTCCCATTAAACGCTTTGCTGACCTGGCTCAAGTATCCTTCAATCAAGTGAATCATCGGAAGTAGCACCGACTGTTGCTGTGATTGGCGCAATATCCACGCTGCTATAAAAATCAACTACGCCCCCGCAGGGAGATATATCGGTTAAGGTAAGGCCAGACCCTTCGTCACCATCGGACGGTACGGTTATAATTCCAACGGGAATGTGAAATTTATCCAACTTGGGTCATCTGGATCAGGCATAACAGAAACTGTTGTTGCAAACTCTAAATCACCTAAGGTTGCGACTTACTAAATAGATCAAGCGTCAACTGAAAACGTCATACTCTCGACAAACACATATTTTGAATAAGCTATTTTATAAAAAGTTATCAATTAATAATATAAATTTTTTGTAATTTTTTTCTTATCTTTATGGATTATAAAAACCCAGAAAAGTGAAATAATGAACAAAGGCCTAGTGACATTAAATACTGAAATATATGGCCTGTCAGTTAAGTGCATGAACGAAGAAAATAGTACTGCATTGTCAATTGCACTGTTAATCATGTAGACCATCATGGTTAGACAGACATACTTAAACCCCAAATTAAAATAAGCTGAAATATTTAAAGATATCAAAAGCAGGAATATTAGCGAAGCCCTGGAGTTTAAGACTGATAAAAATCCTGTTTCAAGAAAATTATTATTGATCCCCAGTACAAGGTTACCTTTTACCATAAAGAACAATGCAATAAGTATAAGAGCGTATAAATTTATAAAACTTAATGTTAGTCGAAAAGTAAAGGATTGAACCACATAATTCTTGTCATTTGAAAATTCATCTGAAGCAGTCCCCAGTATGGTAGATAATTCAAGATCATTTATATTTTTATTTTTCATAATATAAACCCACCGGCACAGGACGAAATGTGAGTTCGATGCTCATCAAAAGTAGACAAGTAATCATAATTGGACGAAATGATTCAATCAGAGGGATCAAACCGCTATCTGGGTATTGAATAACATCTGTCAAAACAAAAACATCATCAATATATATAGCGACTGCCAATGCAGTTAATGCAACAGTTAAGTACTTTGCATATTTAAAAAATCTAAATAAAATTACAGGATATACCGATAAAACCATTGCCACAATTCCAAGGCGAACAGTCGCAAGTTTCATAGTAATAATAATCTGATCAACATTATTGAGTTCAACATTTAGTTCAGGGATTGTTAAATATGTATACAATTTAGAAAAATAAAAAGCATAGGTGATACTCATTGACAGCCAGAAAAATTTAGAAAGTTCCAAATAATGAGACATCGCTCTTATCCCGATTAATATTAAAGTTTCTAATACATTATTTTAGAACATTATCCTTACAATGTACACAAAAAATATATAATTAATTACTATGATTACGATTTCAGAAGGAATTACTCCATACAAAATGTCGCAATCTATAAAAAATATCAACTACATCAGCGCACCTACTTTATTATCAAGGAAACATAATTGCTCAACATATCCTCTGATTGTTTCGCGATACTTTTAAGAACTAGAATGCGATCAATTAAATTATTGATGGCATTATTGTCAGCGTCAATTTCTAATGAAGTAAGTTGTTTTTCTAACAATTCTTGCCCCAACATAGCTGAGGCACCTTTCAACTTATGAGCAGCCGCTGCTAATGCTTTATAATCTTGTTCAAATGTACCCTGATTACATTGTTTAATAAACATTTCGACCTCTTCGAAAAATATCCAAATAACTCCCAAAGCTTTATCGATGCCAAGAGTTTCGAATAATTCCTTGAGAACTGGTGAGAGCTCACCAATAGGTTCAAATGAAGAAACTGAGGCAAAATTTGAAATAATCTCTCGTAAAGCAGCTAAACGGATTGGCTTTGTAAAATAACAATTCATTCCAGCTTGTTCTGCGTCTACCCCAAACTCATCACTACTGTGCGCTGTTAGTCCAACAATATAAGTTTTTGAATTTAATCCTCCATCCAAACGAATTATTTTTGCAGCTTCTATGCCATTCATAATTGGCATGTTAATATCCATAAAAATGATATCAAATATTCGGTTTTTAGCTTGATCTAAGGATTCCATACCATCGCATGCTCTACTCACCGTATGGCCCATTCCTTCAAGCATATCACAAAGAACTTCCATGTTCGTAATACTATCCTCGACAACAAGAACGTAAAGGTTTTTGGATACTTCCATAAGAGTATTTGTTACGTTAGTTTTGACAACATCAGTCTTAGCAACAGGTATCAGAGGTAAACTCAATATAAATTTAGCACCTTTATTAATGTCACTTTCCACAAAAATATCACCGCCCATTTTACGTGCAATTTTGCGAGAAATAGAGAGCCCCAATCCATCACCCCGCGTTTGACGCGCATCACCGGAGGAAATGGCGACAAAATCATCAAAAATCCTTTCATGGTTTATTGGTGCAATTCCCACGCCAGTATCAATTATATTAAATTTTAAATCGGAAAAACCTGATCCCTGAATAAAGTTAATTAAAATTTTGATACTTCCCGTTTCCGTAAATTTGATAGAATTACCCACTAGGTTTGTTAGAACCTGTCTAATCCGATGTCTGTCGCCCATAAAATAGGTATTGATATTTTTATTAATTTGAAACTCTAATTTTATCCCTTTTTCATTTGCTAGTGGCTTGAGTACATCAACCAAAGATCTAACTAAATCATCCAAATCAAATTCTTGAGGGGATAATCTAAGAGCTCCGTCTTCAATTCGCGTAATATCTAGAGCTTCATTGATGTGTTCTAACAAAATCTCACTAGAACTTGTTGCAATCTGAACATAATGATCCTGCTTTGTTGTGAGCTTGGTAGCTTTAAGCAAGTCCATTACGCCAACAATTCCAGCCAAAGGTGTACGCATTTCATGACTCATGACTGCTAGAAATTGTGACTTTGCTTTGTCTGTGCGTTCAGCACGATCACGCGCTTCAATTAATTTTTTTTCAGCAATCTTTCGATCACTGATATCACGAATATACGCCATGAAGATCGCATCATTATTTCGTTCAACATACGTCATATTTAATTCAGTGGGGAACTCTTCACCATTTTTTCTCCAAGCTGTTAACTCAACTCGAACACCCTCAATATCAGTTGCCTTTTTTTGCTCCAGTGATTGATCCGCTGCATTTTTATAGGCATCCCTCAAACCTTTACGGAAGAAAAGTTCTTCCATGGTCCTCCCAATGATCTCCTCTCGAGACCACCCAAAGACACCCTGAGCCGAGGTATTGTATTCAATAATTCTACTGAAACCGTCTGCTATGATAATAGCATCCATTGAGCCAGCCACGGTTAATGCTAATTGTTTCGAGGAGGCAGTAAGTTCATAAGTACGCTTAATCGCAGACCTCAGCATTCGATCTAATAAAAACAATAAGCCAGCAAGCATCATTAATAAAAAAACAAAACCGCCGGCGGTCCAAATAAGTTGCCTTGAAAAATTTAATCTTTGCTCTTGCGATTGACTAAATGCTAAACGCCATACTAGAAGTGAAATTTTACTAATTTTAGGCCTGATTTTCGTTACCACGTTACGCAAAAACAGAAGATCGTTTCTTGATATTTCATCTAGCTTGTCCAAATTCGAAATTTTTTCATCAACGAACTGAACGATGGGCTTCATTAAAATCCGAACTTTTTCATTATATCCTGAAATTATCTGCGATTGGTTGCCTTCAAGCTCTAAAAGTTTATTTAAGAGAGTATCTATTTTCAATAAAATCTCTTCTTTTAATAAATTATTATTATTTGTTTCTTTAAGTAAAGTTATCTCTAAGTCTGCTAATTGAGCATTAACCTGGAAGTAATCCTGCGATGTAAAGATCGTATCTTCTATAATTAATGAATTCTGATATTCAGAAACTAATTTACTTATCATCAGCCCAAGTAATATGGCCAGCAAGCATAGGGCTACCAATATTAAATTTCTATACCCCCTTAATTCAACGTTCATTTGCATACTTTAACTTATATAAAAATGTGAAAAAAACTCCTATTGGCCTAGTAGAATTGGATTTGTAAAGAGGCAAAGAGCTCTGTACTATGCAGAAGATTTCAAAGTTTTTGGCAGCTGAAAAATTCATACGTTATGATCGTCCACAAATTTGCTTTATCATAAGATATCCTAGACCAAAGTATGACGTTATGAGTTATTGGTATAGTATTATATACTGAAGTATAGGTATGAGGATAATTTGCATTTTTTCTATTAATGATGGCTTTGTTGCACAAAACGGGTTTTGAGCGGACTTTCCCTTTTCCCGGACGGACTTATCCTACAGGCTCTGTGACTGGTATGCCAAGAGCGGTTGAGCACCGCGATCGGGACTTGTAGCTCGGCAACCTGCTGGTTGAAGTCTCGGGCCATGAGGCTTGGGCCGAGGAGTTTGACGCAGTGCAGCTTCTTTTCTGCGCGGCTTCGGCCGTGATAGCCGGTCAGTTTTCGCCACAGTGCCCGCCCAAGATATTTGCACGCTCTCACAGCTTTGTTTCGCGCGATGGCGCCCGCCGTCGTTGGCTTCCAAAGCTGCGCATTCTTGCGCGGAGGGATGATAGCTGCGACTCCCCGAGCGGCAATCACGTTGTGGCATCTGCGCGTGTCATAAGCCCCATCAGCGGTGACCGTGGCGATCGCTTGATCCGGTGGGATTTGTTCCAGCAGGTCGGGCAGCATAAGCGCATCGCCGATATTGCTTGTGGTCACGCAAACCGCGCGGATCTCCAATTTTTCCTCGTCCATGCCGAGATGAAGCTCGCGCCACAGGCCCTTTCTTTGGCCCGTCATGCTTGCGCGCGTTCCACTCTCCTTCACCCTCGGCCTTGATCCCGGTGGCATCGATCAGCAGGTGGAGAGGTCCCGATCCGCGCTGCTTCAGCGCCGTGTTGTACGAAGGCCAGTTCCAGGTCTTGTACTTCGTAGGGGACCAACTGCTCATGCTCGTCAGCTGTCACGCTGGATTCACACAGGGAACCCATCACCCAATTTGTGCAACAAAGCCACACCTTGCCCAAATTCTGCTTCCAGCAGACCAGGGTCTCCCACCGGGACTAGCGACGGAAACGGCGAATTAGACTGGGCGCAGCTGCGTAGCCTAAAAACAACAGCAATCCAAAAGCCAATACCGCTAAAAATGAATTCCAGTTTTGGTTCCATAGCAGGACCCCCACGATCGGCGGTGCAATGACCAAAGGAGCCAGAACCAGCGTTGTCAGCGGGTTTGAAATTTGGCGCCGATCTTGACCTAATACACAAATTTCGATTCCACGCATCATTATTTGATGAACATGTAACCGATCCGGTGCCGAAACATCCGCATTCCTGCGCAAACGGCGATAGACAGCAAGCGACGTATCGGCAGCAGGCCAGAAAAAGGTTAACAGAATTGCCCAAGCTGAGACATCTGGCGCATTAACCAGCACAGCGATACCAAACCAACTAAGCACAAATCCAATAGAATAGGCACCAGCATC
>Ga0115564_10002158_pt1 | contig 17306 bp, 13 predicted proteins | sample COGITO_mtgs_1105_7_FD_88680 | JGI IMG/M metagenome (GOLD analysis project Ga0115564, IMG submission 88680) | Pelagic marine microbial communities from North Sea - COGITO_mtgs_110523 | ecosystem: Environmental > Aquatic > Marine > Epipelagic | place: Germany:Helgoland, sampling site Kabeltonne...
ACAAGAATATTCGCCGACCACCATATGGGTGTCAGAATCCCCTGTTTTTGCTAGTAATGTGCGAGAGAATGGGCGAAGTACGCATTGCTTAAACATCGTTGGATCGATGAGAAGAGCTACTGTACTCAGCATGTGCCGGTTAAGCACAATCTTGTATTCGCCAAATGGGCTACATTGGCATCTTCATCTAATTTCGTTAATTTTAGACCGTCTATAAAGACTGCTTATGCTTTCACATAAGATGAGACTATATCATCACCGCTATTTGCAGTGTCTGGCGCTTCGGACCACTTGGTCCTACTCCGAAATCGGATAGTCGTTGCACCTTCCCCTTACGGGGCTTGGCTCAGGATTACCTTGGCTGTTTAGCTTTAGGCTTCCCCTGAGTTCACCAGATTTAGTGTACGCTAGTCGCTTCAACGTACAGATCGATCACGTTGACCAAGGTTTTGCCTTGGCTGATCTCACGGTTACGGCCTGATGCCGCGCTGAACCCTGCCAGCACCTGTGCTTTTCCCGGAGGAATCATAAACACAGTTGGATCAGATCCATTGGTGTATGCAGTTTGACCAGCTGTCAGAAGCTTGGCTTCTGTAAGCTCATCCGCTGCATTCGAGCCAGCATCGACGTCAGTACTGATCTGGTTGATCAGAGATGTCATCTTTCTGGCAGTCGTAGCATTACCAGTCACACTGGCTTGTGCTGCACCAACATACGCATATTCTAGATCGCGTTTGATGGCTTTGAGGGTACGTCCTAATTGGTCATTTGTGTTCATCTAAGGTCGTTAGGCTTAGACCGTCATTTCAGACTGCTCATGCTTTCACATGAGATCAGACTATATCATGCCCTTTTAAAGGCCGATCCGCTTCCACACACTTGTGTGTACTTCCCGAAGGAATAGTCGTTGCACGTTCCCTACAGTGTAGGGCTTCGCTCAGGATTGCCATATGTTTAATGTCGTATTTCAACAGTATTTTAAACACTTAGGGTTTCCCTGAGTTCAAATCGTTTATACTACGCTGCCAACTTTAAGACGTTATTGTAAGTTGTTGTTAACGCAGTCTCTTTTGCGCGCCCATAGGTAGATACGGCGTCACTTGTCGCACTGATGATGAAAGATTCTTCCAGAATTTGTGTCGTATTTGAACGCTCAGTAGGGTTACCTAGGGTAATCGTACTTGAGTTGGCTCCTTCAACTTTATGATTCGCTGCCGCTGCACGGATCGAGTCTTCTAAAAAACTGAATGTGCGAGCAGAAACCTTTTCAGACTTCATCATGGTGCTCATCGGGGTATCGGTGGGAGTTATGTCAACAATAATATCACTGACATCCTCTTTGGCGCCGATTTGGTTATATGTGGTAAACGTGGCGATAATCTTATCCTTTCACGATAAGTTAGATGGTTTGTTACGCTTCCCACCGCGACATCAACGCCTCAGCTATATCATCAATATCACCAACTCTGCTTCGGTTTTCCCTGACACGTTTTGCCGTTTGCTCACGCTTGCGGGTAATAGTGTCTGTCGTCGAAGGTGGAGCCTTCTTGGACCGAAGTACTTTGCCTTTTGATGTTTTGACTTTCATGGCTTTGGCTTTCTTGTTGTTAGCCGTAACCTTTGTTTGGTCATACATCCGGGCTTTGTTGAGTAGGATGATCACATTTGGATCGACGTATTGATCCACCTGTTCTTTTGGTAAACCAGCTGAGACAGCATATTCACGAATATCGTTGTACAATTCGTTCCCCCAGCCATCTACACGCTCTTGAAGTGTACTAATGCACTCCTTGGCTGCTTCTTGCTGTTGGGCTTGGAATTGTTGCTGAGTTTCCTGATAAAAGGCGTTGGCCTCTTCTTTTAGAAACTTGAGATCCGTTTCGGCTGCGCTGGCTTCGCGTCGAAGGTTAGCAAAATCCTCAGTGGACATCGAGCGACTGGCAACCAGCATATCGAGTTCAGCATAAGGTTTGTTTCTTGCTTCGGCACGTTCCAACATCTTTTGATAGCTAAGGTCAGTACGCTTCAATGCGTCTTCTGCCTCTTTGCGTTTGGAAGCTACTTCCTGAGACTTGCGGGTCAACGACGCTTCTTGGCCGTACAGTCTTTTTAGATCTTTCAAAGATGCCTGTTTGTTTTCACCGTCAACTGAAATTTCGATAAGACTTTCGTCTGACAAAGTAACCTCTTCTGGCTCTTCGTCATCCTCTTCCTCATCATCATCAGTATCTGGATCATCCGTTTCGTCAGGGTCTTCTTCGGATCCATCTTCACTGTCTTGGTCGTTTTCGTCATCATCGTTGATTTCAGTCGGAGCCTCTTCTGTCTCTTCTTGCGAGGCTTCGTCTGTCGCCGTTAGCTCTTCAGTTTCGGATGGCTTTTCAGCGTCCGACCATCGTTCTAATATGGCATCTGCCGCATCATCGACATCGTCGAATGCAGCTGGAGAGGTTGCATTATCTTGGACGTTATTCATGGTCCTTACTTTCCTCTGGGCGGGTGTCGCCGTGTTGTTTGACAAGTATTCCGTCTTTGACGGCCACTTGCTGTTTCAAGGTATCAACCACATCGACTAGTGCTCGGTAATGGCTGTATGTTCTTTCGCGTTCCTCTTTCTCTTTGGGATCTGAGTTTACAAAAGATTGGAAGGTGCTATCAACCAGCGTGTTTATTACGCGATTGAAAGCGGGTTGTGCTAAGACAGTTTCAGCTGCCTCACCAATTTCGATAAGTTGCTCTTCTTCAGTCAAAGTTTCTCTCCTTTGTGACTGTTATTTTTTAGGTGGGCGTCCTCGTTTAGAGCCGTAGGTGCCTTTGCCTTTTGACATTTAAAAGTTCCTTTCTGTTAACCAGTTGGTGACGCGATTCCTCGAACATCCTCAGCGTTTCTGAGGATCTCAAGTTCAGCGGCGTCAGTTGCAGTCTTGTGCTCTAGCTGGGCCTCTTTGAGGTCAACTGTGTCAGACTGTATTGCGAAGCCTCGTTCAGCTTTCATCTGCTCTAAGTTCAATTTAGCCTGTGCAATAGAAGCATCTTGCTGGTTCTTCAGCTCCGCAATCTGGGTTTGTCTCTCTTGGATTTCCATTTGCTTTTGCTGCATTTGGAGCGCAAGCTCTTCAGCCGGGTCTGGCTGAGGTGGTTCAATTTGATCCGGCGGTGTGAGGAAGTCGGCTACATTCTTGATACCGTTATTTTCCATTACCTGAGACATTAACTTATATTGGTTTTGAGGTTGATACATTGTGGACAAGGTTGGATCCTGAGACATCAACTGATGCAGGGCTAGAAACTTTTGAGCCTCTTCAGCTTGCTCGTTGTATCCTAAGTGTAATTCGACGGTGACATCACGCTTTGAGCCCCACTGTGCTGGGGTTACCTCAACATACTGACCAGCTAACTCGACGATCTTTTGTTCACTCTCGTTCTCAACCACAAGTTTATAGATCATCTGGTAAAGTGGTTTTAGGAATGAGTTGGCAAAGTTTCTGGCAATAACTTTCTGACGTGTCTCAGACATCGTTGCAAGTTGCTCAACCAATGCAGAACTATTTTGTTGACTAATTGCGTCTTTATTTAGACCCTTGCTTAACGCAGAGACACCTGTCGTTTCTTCTTTGTCGTCATTGAGGAGCTGAAGTGTCTGGAACACGAAAGGGTTCAAAGAAGCTTGCTGCATAGGCACAACTGCGTCTGGGCGTGTGACATTGACGATGCCGCCCACACGGCCGTCTATGAGCTCCTTAGGTGAGCTGAGGCCACCTTTGACGACCATGTAACGCGGGTTATTAGTGATCATGGCATGGTCAAGAATGCTTCGGGTTAAAACAGTCCGGGCATTCTGTATTGGTATAACTTTGTCAGCGAAGTTGTTACCGAAGAAAGCATGCGGAATAGGTAGCGGAGTAAAGACAACAAACGGTTTGTAGGACGTTGGTTCTATCTCCAGAATTACGTTGCCAGCTTTGACGATGCGGTAGAGCTCGGCTACACCCGTTGCCTCTACATCCAGCATTACATAGCATTCGTAGACCGTCACGTTACGAACCTGATCTTGGTACCCTTTTGCGTTAAAGCCACGATCATTTCCGATTTCTTCGTGTCGAGCTAAGACCTCTGGGTCAGTTTCCATATCGACATCAGAATGGTCACCAATTTTAGATATTAAGCTTTCTTCGTAGCCCATTTCGCGGAGTTCAGAAATTGTCTTTGTTGTTCTGTGAGCACAGAAAGTGACGGAGTCCAAATCTTTAGCTTGTGGTTCAATCACGAACTCTTCGGGGGCAATGCTTTCAATGCAGATCTTTGATGCATCTGTGGTGACTCTGAGCTCTCCAGAAAACAACCCAGCGGCGTCCTCGGTGATCTCCTCGATCTCAACATTGTCTTGAACTAAAATTGCATCCAATTCTTCTTCCGTAAGATCAGTAATCTCTTCGATGTGACTTTCGTCGCCGTAATAGTAGAACACCTTGGCTACACCGCATCGAGCTACCAAACCGTCGTGGAGTACAGACTGCATTACCTCAAAAAGGTTGTTCTGACGGTGGGCAATATAGTCACAATACTCTGTGGCAACTTCACTAATTTGAATATCGTCTGCGTTTTGTGCAGCAAATCTAACTGTCTTTGATCCAGTGCTAAAGGTCTCTAGCAACGCCGCCTTGATGCTTTCCACTGACTCAAAAACGTCTAATGAGACGTACTTACTATTACCGTCGTGAGCTGGCCTTGGCAGAGTGCCGTTGTAGTAGTCGATAACCCTTTTGCGCTCCCGGCTGATCTGACTGTCGTAATAGCCAACGCTGCGTCTTATGTTGTCATCTAAAATAGACGCAATTTTGTCATCATCGAGCTTTTTATATTCATTTTTATTCATAGATCAGACCATTTCAATGTAGAATTCGTCGGTGGAAGGGATAGGCTCCCATGCACCCTCATGGACGTGGTTGCAGAGGGCTAGAGAAATTACACAGTCATCATAACAGCCAGCCTCGGCTTCCATGGACCCAGTGGGGGTCACGACATATGTCAGCATTTCACGTATAGTAGTTTTGTCATTCAATTTGATGTCACCTTCGCGCACTGAGGCACGTAGTTCATCTATAATTAATGGCTTGGTTTTGCTTGTGGTTGTAAAGCCAAGTTTGACTGTTTCTTTTTCAGTGAGCTTATCAATTTGTACTTCAGTGTAGAAATGCGGATATGCCATGTCTTTGCCCAACCTCGTACAGGTCAGGATTCCGTGGGAATTGTTTTCGACGATGACAAAAGCCATGTTAAAAAGCTCACCCATTTTCTGTAAGATTTCAGCGAAATAATCTGGATGAACACGAGATCTAAAAGTTGCAACTTGGCGCTTTTTAGAGTCGAGCACTTGAGCAACACTGTAGTCTCCATTCCGCACGCCCATGGCAACATCAGCCCCAATGACGTAGTTTTCGCCGGGATCGATGGTACGATAGACCGTTAACTCTCCTCGAACATTTTCAAGCCATTCTCCACCCTCTAAAGCAAAGCGTTTTTTTGGGTCTGGAGCATCGTTAAGACTTGCCTGTAACTCTTCTGGGTTAAACACAGGGCGTCCAGATGTCAGGAAGGATTCTTCTGGCTCTGCGGGATACTCTTGTCGAAAGAGGTCGATGCCGTTCTGTGCGACCTTGCGGCGTCTAAACATCAGCTGCCCGTTGTCTAGTTTGTAAAGTTTTACGAGCTGTTTTTCTTCAGGTGTTCTTTTAAAGTTTTTAGGTACTATTTCTCTGTATTCTGGGTCCATAAACCACGGTATAAAAACAGGGACGTAACCGTTTGATCCATCAACTGCTCCCTGCCAAAGATCATAAAATAGACCAGAAACACCATTGGCAGTGGATTCAATAAAGATTGCTGTGCCGGGTTTGCTAGGGACTGCTTGTGTAAGCCCGTTAAAGTTTTCTTGTGCGGTACTCTTTTGCCAGAAAGCAAGTTCTGAGCAATGAACGTGTGTAAGTGTTTCACCTCTCCCTATACTTTCACCACCGGCAGTACTGACAATGAAAGAACTGTCTAAAACATCAAATGACAGTTCGCGCCGGGAGCTGTACTTAGAGTGGGGCTTAAGGAGCTCTGGGCAGTTTTCATGGTACCTTTTGGTCATGTCAAAGAGGGCACGGGTACTGTCACTATGGTGTGTCACAACCATTGCTTTCATAGCTTGACGTTGGGAAACGTTGTGGTACAGGAAGCCGCCCACGTAGGTGCTTAAGCCCTGTTGGCGAGCCTTAAGAATAATGACACGTACTTTGCCCTCATCGGCCAGTTGGGCGTCAACTGCTTTTTGTAAGACTTCCTGTGCTGGCTTTAGGTTTAAAGGTTGGATATCACCATCTTTGGTGCGGATTTTTAGGGCACTCTTTGCGTAAAATGCAAAGTCATCGTAAAGACGTTTTCTAACTGCTTTAAGTTTCGGATCCATTAGGCTGCTCATCCTCTTCCGTGCCATCATCGGCAAGCAAGGATTCTAGGAAAGCTTCAGCCTTGCCTATGGTAACCTCAGACTTTGAGATGGGCTTTGTTTTAGTAAAATCTAAGACCATGCGAGCAGCTGTTAGGCGATCACGGGTCTGGCCCGGTTCGCGCATGATCTCGACGCTCGTTTTAAGGGCCTCGATTGCATACTCATCATCAATTTCATTTTCTTTTGCCATGATCTTAACAATCCTTTCGGCGTCTTTCTTTGCTTGTAATCTGATGGGGGCTATTGCCTCAGCCGTGTATCCGTCTGGGGTTCCACGGGGTCTTCCACCTTTGTTTTCTCTAACTTGAAGCATCTGCCGAAAGTTCGCTCGACCTTCTGGGGTTTGATGCTGTCTTGCGAATGGGTTTTTGCTGGGTGGACGTGCCATGTTGGGGTTTTTTATTTTCTTTGGTGACTTTAGCCGTGGGTTTTTTGGTGCTCCCATCGTAACTCCTGACTACTGTATTAATGATCGACAAAGTTAATCTCGCTTGAGGACAAAACATCTCATCAGGCGTTGTTGCTCTAATTTCAGATATAATAGCCTCGCGCTGGGCGGGAGACAGTAAAGATGAATTTTGTACAGCTTCGATTGCGCTTAAAAACGGAACGAGGTCTAAAGCAGTTTTATGTATCATTGGTGCTCTCCAAAAGAAAAGGGGCCCCGAAAGGAGCCCCCAGATTATTATGCTGCCGATAGTACACCCGGTGGCGGCGGTTTGTTACTTAGTGCGCCGGTCATTGCCATCTGCATTTGTTTCTTTTCATCCTCTTCCTCAGCCGTACCTCGTGCAACCATTGCCATCACAGCGGCGACGACCATAGCGAGAGGATGTGCAAAGAATTGAACGCCGGGGTTCTGTGCTTTTTTGAACTCATCACGAATTAAAGCAGCCGTTTTAGGCATAATCTTCTTAGCTAGGGCAGGGTTGAGGAGATACACAATCATAGGGTCCACAGCGAGCTCTCGCGCCTCTTGGACGTAATTAGTGTAGTTATCAAGATCCCTGTTTGCCTCAGTCATCTTATTTCTGGCTTGGTCAGCACTTAAAACGCCGGTGTTATACTCTAAAGCAAGATTTTGGTGCCACTTTTGCTGGTACCTAGAAACATCTTTTAGTTGGCGTAAGGCGATACGCTGGGCTGGGTCATTTGACGTAAAAACTTCGACGTTTGCCTGAAGATTATCTATCTCAGCCATTATGTCGGGATCTCCGCGTCCTTCTAGTAGAGGTCCCAAAGCTGAATGAACAAAGGATCCCGGAGGTGCTACGTCTGGTTGACCGGTAATCGGGTTAGTGAACTTAACATCTCTTCGTTGTAAACTTTGACCATCCATGGGTCCTAAAGTAATCCCGTGGGATATTTCATGGAGTACTGCAACAAGTGACTCTAGATCTGAGACGCGGGTGCCATCATTTTGTGTTGCGCTGGGACGCATAGCAAAGACAGTACCTTCTGCGCCCTTTTTACCGGCTCTTACAAAGAATGCTTTAGTGTCTGCATTTGGAGTGCTAGAGGATGACTCCTCCATAGCTTGTGCAACGGCCTGTTGACTATTGTACAGACGCACAGTCATACCAAGGCCTTGGGCAAACGCTATGGCTTCATCTAAAGTTTGGATCCCCTGCTCTTGAGGGGAGCCCTTTTTACCAATTAGGGCAGTTTTTGTTGTATTTGTGTATTGCTTTATTTCAGGTGGGGTTACCTGTCTTGATAAAGGATTGCGTTGGGCTGGCTCGGCTGACCTGTTGGGGAGGCCGGCGCTGAGGATTGGCCCTGCGCTTTCTTCTGGATTGCTAGGTCGATTAGGCCCTGTAGGAAATCGCCCATCTTGTCCACTGGTACCTGAGATATTATTGATGGCTCCGCTTCGGTCTGGTGCGGGGAGTGCTTGTTCAATTTGCTCATTAGATATTCCTCTTTCTTCAGCAAGAATCTTAGCTGCATCTAGGTAATCATTATCAGCGCCTCGGCCCGGTGCAACACCACCTTGCCTAAACAGCTGTTTCTCTGGATACCACATAAGCGCCTGAAAGTCAGCTGTCGAGATGTCGATGCCATTTTCTTTAAGTTTTGCTATAGCAGCCGCTGTAACTACACGCATGTATTTACGTTCACCAGCATTCTTTGGCTGACCCTGTAACTGGGGTACCATGTTTTTGACCATTGTACCTGTAGACTTAAATAGCTGAGGCTTTGGCGGTTTTGCCTTTTTGTTTTCTTTTTGAAATTTCCTGTAAAAAGACTGATAGCGTTTGTCTAATCGGCTTACAAAAGTGTCTAAAGTGCCATCGTCTTTAAGATCAGACCGCTTTATATTCATGTCTTTTAAAGTTTCTTTTACTAGACGTTTTCCTAGGTCATCAGCAACTTTAAGTTCTTCTCTAATTTTAGCCCTGTTTACGGGTAAATCTTTTTCATCTTCAAACGGACGGCCTGTAAGACGGTTCCACATACGCATCCACCAGATATCCATTGTTAATGGATCGTAGTTACCTCTAATATTTTGGTAAAATCCCTGTCCTATTTTAGGGCCAATAATGTAAGAGCCTTTTACAGTCTCTGTAGCAGCTTCAGACGATGGTACGCTTACTTTGGTGCCATTGCGCTCATTAAAGCTGGCTATGTAGGCAGTAAGCTCATTGACCATAAAGTCTTGGTCTAAAAAGGCTTGGATTGGTAGATTGGATCCGCTGGCATTGTAGGCATTAAAGAATGAAAATGCATCTACCATACCCTCGTTTCGTTCACCGCCTTTTATCCAAGTGTCGGTAGGCATTAAGCCTGTATCCATAAACCCTTGAAACACTTCTAATGCGTATTTAAAGTTGTCAGCTACTGCCTGACCATTAGACGTAACAGCTAAAGCAAAATCAAAGGCAACCTCTGCTTCTGGCGATTGCGTAACCCGTGGGTCTACTAAAGAAACAACAGCTTTCGCGGCTTTTAGTTTTCGATCATACCAACCAATGGCAGTGCTGTCTTTTTGTAAAGCATTAGCAGCCTCTGTCGCCATTAATTTAGCAATTTGGTCCACATTCTCAGGGGTATTTTCAAAGGGTGCAGTGCGTCCCGTGGCTGCTTGCCAGCGATCATTCAACATTTGAGCAAATTGAACTAACGTGCGTTTTTTGGCGGGTTTATAAGTACCTTCTTTCATCGAATTAACTTCCGATTGAGATGGCATAAGTTCGAGATTTGTTGTGTCTATCTGGGGCTGTGTAAGCTCAAGAGGGTTAACATATTGTTGTAAAGCTGGACCGTCAGTAGGCACCCCTAAATCCTGAGGTGGGGGTGGCGGCAGTGGAGCAGCTCTGCTCTCTACTATGTTGGGATCCTGAGCGTCCTGAGCTTGCTGTAAGATAGACCGGCGTCTATTTTGGCGTTCTGCACGGGCCAAGTAAGGCGTGAAGTACTTATCTACTGCATCTTGTGGAACCTCAAAGTGTCCGAGCAGCTCCTGTTGCATCTCTTGCATGTCTGCAAACGGTGTTGACTCTGTGCGAACAATCTCCAGAACAGCGTTTAGCGCACTGGCGTTTTCTTTGCTAAGACTTGTGTCTCTGTTAACCTGTGTCTGTAGGTTTGCTGCAAGGTCTATGTTTGCCTGTTTACCAGCTTGGTAGTTTTCTGGAGAAGTTGCCACGTTGCCGCCCTGTACGGGTACTGGAGCTGACTGAGTATCAATGTCAGGGGTTTCGGGTACTACAGGTTGCTGTAATGCATCTGGATTAGGGCCCTTGTTGGCCCGTTGTGCATTTTGACGGGCTAATGGATCATCAGGCAATGCTATTCGGGTAACTTGGGTGCTATTACTATTTAAGTGGTCGTTTATTAAACGTATCGTTTGTGTAAGGGCAGGGATTTGAAGTTGCTGTCCTTGCGTGGACTTATCTATTACATCCAATACCTCGTTTACAGCCACAGACACGGGCTCAGGACTATCTGGCGGGTACTTTTGTCGTAACTCTTCGGCAACTACGTTGATGTCTTGGGCATCCAACCCAGTACCATAAACAAGAGTGCCTAGAGGGCTCATACTGGCCCCGGCATTGTTTGTTTCACCAGCAATAAGACTTTCTCTAAGGTTGTCTGCCTCTTTCTGTGCGGCTTTTGCTTCGGCATCAGAAATTAACTGCGCTGCATCAAATCGGCGTTGCTGTGCGGCCTGTTCAATAATAGAGGGCCCACTAGGCGCATCTTGGCCTTGCTTCTTTTCCATCTTCTTTACGAAATACTTGATTTTAGACCTACGGCCTGTCACTGCGTCTACGGCTCTACCCCCAACGACAATACCAGCTGTAGGTAGGGCACCAAATTGACTAGCACCCGCAACACCACCAAGGACATTTAGACCACGGTAGACGTTAAAGCCACCACTGCCGTCGTTTTGAAATGGATTAAGAAAGTCAGTAAATTGGCTTATTCCACCTTTGGTTCCGTCAGCAAATAAGTCTGTGAGGACATTGCCTTGAGCAAAGAGGTTTTTGAGTTTTTGTGCTTCCATCGTTTCTGGGCCAATCAGCCCAAGGATTGCGGTTTCGTTCTTTGTTGAAACTGTAGATTTGACTTTGTTTTTGCCCTGTCGAATAGCAGTTGTTGCAGCGGCATAGATATTTAAAAGCTCATCTAAGGTTTCGGCATTTTTGGGATTAATACGGTTTTTGACAACGTCATTTTTAACTAGCTCATTTATCTGACCTGAGATTTCCTCATGTGCAGCCTCTAGCGTTTTCTTGGCACCACCTTGGGTTTTTACGTCACTTAGCTTTAAACCCTCTTGCTCAGAAATCATGCGAAGCATTCTAGCGAGATCAGCGGCGGCTCCGTTGTAGGATGTTTCGTTCTTATCTAAGTTCTGTGCCCAAACCTTGTTGGCTGCACCGGCAAGATCTGTAGCGGCACCAGTTGTAGTTCGGATAGTTCCACCAGCAAAGCCACCGGCAACACCAGCCTCAGTTATTCGGTCTCGTTTCTCCCCTAGGAAATTGTTGTTTATGCTTGGGCCTTCAAACTCTTTACCAGCGTAATCTTCGGTAACAATGGATGTTATTTCTTGAGCTGTTTCGGTACCCGCCTCACCAAGGAAACCAGCAACGGCGCGGGTGGCAATTCTACCCGGTAAATGTTTATTTATTAGATCAACTATACCTTTGGTGCCGAGCTTGCCGATCAGTGCCGGGGGCATACCACGAACTAAGACACCAAGACCTATGCGCTCTAACGCACCTACGATGACACCGGCTCCACTTGCGTATTTTATGCGGGTTTCTTCGTCTAGGTCTTCTATGTCTTTGAGATTATTATTCACCTCACCGGCACCCATTAAAAACATAAATGGTTTGGCAGCGAGGCCTAGGAGCATACCATCTCCACTTTCGGCTACTTTCTCTAAACCGTACCTAATTCCAGTACCAACTCCGTCGATGTCGTGGCGTGTCATTGGGGTATAGTTTAAATCCGCAGATTCTTTCCTCATGTTTGCTGCACGAAGGTTCTGCATATTGGTGTTGGCTTCTGTTATGTCAGCACGGTCAACAGGGTCATAACCAAACAGGCTCCGCACAGGGTTGGCTACTTTGTCATTAAAAAAGTCCATAGTTTGACCAATGGGGCCGTCTTCAAGTGTTCTGTTGAGGCCACCTAAGTATTCGGCCATGTTTGCACGGTTGTTCAACTCTCCGTACTTAAAAGATTTGGCAAGGGATCTATTGCCTGTTGGTGGGGCTACTATTTCAGAGGGGTCAACTATGGGTGCCGGTGCCTTATCGTTTTGCATTGCAAATGCCATAGCTCCAGCACGGTTAGGTCCAGACACGGTTACTACTCGCCCGTCAGGCGTTCTGATCTTAAATTCTGGCATTTAGATTTCCTATTCGGTTTCGTCGTCTTTCACGAAAGTGTAACCACCATTCCCACCGCTCCTTGAAAGCATGAAAACTTGAAGCTTTTGCATTATCTCACGGCGCTTTCTAAGGTGATATAGCCATGTAGCCTCAGTTGTAGTTTTGGAGGTAGGTAGTGGAGACAAGAACAGGTCCATCTCTTTCTCACTGATAGCACCTTTGGTTTGTGCGACTAGTTTAAGAGCCTCACTAACCCTGTAGTTCTCTAAACGCTGCCGAAAGTAAGCTCGTTTAGCACCATCAGGCCCACCAAAGAATGAATCGGTAAGTCCGGTTTCGTCTAGCCATGCTCGCACAGTACCGTCGATAGGTCCTGTCATTTTACCGCCCTCAAGCATAGAAATCATATTATTGAGATCAGTTATACCATTTTGGGCTTCATATAACGCTAATTCATCTGGGTTGTCTTCATCTTGCTCGGCCATAGCCGCTGCCTGTTCAGCCGCTAAACCTTGGGCGTCTAACTCGGCTTGTCGGTTGTAGTCTTGCATTTCACCATACTTGTCCATGGCAACTGAAATGGCTTCATTACCGCCTTGGCCTAGCGCACCAAGACCCGCTGCGCCCATGCGCATGTTACCTTCAGTCATCATGTCTATTTTTTGGGGAGCTATTGCTGGAGGTACCATTGATGCGGGTACCCGCGTGGATCCGCGCATGTTGCCACCAGCTTGTTGGTTTAGGATGCCATTAGGATTAGTAGTAAAATTAGTAGGCTGGTTTTGGTCCATGAGAACTGGCTGACCTAGATTAAAAGGCAAAGGTTCAGGGTTATGTCTATTGTCGCCATGGACTAAAGATCCATCTGGAAGAGCGTATGATAAAATAGGTTGCTGGTTCATGAGAAATAACTCCCAATCTGTTGCCCTAACTCACTATTGGGAAAGCCAAAGCCAGTTTGAGCACCAAACATCCCAGCCATTAGTGGGTTGTTATAGTTGTTTGGCTCGTAGGTAGCGCCTGATGTTGCAGGGGCCTTGTTAAGAAAGTTGCCCATGTAATCTTTGTACTGGTTGTAGCCAAAGTCGCGGTTGCGCTCAAAGGTCATCCTGTCGTTGTTTAGAGCGGCTTGATTGTAACCTTGCAACTGGTTACCGGCGTTAGTTCCCATTGTGCCACCAGCCCTCATTGTATCAACGCCTGTTTGATACGCATTGCGGATGCCTGTGTTGGCTACACCCGCATTTGATAGGTGCCCACCGGTATTATTTAAGAGGCCAGCCTGAGCATTCAATGCGTTACCAGCCCCAGCAAGGTTACTACCCATGGCTCCAGTTGTGTTTCCTGCGTTCACAAGTGCGTTGTTTTGGTCTGAAAATTGACGGGCCTGTGAGGCAAGGCTGCGATCAACAAGGCGATCTTGGATGCCAATAGTCGCGTTAGCCAAGCGATCATTGTAGCCTCGGTTGGCAATCGCTGCTTGGACGCCAGCTCGACTTGAGTTAAGGTTGCCTGTACCCGTTGCACCCATTTCGATGCCTGTCAGGGTGTTCTCTTCAAGGTTGCGCCTGTCACCAGCCATAGCTGCTTCGGCAAGAGGGTTGGCATTGGCGGCTGCGTAGGCATTAGCATTCGATAGCCGGTCAGCTTTGGCTGCTTCGGACATGTTTTGGAACTGGTTGTAAAGACCGGCGTTTTGGTTGTAGAGGTCTTGGTTTTGACCGTAGAGCCCAGCGCCTTGGTTGTAGAGGTTTTGGGATGTACCGGCGAGTCCTACATTTTGCTCATACAGGTTGTTGGAGTTCAGGCCAAATTGGTTGTTATTGTATGTGTTTTTGTAGCCTTGATTTGCCAGTGCGGTACCGTTGGCTTGCATTGCTTGCTGTAGGGCAAGTTGGCTCGCGTTTGGCCCAGCGTATGTATCACCTTGGTAAGCACCTGTGTTTAAGACATTACCGAAGTTATCAGCACCACCAGACAAACCAGCGTCAACATAGGGCTGGTATTGGTTAAATGCAGCCATTTGGTTCTCAGTAGCTTGGTTTGCGGCTTGGCTACTTTTGTTGGAATTATAAAGACCAACCCCAGCGCCAATAAGGGAGCCAATTAAAGGTAACATTTACGATCCTACTCTTTTATTTATAAATAAGGTGTTGTTTTTGCATACGCTTTTGTAGCGAGAATCCAGGAGAGTTAGCTAACCTGAGCGTAAGTAAGTCCAGACAACGAGGTGCCAGCACCTGTAGCATTTACCCACGCGCTGCCGTTGTAAACAACAAGGCCGGTTGTCCCATCAGACAGTGGGTTCCAAGGGCTAATTGCGTAGCGTACCATGCCTTTACGAGGACTTACTGGGGCGGCATCTGCAATTTGGATGCTGGCGTCTGCAAGGGTGGCTATCGATGTCTCAATCTCTTTAAGTTCATCTTGTAGATACTGGGTGTGACCTTCGTCGGTGCCTAAGGATGGCAACTGGCGTTTGACGTATGATTTTACGAGAACATAGATCTTATCACTTAATGACATCGATTATCTCCCATAGAACTTGGTTGTCATGGTTGGGTCAGGTTGATCGAAGAGGTACCAACACGCATTGTCTTTGCCACTCTGGTTGTCGAACCACTTGATGCGGCCAATGCTGACAATCTTTCTGAGGCGTGACATGTAGGGTATTGCTTGTTTTGTGTGGATCCAATCGGCGTCGAAAAGTAACCATGTGGGTGTCCCCAAATCAGTGAAATACTCGATCATGGGGTGTAGAATATCGCGGTTCCACGGTGGGTTCGTGATGATAAGGTCAGCGCCAAGGAGATCTCGCTCATCTAGGGCGAGGGCATCTTGTTTCTCAATGTTGATAGACTGGGGTTGGATATCAAAAGCACTGGTGCATCTGAGGCCCATGTCAACTAGAGCGTTAATCAGGGCACCGTCACCCGCGCAGGGCTCACAGAAAGACTGTACATCTTGGATGAAGGGTCGCAGTGGCTCCACAGCATCTGTTGGCGTTCTATAGAAATCTCTCTCTACACGCTCAAAGCTTGATCGTTTGCCCATTGGGGTTACCTCTTGCCGGTGACGATTAGTTCCACATCGAAGCCAGAGAACGAGAAATCTTTTAAGGTTGTGGGGGACACACTGTAGGACAGGTATCTCCCGCTCATTCTTGTATCGACTTTGTACTCAGTCGCAGAATTGTATGTAACGGATACTGAGTAGTTTTGGGGGGCATTGGGAATATCAGTGGCCCCAAAGGAAAAAGTGAAATTTGCATCAGAGGCAGTAGTTGATATCTGAGGCAGTATCTTATTGATGACTTTGTAGTCAGCAAGTGATGTACCAGTTTCATCGAGGTCTAGCCCCTGCCTCTCCACATAGGGAACAAGGGAGACATCCGTGTCATATGCAAGCGAAATAGATCCGTTGTCTACTTTGTCTATACCGTAGATAGTATCGGCGTTTACCCTGCCCACTGCGTCAGGTAGGGCCTGCCCATTGGCTTGGCGGTGTTCAGTCCCAAGCCAATATCCAGAAACTGACATAACAAGTGGGTGTTTTACAAAAGGACTAAATTGGTCAAGATATGAGCCACCAGTAGTGGAGTAGGTGCCTGTGGATCCAGCATAGGTGGAGGTGGTGTTTAAAGTGGCATCACAATGGGAGATTACGTTGGGCATGTCTTGGAAAGACCAGCTGTCTTCTCGATAGTTGTAGATGGCTGCACGGTTACACTTTGTGTAGCCGGATCTTCCTTCGGGATCTTTGATACCAACTAAATCATCCTCACTGTTGTAGCAAAAATAGATCTCCTCGGTTTTGATGTTATGGAACGCAAAGAAGCAACTTGATCTAGAAAGGTTCATACCATTAAAAATGTAGTCCCTGACCCTGCCATCACAGATGCTCTGCCGGGTGTTGCCGTCAGTAACGTAGATGTCATCTCGGTCAAAAACATAGTGGCGACGCTCGATGGTTACTATGCAATCAGTGTTGATCACCCCGGCATCATCGAAGACACGTTTAAATTGATGAATGAATGAACCACCTACAAAATCCATGGACCAGACTTGGTCACTTGAGTAGATCAAGAAAGAAGACCCTAGCTCGGCACCATCGACGATAGGGGTGTCCATACCAATAATGTCATTAAAGCCAGCACTGTTGGTAACATCAGATGCATCCCAAGTTGCTGGGACAGTGTTTGCTGGGGCAGGGTCACTAAAGCGCACCCGGTTTGGGAAGTTAGTACCAGCCTCGGTTGTATTTAAGGCAAGCATAAAGTCACCGTATGCCCTCAAGACGCCAGCCCTGTAGTTGGACGGCCAGTTGGCGAGGGCACCTACAGTGAAATTAGAGGCAGTCGATAGCCACACTAGGGGTACCTGATCAGCTCTATTGATGTATATACAGTCTGCAAGCTTAGTGGTCGTGATGGGTAAGTCTGATGCTACATTGTACGGGCCACTGAGTTGGCCCCAGCTAGTGCCTCCCATCCCGTTAGGCGAAAGAAACGTAAAGTTTTTACTGACGACAACTATATAGTCGTAGCCGGTGGTGTTAAAATCGGGCCCAGTAAAAATCAGTTTGGGCTCAAAGTTCATAGCGCTATGGACGGGGCGAAATACAGGACCAGAGATCACGGATCCATTGTTAAACCGGACGTTCTTTGCCCTACTAAACGCTGTCATGGGTAAGTTGTAAGACGATACATCAGTGACAACACCGGTAGTGCCTAAGCCCCGTATCGGTAGGTTTCCCATTAGGTGGCTCCTCTACGTGTATGCGTTCACAATAAGTCTGAAATTTGGTGCTGAACCAGCTGGTCCCGAAGAAACAGATGTCCATGTTCCCCCAGCTAAAGGGCTTATCGACCCAGAAGTATTACTAAGGAAAAACAGCCCTGCCGGTGGGATAGAGATATAGACATTGGTGGCATTAAAACTAATGGAGCAGCCTCTGGCATTAGC